>Ga0209450_10000839_pt1 | contig 15400 bp, 16 predicted proteins | sample FrelakmetLWP11LW_FD_187149 | JGI IMG/M metagenome (GOLD analysis project Ga0209450, IMG submission 187149) | Freshwater lake sediment microbial communities from the University of Notre Dame, USA, for methane emissions studies - LWP11 LW (SPAdes)... | ecosystem: Environmental > Aquatic >...
GGAAAAATTCAGGCTCGTCAGCGAAACCACGCCGACGATCATCCCGAGCAGAGCCAGTAGTCTCATAGCTTTCATGTCTTTCACCCTTCTTTCTCCTGTCCGATCCCCCCTCCGGCTGGTCGTGTCGAGGGGCTGTGTCTCAGGAGTTTTCGCTGGGGAGATTCAGCGGGAAAAGGAGACCGGAAGGTCAGGCTGGTTGAAGACGTTTACTTCATGCACCTGATGCAACAATATTTGTGCATATGTTACAAATCCATGAAGGTGATTGCAAGGAAAAAGTGACGGTTTTCTTTCATTTCTAAATAATATCAATTAGATAGAGAAAAAGTGGGGCTTTTTCATCCCTTCGGTGCAGAAAACTCTTGATTTTCAGTATTACGGCGGCTGCCGGGGGGCACAAAGCATCCTTGCCATCCCCCGGCTTTTCGGTTAACGTTGAGCCTCCGAGACGGAGGGCCTCCGAGGTTTCCGGGAACCTACATAACAGTCCAAGAGGGAGAATGTCATGAAGAACCGGTTTTTCAATAAACTCCAGGCTTGGTGGCTCCCGGCTTTTTTGGGTGTCCTCGCGCTCACGTGGGTCATGCCGGGAAACGCCGACGCCCAGAAGGGCGCCTCGCCGGACCTCAGTACGGCCATCGTCCGGGTGGCCAAGGAAAGCATTCCCGCCGTGGTCCACATCGAGGTGACCCACAGCCAGGAATTCAGGCGGCCGACGACGCCCTTTGAGGGGGGCCCTTTCTTCCGCTTCTTCGAAGGCCCGCAACGCACGCCCCGCAAGTTCAAGCAGGAAACGCGGGGACTCGGCACGGGAATGATCACCGATGCCCAGGGGCACATCCTGACCAACAACCATGTCGTGGGCGGCGCCTCGAAGGTCCAGGTTCTGCTCGCCGACGGGTCCCGGTTTGAGGCCCGCGTCGTGGGGACAGACCCCAAGACGGATCTTGCCGTCGTCAGGATCGACGCCAAGAAGGCTCTCCCCCACGTGAAGTTCGGCAACTCAGATGCCGTCGAGGTGGGCGAGTGGGTGGTCGCCATCGGCCACCCCCGCGGCCTCGACCAGACCGTGACGACGGGCATCATCAGCGCCAAACACCGCCGGGGGATCACCGACCCGTCGGGCTACCAGGACTTTCTCCAGACCGACGCGGCCATCAACCCCGGAAACAGCGGCGGGCCCCTGCTGAACCTGCGGGGAGAGGTCGTCGGGGTGAATGCCGCCATCGCCTCCACATCTGGCGGCTTCGAGGGTATCGGTTTTGCGATCCCCAGCAACATGGCCCTCTATATCTCCCGCGAACTCATCGCCAGGGGAAGGGTGGAGCGGGGCTGGCTCGGAGTGTCCGTGCAGGACTTGAGCTATGACCTCTCCAAGACCATGGGAATCGAGGGGACCCGGGGCGCGCTTGTCTCCGAGGTCCTCAAGGCAAGCCCGGCGCAGAAGGCAGGCCTCAAACAGGGCGATGTCGTTATCGCCTACAACGGCAAGGAAATCCGCGATGCCTCGCAGTTGCGCAACGAGGCGGCTTCGTCGCCCATCGGCAAAGAGGTGAATCTGACGATCCTCCGCGAAGGAAAGAAGCGCGAGGTTCCCGTACGGATCGAATCCATGGAGAGCCGCGGCCAGGCCACCGCCGTCCCGATCCGGGAGCGCCTGGGCGTCACGGTGCGGTCGGCAGCGGCAAAGGAGGCCACTCGCCTGAAGCTCAGGCCCGGCCAGGGGGTCGTCATCACGCGCGTCGAGCCCGGAAGCCCTGGAGCCAAGGCCGGCCTGGAGCCCGGCGATGTGATCCTGGAGGTGAACGAGATCGCCCTGTCGAGCCCGCAGGATCTCTCGGGAGCCCTGGCCCTGGTGAAGCCGGGCCAGCAGATCCTGGCTGGCGTCGTCGACGGACGCACCGGAGAGAGAGGCTCTCTTCAGATCAAGGTCCGTTGAGCCGTTTTCCCTTCCTTGCCCGCCCGGACCGGCGCCGGAGCGATCAAGAATCCGTGAATGTCGGGCTTTTTTTTGCTATACTGCCACCACGGGTCGCCGCCCCGGGCGGGCGGCCGATAACGGCAGGGGGGGGGCGGCTTGATGCAAAGCGAAACCGGTCGTCAACTCATGAGCAGCGCGATGGGCGTTGCCCTGCTTCTTTCCCTGGCGTTGATTGCGTCCTGCGCCACACCAGCGCCCGGCCCGGCCGCAGAATCGTTCAAGAAGGAAGTTCAGGCGACGAAGGAATCTCTAGCGCCCTCCCTGATGGATGCCATGGCCAGCCGGGAACCCAGTTCAGCCAAGGGCATTCTCGAGCGGCAATGCGCCCTGGCCAGAGAGGGCGGCAGCCCGTTCACCTGCGGGCTCACTGTCCTGGATCCTCACGGCATCACGCTCGCATCTGTCACAATCGCACCCGGCGAGCCGATCAAGCGCCTCGATTACTCGCGCTACGAGGTTGTCATGAAGGCCTTGAAGGAGCGCAAAATTGTCAAGGCGAAGCTTTACCTCCAGGACCGCACAACACTCTGTGTTGTGGTCATCCCCCTCGTGCGCCAGGGGGAAGCGCTGGGGCTCCTGGTGCTAGCCTTTGACGCGGCAGACCTCCGGGACCGGTTCGGTCTCACCGAGGAGGAATTCCTGAGAGTGGATCTCAACGGCTGAAGCCCGTCACAATCCGGATCGATGGAAAAAATGGAAACGACAGGATACCGGCTCAGTGTCGAAGGGAAAACGGGGGAAGAGGCGACAATCCGGCTTGCGGGCCGTCTTTCGCTGGACGATTTGGAGCCCCTCATGGCCGACCTGAAGGCGATCCCGGGGCGCCTGAAGCCCCGGAGGATTTCAGTCGATCTTGCCGGTGTCGAGTACCTGGACAGCGCCGGGGCGCTCGCCCTGATCGAACTGGAGAACCTCGCCAGCTCGCTCACGCTCCCCTTTGAACTCCTCAACGTCTCCGGGACGAATCACGGCCTGCTCACCCTCATCGACCGGGAAGCGCTCCAGCGGCCGCCGCTGAGGCCGGAATCGGTCCGGCCGGCCGTCGTGGAAAATCTGGGCGAGCTGGCCCGCAGGCAGTACCGCGACTTTCTCGAGATCATGTCCTTCGTCGGGCAACTCGTGGTGGCGCTTGCCTGGAGCCTGGCGCACCCCCGCAGCGTGCGCTGGGAGGACGTAAAATTCTATATGAAACGGGCGGGCGCAGACGGGCTTCCCATCGTGGCGCTCATCAGCCTGCTGCTCGGCCTCATCATGGCCTTCATGTCGTCTCTTCAGCTCAAACAGTTCGGGGCCACCATTTACGTGGCCAACCTCGTGACCCTCGCCATGGTCCGCGAGCTGGGCCCCATCATGACGGCCATCCTCGTGGCGGGCCGCTCGGGATCGGCCTACGCCGCGGAGATCGGCACCATGGTCGTCAACGACGAGGTCAACGCGCTGGTAACCATGGGCTTTGACCCCATCCGGTTCCTGGCCGTCCCCAAGGTGCTCGCAACCATGGTGGTGGTGCCCATCCTGACCGTCTACGCGGATCTCTTCGCCATCCTCGGCGGTCTCATCGTGGGGATCACCGGCCTCGATCTCACCGCCTTCACCTATATCCAGCAGACAAAGTCCAGCATCCGGGTCTTCGATTTCGCCACAAGCCTGATCAAGGCCGTGGTCTTTGCCATGCTGATTGCCGGAATCGGCTGCCAGCGGGGATTCAAGGTGAAAGGGGGGGCCGAGGGTGTGGGGACGTCGACGACCTCCGCCGTCGTCTCGGCCATTTTCCTGATCATCCTGGCCGATTCGGCCTTTGCCATCATGCTGCATTACATCCGGCAGTAGGAGAGCCCGTGGATTCATCCAGCTCGGAACCGGTCATCGTCGTCGAGAACCTCACGGCACGCTATGACGACGTGACGATCCTTGAGGACGTGAGCTTTGAGGTCCGCCGGGGCGAGCGCTTCATGATCCTCGGGGGCAGCGGCTGCGGCAAGTCGACGCTTCTCAAGCACATGATCGGCCTCATCAAGCCCTCTGCAGGCCGGGTCATCATCAACGGCATAGACATTGCCCGGGCCGACGAGGAAGCGCTTCACCGGTTTCGAAGCGAGATCGGCGTGCTCTTCCAGGCCGATGCCCTTTTCGGCTCCATGTCGCTTGCGCAGAACGTGGCCCTGCCGCTTGCGGAGTACACCGACCTTTCGTCGGAGCTGATCCGCGAGATCGTCCGGATGAAGCTCGGTCTTGTGCACCTGGTGGGCTATGACAATCACATGCCGGCGGAACTTTCCGGGGGCATGCGGAAACGGGCCGGGCTGGCGCGGGCCATGGCCCTTGACCCCAAGTTCCTCTTCTTCGACGAACCCTGGGCGGGCCTCGATCCCGTGACGGCCGCCGAGCTCGACATCCTCATCCGCAGCCTCAACGAGGGGACCGGCACGACGATGGTCTTCGTCACCCAGGAGCTGGCCTCCATCTTGAACCTCGGCGAGCGGGCCATCATGCTCCACAAGGACGCGAAAGGCATCATCGCGCGGGGAACGCCGGCAGAACTCCGGGAGAAGTCAACGGACCCCCGGGTGCTCCACTTTTTCAACCGTCAGGCCGACTGAGTGGAGAAGCCAGGAAGTAAGGAAGATCAGAAGAGCGGAAAAACGTGGATTCCGTATGTTCTTTTTCTCGTTTTTCCCATCCGCGCCTCTTCACTTCCGATCCTCCGATCTTCGCGGACAGAAGGCCTGAAGATACCGATCAGGCTCAAGCCGCTCAATGCATATTAGCTAGGGAGATGCACGATAATGGTCAGACGCGTATCAAGCCGTGCCCTCGGACTCTTCGTCACCGTCGGCGTCATCCTGGGGGTAGTAGCCATCATCTGGGTCGGGGCCTCGAAGTACTTCGAAAAGGGGGACCGTTTCGTCACCTACTTCAACGAATCCGTCCAGGGCCTCCAACAGGACTCTGCCGTCAAGTACCGCGGCGTGGACGTGGGCCGCGTGGAGGCCATCCGGGTGGCCCCCGACAACAGGCTCATCGAGGTGGTCATGAAGATCCGGCTCCGGGACGAGGTGGAAAAAAACAACGTGGCGTCGCTCAGAACCGCGGGGATCACGGGCATCGTTTTCGTCGAGCTCGATCGGCGCGATCCCGGAGAGCCCGATCTGTCGCCCAGGATCGACTTCGCCTCCGAGTATCCGATCATCCCGTCGAGGCCGTCACAGCTCCGTCAGATCTTCTCGGGCATCGACGAGATCGTCGAGAAGATCAAGCAGGTAGACCTCGAGGGACTCTCGAAGAGCATCACTCACTCGGCCAAGGCGGCGGAAGACCTCCTGGCTGGTCCCCGGACGCAGAAAGTGCTGGCAAACCTGGAGTCCATCTCCGTCAACCTCGATCAGACGATGGCCCGCGTCGAAAAGATCACCGCAGAGGGAAATCTCGAGGGGATTGTCGGCGAGACCCGGGCAGCCCTCGTCGAGGCACGGTCGCTCATCGCCGTCACGCGCGACGAACTCAAAGCCCTCCGGCTTGCCGAGACGGCGGAAAAAACGAACCGGATCGTGGATACCCTTTCCAGGACCTCGCGCACGACGGCCCGGGATCTCCAGGTCATGAGCGACAACATGAAGCGCTCCTCGGAGACGCTGGAGAGGCTCGTGGAGAGGCTGGAGTCCAACCCCTCGGATCTGCTCTTCAGCAAGCCCCCCCCGGCGGGAAGAAGGGACTGATAAGGACCGAAGGTAAGAGGGTAAGAAGTTGAGAATAAGAAGAGAACACTGCAGGGAGGGGTGGATGAGACGGATTCTATTTCTGTTGTCGGCAATACTCTTCGTCACAGGCTGCGGCGGGAAATCGACCTACGTGGTTCAGCAATACCTCCTGGACTACTCCCCGCCTGCGCTCGCGGGTCTTGCGAGGGCCAACGAGGTGCTTCGCGTGGAGTCTTTCTCCACGGCCCAGGCCTTCGCCAGCACAGCCATGCTCTACAGGAAGTCCCCCTTGGAACTGAGCTCATACAGCAGAGAGCGCTGGCGCGTGATGCCGGGCGACATGGTGACGGATTTCCTGCTGAGGGACCTGCGCAACGCCGGCATCTTCACGGCCGTCCTCGCCTACGAGGATCCGGGCGGGGGCCGGTATGTCGTGACAGGCACCGTTGTCGAGTTTTTGGAGGTGGACGGAAGCAACGGCCCCAGGGCCCGACTATCCGTCGATGCAACGCTCCTGGACACAACGGAGCGGGAGATCATGAAGCGCTTCGTCTTCCAGAAGACCTACACGGTCGAGGAGGCGATGAAGGACAAGTCGGCCCGGGCCCTTGCCGAAGCCATGAGCAGGGCCATGAAGAAATTCTCCGGGGAACTCATGGTGGACATTCACCGGGCGATGGGCAATGTGAAGATAATGAAGGCGCCCTGAAGGGGAAGAAGGTAGGAAGTTGAGAAGCTAAGAAGGTTGGAAAAGCGGAGAGCACCCCGGTTATCCGTATGACAAACAGGAAAAACGACATCAGATCAAGAACCATAATAGGTGATGCCATGACGATCAAGGAAAAGGATTATTTCACCGCCCTTTACGAAGTGGCCCGGGTGATAAACGCCTCCCTGGAGCCCTCGGAGGTCCTGGAGAAGATCACCTGTTGCGTAATGGAGGCCATGGGGGTAAAGGCCTGCTCCATCCGGCTTCTCGATGCCAAGGGGAAGCGGCTCCTGATGGGGGCGGCATGCGGGCTGTCGAAGGGATACCTCGTCAAGGGGCCTGTCCTGGTGAAGGAGAGCGGCATCGACCGAGGGGCTCTCGGGGGAAAGACGATCTGGATCCAGGACGCCCAGTCGGACAGGGATTTTCAGTACACCGCCGACGCCAAAAAGGAGAAGATCCGATCCATCCTGGTGGTCCCGCTGGTTGTCGGGAAGAAAGCCATCGGAGTCCTTCGCGCCTACACGAAGGAGGAGCGGAAGTTCGACAAACAGGAGGTCCGGTTCCTCGAGGCCGTGGCCAACCTGAGCGCCATCGCCCTGGACAACGCCCGTCTCTACAACGCCCTCAAGACGAATTTCGAACTGCTCGTGGAGCACAAGTACAGGATTGATGACAATTGAAAAGGGCAAGGGGACAGGGTCCAGGGGTCCGGGTACAGGGATGGAAGAAGAGTGATTTAGAAAGGGCAACACCATGACAAGAATAGGGATCAACGGGTTCGGGCGAATCGGGCGACAGGTGCTCAAGGCGATGATCGAGAGGTACCCGAAGACGCTGCAGGTCGCGGCCGTCAACGATCTGTTCGACGTCGAGACCAACGCCCACCTCTTCAAATACGACACCAACTACGGGCGCTTCCAGGGCACCGTCACCGAGGGGAAAGACCGGTTCATCATCAACGGCCAGCCCATCCGGAGCTTCGCCTACCGCGACCCCGCCCAGATCCCCTGGGACGACGAGGGGGTGGAAGTCGTCATCGAGAGCACGGGCCTGTTTACCGACGCAGCAAAAGCCCAGGCCCACCTCCAAGCGGGTGCGAAAAAGGTCATCATCTCGGCCCCGGCCAAGGGCGAGGACATTACCGTCGTGATGGGTGTGAACCACGGCATCTACAACCCGAAGAAGCACAGCATCCTCTCCAACGCCTCCTGCACGACCAACTGCCTGGCGCCCCCCGTGAGCGTCGTCCATGCCGCCTTCGGCATCGAGAAAGGCATGATGACAACGATTCACTCCTACACCAACGACCAGCGGATCCTGGATCTGCCTCACAAGGACCTCCGGCGTGCCCGTGCGGCGGCCTGCAACATCATCCCCACGACGACGGGGGCGGCAAGGGCTCTCTCCCTCATTATCCCCGAGCTGGAGGGACGCTTTGACGGCTACTCGCTGCGCGTCCCCACGCCGACGGTCTCCGTGGCGGATTTCACCGCCGAGCTGAAAAAAACCGGCACGACGGAGGAACTCCGCGAGGCCCTCAAGCAGGCGGCAAGAAAGTCGCTGCAGGGAATCATGGCCTGCGAGGAGGATCCCCTCGTGTCGACGGACTTCAAGGGCGATACGCACTCGTCCATCGTGGACACGGAGTTCACCCAGGTCTTCCGCGGCAACATGGCCAAGGTCGTGGCCTGGTACGACAACGAGTGGGGCTACTCGTGCCGGGTGGCGGACCTGGCCGACTATGTTGCAGGCAAGGGCCTGTGAAAGAAGGCTAAAGGCTAAAGGTCAAAGGCAAAAGGTTAAGGACAGGAAAGAAATTTTCAACCTTATGTCCTCCTCTGCTCAACTGGGCCAAATGGAGCAAGCCATGCCGAAGCTCATCCTTCCCAGGAAAATCAGGAAGCGCGACGGCTCCGTCGTCCCCTTCGAAAAGGAAAAGATCCGCTATGCCGTCGAGCGGGCGGCCTTCGAGGTCCTCCAGGACCGCCTGAAGTCGATTACCGTTTCCGAGACGGTGACCGACACCGTCCTGGCCGACGCAAGCCGCCTCTACCGGAAGGCGACACCCGGCGTCGAGGCCATCCAGGACCTCGTCGAGCAGGGCCTCATGAAGGCGGGTTACGGCCCCATCGCCCGGGCCTACATCCTCTACCGCGAGCGCCGCGCGGAGATGCGCCAGGCCAAGGCGGCCCTGGGTCTCAAAGACGACCTCAAGTTCCCCATCAACGCCATGGAGGTTCTGAAGAAGCGCTACCTCATCAAGGACGACGAGCGCAACATCACCGAAACGCCGGGCGAGCTGCTGCGCCGGGTGGCCCGCCACGTGGCCCGGGGGGAGAAGAATTTCAAATCGGCCGTCTCGGCCACAGAGGCCGAAGAGACCTTCTATGACATGATGCGCGAGCTCACGTTCCTGCCCAACTCGCCGACCCTCATGAACGCAGGCACGGCCCTGGGCCAGCTCTCGGCCTGTTTTGTCCTGCCCGTGGGGGATTCCATCGACGGGATCTTCTCGGCCCTTCACCACATGGCCAAGATCCACCAGTCCGGCGGCGGCACGGGTTTCAGCTTCTCGCACCTGCGCCCCAGGGGGGATCTCGTCCGGACGACCAAGGGCGAGGCCTCGGGCCCCGTCTCCTTCATGAGCATCTTCGATGCCGCCACCGGTGTCATCGTTCAGGGAGGGCGCCGGCGGGGGGCCAACATGGGGATTCTCGGCTGCGACCACCCGGACATCATGGACTTCATCGAGGCCAAGATCGACAAGGGTCGCTTTGCCAACTTCAACCTTTCCATCGCCGTGACGGACCGCTTCATGGATGCCGTGCGCCGAGACGGCAACTTCGACCTCGTGAACCCCCGGACGGGGAAGAAGGACCGCGCGGTGAGGGCCCGGACCATCTTCGACCTCATCGTCTACGGGGCCTGGCGCACCGGCGACCCGGGCCTCATCTTCGTCGACACGATCAACCGTCAGAACCCGACGCCGGCCCTGGGGCGTATCGAGGCCACAAACCCCTGCGGGGAGCTCCCGCTGCTGCCCTACGAGAGCTGCAACCTGGGCTCCGTGAACCTCGCCAGGATGGTGAAAGACGGCAAGCCCGACTGGGAGCGGCTGGCCGAGACAATCCGATGGGGGGTGCGCTTCCTCGATGACGTCATCGAGGTGAACAATTTCCCCATGCCCGAGATTCAGAAGATCACGCGCGGAAACCGCAAGATCGGGCTGGGCGTCATGGGGTTTGCCGACATGCTCATCCGCCTCGGGATCCCCTACAACTCCCCGGAGGCGGAGCGCTTCGCCCGCAAGCTCATGGCCTTCATCCGCCGCGAGTCGTTGAAGGCCTCGGCGGCCCTTGCCGCCGAGCGGGGCGTCTTTCCGAACTACGGCCCATCGATCTTCTCGCGGCAGAATCTCCCCGTGCGCAACGCGACGGTGAACACGGTCGCCCCCACGGGGACGATCAGCATCATCGCCGGCTGCTCGAGCGGCATCGAGCCGCTCTTCGCCATCAGCTTTGTGCGCAATGTCCTCTCGGGCACGCGGCTCTTCGAGATCAACCCCATCTTCGAGAAAGTCGCCCGGGCCCGGGGAATCTACAAGCGGGAGATCCTCGCCGGGATCGCCCGATGGGGCACCCTGAAGAAGATCAAGGGGATCCCGCGGGATATCAAGCGGGTCTTCGTGACGGCCTTCGACGTGGAGCCCGAGCAGCACCTGCGCATCCAGGCCGCCTTCCAGGAGCACTGCGACAATTCGGTGTCCAAGACGATCAACCTGCCAGCGGAGTCGACCATCGACGACGTGCGAAACATCTACCTGACGGCGAACAAGCTCAAGTGCAAGGGGATCACCATCTACCGCTACGGAAGCCGGGCCGAGCAGGTCCTCTCCTTCCGGGGAGCCGATGGCGGCCCCGTGATTCTCGAGGAGGACCTCATGGCGGCCGACTCGGATTTTGCCGGCGGCTGCATGACAGGGACGTGCAATTTCTAGTCTGTTTCGTCTATTTCGTCTGTTCGGTCTATCTGGTCCAGATAATAGAATACTTGAGGGAGGAAAGAACCGGATGAGCGGTGCTACGGAGCGGATAAGAACTTTTACATGGAGCAATCCCATGATCGGGGCAAAGGCGGCACTTACGCTGAGCGGACTCGATTACCTGCGCGGCATGGGCCGGGGCGACTACCCTCCTCCCCCCATCGTGGATCTCGTCGATTTTCGTTTTTCCGAGGTCGAGGAAGGGCGAATCGTTTTTCTGTTTACACCCGCCGAGTACCATTACAACCCCATCGGCTCCGTTCACGGAGGGGTGATCAGCACGCTGCTGGACTCGGCCCTCTCCTGCGCTGTCCATTCGACACTGCCCGCAGGAACAGGCTACACGACCCTGGAGATAAAGGTGAATTACGTCCGTCCCGTCATGGCGAAGACGGGCGCCATGCGCTGCGAGGGCAAAGTGATCCACCGGGGAAGCAGCGTGGCCACGTCGGAATCGTTTCTGACCGATGCTCAAGGCAAACTCTACGCCCACGCCAGCGGCACCTGCATGATCTTCAAAATCGCATAGACATCCAAATCCGAGGGTAAGAATGAAAAATAGTCGCGTCGAGGAAGTGGCAAAAACACATATGGAAGGCTTCAGTTGCGCCCAGGCCATTCTGTCGATTTACGGGCCTCTGCTGGGCCTTGACAGCGAAGCGGCGCTGAAGGTGGCCGGCGGCTTCGGCAGCGGCATGGGCCGCATGGCCGGGACCTGCGGGGCCGTGACGGGCGCCATCATGGTGATCGGCCTGGTCCACAGCATGACGAAGAAGGGCGATCTGCAGCAAAAGGAAATCTCATACGAAGCCGTGCGAGCATTCGCCGGGAAATTCAGGGAACGGAACAGGACGCTCGAGTGCAGGGAGCTCATGGGAGCGGATGTGAGCACCCCGGAGGGGCTGGCAACAGCGAAGGAAAGGAACATCTTCCGGACCGTCTGCCCGAAGTACGTCCGGGACGCGGCGGAGATCCTCGAGGAGATGCTGGGCGATTCGCTCGGGAAGTGACGCTGCAAGGGAGTGGAAGAACAGGCTGATCGCCTTGGAGCCGTACGATGAAGAAAAAAGAATCCCGTCAGCTCAGGGACCTTTACTCGGTGGGGCCGGCAACGGAGCGCGACCTGAAACTCCTCGGGATCACCCGGGTGGAGCAGCTGGCCGGACGGGACGCGCGCAAGCTCTACGATCGTCTGTGCAGACTGGCAGGAAAGCGTTGCGACCCCTGCATGATGGACGTCCTCTCGGCAGCGATCGCCCAGGCGCAAGACCCCAACCTGCCGAAAGAGAAGCGCAAGTGGTGGTACTGGAGCCGGGTCCGGAAATCAGGCAAGAAATGAAACGGGTCCCGCACTCGACTCATTTCAGGAAATCGCCGGCCGACACCACCTCCGCGTAGATCCCCTGCAGCGCCGCCATGAAGGCGCCGTGGACGGACCAGGCCGGGACGACCTCCCCCTTGAAGGTCAGGTTCCTCGTCGCACAGGCATCCTCGATGACGGTGCACTTGAACCCGAGGTCGAAGGCCGCTCTCGTCGTGGCATCGATGCACATCTGGGACATGGCGCCGCAGATGACGAGTTGTTCGATCCCCTCCTTCTTCAGCAGATCCAGAAGGTTCGTGCCCCGGAAGCTGTTCGGGAAATATTTGGTCACGACCGGTTCGGCCGGCAGGGGCTCGACGGCGGGATGAATCTCGGCCCCCGGCGTGTCGGGGATGAAGAATGTTGCGCCGGGCCGCTTCGAGAGATGCCGTACGTGAAAGACAGGCTCGGAGCGCTCCCGGAACATCTGGAGAATGGCGTTTGCCTTCCCGGCCGCCGCCTCCATCCCCACGAGCTGCATCGCCCCGCCCGTGAAGTAGTCGTTCTGGATATCTACCAGCAGTAGCGCCCTTTTCATTACCCTTTCCCCCTTTTCAGGCCTTCGCTCCCGACGCGGTCTCAATCCTCTTCAGATCGTCGAAGAGCCTTTGGTTCACCGGGGTCGCCACACCGTAGCGCTTCCCCAGCTCGATCACCGTCCCGGCAAACATCTCCACCTCCGTCTTGCGGCCGGCCTCGACATCCTGGAACATGGAGGTCTTTCCCTCCGGGTTGAGGCCCTCGAGTACCTTGTACCAATCCCCGATATCCTTTTCGGAGAGATCCACCTTGATCGCCCCGGCGATCGCGATGACTTCCCGCATGGCCGAATCCATGAGACCCCGGGCCTCGGAAGAAGACCGCAGGGCGCCGTAGTTCGCCCTCAGGACGGCCGAGGCCTGGTTGGCCCCCACGTTGACCATGTACTTGAACCAGAGGCTGCGAATCATGTCCGGCGGGATGACGTGGGCAATACCGGCCCTGTCGAAGAGTTCATGGATGCGCTGGACCCGGTCCGTCATGTCCGGGTTTTTCGCCTCGCCGAAAAAGATCCGCCCCTGGTTCGTGTAGTTGACACGGCTGCCCTCCCGGACGGCATCGATCCCGAGGGTCAGGCCGTAGACGACCGTGTCCATCCCGTAGACGGCGCCGATGCGCTCCTCGCTGTCGATGCCGTTCATGACAGAGAGGATCGTGGTCCCCGGCCCGATGGCCTTCTTCATCTCGCCGATGGCCTGGTCGAGATGATGGTGCTTGACCGCCACGATGAGCAGGTCGGCAGGCGTGGCCTTTTCAGGTCGAGCCAGGGCAATCGCATAGCGCTTGCCGTTGACGACCACGCCTTCGCGCTTCAGCTTCTCGTAGCGTTCGCCGCTGGCGATGAAGCAGACACATCGGGGGTCCATTTCGTAAAGGATACTGCCGTAGGCCGCCCCGAGGGCCCCGGCACCGATGATGGCGACTTTTCCGATGGATGGTTTCATGTGCGCGTCACCCTGAATAAACCTTCGCCCCTCCGTTCGATCGTGCTTGTGGACGGAAGGGCGAAGCCGGCAGATCTTATTTTTTGGCTTTCTTTTTCGCCTTGGGCCGGGCCTTCCCTTTCATTTTTGCAGCGAACTTCTCGAGCTCGGTTTCGAGATAGATCGCCTTTTTCAATTCGGCGAAGAGGATCTTGTTCTTGGGGCGGTCTGTAATCTTGTGGATGTCGATGTAGCGAATGATCCCGAACTTGTCGAGAACGAAAATCGCCCGCTCCGAAAATCCTTCCTTCCTTTTCACTCCGTACTTCTTCGCGACGGAGCCCTGCGGGGAAAAGTCGCTCAGCAGCGGAAAAGAAATCCCGCCGAGGCTTTCAGCCCATGCCTTCAGGCAGGGGACATGGTCGACGCTGATGCCCAGGACCTGGGCATTGAGCTTCCCGAACTTGGCCATTTCGGCTTCGTACGAGGGAAGCTGATTCGTTCAGACCGGTGTCCAGGCCAGGGGAAAGAACGCGACGACGACGGGGCCCTTGCCGAGGCACTTGCTGAGCGTCACCTTTTTGTCCAGATGGCTCGGCAGGGTGAAGTTAGGTGCCTTTTGCCCGACTTTCAGCTTCATGCTCATCCTCCTTGAAAAATGGGGTGGATTGTTCTCTGGCAGGCGTGCGCCTGGGCTTCACAATGGGTTGCATTTTAACACGCTTCTGGAAAAGGGGAAATGAGATTCTAGGTTCTAATCCAGGCTGTTTAAAAATGCCTGGATGCAAGGCCCCCTGTACAGGATTGCGAAGCGAGGAAGTGATGAAGAGCGGAAGATCGGATTGGATGGGGGAGTCTTTTCTTCTCTTATCCGCTCTTCCTCACTTCTGCTCTTCCGATCTTCGCAAGATCGAAGCCCGCAAATGAACACAGGGCCATCAGCGGGATGAACGCCCGGGCAGGAGCCTGCTAGGTGTTCTTGAGCCGGCGATATGCCCAGCAGTTGACGAAGAAGAACCGGGCGAGCGGCCCCCCTTCGCTCAGGAGATGCCGGGCGAGCTTTTTCACGCCGCGATCCTGCCGGCCGACCTTCACGTCGGAGAGATAGACGGCGAGCACCCCTCTCAGGAGCATGCGCTGGAACCTGGGGTTGGGCAGTTCGCCGAGCGCCTGATCCGACATCCGTAAGAAATGGATGAGACGCGCCGCCATCTCGCTTTCGCTCGGGTAATGGTCGCAGAAATTGAGCTCGCCGGCCAGATGATCTTCTTCCCGGTCCACGTAGTAATCGAGCAGGATGTGAAGCCCCTGGACCCAGGGGAAGTAGGCCTCTTTCATCCGGCGGAAAACCTCGTCGGAAAGATCGTTTTCCCAGCTCTGCGAGACGAGGGAAAAAACGCCCAGCGTGGATCCGGAGGCGGCGGCAAACTCCTGCCATTGCAGATCCGGAAACCTGTCGCGGTACCCGGCAAACCAGGACTCGAGCCGGGACCTGACCTCCTCGGCCCTCACGTGCTTGTGGACCTGCAGCTCACGGTAGTAGCCGGCAAGCTCCATGAGAGAGGGTGCGATCCGGTCGTAGGCGGGATGATCCTTGAGTACATTCTGGCAGGTCCGGACGAGGGCAGGCAGGTAGCCCCCGTCGTCTTTTTCCCGGCGGCAGCGGTAGTAGTCACCGGGCTGGGCCCCGGGGGTCAGGGCGTCTGCCAGGGCCGTGTGCAGGGTCCGGAAATCCTCCGGGTCGCGCGAGGTGCCCCGGTCGCAGAGATTGTCCAGGTAGTCGCTGATCGTCTGGTAGGCGATGATGAACCGCATCGTTTCGCGGGCATGTTCCCCCGCGAGCAGCGTGTAGATCCCGCCGCCCTCGCAATGGAAGGTCTTGGCTTCGATGCTCATGAGGGCCTGGCGGCGCAGCTCGGGGTCGGGGATCTTGTTTGCCTTCTCCTTCCAGCCGCCGAGAAAGCGGTTGACGGTGGGAAGGACCCGCGTCATGGCGATATGCGTCAGCGATACGAAATTTCCGGGAACGCCCATCAATGCCTCCGCCGGCACCTTTAACACAGCCGCGCGTTCAACACAAGGATGGCGGGGCAGGCGCTTCAGCTCCGGCAAACGCTTCCCGCCCGGCTCGTGAGATTGCT
>Ga0209450_10000840_pt1 | contig 15393 bp, 16 predicted proteins | sample FrelakmetLWP11LW_FD_187149 | JGI IMG/M metagenome (GOLD analysis project Ga0209450, IMG submission 187149) | Freshwater lake sediment microbial communities from the University of Notre Dame, USA, for methane emissions studies - LWP11 LW (SPAdes)... | ecosystem: Environmental > Aquatic >...
GGTGAACGGCGGCCGTAACTATAACGGTCCTAAGGTAGCGAAATTCCTTGTCGGGTAAGTTCCGACCCGCACGAATGGTACAACGGTCTGAAGACTGTCTCGACGCTAGACTCGGTGAAATTGCAGAATCGGTAAAAATGCCGATTAACTGCGGCAAGGCGAAAAGACCCTATGAAGCTTTACTATAGTTTGACATTGAATCGGGGCATCCTTTGTGTAGGATAGGTGGGAGACTTTGAAGCTCTGACGCCAGTCAGAGTGGAGTCGTCCTTGAAATACCACTCTAAGCATACTTTGATTCTAACCTGACCCGTTATCCGGGTTGGGGACAGTGTTTGATGGGTAGTTTAACTGGGGCGGTTGCCTCCTAAAAAGTAACGGAGGCGCGCAATGGTCCGCTAGGCCTGGATGGAAATCAGGCCGATAGTGTATTCGCATAAGCGGGCTTAACTGTGAGGGCAACAACCCGAGCAGGTGCGAAAGCAGGCGAAAGTGATCCGGCATCCTGTACTGGATTTTATTCAGTGCCACCACGTGGGTGGGATGTCGCTCAACGGATAAAAGTTACTCTAGGGATAACAGGCTGATTGTGCCCAAGCGCCCACAGCGACGGCACAGTTTGGCACCTCGATGTCGGCTCATCGCATCCTGGGGGTGGAGAAGCTCCCAAGGGTATGGCTGTTCGCCATTTAAAGCGGTACGCGAGCTGGGTTCAGAACGTCGTGAGACAGTTTGGCCTATATCTTCCGTAGTCGTAGGAATGTTGAGAGATTCTGCTCCTAGTACGAGAGGACCGGAGTGGACGAACCTCTGGTGTACCTGTTGTCGTGTCAACGGCAGTGCAGGGTAGCTAAGTTCGGTTGTGATAACCGCTGAAAGCATCTAAGCGGGAAGCCATTCTCAAGATAACGTTCCCCATAGGCCTGAGGTAGACTACCTCGTTGATAGGCATCAAGTACAAGCACAGTAATGTGTTAAGCTGAGATGTACTAATCGGCCAATAGACTTTTTATCGAATTTAATGGATCTTCAGCCTAATCTCCAAAGTTTGGAGTTCGGGCTGAGGACAATGATCGACTAGTAATTAATTTTAATAGATTTTGGCCCGCCGTAGGCGGGCACGATTACATTTGTAGGTTAAATAAGCACAATATCTTGGTGTCTTTGGAGAGTGGGGTACACCTGTTCCCATCCCGAACACAGCAGTTAAGCCACTCATCGCCGATGGTACTTGGATCTAAGTCCTGGAAGAGTAGGTCGACGCCAAGATAATGTGCTTATTTTTGTATATTAAAACCCGCCATCCCGGTATAAGAATAGGGAGGACGGGTTTTTTTGAGTGGGGTTAGGTACTAATTAGCGGATTCTGTGGTTAGATCAACCTGTTTTTTCAAATATTGAAAGGCAAACAGGCTGGCGCTTAGCATCACTCCGATGAGGACAATAAAGTTGTGTTCGAGCGAGAACGCGTAAAGATAGTGTGAAATGCTGATCAGCGTGATACGTGAATAGTAGCTCGCGAGCTTGATTACGGTCTCGTAGATGGTTTCGGCGAATAGGTTCCCAATGTAGGTTAGGCTGGCCGCCGAGGTTAAGATGGTATGAATGGTGAGAGCATAGAGAATCTTGAAGGGCAGAATACCTAGTAAGGCCTGTACAGTGCCGACGTGTTCAAGGATTGCAAAGGATATTTCGGAATACGTAAAGCCTAAGCCGATTATTGCAAAGCTCAAGAAGCGAAGATCCTTTAAATTATGATGCATGAGGTCGTGAAAGTACTTTATGTGGTGTTCAGCGAACAGAGTGCCAAGTTCGATTAGTATAAAGGCGAAGATGACAAAGTAGTACTTCATGTGACCCCCTAAATACTCCACCATAAGGAATGGTGTGGACATAAGTATTCCGAACAGGAATAGTCCGATGAGGGACTTAAAGCTCATTTTCTTGAAGCAGTCAGCTGCGACAAGGCTGATGACGGCCAGTCCTGAAAAGGTTAAGAAGAGCAGGGTTTGAGTCATGTAAGGCATGTATTTTTATATTGATATGACCTTTGATGTAATGAATTGGTTTAGAAAATTAAAATCCCTGTGAATCTTTGGCAAGTCAGGAAAGTATTCATATAAATTGTATTCTTACGAATTTGTATATGTTTTTCCCGCGATGGCGGGTCTTTTCTTCGCTTGCAATATCATAATAACATAATTTATATAAAATGTCAAAGTAACTGGGGTGCTTAGCCTTCTTTTTTGTAGGTGAGTCAATTGTAAATGTTGCTGGGGCAGGTATATTAAGCTTTGTTATATATCCTATAATTCCAACGATTATGTATGCACTGAATCGAGCTCAAATCATCGGTCATTTAACGGAGGATCCACAGATCCGTCAGACGCCTTCCGGGCAGACGGTGGGGGATCTTAATGTGGTAACCAAGGCCTCTTTTACTACGGGAGGTGGTCAGTCATCGGTTTCGTCCTCCTATCATAATGTAGTGGTGTGGCGTGGGCTTGCCGACATTGCCCAGCGCTTTCTTAAAAAGGGGAGCCAGGTTTATATTTCGGGCCGTATTCAGACTGACGAATGGGAAGATCAGACGAGTGGCCAAAAACGCTATAAAACTCGTATTACGGCGGACGAGATGATCCTTTTAGACCCAAAAACCCCCAATGCGCCTTTGGCTGAGGGTAGTATGGTGGGTGGAGCGCTCAATCAGGCGGAAGTCATTGGTAATGTTACTCGTGACCCTGAACTTAGGCAGACTCCTAATGGCAACAGCGTTGTTTCTTTTGGAATAGCCACTAACTTTACATGGAAGGACAGGGCCGGAGAGAATCAAGAAAAGACCGAATTCCATAACGTGGTGGCCTGGGATGCTTTGGCCAAGTCAATTGGCGATACATTCAGAAAAGGGCGAAAGATTTATATCCGTGGACGTCTTCAGACCCGCAGTTGGGAAACGCCTGATGGTAATAAGCGTTATACGACTGAAATAATCGCGGAAAACGCATTGGCCCTTGGAGTGCCTAATGCCGATATTGGAACGGCTTCGATGAGTACGGATGTAACTCTTTCTCAGCCTCAGGCCAAGAAAAGCAGTTTCGCTCGCGAAGAATCGGCCATTCCAGCCGTGAATTATGAAAGCGAGGTCAGACCGGAGGATTTGCCGTTCTAGGACCTCTCAGCTAAATCTATCCAGCCCTTTAAACCGACTGTTTTCGGACTTTCGACCTTGGGAGTAGGGAAGTTGGTCCAGTGGTAGTTCACGGTTTGCCAGAAGTTTTTGGGTAGTACGATGTCGTTCTGGACGATCTTCATGATACAACTCATGACTTTTGGCTCAGGATAGACGCTGGAAGGCGGGACGTCGGCCACGATTTCGATGTCGCCATACGCCTGGGCTTGCAAGCTGACACGGTAGCAGCGGGGTGGTTGGCCCATTAAAGTGGCGGCATATTGCTTATCGGTAATGAAGACCATTCCGTAAGGTTTATGATCCAGATCGGACATGAATTTTCGGTAAAGCCGACCCGAAATATGGAAGGGGATATTGCCCACCAGTAGATAGGGTTTTTTGGGTGGCTCATATTCAAGGATATCGCCCTTAATAAGCCTGATGTTGGATTGTTGAGCAAATTTATTGTTCAGAACATCGTAAAGTGCCTCGTCATATTCGACAACCTCGATGTCGTCGAAGCTCTTTGCCAATTCGCTTGTAATAGAGCCAAGACCGCCGCCGATCTCGACGATCTTTGTGTCCACCTTCCAGACTTCCCGAACAGATTGAATAAATTTTTTGATCAACTCACCGTCTGTTGTGAAGAATTGGCCATAATACTTGCGTGGGATCAGATTATACTTATCCAATTCTGCCTGACATTTTTCCTGTTCGCTGTTCATTATCTTTGGTTATCGTCCATTGTTGCGGAGTGCTTTTCACGACTCGCCAAATATAGCAGAGTATTATTATTTCTCAAAGGGGGCGGGGTATCCTTTTTAGGGGTATGTATGCTGATGTACAAACATGGTGCACAAATGGTGCATAATCGGTGCAAACTTGGTGCATCAGAATTCCTGACTGCTTTTTGTATGGGCGAAGGGGGGCGAATTGGTATACTGGGCGCGATGCAAAAACTTCTTTATACACTCTTTGGCTTGCTACTATTGGCACCTGTAACAGGGGAACTATGGCATATCTCCATCTGGAAGTTCGATTTTTTGCCGTCCGATATCCTGATTCTCATCATCTTTCCGCTCTGGGTGCTGGATAAAATCGCTTGTGACCGCCGCATGCGCATCGGGAAAATCGGCAAGATGATCACTCTCTTTTTGTTTGTGATGGTCATTACCTATTTTCTGAATATGCTTAGGTTTGATTTCCGCCAGATGCTCAGCGGATTCATTCTGATGGGGCGTTTCGGCATGTATGTGGTAGTGGCAGGCATGGTCTTTGATCTGCTGGATCGTGACAAATCCGGCCTTTTCCGCAAACTCCTCATCATCGCGATGATCGGCAGTATGGTACTAATTTCTGTCCTTGGCTTCCTTCAGCTAAAATACTTCCCTAGTTTTCTCGATCTTGGTATGTATTTGTCAGGCTGGGACCCTCATATTGGCCGGCTTCTTTCTACCTGGTTCGACCCCAATTTCATTGGCGGCTATCTGGCCTTTGTTTTGCCCGTCACGATAGCTCTAGGCCTTTATTATAAGCGAAAAAAGAAGACCTATATGGCCTTCTTGCTTTTTGCGGCTTCGATTATCGGTCTTTTGGCCCTTTATCTGACTTTTTCGAGGAGTGGCTATCTGGCGCTCATCGCTTCTTTGAGTATTCTGACTTTCTTTAAGTCGCGCAAACTTCTGATCGGGCTCGTCATTGCTGGTATAATCGGCTTCAGCGTTTCGCCCCGGGTGCAAGAGCGCACGATCGAAGCAGTCGACAGCGCGAAAGGGCTGATTGGACTCGATTCTCAAAAACCTCTGGATCCGACGGCTGAGCTTAGAGTTTATTCGTGGCAGTTTGCGCGCGAAATCATTGCGGACTATCCGCTACTTGGGGCTGGCTACGGCCGCTATGCCACCGAGATTAATCAGCGCGGTCACGGCCTTCTTTCGGACCACTCATCGGGCGGTTCGGACAGCTCGCTTCTGACCATCTGGGCACAGACGGGCATTTTTGGGCTGCTTTCCTATTTGGCGATCGGGTATGTGGCGGCCATTACGGCCATCCGGCGTATCCGAAAGAAGAGCGACTTTGACAGTTACCTGCTCCTCGGCCTTCTCTCCGGCTTCTCCGGCATGATGGTTCACTCGGTTTTTGTGAACTCCCTGCTTTACGCGCTGATGATGACCTATTTGTGGGTGGGGCTGGCTTTGATGGATGAAAGAGGCGTTAAAGCTGCCTGATCCGTTCAGCCCCCTCAATTGTTTTGATGTATCCGGCCACCCCAGGGCTGACATGGCTTTCCCATCCCAGGCCCCTTGCCATAGCACAGCGGATTTTGGTGGCGGAAATATTCACTTCATGCTCCACTTCAAGTACATCGGCTTTGTCGAATCTTCCAAAAAGCTCTCTTACGAGTCCATTGTCTCCCACAAAAACCATGTCAAAAGGGGGTATGATCTTCCGAACGTGGGTCGTCCATTTTTCGTTATCGTGGATATCCGGCAGTTCAAATACCTCGCATCGGTTTATAAGCCCGTGTTCTTCGAGTGTGAGCCGGATCATTTCGGCCCTTTCTTTGGCGGTAAAGGGGTTGTCCTCTGTATGGTCGTACTGACTACTGCCAATAGCAATATAAAGGTTGTCCACGTGCTCAAGCGCCTGTTTTACCGCGGACAGATGCCCCCGATGGAAAGGTTGAAATCTGCCGATATAGAGTCCTGCTTTCATACCCTGATTTTATCTTTCTTTGATGATCAAAGGCAAAGTCATATTCTGAACCTCAACCACTTTTACACCGGCAATGAGCGGATCGCGGTTGGCATTGATGGCCCGTATCAAATTGTCCAGTTTAGGCAGGAAGAAATCGTAGTACTGCTTCAGCCCCTTGTAAGCGCCTATCTTAGCCTTGGTTTCTGTCAGGTCTTTTTGCATGCCAATAAACTGTCCAAGCTGGGTTTCGGCATCCGAGCCGTTAAAGATCTTTAAATTGGCAAAAAAGGCGTCCTCAGTCAGATTAATAGAGGTGTCCTGCGCTTTAGAATTAGCGGTCAAAAAGTTGACCACGGAAGCCAGATCCTGGGAACGCGCCTTGGCCTTATCATTGAGCGTTTCGAGCAGGTGAATGTAACTGTCCAGAGATGTCGCACGACTTGAAGATTGGTTTAAATAGGCAAAAATATCCACCGAAAGCGTGTTGTTGATTTCGCTGAGCAGTTTAGTATCGGATTGCAGGGTGGAATTGAGGGTGATGGTTTTTTCACCAAAGTAGTAGGTGGCCAGGACGCTTTTTTGAAGGCTACCCGCTTTGCGGACGGGGGTTAGGTGGTAACCTTTGCTCAGGTTCGTACTGAGCATGATACTATCCATAAAAGTATTCTGGCTGGTTTCCGGTTTTTCTTCCCGTGGTTTGCCCACAGCTTCCACTGCGGTTAGCCCCGCCTTGTAGCCTCCGCCCGGAATTTGACGTATATAACGGATATACTGGTCGGCCGTCTGTCCGTTGATTTGGTAAGTGGTGAAGACCCCCGTTTTGAAACCCTCAACTTTCGCAAGGGTTTCCGTCTTCCCTGGGATTTCCGTCGTCGGTGAACCGATAAAGAATCCAGCAATTCGTCCCCAGTTCATAAACAGCACAATCGTGATGATAGTGATGACGAAAGCGGCGACAAAAGCGTCCCATATTTTTTCAATGTAGAGCGCCCGGCTCAGGAGTTCCTTGAGCGACTTGTGAGCCTCGTCATATTTTCTTGCATGATGCCTTAGGTGTCTGATTCGTTTTTGAGCCAAGGAGTCAGGGTCTATTTATTCCCTATATTATACCAAATTTTCGGCTTACTTTCAATGAAATATGTGATATAACGGTGTAGAAATTATTCGCCCATGAAAATCGGAATCGATGCCCGCATGCACGGGACATCTTTCACAGGAATCGGCCGCTATACAGCGGAGCTGATTGAGCATCTGGCAAAACAGGATACGGAGCATGAATACGTCCTTTTCATGCGGAAGGATGCATTTGAGAAGTTCGAGTGCCCCAATGCACGATTTAAGAAGGTACTGGCCGATTTCCGGCATTATTCTTTGGGCGAGCAGGTGGGCTTTTTGCGTGTGCTGGAGCGGGAGAATTTGGATCTCATGCACTTTACCCATTTTAACGCCCCTGTTTTTTATAATAAGCCTTACATTGTTACGATTCACGATCTGACGCTGTCCTTTTTTCCAGGTAAGAAGATGACTCATTTTCTCCATCGGCTGGCATACCATACTGTTATTCGCAGTGTGACAAAAAAGGCAAAGCGGATCATTGCCGTCTCGAAGCATACCAAAAAAGATCTCATGGAGACGCTCAAAGTGCCTGAGGATAAAATCACCGTCATTTATAACGGCGTTAGTGTTAAATTCGGCGGGGTAAACCCTACTAAACGCCCGGAACTCAACAGTAAACTCGGTCTCTCTAAGCCATTTTTCCTTTACACAGGAGTATGGCGGGATCATAAAAATCTGGTGGGTCTTATCAAGGCGTTTTCCGCGTTTAATGAAGAAATGGGCAGGCAGTATGAACTGGTTATAACCGGCTCGCATAATCCGACTTACCACGAAGTGCCGGATGCCATAAAAACGCTCGGGGCAGGGGATTACATTCATCTGGTCGGGCTGGTCTCGGATCAGGATGTCTATGCCCTGTATCTGAACGCCCTGGCGTACGTTTTTCCTTCCTTTTATGAAGGCTTTGGTCTTCCCCCGCTCGAGGCCATGCAGTGCGGTACTCCCACTCTTGTTTCCAATGTTTCGGCCATCCCGGAGGTTTGCGGGGAGGGGAATTCCCTGTATTTTGACCCGTATAGCATCGATGACATGAAGGCCAAGATGACGGAATTTGTTAAAGATGCCACTCTCCGTCAAAGACTTGTCGACAGGGGGATTGAGCGGGTGAAATTTTTTAGCTGGGAAAAAATGGTGACCCAGGTACTAGAAGTTTACAATTCAATTGGACTATCAACTAAGAACTGACAACTAAGAAGCGAGAATGGATAAGATCGGCGACATCATCGGCAAGCGCCTGAACCAGCATAACCTTGGAGAGAGTGCGCGGGCTGCCACGGTTTTGCATCAGGCCAACGCCTTTTTGCAGGCCAAACTTCAGTGCACAGAAACCGAGGTACACGCCTTTCGAATCAAGGACGGAGTTCTTTATATTGGAACCGCGGGCGCAGCCTGGAGTCAGGAGGTTTTTTTGCGACAGGAAGAACTGATGGATGAAGTTCGGGGAGAGCTTGGGCAAAAGGTAATTGTGCGGATCGTACTAAAAGGTTTGACAAGCTAAAAAAACTTATTTAAACTGCCCCTCGTTACAATAAAACCATATACTCGTTAATCATACCTCGTGTTAAGAATCCGTTTACAGCGTGCCGGACGAAAAAACAGACCGAATTATCGCCTTGTTGTCGCCGAACACACCGCCCCCATTAAGGGTCGTTATATTGATGTACTGGGGAGTTTTGACCCCCTTGTTGATAAGCATGGCTTAGTCGTTGATATGACTAAAATCCAGGAATGGATTAAGAAAGGCGCTCAGCCCACTAATACAGTGGCTCGTCTTTTAAAGGGGAAGGGTACGGCTGGTATGGAGGGGTATATTATTCCAATGAAAGACAGAGTGATTAAAAATCCTAAAGAAGAAGCTGCTCCCGCTGCCGCTCCAGCTGCTGAAGCCCCTCAGGCTTAAGCGTTCTTTTACCATTTAAATATAAATATTATGGCTGATGATGTTTCAACCGGAATTGACAAGGACTTTGTAGAATTTGTTGTTAAGTCTATTGTCAGTAAGCCGGAAAAGGTCGTCGTGACTCGCACCGTCGATGATATGGGCGTTCTCTTGACGCTTCAGGTGGCTAAGGAAGATATGGGTAAAGTCATTGGCCGAAGCGGACAGACAGCCAAGTCAGTTCGAATCCTTTTGAGAGTTATTGGATCCAAGCAGAATATTCGTGTGAACATGAAGATCGTCGAGCCGGAAGGTGGTGAGGTTAGGGGCGGTGAGCTCGAAGATGAACCAGTCGCTAAGAGTATCTTGGATGATCCTGAACTTGAGATATAAGCCCTTCAGAGTTATTTCGCTAATCGATAGAAGACTATGAATGGTACCCTGATGGTCACCCAGCAGTTCAATCTTGTGGACCTTCTTAATTTGGGAGTAGCGGTTGCGATCATCCTCGCAGGCGGGCTTTCCGTGTTTTATATTTTTGTGGGAGGTATCTCCTTCATTCTTTCCGGCGGACAGGAAGATAAGATTCGTCAGGCCATCAGTACGATCCGCTATGCGATCATCGGTCTGATCGTGACGATCATGTCGGTTACCATTATTAAAATTGTTGGCTTCGTTTTCGGCTTCGATTTGCTCTCAGTTATCAGCTGGGATCGGATCACTATTTTGATGAGTCAGCTCGTGGATCGGATTGTCGGATCGGGAGGCAGTGTACCGGGTTCCGGAGCGCTTCGCTAAGGCTGTCGTGGTTTGACAGGAAGGATTTTTTGATGTACCGTAAACTTACAAACTGCTCTTTTACTTAAACGAAACCGCAAACTAGACGCTTTTGGCGTCCAACAGACTTAGGGCAAAATGCCCAAAGGAGATTCCGATGAACAGGTTCAAATTGATTCTCTCTGTGTTGATTTTTTCAACCATTTTTTGGGGTGTCGCGGCACATGCTGACCCCCCATCAATCGGTACTTCCAGCATGTTTTCACAAACATGCACAGCGCACTTCGATCACTCGGTACGCAATCTTGATTGCGGGGCGTCCGAGGATGAAGCGCGTAAAGCACTTTCGAATCCAGACCCCATGAAAAGGGTAGCAGGGTTCCGGGTGCTTAAGTCCCGGATGGGGACGAAAGTCGAAGAGGAGCCTCTTCTCTTCCATGCGCTCCAGAACGAACAAGATGACTGGGCAACTGGCGCCATGGCCAACGCCCTTCGGGGCGAATCGACGGACAGGCTTTTTTTGCCCGCACTTCACTCGATTCTTCTGGACAACCGAAGGGGGCCACAATCCGTTATTGGAACTCTTTATGCCATTGGCAGAATCGGGGACTCTTCCTCCGTTCAGGTAATCGCACGGATACTGGAACGCGCCAAGGAATCTTCAGTTCTGAATGGTACCTATGGCGTCAGCTCCTTCACCCATGCACTGGGGGAAATCGGCTCGCCTGCGGCGCTTCCTGTTTTGCGGAAGCTTGCCTTAGTGAAGGTGCCAGATGCTCCCAGGTATACCTATGCGTACCTTGTTGTTGACGCATTGGGTATGATTGGTGACCCCAGCGGGGTGGACATAGCCTTGAGCGTGCTCAAGGGGCCGCACATTATGGATCATGTGGAGGCGGATGCCATTGATTCGCTTGGTAACATGAAGGCCACTTGGACCGCTGGCATCATTCATCCCTACCTGAACCCTCAGAAGGATGAGAATGCCCGCATCGCTGCTGCCGGGGCCCTCGGAAAACTCCTGAATCCGGGTTCACTGCCCTACCTCGTGCGTGCTGTACAGTCGGATGATAGTTGGGAAGTGCGCCGTGTAGCTGCTCGTGGCCTTGGCAAGTTCAAGAGCTTTGATACCGTTGAATCCCTTGGTGGAGTCCTCCTAAAAGACACACACCATCTGGTACGTCAGACGGCAGCTCAGGCCCTTGGTGTCATCGGCGGTTCTCGTAGTAAGACAATCTTGAAGTCTGCTCTGATCTCGGAGAAGAATGAGATGGTCTTTAGTGCCATCCGGGTTTCTCTCGAACTGATCAGGTAGCGCAAGATCATCGTAAAAGAGTTGAACAGCCACCCGTCAAAGTAAGCATATATGCTGAATAGGACGGGGGCTGTTAACTGTGCGCTGCATACCATCAATTATTTAGATTTCATTTTCACCACCGTCTTCTTCTTCGCCCTCTTCGTCTTCATTCTCGTCCTCGTCTTCACCATCGCTCATGGCGTTTTCCATAATGGTTTTCCAGTCGTAGGGGAACTTAAAGTTCTCCATGGCACGGATCAGGGAAGCAAAAAAGCTCCAAGGGCTGTTTTCGATGTACACAAAAGCGTTTCCGACTTCCTTGGCACCGTTGTAGTCCAGCACTAATTCATTTTCCGGTGAAATCGGAATGGCACCATAGCTCATGGCCTTATCCAGTTCTTCTTTACATTCGACGCTGTTGCAAGTGGCCAGGAAGATGTCGGAGGCCGCGTAGATTTTTCGCTTATTGCCGTCATTGTCGCTCACAATGACAACTCTTTTGGGGTATTTTTTAGCCAGTTCCGTAAAGAAGTCCTGATATTTTTGAGTTCCGATGCCGGTGACTGCCACTACCACATTCTGTTCCAATATGCCCTGAATGACGTCCTGTAACATGGTCAGGTTGTTCTTTTCCGTCAGCGGGTAGGTCAGACAAAGTAGCGGAGTCTGTTTATTGTAATTCAAGCCAAAATCCTGACAGAACGCGATCTTGTTTTTCTCTTTGTTCTGCAGCATTTTCCTGCTATATTTCTGATATATTTTGTTGTCGTAGGCAGGGGTCAGGGTGGACATAAAGGAGCTGTTAGCTATTAGCTGGGAGCTGTGAGTTCATTCAAGTGTTCCAATTATTATATCATTTTTTTACCTTGAATAAAAGGGATAAAGAGCGGTTTGTGGTCATAGACGGCAATCATTTGATTCATCGGGCTTATCACGCGATCCAAAGCCCGCTCAAGACCTCGGGCGGAGAGCAGACGAATGCGATTTACGGCTTTGCCAGCATGCTCCTCAATATCATCGAGATCGAGAAGCCGGACTATATTGCCATGACCTTTGATGAAAAGGCGCCAACTTTTCGGCATGAACTGGCCGAGGATTATAAAGGGACACGCCAGAAGGCACCCGACGAACTTTATGCCCAGATCCCGCGGATCAAAGAAATGGTGAACGCCTTTAAGATGCCGATTTACAGCAAAGAAGGCTTTGAGGCCGATGACATGCTGGGGACGCTGGCCAGAGAGGCTTCGGAAATGGGGATGGAAGTCTACATTGTCACGGGTGACATGGACGCCATGCAGCTGATCACGCCGAATGTCCGAGTGGCTTACCCGCACAAAGGCTACCGCGAGCCCATCATCTACGATCGGCACCGGGTAAAAGAAAAATACGGGATTGAACCGGAGCAGATTGCGGATTATAAAGCGATGATGGGGGACAGCTCCGACAACATTAAAGGCGTGCCTGGCATTGGACCGAAGGGGGCCGCCCAGCTTCTGAGTAAATACGGCTCGCTGGAAGGGATTTATGAACACATTGATGAGATTGACGGTGGACTCCACGATAAACTGGTGGCCGGCAAGGAAGATGCCTTTTTCTGCCAGAAGATGTGCCGCATCGTGACCGATGTGCCGAATGGCTTTAAAAAGGAAGACGCGGAACTATCGGAACTCGATTACTTAGGTCTGGATCGCTTCTTTGAGACAATGGAGATGAAAAGCCTGCGGGGTAGACTGAAGAAAATGACTCCCGACAAAAAGCAGGTGGGTGAAGGGCAGATGAGTATGTTTTAGCTATTAAATTCAACATTATGGAACATTCCGGAAAAAAACCAGATCATGCGAAGGAGGAAGGCCTTCAGTCCGTTGTCGATTTCGGGAGGAAAATTGATCCTTCTTTGGTGGCAGGTAAGAATAAGAAAAAGCATCCACCTGTACTCAGTTTTTCCGGTCTCACTCAGATTAGTCCGCAAGATGCGGCCATTTTGACGGGGTATCGAGGCGCCGTTACACTGGAGGACCTTGAACAAATCGATATGGCTACGGCAAAAGCGTTGGTCAAGGTGGGTTGTACTATATATCTTCGGAGTAGGGCCGAAATCAGGATGGATGAAGCTACCTACAGGCTCCTCAGGAGGCATAAAAATATCCGTTTTATCGATGATATTCTTGGAAGATCGGACGGGGGCGGCGAAGAAGGGGATATTCCACCGGTTACCATCGATGAGGAGGTTTCTGAAAAGAAGACAGCGCCCAGTTTAAGAGAAAGGTTAAAAGGCATTCTTGGGTAAGGATATTTTGATGGGTGTTTTTTGGTCGTGCTATAATAGCCTCAATTAGCCGTGTGGCCATGGAGGTTAAGTACCTAAATCATAAAGAGTTCGGGATCAAGGTGCTGCCGTTTTCGAGTTATATCGAAAAGATTTCTGACTCTATTGATGTTCACGAGGGCATTTTGAATGTGGTTTTTGTGAACGATCAATATATTCGCGCTCTGAATAAGGCTTACCGTGATAAGGACGAACCCACGGACGTTCTGTCTTTTAGTTACGATTCCGATAATCTGATCGGCGAAGTCTATGTGAGTACCGAAACGGCCGGTAGACAGGCGAAAGAACATAAGCATTCGCTCTCGGACGAACTTGTGCGTCTGATCGTCCATGGCATCCTGCATGTTCATGGGTTTGATCACGAGAGAGAAGAAGATTACAAAGATATGTTTGCGGTCGAGAAAAGTGTTCTGGGAGAAATAGTGGATCGTTGAAGTTAGGTGGATGATCGGGGACGGGCAGGTGACGCAGTATAAGGGGCGAGCTTACCATTTTTTTGATCTGTATAAAAAATGTATACTCATATTTTGGCTTATATAAAAATACAAGTCATAAATATTTATGAATAAATATTGTGTTCAAAAAGCTGTGTGCGGCCATGCTTGATTCCTGTTCTGCTGATTGGAACGGGTGTATAAAAAATTTAGTCACCCAAGATTCTTACTCCTTCCGTTGAGTACAAAAATATTGGCTTAACGTCATCCTCACGTAAGGAATAATCGGACGAAATTGATATAAAATGTGTTCATTCGTTTTTCTCAGTATTTAGCGCTAAAAATTGTACAAAAAAATTGAACACGATGTTTTTTAGTCACTTTTTTTAGAAAAAAGGTTTGCAAGGCTAAAATCCTTGTTGTAGACTGGGCCTTGATCCGTCCTGCACCGATTTTTGTGTGATCAAAAAAACTATTCACTTATCTACTTTAATGGCTAAGGAACAAATCATTGCCAGCTTGGATGTTGGCAGCTCAAAAATCAGAACCGTGATTGCGCTCTTACAAGATGATAAGAAAGTTCCTAACATTATAGGGGTAGGTGTGGCTCCGTCCACCGGAATGCGAAAGGGAAATATCATCGATGTGGATGAAACGATCAGCAATATTTCGGCTGCGCTGGAGGACGCGGAAAGAATGAGTGGTGCCCCGATTCATCACGTGTTTGTCGGTATCTCCGGATCCCATGTTGAGTCCTTTGATTCTAAGGGGGTTATCGCTATCTCTCATGCCGGTTCCGAAATCATCGAAGACGACATTAACCGCGTACTTGAAGCGGCTCAGGCGGTCAATATGCCGTCCAATCGTCGTATCCTACGCATCATTCCAAAATCTTTCTCGATTGACGACCAGCGCGGTATCAAAAATCCGGTGGGTATGATCGGCGTACGCCTTGAGGTCGACGCTCACATCATTACCGGTCAGTCCACGATCATTAAGAATATTGAAAAAGCGGTTCATCAGGCGGGGGTTGATATTGATGACCTGATCCCAGCCTCCCTGTCCGCTTCTGAGGCTGTTTTGTCACGTCGTCAAAAAGAATTGGGTGTTCTTGTTATCGACATCGGTTCCGGAAGCACTTCTATTGCTGTCTTCGAAGAAGGTGCCACGCTCCACACGGCCAGTTTGCCGGTAGGAGGAGAAAGTGTCACCAACGACGTTGCCATCGGTCTTCGCACCTCCATCGATACCGCCGAGAAGATTAAGATTGAATACGGAACCACGGCCCCGGATGAAGTGAATGACCGCGAGACCATCGACCTTTCTCTTATTTCCAAGATCGATAATCAAAAAGTTTCCAAAAAACATCTGGCCGAGATTATTCAGGCCCGCTACCACGAAATCTTTGTGATGGTGAAAGATGAACTGCGTTCTATCGGACGCGATGGCATGCTTCCTGCGGGAGCGATTTTGACAGGAGCTGGAGTGAAGATGCCTGGATGTCTGGATTTGGCGCGCGACGTTTTAGGACTGCCCGTACAAATCGGTTTCCCAACCGAGGTAGATGGTGTCGTCGATAAGATCGACGATCCTGCCTACGCCACGGCCATTGGCCTGGTGGTCTGGGGTTCCAAATATGAAGGCACGAGTTACAAAATGAGCTCGTTTGATATCAAAAAGATGCTCGGCAGTGCTAAA
>Ga0209450_10000842_pt1 | contig 15321 bp, 13 predicted proteins | sample FrelakmetLWP11LW_FD_187149 | JGI IMG/M metagenome (GOLD analysis project Ga0209450, IMG submission 187149) | Freshwater lake sediment microbial communities from the University of Notre Dame, USA, for methane emissions studies - LWP11 LW (SPAdes)... | ecosystem: Environmental > Aquatic >...
GGTTCGGCCGCGGCCAGATGGCGCCGCCGGTCGCGGCCGGGCGCTATCGCGCGACGCTCGGCACGCTGGTCGGCGACAAGGTCACCCCGATCGGCGAGGCCCGGGCGTTCCACGTCTTCGTGGTTCCGCAGTAGGACCGGGCCAGCGCCCGCCTCTTGTCCCGGCTTCGCGGCGCGTGCCGCGAAGCCGGGGCCGTGTTGCGCTGTCCCGATCAGGCCATCTAGTCAAACTGGTCAGTCCTGTCATCGAAGATGCCCGCCGGGAGGACCAGCATCGGGCTGGCGTCCGCGCCGGCCAGGAATTGCGCGAAGACAGTGACGAATGACCCTTGACACGATGACCCGCAGGCGCATAACGTGTGCGAAGTGGATTGGCCTTTGCGTCCTGACTCACTACGTGGTCAGACCAAAGCGACATCTTCTGGCTTCCTCAACCAGCCCTCTGGCCGCCTGGCGCGGCCTCCGGAGATCGCCATGACCGTGGCCCAACTCGATCGCGCCCGTGACTTCACCGGACAGACGGTGGCCATCACCGGGGGCACGGGAGTCCTCGGCGGCGAGATGGCGTGCGCGCTGGCCTGTCTCGGCGCCAACGTCGCGATGCTCGACCGGAACGTCGCGCACGCCGCGGCGCTCATGGAGCGGATGGGCCCGCACGCGAGCCGGGCCGCCGTCATCGAGACCGACGTGCTCGACCGCGCCAGCCTGGAACGGGCACTCGACCTCCTCGTGCAGCGCTTCGGCAGGGTCGATGCGCTCATCAACGCCGCCGGGGGCAATCACCCGAAGGCGACCACCGGCGCGAGCGCTTCGTTCTTCGACCTCCCGCCCGACGCCCTCCGATGGGTCTTCGACCTGAATCTGATCGGCACGATTCTGCCGTCCCAGGTGTTCGGCCGGGCGATGGCCGTGGATGGCGCCGGCACGATCCTGAACGTGTCGTCGATGAACGCGTTCAGGCCGCTCACGCGCATCGCCGCCTACTCGGCCGCGAAAGCCGGCGTGAGCAACTTCACGCAGTGGCTCGCCGTCCACATGGCGCGGGAGTACTCGCCGCGCATCCGCGTGAACGCGATTGCGCCCGGCTTCTTCCTCACCGACCAGAACCGGTTTCTGCTGACCGACGAGACAACCGGCGAACTCACGGACCGGGGCCGGACCATCATCGACCACACACCCATGGGCCGTTTCGGCCAGCCGGAAGACCTGCTGGGAGCCGTGCTCTGGCTCCTCTCACCGGCGTCCGCCTTCGTGACGGGCATCATCGTGCCCATCGATGGCGGCTTCTCGGCCTTCAGCGGCGTGTAGCGCGCGAGGCACAGAACCCATGGTCATCGGGCACGGCGACACCACCCGCCACCTCTCGGACGCCGACGTCCGCCGCATCGTCGCCGACGGGTTCGCCCCGGCGGCGATCGACGGCAAACGCGTGCTCGTCCTCATTCCCGACGCCACGCGGACGATGCCGATGCCGCTGATGTTCGAGGCGCTCGCCGACACGATTGGCCCGCGCGTGGCCGCGCTGGACTTCCTGGTCGCCCTCGGCACGCACCAGCCGCTGTCGGACGAGCAACTGGGCCGTCTCGTGGGGCGCCCTGTGGCCGATGGCCGGGCCGGCCGGAGCCGCGTCTTCAACCACCGGTGGGATCTCGACGGTACCTTCGCCGCGCTTGGGACCATTCCCGCCGCCGAGATCGCGGAGCTGTCGGGCGGCGTGCTCGCGGTCGACGTCCCGGTGTCGCTGAACCGGCTGCTGCTCGATTACGATCACCTCGTCATCTGCGGCCCGGTCTTCCCGCACGAGGTGGTCGGGTTCTCCGGCGGCACGAAGTACCTTGTCCCCGGCGTGGCCGGTCCCGACATCATCAACTTCACCCACTGGCTCGGCGCCCTCATCACGAGCAGCGCCGTGATCGGAGCGGGCTACACACCCGTCCGGGCGGTGGTCGACCGCGCGGCGTCGATGGTCGATCGCCCCATGACCTGCCTGAGCCTGGTGGTAACGCACGAGGGGATCGCCGGGCTGTATGTGGGGCCGCCCCGCGAATCGTGGGAGGCGGCCGCGGCGCTCTCCTCCCGTACGCACATCGTGTGGGTGGACCGGCCCTTCACCCGTGTGCTGTCGGTGATGCCGGCCATGTACGACGATCTCTGGACGGCCGCCAAGGGGATGTACAAGCTGGAGCCCGCGATGGCCGACGGCGGCGAGATCGTGATTTTCGCGCCGCACATCACGGAAGTCAGCTATACCCACGGCCACATCATCGACGAGGTCGGGTACCACTGCCGGGACTACTTCCTGGCACAGTGGGACCGCTTCGGGCACTATCCGGGCGGCGTGCTGGCGCACTCGACGCACGTGAAGGGACTCGGGACCTACGACGCGGCGGCGGGCGTCGAGGCGCCCCGGATCACCGTGACGCTGGCCACCGGCATCCCGGAAGCGCGCTGCCGCCGGATCAATCTCGGCTACATGGATCCGGCGCAGGTCCGGCTGGAGGAGTGGACAGGGCGCGAGGCCGACGGCGTCATCGTCGTGCCGCGCGCCGGAGAGATGCTCTACCGCCTGCGCCCGGCGGCCGCCGCGGGAGCCTCACATGCATAATGACATCGGTGTCGTCGGCCTCGGGGTCATGGGCGCCAACCTGGCGCTCAACATGGAGCGCAACGGCTTTCGCATCGCCGGCTACGATCTCGAGGCCGCCAAGGGGCAGGCGTTCGCGGCCGGTCCGGCCGCGGGCCGCCACGTCGAGGTGGCGGCGTCGCCGGACCGGCTGATGGCGATGCTCGCGCGCCCGCGCCGCGTCCTGATGATGGTGCCCGCCGGCGCCGCCGTCGACAGCGCCATCGCGCATCTCAAGCCGCACCTCCAGGCCGGCGACATCCTGATAGACGGCGGCAACTCCTGGTTCCTCGACACCGAGCGCCGGAGCAAGGCCCTCTCGGCCGACGGCTTCCAGTTCATTGGCACGGGCGTCTCGGGCGGCGAGCAGGGCGCGCTGTGGGGCCCCGCCATCATGCCGGGCGGGCAGCGCGAGGCGTGGGAGGCGCTCGCGCCCATCCTGCGGGCGATCGCGGCGAAAGCGGACGATGGCGAGCCCTGCGTGGATTACATGGGTCCTGGCGGAGCCGGGCACTACGTCAAGATGGTCCACAACGGCATCGAGTACGGCGACATGCAGCTCATCGCCGAGGCGTACGACCTGCTCGCGCGCGGGCTGCGCTTCCCGGCGAAGGAACTGAGCGCGATCTTCGAGGAGTGGAACGCCGGCGACCTGCGATCGTACCTCGTCGAGATCACGGCCGAAGTGCTCGCGCGGACGGATCCGGAGACCGGCCGGCCGCTGGTCGACCTCATCCTCGACGAGGCGCAGCAGAAGGGCACCGGCAAGTGGACCAGCCAGCACGCTTTCGACATCGGCGCGCCGATTCCCACCATCAACGCCGCCGTCGAGAGCCGCATCCTGTCGGCGCTCAAGGCCGAGCGCGTCCACGCGAGCCGCGTCCTGCACGGGCCGCCGCCGCACTACCACGGCCGGCGCGAGCGCCTGATCGAGGCGGTGAGGGCGGCCCTTTATGCGAGCAAGGTCACGTCGTACGCGCAGGGGTTCGGCCTGCTGCGCATGGCGTCGGCGGAGTACGGATACGACCTGCAGGCCGGGACGATCGCGAAGATCTGGCGCGCGGGCTGTATCATCCGCGCCTCCCTGCTCGGCGACATCATGGCCGCCTACCAGCGCGCCGCCGCGCTTCCGAACCTCCTGCTCGACGACGCGTTCCGGCAGGCCATCGAACGCCGGCAGGGCTCATGGCGGTTCGCGGTGCAGGTCGCCGTGGAACTGGGAATCCCGGTGCCCGCGATGAGCGCGTCGCTCGCCTACTTCGACGCGTACCGCAGCGAGCGGCTGCCGGCCAACCTGACGCAGGGACAGCGCGACTACTTCGGCGCGCACACGTACCGGCGCATCGACAAGCCCGGTGTGTTCCACACCGAGTGGTAGCCGCGGCGGATCGCGCCACGGGGAGATGACGACATGGCACACGACTTGACGATTCGCGAGGACGGCGCGCTCGATTTCCTGTCGCTTGGGGCCTTGGTGCACCGGCTCGACCCCGGCGCGGTGCCCTTCCGGAAGGCGTCGTCCTGCGCGATTCACGTGAGCGGCGGCGAGTTCAACGTCGCGGCGAACCTTGCGGACTGCTTCCGCCTCAGGGCCGCCGTCGCGACGGCGATGGTCGACTACCCCATCGGCGATCTGATCGCCGAACGCGTCCGCGCCATGGGCGTCATCCCCCACTACAGGCGGTTCGCGCACAACGGGGTCAACGGGCCCAACATGGCCACCGTGTACAGCGACCGCGGATTCGGCGCCCGGCCGCCGGTGGTCTTCTACAACCGCGCGCACGAGGCCGCCGCGCTGCTCAAGCCGGGCGACTTCGACTGGCCGGCCATCTTCGCGGGCGGCGTGCGATGGTTCCACAGCGGCGGGATCTTCGCGTCGCTCTCGGAGACGACCGGCGAGCTGATCATCGAGGCGATGAAGGCCGCGAAAGCCGCCGGCGCCGTCACGTCGTTCGACCTCAATTTCCGCGAGAAGCTCTGGAGCATCTGGGGCGGCGCCTCCCGCGCGGCCGGCGTCATCGGGCGCATCGTCGAGCACGTGGACGTGCTCGTCGGCAACGAAGAGGACCTCCAGAAGGGCCTCGGCATCCCCGGTCCCGACGTGCACGCCGCCTCGAAGCTCGACCCGGCCGTGTTCCTCGCGATGATCGACGGCGTCGTCGCGAAGCACCCGAACGTGAAGGCGGTCGCGACGACGCTGCGGGAGGTGCACTCGACCAGCCGGCACAGCTGGAGCGCCGTGGCCTGGATGAAGGGCGAAACATTCGCCGCGCCCGCGTGCGACCTCGATGTGTACGACCGGGTCGGCGGCGGCGACGGCTTCGCGGCCGGATTCATCTACGGGCTGCTGGCCGGCGAGCCGCCGGCCGAAGCCGTCAAGCTCGGCTGGGCGCACGGCGCGCTGCTGACTACCTTCCCGGGCGATACGACGATGGCGACGGCGGAGCAGGTGCGCGCGTTCGCGAAGGGCGGCTCGGCGCGGATTCAGCGCTAGCCGCTCAGCGGAAGTTCAGCGGCGTTATCACGCCCCAAGCGGCCCGCGCCTCGAGTCTCGTCCGCGCCGCACGCGCGGGCACGCTGACCAGGCAGCCGTCCATGAACCCATTGCGGCATGGTTCGGCCTCCGCCAGCCGCGAGAGGGCGGCGCCGTCGGTCAGCGCAGCGGAGCTGAGTTCCCCGCCGCCGCGGGTAACCGTGGCTGTCTTGTCCGTCATGCTGATGTTCGAGGGCTTCTCACCGTCGGTGCCGAGCATGGGCCAGCACTGTCGAACGGCGTCGACATCCCCTTCCACGCGGTGTTCCACTTCCGCGGACCCGTGCTCAATCAGGAACCGCTCACTCACGGCACTGGCCCCGCCACGCAGTCGTCCCCGATAGGTCAGCTGCAGCTCCAGCCGCGTAGGCGTCGACCCGAGGACCACGAACTCGGTGGGCGCGAGGTCTTCCCCGCCGTGGCCGGCGAGGGCATGCCAGGCTCCGTCGCGGTCTTGCCACTCCGGTCCCAGTGCCAGGAAGCGCGTCGGCTTCGTCGGCAGGCGGTAGGCCGCCGCCGCGCTGACGCCGTCCGAGATCGTCTCGGGCACAACACCCCGATGGTGAACGCGCAGAATCCCCGTCGGGTTGTGGGGCAGGTGGGCGCCAGTGTCGATCTCGAAGTGCCATGAGCCGAACTTCACGAACACCTTGTGGAACGCAGGCCCCAGCGCGAAGGCATAGCGCCCGACGTCGTCTGCCGGAGAAAACGCGACGTCGACGCGTTCGTCAGCGCGCGTCCAGGCGATGGCGAGCATCGCGGCGGTCAGCAGGTTGTACTGCGAGTGGAACGAGTACGATTCGTAGCCGTGCCGCGCGGCGGGGTCCATGCGGTTCTTGACGATCCAGAGGTCGCCCGACGGTCTGGTCCACCGCCCGATCGAGAACAGGGACTGGCTCGCGCCGCGCTTGCACGCTCCGGCTGCCGCCTGGTCGCCGCGCCGCGCGAATCGTGAAGCCCACGACTCGAACGTCACCGCCTGCTGCGCCTCGTTCCACTGGTGGTGGGCGCTGCGCCCCCCGCACGGCGCGTCGCCGTTCGGCGCCTGCATCAACAGCGACATCCAGGCTCCACGCTCGACCAGCTCCTCCAACGCTCCGGCGTGGCGGCCCCGGTAGCCCTCGTCGAGCAGGTCGAGCGCCCACAGCCGCGCGAAGTGGTCGTACGGCAACGGATCGTTGGGGTCGCGGTACATGCCCCACGGCGTGAACAGGTCCATCTGCCGATCGAGCGATGCCTCGATCCATGGCATCGAGTCGCCGAGGCCCGCTTTCGTGCGCATCCACTCGCCCGCGGCGGCGACGAGATTCCAGTTGTTCGTCGTCGCATCGGTCGGCTGGCGGCGGTAGATCTTCCCCGGGACGATGCGGGCGAGATCGCGGCGCCATGCCGTCGATGTCGACTCCGGCACGAGCGGAGCCAGCAGACGGTCGGCATGCATCAGCAGGACGGTGTAGAAGTCGGCGTGGCCATCCGCAGCGTCCCCGTCCGCGAGCGACGCACACGCAAAGGCCATCGCGCGAACGACGGCCGTCAGCGGGGCGCCGTCGCGCCTGGCCGCGCAGAGCGCGGCGCCGGCCAGCGCGAATGCCGGGGTGGAGTACTGTTTCTCGACGTGTTCGTACGGATCGATGATGGCGCCGCGCGCGTCCTGATGGCCGGCAAAGAACCGGACTATGCCGGCAGCGATCGTCAGGTAGCCGTCGCGTGGCGCCCCGCGGCCCACAGCCCCAAACTGCCCCCGCCGCGCCTGGTCGGCCCGGAACTGCTGCACCAATCCTGCGAGCGGGAACTCGCCGAACCGCTCCTGCACGGCGTCGGCCGCCCGCAGGCGAGCGCCCGCGCTCAGGCCGGCCGCGCCGGCAGCCATGCTGGTCACGAACCGCCGCCGGGTCCAGTCCATGCCGGTGCCTCCGCGCGGCCCATTATGGCCGATTCACGAGGCCTGCCGGCCGTGAGCGGGTGAACCGCACGTCCCGCTTAGGCGACCGAAGCGGGATGCAGGGAGCAGGCGAGTGCGCTGGTCAGCGGGCCGGGGCGCCGGCCGCCGGCATCGCGAACCGGTCATCGAGGCCCCGTTCGGCGGCCGCCGGCAGCGGATGTCCGAACGGGGAACGGCGTCCAATCAGCACTGAGCAGATCCCGTCACGAACGACGCGCTGCGCGGCGCTTCCCAGCAGGAGGCCGCGGACCCCCGACAGCCCTCGTGAGCCCACGACCGCGAGGTGCGCGCGGCAGGCCGTCGCTGCAATGAGGATTGCGGCACCCGCCCGGCCCGGACGCACTTCTGTGGTGGCGGCGATTCGATGCGCCCGGAGCACGCCAAGGGCGCCGGCGAGCGCACCATCGACCTGTCCACGAACAGGGTTTCCAAGCTGCGCCACGTCCAGCGGCTCGTGCGGGCCACACAGGTCCCAGACCGTGGGCGGCAGGTCGATCGCGTGCACGAGCCGGACATCTGCGCGGTCAGCCTGCATGAACCGCGCAAAACTCTCTACCGCGCCGGTGCTCTCCGCCGACCCGTCAACCGCCAGGACCGCCCGGAGCGGGTGGCCGTCGGGGGGCCTCCCCCGCCGGACGACGAGGACGGCGGCGTGCGCGAGCGCTTTCACGCGCTGCGTCGTGGAGCCCACGAGGACGCCGCGCTCCTGGGTGCCGCGGGCGCCAAGCACGATGAGGTCGACCCTCCGCTGCTGCGCCATCCGGAGGATCTCGGTCGCGGGATGGCCCTGTTCGCTGCGGTACTCTGCGCGGGCGTTCCATCGCTCCAGGAGGCGGCGCGCGGCCGAGAGCACACGCTCCGCTTTCCGGTCCTGCGCCCCATCGACAGCCTCGGCGCACTCCTCCACCCCGCGTCCGCGAACCATCCAGCCGAAGTCAGGGGATACGTGAAGGACGGTCACGTCATCACCCGCGCGGAACCGCACGCACCAGCGCAGTGATTCCACCACGTCTTCAAGGACGGCATCCTCGTCAACAGCCAGCAGTACTCTCATGGCGCCTGCCCCCCACCGGCGGCCCGCACCCTTTGCTCCCCGGTGACGTCAGATCCTCGACACAGCGGGCCACCTGGCGTCCCAGCCGACACGGGTGGTCCGCGGCTCCTGTCCCCGTGCGATCCGTCTCGAGACAGCCCGGTCAAGCCGACCCACCGCGCCGTCGATGGCCGACCACAGTCCCGTGCCGACCTCCTCGATCCGGACTTCTCCTGCGCCCCTGAGCCGGGCGGCGATTGTGCACTTCTTATCCCTTCCCCCTTTGGGGCCGTTCACGTCGCTGATCCAGATCCTGACCGCGGTCACCCGCCGCCCGAACCGTCCGATGGAGAACAGCAACCGACGTTCGAGGTAGCCCTTCAACTGGTCACTCACGTCCACGCCCACGGCCCGGACTTTCGTCCTCGTCAACACGGCCATCGCTATCTCCCTCGCGGCCTGTTTCACGCGTCAGCGGTTGCCCGAACCGGCCGGCCGCAGCGCCCCTTCGGTGCAGCGCCGTTACTCCATGGTCGATCCGCACCCACACCACAAACAAATACTTATTTCGCGCCGAAAGCATAGATGTACTTCAATGATCGTATGCATTCCATGTACCCTCTCATCGCATGGACTATCTGAACTACCACCATCTTCGCGTGTTCTGGACGGCCGTCCGGGAAGGCGGTGTCACGCGGGCCAGCGAGAAGCTCCACGTCTCGCAGCCCACCGTGACGTCGCAGATCCGCTCGCTCGAGCACGCCCTCGGGCAGAAGCTGTTCAAGCGGTCCGGCCGGACCCTCCTGCTCACCGACGTGGGCCGTTCGGCGTACCGCTACGCCGACGAGATGGTCGGCCTGGGACAGGAACTGATCGACACGGTGCGCGGCCGGCTGCCCGGGCACGGGCTTCGCCTGACCGTGGGCGTGGCGAACGTGGTCCCGAAGCTCATCGCCTACCGTATGCTGTTGCCCGTTCTGAGCCTGGCCGAGCACGTGCGGGTCGAGTGTCTCGAGGACACTCCTGAGAGGCTCCTCGCGGAACTGGCCGTTTTCCGCCTGGACCTCGTGCTGGCCGACGCGCCGATCGGCCCGACCGTGAGCGTACGCGCCCACAACCACCTCCTCGGGGAGTGCGGGGTCTCGCTCTGCGGCACCGACGCTCTGGCCCGCGCGTACCGGAAGCGGTTCCCGCGTTCCGTCGACGGCGCGCCGTTCCTGCTGCCGAGAAGGAACTCGGCGCTGCGGTGTGCGCTCGACGAGTGGTTCGAGCGAGAGCGCATCCGGCCGAGAATCGTCGGGGAATTCGAAGACAGCGCCCTTATGATGGCGTTCGGCGAAGCGGGGGCGGGCCTGTTTCCGGTTGCGTCGCCCACCGTGGCCGCCGTGCGCCGCAAGTACGGTGTTCGCGAGGTCGGCCGGGCGGAATCCGTCCGCCAGCGGTTCTACGCGATCACGACCGAGAGGAAACTCAAGCATCCGGCCGTGGTGGCGGTCGTCGGGGAGGCTGCGCGCGGGCTCCTGACGTGAGCGCGTAGCCATCGCGCGGGCCGCCCGACGCCCTCGCGCTCGTGCCAGGCCCCCTGGCGGAGTTCCGGCGACGCCGCCCCGCGGGCTTGATAGAATGCTCGGCGCGCCGCGTCCGGCGCCACGCCCCTGAGTTGGCAGGCCCATGGAGATTGAAATCGCCGTCGTCCCCGTCGCCGGCCTCGGCACCCGCCTGTTGCCCGCGACCAAGTCCCAGCCGAAAGAGATGCTGCCGGTCGGCCGCAAACCGGTCGTGCAGTACGTCGTGGAGGAACTGACCCGCGTCGGCACCAGGCAGGTGCTCTTTGTCACAGGACCCGGCAAGGCCTCGATCGAGAACCACTTCGACCTGAACGCCGATCTCATCCAGACGCTCCGCGAAGGCGGCAAAGAAGATCTCCTGGCGGAGTTGGCCTTCGAGCGGTCGGCGGTCCAGTACTTCTACACGCGGCAGCGGCAACTGCTCGGCCTCGGGCATGCCGTGCTGTGCGCGAAGTCGTTCGTCGGCCGGCGCCCGTTCATCGTCGCGCTCGGCGACTCCATCATCGGCATGCACGCCGAGAGCGACGTCGTGCGGCGGATGGTGCGCTGCTTCCTCGAGCGGGACGCGGTGGCCGTCATCGCGTTCGAGGAGGTGCCGCGCGAGGAGGTCTCGCACTACGGCATCGCGTCGCCGCTCTCGTCGGGCGACATCTTCCAGCTGGCCGATGTGGTCGAGAAGCCTTCTCCGGACGAAGCGCCCAGCACGCTGGCCATCGCGGCCAGGTACGTGCTGTCGCCGGCGGTGTTCGACGCGCTCGAGACGACGGCCCCGGGCAAGGGCGGGGAGATCCAGCTGACCGACGCGCTGCGCGCGCTGATCCGCCAGGGCGGCAAGGCGTACGGCGTCCGCCTGACGGGCGGGGAGCGGCGCTACGACATCGGCAACTTCGACGCGTACTTCCAGGCGTTTGTCGAGTTCGCCCTGGCCGATGCGCGGCACGGCGAGGCCTTGCGGCGCCACCTGGAGGAGCTGCTCCATGTTCCTCACGCGTAAGCGCGCCTGCGCGCGGGCCGGGCTGCTCGGCAACCCCTCGGACGGGTACCACGGGAAGACCATTTCGTTCAGCGTGCGCGACTTCTTCGCCGAGGTCGTGCTCTACGAGTGGGACTCGGTGGAGATCGTGCTGGCGGAGGGCGACCGCGCGCGCTTCAAGTCCGTGCAGGACCTCGCGCGCGACGTGCGGCTCCACGGGTACTATGGCGGCATCCGCCTGATCAAAGCCACCATCAAGCGGTTCGCCGAGTTCTGCGACGCGCAGGCCATCGCGCTGCACGATCGGAACTTCTCGGTCCGCTACCAGACGACCATCCCCCGGCAGGTGGGGCTTGCCGGGTCGAGCGCCCTGATTGTCGCCACGCTCCGGTGCCTGATGGAGTTCTACCAGATCGAGATCCCGATCGAGGCGCAGCCGACCTTTGTGCTGAGCGTAGAGCAGGAAGAACTGGGGATCACGGCGGGGCTGCAGGACCGCGTGATCCAGGTCTACGAAGTCCTCGTCTACATGGACTTCGACCGGTCCCGTGAGCGCGTCGTGGCGGGGCTGCCCTGCTATCACTACGAGCGCCTCGACCCGGCGCTCCTGCCGCCTGTCTACATCGCCTATCACGTCAGCATGGGCGAGCCCACCGAGATCTTCCACAACGCCATCCGCGATCGCTACAACCGCGGGGAGGCGCTCGTCGTCGACGCCATGTCGCACTTCGCGTCGCTGGCGGCGGACGGGCGCGAGGCCATTCTGGCCGGCGATCACGAAAGGCTCTCGGCGCTTATCGACGAGAACTTCGACACGCGGCGCCGCATCTACAACCTGGCGCCATGGCAGATCGCCCAGGTCGAGACGGCCCGCCGGTGCGGCGCGAGCGCGCAATTCGCGGGGTCCGGCGGCGCGATTGTCGGCACCTATCGGGATGCGGCCATGCTCGAAGACCTCAAGCGGGAACTGGCCGCCATCGGTTCGCGGACCTTCGTGCCGGAGATCGCCTGACGCTGCGCCAGCGTCGAGGCGAAAGCCTCGACCTCCATGCAGATGGAGCCCGGGGGCTTCCGCCTTCGCGTGAAGCTCCGGCGGACTCGCCGCAGCCTTGGCGGAAGCGGTCAGCCCCTGGGTTCTACGCCCTCCGCCGCCTTCCCGAGCGGGAACCCGAAATAGTCGCGCGCGTTGAAGAAGCAGACGCTGGAGACCAGACGGCCGAGGAGTTCGCGGTCGTCGGGCAGGCGTCCGCGCCGGACGTCCTCGCCGACGAGATTGCACAGGAGCCGGCGGAAGTACTCGTGGCGCGAGTACGACAGGAAGCTGCGCGAGTCGGTGACCATGCCGACAAAGCGCGCCAGGAGGCCCATGTTCGACAACGCGGCCATCTGGTCCGTCATCCCGTCGAGCTGGTCGAGGAACCACCAGGCTGAGCCGTACTGCATTTTTCCCGGCACCGACCCGTCCTGGAAGTTGCCGATCATGGTCGCCAGCAGCGCGTTGTCGCGGGGGTTCAGGTTGTAGAGGATGGTCTTCGCGAGCTGGTTCGTGTCGTCGAGGCGGTCGAGGAAGCGCGCGAGCGGGCGGGCGATCTCGACATCGCCTATCGAGTCGAAGCCCGTGTCGGGCCCCAGCGTGCGCCGCATCCGCGTGTTGGCGTTCCGCAGCGCCCCCAGGTGGAACTGCTGGGCCCAGCCGCGGGCGTGATCGAGGAGGGCGAGCTCGTAGAGCAGGGCGGACTTCAGCTTGAGGGCGGCGGCGGCGCCGGGCGCCCGCCCCGCGCGGAGCGCGTCGAAGGCCGCGTCGAGTTCGGCGGCGGTCGCCGGCTCGACATAGAGCGTTTCCAGCCCGTGATCGGAGGCGCGGCAGCCCATCGCGTGGAACGCGTCGTGGCGCGCTGCGAGCGCCTCGACAAGCGAGGAGAAGCGCCCGCCGACCGCCTTGCCCGACGCCTGTTCGAGGCGGGTCAGGTAGGCGCCAAACGCCGCCGGGTCTTCGACCGCGAAGGCGCGGTCGGGCCGCCACGTGGGGTAGACGCGCGTATCAGGGTCCGGCCGCTCCGCCAGGCGCCGGTGGTGCCGCAGGTCGTCGGTCGGGTCGTCGGTCGTGCACACGACCGCCACGCGGAAGCCGCGCAGCAACCCGAGGCTGGTGAATCCGTCCTCCTGGAGCCGCTGGTTGCAGCGGTCGAAGATGCGCCGCGCGGTGGAGGGCGACAGGCGCTCGTCGATGCCGAAGGGCCTCCGCAACTCCATGTGGGTCCAGTGATAGAGCGGATTGCGGAGCGTGTCGGGCACGGTCCGGGCCCACGCCTCGAACTTCTCCCACGCCGTGGCGCTCCCGGTGCAGTACCGCTCGTCAACCCCGTTGGCACGCATCGCCCGCCACTTGTAGTGGTCGCCGTCGAGCCAGATCTCCGTGACGGATCCGAACCGGTGGTCCTCCGCCATCTGCTCCGGCGACAGATGGCAGTGGTAGTCGACGATGGGCAGGCCCGCCGCGTACTGGTGGTAGAGGTCCACCGCGACCGGGCTCTCGAGCAGGAAGTCGTCCGACAGGAACCCGATCACAATGCTGCTCCTTCCTCTTCGGCCTGTGTACGGTACGCGCGTTCGAGGTGATCCCGCATGGCGCGGCTCGCGCGCTCGGGGTCGCGGGCGCGCAGCGCCACGTAAATGGCGCGGTGCTCGTCGGCGGCCTGCTTCAGGTCGTGCGCGCGGTTGATGCTCTCCTGCCGTTGCTCGCGGAACTGCTCGGCCACCATGTTGACCAGGGCCGAGAGCACCGGGTTGCCGCTGGCGGCCGCGACGGCCCGGTGGAACGCAATGTCGTGCCGCAGGAAGGCCTGCGGATCATCGAGGGACGCGAACATGCCGGTGGCTTCCTCGCTGACGGCAATCGTGTCGTCCGGCACCGCGTGCCGCGCCGCCAGCCCGGCGACGGCCACCTCGAGGACGAGACGGGCCTGGAACATCTGGTCGCGCGTGAACCCGTGGAGCGCCGCCTGGAAGCGCAGCGCGTTGGTCCCGAACGCGGGCGGCCCCCCCGCGATGAACGACCCGGCGCCGGGCCGGATGACGACCACGCCCATCTCCGCCAGCGATCGCAAGCCGGCCCTCAGGCTCGGCCGGCTCACGCCAAGCTCCCGCGCCAGTTCCCGCTCGGCGGGCAGGCGCTCGCCGCCTTTGAACTGGCCGCGGTCCAGCAGGCCGCGCACGTGCGCCACCACCAGCGCACTGGCTTCAGATCCCCGGTGTCCTCGCATAGGGCGAGATCCTTTCAGGTCAGACCAGAACGGTCCTGTTCCGCGCCAAGCGTTACACTCGGGCCAGGAACTGTCAAGGCTGAGCGCAAGTGGTCTTACCGTGGCCGCGCGCCCGTAAACCGCCCCACGTGGCTCCGCCGGTGGCCGTTCACCCGGCCCGCGGCGGTCGGATACAATTGCAGGGCCCTCGGGACCCCTATGCAGCTCATCGACGAGCTCCGCGCCGAACACGACGTGATCGAGCAGGTGGCCGGCGCGTTCCTGACCTACGCGGCCCTGCCCGTCCGGCAGCGTTCCGCCGACGACGGCGCGGCGTTCCTGCGCTTCTTCAGGCTCTACGCCAATCACTTCCACCATGCGCGCGAGGAAGACACGCTGTTTGTCGCGCTGCGCGATCGCGCGGGGCTGCCGGCTGACCGCGGTCCCCTGGCGACGATGATCGCCGATCACGAACGGATGGCGGGCCTGCTCGACACCGTCGGAGCCGACCTCGAGGCCGGCCCCGACGCGCACCCTCGCCTGGACGCATCGGCGACCGCCTACGTGCACGCGCTCTGGCGCCACATCGACGCCGAGAACTCCGTGCTTTTTCCCGAGTGCGCACCCAGGCTCCGCCGCAACGGCGTCACCGACCTGCCGTCCCGGCCGATGGCGCCGGAAGAGCGCGAGGCGATGGACGCCGGCCGGAGCCTCGCCGCGCGCTATCCGGCCCCGGCCCAGTCAGACGTCATCCGCGGAGACGGGTGCATCATGTGCCCGGCGTTCGGCGTCACGTGCCGGGGTCTCGAGCTCGAGTGGTGGAACGAGTGGGAGTGGGACGAGTTCGAGGACCGGATGAGCGGGGGGTAGGCGAGAGGCGGGAGGCGAGAGTGCGGAGCGTCTTCGGTCTTCTGTCCTACGGGCTACTGGCTACGGGCTACTGAATGCTGGCTACTGATTCCCCTGACGCCTACTCGTTCATCGCCCACCAGTACGACCGCCTGCTCGGCCCGTTTCTCGACGGCCTGAGGCGGACGGGGCTGGAGATGTGCCCGCCTCAACCAGGCTGGACCGTGCTCGACATCGGCTGCGGCACCGGCGCGCAGCTCGAGCTGTACCAGCAGGCCGGGTGCGCCGTCGCCGGCATCGAGGCGTCGTCCGCCATGGCGCAGGTGGCCCGCCGCCGCCTCGGCGCCCGCGCCGCGCTCGAACTGGCGGACGCGTCACGCATGCCGTTCGCGCCGGCGTCGTTCGACCTGGCCCTCGCCTCGATGATGCTGCACGAACTGGACGCCGGCACGCGCGTCGCGATTCTCGACGAAACCGCGCGCGTCCTGCGCCCCGGCGGCCGGCTCCTCGTCATCGACTACCACCCCGGGCCGCTTCGCGTCCCGACGGGATGGCTGGT
>Ga0209450_10000843_pt1 | contig 15311 bp, 12 predicted proteins | sample FrelakmetLWP11LW_FD_187149 | JGI IMG/M metagenome (GOLD analysis project Ga0209450, IMG submission 187149) | Freshwater lake sediment microbial communities from the University of Notre Dame, USA, for methane emissions studies - LWP11 LW (SPAdes)... | ecosystem: Environmental > Aquatic >...
GGTCGGGCCGGAGCTGGATGCGTAGACCACGGTCCGGGCCGGCGCCACGCACCAGGGATGGTTCAGGCCAGCTTGCCGTGGCACTGCTTGTACTTCTTGCCGGAGCCGCATGGACACGGATCATTACGCCCGACCTTGCTGCCGTCGCGCTGCGCCGGCGACTGAGTCGCGGCGAAGGCGCCGGCCTCGGCGGCCTGCATCGCCTGCACCTGCGCGGCTTCGTCGTCGACGCCGAGGTTGCCGGCGTCGGCGTGCTGGAACTGCATCGCCGCGCGCGCCTGGCGCGCCTGCTGTTCCTGCTCCAGCCGCGCCACTTCCTCCTCGCTGCGGATGCGTACCCGCGCGAGGATGGTGACCAGTTCGGTCTTGAACTTGCCGAGCATCTGCTCGAACAGCTCGAAGGCCTCGCGCTTGAACTCCTGCTTGGGCTGCTTCTGCGCGTAGCCGCGCAGGTGGATACCCTGCCGCAGGTAGTCCATGCTGGCGAGGTGGTCCTTCCACTGCGCATCGAGCACCTGCAGCATCAGGTGCTTCTCGAGCTGGCGCATCACGTCGGAGCCGACCTGCGCCTCCTTCTCGCGGAAGTGGCGATCGACGTCCTCCTGGACCTTGGCCCACAACTGGTCGGCGGCGAGTTCTTCCTGCCCTTCGACGTAGCGCGCGGTGTCGATGCGGATCCCGAAGTCGGACTCCAGGGCACGCTCGAGGGCCGGCAGATCCCACTGTTCGTCGATGCTGTTCTCGGGCACGAACTGCCGGCAGGTCGACTCGACCACGTCGCGGCGCAGCGCGGCCGTGGTCTCGGCGACGTCGGTCGCCTCGAGCAGTTCGTTGCGCTGCTCGTAGATCACCTTGCGCTGATCGTTGGCGACGTCGTCGTACTCGAGCAGGTTCTTGCGGATGTCGAAGTTGTGCGCCTCGACCTTGCGCTGCGCCTTCTCGATCACGCGCGTGACCATGCGGTCCTCGAGCGCCTCGTCCTCCTTCATGCCGAACATCTTCATCCAGCGCGTCACCCAGTCGGGCGCGAAGATGCGCATCAGGCTGTCGTCGAGGGACAGGTAGAAGCGGCTCGAACCGGGGTCGCCCTGGCGGCCGGAGCGGCCGCGCAGCTGGTTGTCGATGCGGCGGCTCTCGTGCCGCTCGGTGCCGATGATGTGCAGGCCGCCGGCGGCCAGCACCTGGTCGTGGCGCTGCTTCCATTCGGCGCGCACACGCTCGCGGTCGGCGTCGGTGGCTTCGGGCGGCAGGCCGTGCAGTTCCGCCTCGAGGCTGCCGCCGAGCACGATGTCGGTGCCGCGGCCAGCCATGTTGGTGGCGATCGTGACCGCGCCGGGGCGACCGGCCTGGGCGACGATGTGCGCCTCGCGCTCGTGCTGCTTGGCGTTGAGCACCTCGTGGCGGATGCCCTCTTTCTGCAGCACCCGCGAGAGCAGTTCCGAGGTCTCGATCGAAGTGGTGCCGACCAGCACCGGCTGGCCGCGCTGGTTGCATTCGCGCACGTCCTCGAGGATGGCGTCGAACTTGGCCGGCTGCTTGAGGAACACCAGGTCGGCGTGGTCCTTGCGCACCATCGGGCGGTGGGTCGGGATCACCACCACCTCGAGGCCATAGATGGTCTGGAACTCGTAGGCCTCGGTGTCGGCGGTACCGGTCATGCCGGCGAGCTTGCCGTACATCCGGAAGTAGTTCTGGAACGTGATCGAGGCCAGCGTCTGGTTCTCGCGCTGGATCGGCACGCCTTCCTTGGCCTCGACCGCCTGGTGCAGGCCGTCGGACCAGCGGCGGCCGGCGAGCGTGCGGCCGGTGAATTCGTCGACGATGATGACCTCGCCGTCGCGCACGATGTAGTCGCGGTCGCGCTGGTAGAGGTTGTGCGCCCGCAGCGCGGCGTTGAGGTGGTGCACGACCATCAGGTTGTGCGCGTCGTACAGGCTGTCGCCTTCCTTGAGCACCCCGGCTTCGCGCAGCAGCTGCTCGGCGTGCTCCATGCCGTCCTCCGACAGGTGCACCTGCTTGGCCTTCTCGTCGACGTGGAAGTCGCCGGGGCCGTCCTCCTTGTCCTGCCGCGACAGGCGCGGCACCACGCGGTTGACCTTGAGGTAGAGCTGCGGGGATTCCTCGGCGGGGCCGGAGATGATCAGCGGCGTGCGCGCCTCGTCGATCAGGATCGAGTCCACCTCGTCAACGATGGCGAAGTGCTGGCCGCGCTGGTAGCGGTCTTCCTTGGCCAGCGCCATGTTGTCGCGCAGGTAGTCGAAGCCGTACTCGTTGTTGGTGCCGTAGGTGATGTCGCAGGCGTAGGCCGCGCGCTTGTCGGCGGGCTTCATGCCGGGCACCACCACGCCGACCGTCATGCCGAGCGCGGCGTACACCGGGCCCATCCACGCCGCGTCGCGGCGCGCCAGGTAGTCGTTGACCGTCACCACGTGCACGCCCTTGCCGGACAGCGCGTTGAGGTAGACCGGCAGGGTCGCGACCAGGGTCTTGCCCTCGCCGGTGCGCATCTCGGCGATCTTGCCGGCGTGCAGCACCATGCCGCCGATCAACTGCACGTCGTAGTGGCGCAGCCCCAGCGTGCGGCGCGCCGCCTCGCGCACCGCGGCGAAGGCCTCCGGCAGCACCTGGTCGATCGTCTCGCCCTTGGCCAGCCGCGCGCGGAACGCGGCGGTCTTGCCCTTGAGCGCCTCGTCGTCCAGCGCCTGGTACTCGGCCTCGCGCGCGTTGATGCGGGCCACGACCTTCCGGTACTGGGAAACGAGGCGGTCGTTGCGGCTGCCGAAGACGGCGGTGAGGACGCGGTTGAGCATGGAGGGGCCTGACAGGACGGCGGTTCGGAAGGGCGGGATTGTACCCCCGGAACGCCTGCGGCCGCCGGGGCGGCGTTGGCGCGGCTTTCACGGGTGGGGGCGGCAGCGGGTCGATTCAAGGCGCTGCGGGGAAGCAGCTTGCAGCGCCTCCCACCGGCACAGCGTCAAGCGGGCGTGGGAGCCGGCTCTGCCGGCGACTGCGGCGATCGGGGGTGGCGCAGTCGCCGCTGAAGCGGCTCCCACCCTGTTCTCGGTCTGCTGACGCGGCTGCCGCCGTATGCTTGATCTGCTGAAGCGGCCCCCGCCCTGCGCTGGTTCCGCTGAACCGGGTCCCGAAGGTGCGGCGCCCGCGTTCGGCGGGCACCGTGTGATCAGCGGATGGCGCGGATGTACTCGGAAGGATTGACCAGGCGCCCGTTCAGCCAGACCTCGAAGTGCACGTGCACCCCGGTCGCGCGGCCGGTGGAGCCCATCTTCGCGATCAGGTCGCCGGCGCGGATCGGCTGGCCGACCTCGACCAGGTTGCGGTCGTTGTGCGCATAGCGGGTCATGTAGCCGTTGCCGTGGTCGATCTCGACCACGTTGCCGTAGCCGGGCTTCTTGCCGGCGTAGGACACGACGCCGCCGGCGACCGACACCACGTCGGAGCCGCGCGGTCCGTTGAAATCGACCCCGCCGTGGAACTCCGGACGGCCGGTGAACGGATCGGTGCGATAGCCGAAGCCAGACGACTTGTAGCCGGTGCGGACCGGCAGGCCGGCGGGCATCAGGCCGAGGTCGACCTCGCGGTCGAACAGCACCGATTCCAGCATGCCCAGTTGCGCCGACTGGCGGTCGAACTGCTGCTCGAGGCGTTCCAGCGCGCTGTCGACTTCGGCAGCGGACAGCGAGACCGAGGGCGTGGCCGACTTCGGGCCACCGAGGCCGGGCTCGGCGGTGAAGTCGAACTCACCGTCGTCCAGCTTGCCGACCGCGGCCAGCCGCTCGCCGAGCGCGTTGAGGCGCATCGATTCGGCCTGCAGCTTGCCCAGCCGCACGGCCAGCGCATCCATGTCGCGCGCGACCGACTGCTGCACGCGCGTCAGTTCGGCCTCCTGGCGCTCAAGTTGTTCGCGCGCCTGCGCGATCTCGATCCGGGCCTGGCCCGGTCCCACCACGGTCGCGCCCAGCAGCGCGCCCGCGCCCAGCAACACGGCGGCCACGGCCAAGCAGGCCGTTGCCACCACCACCATCATTCGCCGATCCCCCAAACGCACCACTTTCGGCGACGACAGCGGCTTGGCGACGATTATGATGTTCATGTGGTTCTCGCCTTGCGCCTTGTCCGGTTTTGACCACGTCCGGTAATGAGAGCCATGCAACGCCGACCTGCCAGCACCGACCGGCCGACGCGCCCGATGGACACGAAAGCCGGCCCGGCACTCGCCGGTCTGGTCGGGCACGCTCGCCTCCTCGAGGCGCTCGACCAGGCACTGCGTGGCGCGCTGCCGCCGACGTTCGCGCCGCAGGTGCGGCTGGCCAACGTCCGAGGCGCGCGCCTCGTCTTCCTGGCGAGTTCGCCTGCCGTGGCCACGCGCCTCCGCCTCATGCAGGACGCGATCACCGCGGCGGCCAGCCGATTCACCGGCACGGCCATCGACCAACTCACCGTGAAAGTGGCACCGATGCCGGTTCGTCCCCACGACCCGTCACCGCGCAAGCCCCTTTCGAGCACGGCCGCCGAGCACCTCCGGCAAGCCGCCTCCATCCTTGACGATCCCGAACTGCGGGACCTGTTCCAACGCCTGGCCTCCCTGGCCTGAACCTCAGTTTCCGCGGCGGAGATTCCGCCCGCACCACCGGTCGTGCCGGCGGCGTCGATTCCGAACCGTGATGCGTCAGACCGCCTGCGCCGGGTGGGCGTAGGAGATCGGGGCCGTGCCGGGGTCGGTGTAGGTCACCTCTTCCCACGCCGAGGCATCGGCGAGGAGGGCCCGCAGCAGGCGATTGTTCAACTGGTGCCCCGACTTGTGGCCGTAGAACGCGCCGATCAGGCTGTGGCCCAGCAGGTAGAGGTCCCCGATCGCGTCGAGGATCTTGTGCTTGACGAACTCGTCCTCGTAACGCAGGCCGTCCTCGTTGAGGATGCGGTAGTCGTCGAGCACGATGGCGTTGTCCATCGAACCGCCGAGCACCAGGTTGCGCTCGCGCAGCATCTCGATGTCGCGCATGAAGCCGAAGGTGCGCGCGCGGGAGACTTCCTTCACGAACGAGGTGGTCGAGAAGTCGATCTCGGCGGTGGACGTCTTGTGGGTGAAGATCGGGTGGTCGAAGTCGATCGAAAAGCCGACCTTAAAGCCGTCGAACGGGTCGAAGCGCGCCCACTTGTCGCCGTCCCGCACGGTGATCGATTTCTTGATGCGGATGAAGCGCTTGGCCTTCTCCTGCTCGTGGATGCCCGCCGACTGCAGCAGGAACACGAAGGGACCCGCCGAGCCGTCCATGATCGGCACTTCGGCCGCGGACAGGTCGACGTAGGCGTTGTCGATGCCGAGGCCGGCCATCGCCGACAGCAGGTGCTCGACCGTCGACACGCGCACGCCGTCCCGCACCAGGGTGGTGGAGAGGCTGGTTTCGCCGACGAGTTCGGGGCAGGCCTTGATCTCGACCGCCTGCGGCAGGTCGACACGGCGGAAGACGATGCCGGCATCGGGCGCGGCCGGACGCAGGGTCATGTACACCTTGTCGCCCGTGTGGATACCGACGCCAGTGGCGCGGATCACGTTCTTGAGCGTGCGCTGCCTGATCATATTGTTATGGATTCCTCGGGGCAGAGGACGGCACAGCGCCGCACGATAACACAGCGGTCATGTGTGGCAAACGGTAAACAGGTCGAAAAGCCCACAGTTGTTGCGCCGACGCAACAAAGTCACGGCCTGCAATGGCCGTTCGGGCCTCGGCAAAGGAAACCCCGCCGCGCGCGGATGGGATTCGCGCGGCGGGGTGGATCGCACGTCGCGGGCGCCGGCGGCGCCCGCGCGCGGGATCAGTCGGCCTGGCGGCGGAGGAAGGCCGGGATGTCGAGGTAGTCGTCGGGCGGCGAAGCGGCCGGGACCGCGGCCGGCTCGCTGGCCGCGCTGGAAGCCGCAGCGGCGCCGCCGGGGCGGCCGGTCGAGCCCATGCGGCCACCATAGGTGAAGTCGGCCGCGCCGCCGGTGCCGGTGCGGACCACACGCACCGGCGGGCGCTCCGCCACCGGCTCGCGGGCGACCTCGCGCGGGGCCACGACCGGCGGGCGCACCTGGGCGACCTGCCGGTTGAGGCCGGTGGCGACCACGGTGACGCGCACGTCGTCCTGCATGTCCGGGTCGAGCACGGTGCCGATCACCACGGTCGCGTCCTCGGAGGCGAACTCCTCGACCGTGCGGCCGATCTCCTCGAACTCGCGCATGGTGAAGTTCGCACCGGCGGTGATGTTGACCAGGATGCCGCAGGCGCCGGACAGGTTGATGTCGTCGAGCAGCGGGTTGGACACCGCGGCCTCGGCGGCGGCCAGCGCGCGGTCGTCGCCGCGGCCGGTGCCGGAGCCCATCATCGCCATGCCCATCTCGCTCATCACGGTCCGCACGTCGGCGAAGTCGACGTTGATCAGGCCCGGGCGGGTGATCAGGTCGGCGATGCCCTGCACGGCGCCGAGCAGCACGTCGTTGGCGGCGCGGAAGGCGTTGAGGAAATTGACCTCGCGGCCGAGCACCGTGAGCAGCTTCTCGTTGGGGATGGTGATCAGGGAGTCGACGTGGTGCGAGAGCTCCTCGATGCCCTTGAGCGCCACCTGCATGCGGCGCCGGCCCTCGAACGGGAACGGCTTGGTGACCACGGCGACGGTGAGGATGCCCATCTCCTTGGCCAGTTGCGCCACCACCGGGGCTGCGCCGGTGCCGGTGCCACCGCCCATGCCGGCGGTGATGAACACCATGTCGGCGCCCTGCAGGGTGGCGACGATGCGCTCGCGGTCCTCGAGCGCGGCCTGGCGGCCGACCTCGGGGTTGGCGCCCGCGCCGAGGCCCTTGGTCACGTGGCCGCCGAGTTGCAGCACCGTCTTGGCCGGGCAGGCCTTGATCGCCTGCGCGTCGGTGTTGGCGCAGACGAACTCCACGCCCTCGATGTTGGCCCCGAGCATGTGGTTGACCGCGTTGCCGCCGCCGCCGCCCACCCCGATGACCTTGATGACCGCGTTCGGCGCGGCCGATTCGACGAGTTCGAACATTTTCCCATCCTCCGTGTGTCGTTTCGTGCGTGTGTGCTGCTCGTTTTTTTCTAGTGACTGCCGTTGGTGCGTGTTGCGTGGTGCGTGTCGCTTGCCGCGTTTTCCCTGGACTGGGCCCAGGGCCCTAGAATTCCCCACTGAACCACTTCTTGAACTTGTGCCAAGGCGTGCTGCCGGCCTCGCCGGTCGCCGCGGTGGCGGGGCGCGGCGCGCCCACGCCCTGCCGCGCGCCGTACAGCAGCAGGCCGACGCCGGTGGCGTGGATCTCGTTGCTGACCACGTCGGACAAGCCGGTGACGAACGCGGGCACGCCGACGCGCACCGGCATGTGCAGCATCTCTTCGGCCAGTTCGACCACGCCTTCCATCTTCGAGCCGCCGCCGGTGAGCACCACGCCGGCGGCGATGAGTTCCTCGTAGCCGGAGCGGCGCAGTTCGGCCTGCACCATCTCGAAGATCTCCTCGTAGCGCTTCTGTACCACCTCGGCGAGCATCTGCCGGGCGAGCCGCCGCGGCGGGCGGTCGCCGACGCTGGTGACCTCGATGGTCTCCTCCGGGCGCGCGAGCTGCGCCAGCGCGCAGGCGTACTTGACCTTGATCTCCTCCGCGAACGGCGTCGGCGTGCGGAACGCGAAGGCGATGTCGTTGGTGACCTGGTCGCCGGCCACGCCGAGCGAGGCGGTGTGGCGGATCGCGCCCTGGGTGAACACCGCGACGTCGGTGGTGCCGGCGCCGATGTCGACCAGCGCCACGCCGAGGTCTTTCTCGTCCTGGGTCAGCACCGAGTACGACGAGGCCAGCTGCTGCAGGATCAGGTCGTCGACCGCCAGCCCGCAGCGCGTCACGCACTTGGAGATGTTCTGCGCCGCGCTCATCGCGCCGGTGACCAGGTGCACGCGCGCCTCGAGGCGCACGCCGCTCATCCCGGTCGGGTGGCGGATGCCTTCCTGCTCGTCGATCACGTACTCCTGCGGCAGCACGTGCAGGATGCGCTGGTCGGCCGGGATCGCCACCGCGCGGGCGGCGTCCAGCACGCGCTCGACGTCGCCGTCGGTCACTTCCTTGTCGCGGATCGCCACCACGCCCTGCGAGTTGAGACTGCGGATGTGGCTGCCGCTGATCCCCGCGTACACCGAGCGGATCTCGCAGCCGGCCATCAGTTCGGCCTCCTCCACCGCGCGCTGGATCGCCTGCGTGGTGGACTCGATGTCCACCACCACGCCGCGCTTCATGCCCTTCGAGGGATGGGTGCCGATGCCGATCACCTCGACCGGCTCGCCCGGCGCGTGCTCGCCCACGATGGCGACGATCTTCGAGGTGCCGATGTCGAGGCCGACCAGGAGCGTCTTGTGTTCGGACTTGCGGGGCATGCTCAGGCCTGCGGCGCGGGTTCGTCGGGGATGGCGGGAGCCGGCGGCGGCGGCGGCGACTGCCGCCACTCCACCGCGAAGCCGTTGGCGTAGCGGAGGTCGGCGCGCACCAGCACCAGGCCGGCGCTGCCGTCGATCTGGCGCAGCGCATCGAGGAAGCGCCGCAGGCGTTCCGACGGCTGCTCGCGGCCGAGCACGATCGCCGCGCCGTCGTAGGTGGCGAGCTGCCAGCTGCCGCGCGCGCTCAGCGACAGGCGCGCGGGCGCCAGCCCGCTGCCGCGCATCATCGACTCCGCGCTGCGCAGGAAGGTGAGCATCTCGGCCGCGCGGTCGGCGGGACCGTCGAGCACCGGCAGCCCGCCGGGCACGGTGTCGCCCGGCACTTCGAACAGCGCGCCGTCCTCCGCGACCAGCCGGCCGTCGGCCCAGGCGGCGGCCGCGCGCCGCTCGACGAGGCGCACCTCCAGCTGGTCCGGCCAGCGGCGCCGCACTTCGGCGCGCTCGACCCACGGCACCTGCTCCACCGCCGCGCGCACCGCGGCGAGATCGGTGGCGAAGAAGCCGGGCTCGAGCCGCTGCGCGACGGCCGCACGCACCTGCTCGGCGTTGACCCGCTCGAACGCGGCGTCAATGCGCAACTGGCGGAACGGCCAGCGTTCGGCGGCGAACCAGCCGTTGAGTGCACCGACCAGCGGCAGCGCGATGACCGCCGCGGCCAGCGTCCAGGCCAGCAGTTTCACCATCGCGTTGCCGGCGGCGCGCTTCATGCGCCCTCCCCGCGGAAGCTCGACTCGAGCACCCGCCAGCACAGGGTCTCGAAGTCGATGCCGACCGCGCGCGCGGCCTTCGGCACCAGGCTGTGGCTGGTCATGCCGGGCGCGGTGTTGACCTCGAGCAGGAAGTTGCGGCCCTCGCGGTCGCGCATCACGTCGACCCGCCCCCAGCCGCTGCAGCCGAGGGTGCGGAACGCGGCCAGCGCCAGCGCGCGGATCTCCGCCTCGGCGGCGCCAGCCAGGCCGGGGCACAGGTACTGCGTGTCGTCGCTGACGTACTTGGCGTGGTAGTCGTAGTACTCGCCCGCCGGCACGATGCGGATCGACGGCAGCGCCTCGTCGCCGAGGATGCCGACCGTGTACTCGCCGCCGACGACGAGCTGTTCGATCAGCAGTTCGCCGTCGTAGCGGGCGGCCAGCGCGACCGCGGCCGGCAGGTCGGCTTCGCCGAACACGCGGCTGATGCCGACGCTGGAGCCCTCGTTGGCCGGCTTGACCACCACCGGCAGGCCGAGCTCGTTCACCGCCAGGCGCACGTCGTCGCCCGGACGATGGCGCACGTAGCGCGGCGTGGGCAGGCCGAGCGCGATCCACACCTGCTTGCTGCGGATCTTGTCCATCGACAGCGCGGACGCCAGCACGCCGGAGCCGGTGTAGGGCACGCCCAGCGCCTCCAGCGCGCCCTGCAGCACGCCGTCCTCGCCGCCGCCGCGGTGACCGTGCAGCACGTTGAACACGCGGTCGATGCGGCGCGCCTGCGCGGCTTCGATCAGCGCCGGGATGCCGTCGACGGGCTGGGCGTCGATGCCGCGCGCACGCAGCGCCTCGAGCACGTTGGCGCCGGAATTCAGCGACACCTCGCGTTCCGACGAGGTGCCACCCAGCGCCACCGCGACGCGGCCGAAGTCGCGCGGGTCGGTGATCCGCCTCACGGCGACACCTCCGGCAGCGTGCCCTTGTGGCCGAGGTCGGCGGCGACCGCACCGATGTCGCCGGCACCGAGCAGGACCACGAGGTCGCCGTCGCGCGCGATCGGCGCCAGCGCCGCGGGCAGGTCCTTCGCCGACTTCACCAGCACCGGGTCGACCTTGCCGCGCGCGCGCACGGCGCGCGCCAGCGCCTTGCCGTCGGCGTTGCGGATCGGCGCCTCGCCGGCCGGGTAGACCTCGGTCAGCACCAGGACGTCGGCGCCCGAGAGCACCTCGGCGAAGTCGTCCAGCAGGTCGCGCGTGCGCGTGTAGCGATGCGGCTGGAAGCCCACCACCAGGCGCCGCCGCGGCCAGCCGCCGCGGGCGGCGGCGAACACGGCGGCGAGTTCGCGCGGGTGGTGGCCGTAGTCGTCGACCAGCATCGCGTGGCCGTCGGCGACGCGGATCTCGCCATGGCGGTGGAAGCGGCGGCCGACGCCGCGGAAGCCGGCCAGCGCACGCGCGATCGCGTCGTCGGACACGCCCAGTTGCCAGCCGAGCGCGGCGGCGGCCAGCGCGTTGAGCACGTTGTGCCGGCCGGGCAGGTTGAGCGTGACCGGCAGCGGCGCCGCGCGCTGCGGCAGGTGCAGGTCGAAGGCCATCGCGAAACCGTCCTGGCGGATGTCGGTGGCGCGAACGTCGGCGTCTTCGCCGGTGCCGTAGGTCATCGTGTTGCGCGGCGTCTGCCGGGCGAGCGCCGCGGTCTCGGCGTCGTCCACGCACAGGATCGCGAGGCCGTAGAACGGCAGGTGGTGCAGGAAGTCGGAGAACGCCTGGCGCACGCGGTCGAAGTCGCCGCCGTAGTTCTCGAGGTGGTCGGCGTCGATGTTGGTGACGATCGCGATCGCCGGCGCCAGCAGCAGGAAGGAGCCGTCGCTCTCGTCGGCTTCCGCGACCAAGAAGCGGCCCTGGCCGAGGCGCGCGTTGGTGCCGGCGGAGTTCAACTGCCCGCCGATCACGAAGGTGGGGTCGAGCCCGCCCTCGGCCAGCACCGAGGCGCAGAGGCTGGTGGTGGTGGTCTTGCCGTGCGTGCCGGCGACCGCGATGCCGGTCTTCAGGCGCATCACCTCGCCCAGCATCTCCGCGCGCGGCACCACCGGGATGCGGCGCTCGCGCGCGGCGACGAGTTCCGGGTTGTCCGGCCGGATCGCGCTGGAGACCACCAGCACGTCGGCGTCGGCGACGTGCGCGGCATCGTGCCCGCGGTGCACGCGCACGCCGGCGGCGGCGAGCCGCCGGGTGGTCGCATTCTCGCCCTGGTCGGAGCCGGACACCTGGTAGCCGAGCGTGGCCAGCACCTCGGCGATGCCGCTCATGCCGACGCCACCGATGCCGACGAAGTGCACGCGCGCGTACGCGCGCATCAGGTCGGCGTGGTCGGCCATCCGGCGCAGGGTCATGGGCGGGCCTCCTCGAGGCAGGCGTCGGCGATGCGCCGCGCGGCGTCGGGCGCGGCGATGCGGCGCGCCGCTTCGGCCATGCCGAGGACCACGCCACGGTCGGCGGCGAGGTCGGCGAGCGTCGTGGCCAGCGCTTCGGCGAGTTGCGGGCCTTCCGGTCGCAGGATCGCCGCGCCACGCTCGACCAGGTATTCGGCGTTGCGCGTCTGGTGGTCGTCGACCGCGTGCGGGAACGGCACCAGCACCGCGCCGACGCCGGCCGCGCACAACTCCGCCAGGGTGAGCGCACCGGCGCGGCACACGACCACGTCGGCCCAGGCATAGGCCGCGGCCATGTCGTCGACGAACGCGTCGATCTGCGCGACCACCCCGGCCTGCGCGTAGGCGGCGCGCGCGTCGTCGATGCCGGCACGGCCCGCCTGGTGGCGCACGTCGAAGCCGCCCGCGGGCAGCCGCGCCAGCGCCACCGGCAGCGCGCGATTTAGCGCGCGCGCGCCCTGGCTGCCACCGAGCACCAGCACGCGCAGCGCGCCGGAGCGACCGGCGAGACGCTCGGACGGTGGTGGCAGCGCGGCGATCGGTGCGCGCACCGGGTTACCGACCGCGCCCGCGTCGTGACGGAAGGTGCCGGGGAAGCCGCACAGCACGCGGCGCGCGAGGCGCGCCAGCAGGCGGTTGGTCAGCCCGGGCACGCGGTTCTGTTCGTGCACCAGCAGCGGCACGCCGAACAGCCGCGCCGCCACGCCGCCGGGCGCGCTGGCGTAGCCGCCGAAGGCGATCGCGGCGCGCGGGCGGTGGCGCTTGATGATTGCCAGGGCCTGCAGCACGGCGCGCGCCAGCTGCCAGGGCGCCGCCATGAGGGTTCGAATTCTCTTGCCGCGCACGCCGGCCATCGTCACCTGCTCCAGCGGCAGGCCGGCCTTCGGCACCAGGGTCGTCTCGAGTCCGCTGGAGCCGCCGAGCCAGACCACCGGCACGCCGCGCGCGCGCAGTTCGTCGGCCACCGCGAGCCCGGGGAAGATGTGGCCGCCGGTCCCGCCGGCCATGACCAGCACCGGCGCGCTCATGCGGTCGCTCCCGGCGCGGCGTCGTCGACGCGCTCCAGCGCGAGTTCGTTCGCGCGCCGCGTGACCTCGTAGCCGACCCGCAGCACCAGCCCGAGCGCGGCGCAGGTCATCAGCACCGAGGAACCGCCGGCGCTGACCAGCGGCAGGGTCAGGCCCTTGGTCGGCAGCACGCCGAGGTTGACCCCGATCGACACCCCGGCCTGCACCGCCAGCCACAGGCCGACGCCGAAGGCGCAGTAGCCGGCGAACGCCTGCCCCTGCTCGACGGCGCGCAAGCCGATGCGGAAGCAACGCGTGCAGATCAGGGTGAACAGCGCGAGCACCAGCACCACCCCGGCGAGGCCGAGCTCCTCGGCGATCACCGCGAGGATGAAGTCGTTGTGCGCCTCCGGCAGGTAGTAGAGCTTCTGCACCGAGCCGCCGAGCCCGACCCCGAACCACTCGCCGCGGCCGATCGCGATCAGTGCCTGGCTCAACTGGAAGCCGTCGCGGAACGGATCGGCGAAGGGGTCGAGGAACGAGGTCAGGCGCTTGACGCGGTACGGCTCGGCCAGCGCCGCGATCGCCATCACCGGCATGCCCAGCAGGGCCAGTCCGCCGAGGTCGCGCGCGCGCGCGCCGCCGAGCCAGATCATCCCGACCACGATCGCGCAGACCAGCACCGCGGACCCGAAGTCCGGCTGCAGCAGCAACAGCAGCACCACCAGCGCCAGCACGCCCAGCGGCTTGAGGATGCCCGCCACCGAGGTGCGCAACTGGGTCGCGAACCGCACCATGTAGGAGGCGAGGTAGATCACCAGCAGCAGCTTCGCTGCCTCCACCACCTGGAAGCCCATCACGCCGAGGTTGAGCCAGCGCGTGGCGCCGTTGATGCGCCGCCCGAGGCCCGGCACCAGCACCGCCAGCAACATCAGGAAGCACAGCAGGAGCAGCAGCCGGCTGTTGTCGTCGAGCACCTTCAGCGGCACGCGCATCAGCAGCAGCGCCAGCACGCCGCCGCCGCACAGGAACACCGCGTGCTTGGTGAGGATGCCGAACGGGCCGACGCCTTCGCCCTCGGCGATCGAGATCGATGCCGAACCGACCATCACCAGGCCGAACGCCGCGAGCAGCAGCGCGCCCACCGCCAGCGGCAGGTCGTACTCGCCCGGCAGCTCGTCGCGCCGCAGGGCCTGCACCGATGCCTGCCAGTCGAAGGCCATCTCAGCGCACCTTCAGGGTGGCGAGGGAGACCAGCACCAGCACCACGCTGATGATCCAGAAGCGCACGATCACGCGCGGCTCCGGCCAGCCCTTGAGTTCGAAGTGGTGGTGGATCGGCGCCATCCGGAAGATGCGCCGGCCGGTGAGCTTGAAGCTCGCCACCTGCAGCATCACCGACACCGTCTCCATCACGAACACGCCGCCCATCACGACCAGGATCAGTTCCTGGCGGGTGATGATCGCGATGGTGCCGATGGCCGCGCCGACCGCGAGCGCGCCGACGTCGCCCATGAACACCTGCGCCGGATAGGTGTTGAACCACAGGAAGCCGAGCCCGGCGCCGGCCAGCGCGCCGCAGATGATCGACATCTCGCCCGCGCCGGGGATGAAGGGCAGCTGCAGGTAGTCGCTGAACACGCTGTTGCCGGCGACGTAGGCGAAGATGCCGAGCGCGCCGGCCACCATCACCGAGGGCACGATCGCCAGCCCGTCGAGGCCGTCGGTCAGGTTCACCGCGTTGGAGAAACCGACGATCCAGAAGTACGCCATCACCGGGAACAGCAGGCCGAGCGGGATCGCCACCTGCTTGAAGAACGGCACGATCAGTTCGGTCGCCGCCGGCACGTCGGCCGAGACGTACAGCCAGACCGCCGCGATGGCGCCGAACACCGACTGCAGGGCGTACTTCCAGCGCGCCGACAGGCCCTTCGGGTTCTTCTTCGCGAGCTTGAGCCAGTCGTCGAGCCAGCCGACGAAGCCGAACGCGAACAGCACGAACAGCACGATCCACACGTAGCGGTTGCCGAGGTCGGCCCACAGCAGGGTCGCGACCGCGATCGCGGTGAGGATCAGGGTGCCACCCATGGTCGGCGTGCCGGCCTTGGAGAAATGGCTCTTCGGGCCGTCGTCGCGGATCGGCTGGCCGGCCTTCATCTCGGCCAGCTTGCGGATGAACTTCGGACCCAGCAGCAGCGACACGCCGAGCGCGGTCAGCGCCGACAGGATCGAGCGGAACGTGAGGTACTGGAACAGGTTGAAGCCGCTGAAGTGCTGTTCCAGCAGGCGCGCGAGTTCAAGCAGCATGGGCGCCTCCGGCGTGGGCGAGGCCGTGCGCGGCCAACACCTTCGACACCACCAGGTCCATGCCGGCGCTGCGCGAGCCCTTGACCAGCACGCGCACCCCCGGCACCAGCGCGGCGGCGAGGTCGGCGGCGAGCGTCTCGCGGTCCGGATAGACCTGGGCCGCCGGGCCGAAGGCGGCCGCCGCGTGCGCGGCCAGCGGACCGACCGCGAACAATCGCGACAGCCCCGCTTCGCGCGCGAAGCGGCCGACGTCCGCGTGCAGTTCGGCCTCACGCGCGCCCAGCTCCTTCATGTCGCCGAGCGCCAGCCAGCACTCGCCGCCCGTCGCGGCGAGCGTCGCGATGCCGGCCTTGGTCGATGCGGGGTTGGCGTTGTACGCATCGAGATCGGAA
>Ga0209450_10000844_pt1 | contig 15303 bp, 9 predicted proteins | sample FrelakmetLWP11LW_FD_187149 | JGI IMG/M metagenome (GOLD analysis project Ga0209450, IMG submission 187149) | Freshwater lake sediment microbial communities from the University of Notre Dame, USA, for methane emissions studies - LWP11 LW (SPAdes)... | ecosystem: Environmental > Aquatic >...
ATCAGCCCCCGCCGGGCTACCTGGGCTGCCGCTCAGGTGGCGCCATAACGCCGGTCATGGAGTGGCTCCATTACGGCGATCCCGGAATGGCTCCATTGGGGCGGTCGGTGACAGCGGGTTCGCGACATGGACGTTGATCGGCGGCGTAAGCGTCGCGCCGGCGATCAGTCGCTCGACCGTCGCACGATGGTCGCGCAGGATTCGTTCCTGCTCGGCCATGGTATCGGACGGCTGTTCTGCCTCTTTCGCAGTCACGACCGGGGGTGGCGGCGGGGCATCGCGCCACGGCAGCTGTCCCAGGGCGAAAGCGGGCGCGCCGAGTGCAAGCAGCCAGGTCGCGGCGGTCGCTGCGGCGTGCGCACGCGCGCGGCCAGGTTCACCCAGGCCACTGGCGAAGGCGTCCACGATCATGGCGGCGAAGCGGTCGACCCACGCCTTGAGCTCACGGGGCCAGCAGCGCAGCACCAGGCCGGCCAGGCTGAGCAGGAACATTGCCAGCGAGAACGCCCAGAGCGCGGTGAGGATCAGGCGGACGCCATGGCCCTGTTGGCAGGACGCGGCGGCCACCGCACCGACGGCGTCCTGCAGCGGCGTCAGGAACGCCAGCGATTCCGGCCACGGGCGACTCGCAGGCTGCAGCAGCCTGCAGTCCAACTGCTCGGCCAGTTCGCGCACACCATCGATGAGAACGAACGCAAGTCCGGTTAGCGCGGGCCATGCGATGGCGCGCACGGCTTTGCCGAACGCGCCGATGCGCGATCGCTTGGCGACCGACCGCTTCCGCGGCGGCGTGGGTGGCGGGTTGGACGTCGCTGCTTCGTTCATGGTCGCTTCCTTCGTTCGAATGCACGGACCGCTCCGCCGAGGGCGCCCGGGTCGCCGCGCGACACGCGGGGGCACCGGGTGACCCTGTGACACCGTCCGGCGCTGTTTGTCGGCGCCGCCTATCGGACGTGGAACCCGATCGTGATTTCTCCCACCCGGGCAACGGTGGGAGAAATCGCCGCGCGCTCCCACGACCGGCAGGCGCGCAGCCGCGTGCGTTCAATTCCGGGGAGCTCCGCAATGCGTATCGTGATCGTTCCGAGAGTGTTGTCCGTTGCCGTGGCGATGATGCTGGCGCCGGGGTGCGCGACCGTGATTCGCCCGTATATCGATTCGCCGACCGTTGGCGAGGTGGGTACGTCCGGGAACGCCGGTGCGCCGGCCAGGATGCACCGTTCGAAGCCCGATCCCACGCGGTTCGATCCGATCCCCGATCGCGAGGCCGTTCGATACGCACTGGCCACGCAGGACCGGATGCAGCGGGCGGCGCATCAGCATGCGATGACGGCGACCGGATCGGGCGCGGCGCTGATCCCCCTGGCCTCGCTCATCGCGTACAAAGGCTTCGCGGGCGCCGGATCGCACAACATCGCCGCGTTGTCCACCGCAGGGGCCGCCGCACTCGGCGTGACCAACTGGGTCTATCGCCCGCGTGATGTGGTCTACCTGTCGGGGGCTGCGGCGATCCATTGCGCGATCGATGTCACGGCTCCGGCGATCATTCCGGATTCGATCTGGAATGAGTTCCACTCCGGACGGGCACGCATCGCGGAGGCAAGCCACGCACTGGAATCGTCGGTTACTCGATCGGTGAACGCGCGATCGCTGGTCGGCGCTGCAAGGACCGCACTGCGTGTCGCCGCGATCGATATCGGTCGCGCCCGCCTGGCTGGCGTCGGCATCTCCGCGGAGGCGTCGGAAACCGAAAAACTGGCGGCACGTCTCAACGTGCTCACAGCGGCGCTGGACGACCTTGAGACCAGGAGGAACGACCTCGGCGCACGTCTCGTCGATGCGGCGAAGAGCATGGAGACGAAACCCCAACGAGACCATGAAGCGCGCCGCGCATTGATCAGTGCGACGCGGCGCATCATCGGCGAAGTGAACCTGCAGCTGACCAGTGATCGGCCTGACCCTGCCAAGCTCGCGGCGCTCGTCCCACAACTGAAGCTGCCGGTCAAGCAGGCGGCCATGCCTACGACGGACGCAAAACAGCCTGCGGCCGCCAGCGAAGCCGTCAAGAAGATATCGGCATTGGCCACGGCCGAGGGCGGCGACCTGAAGACCATGCAGGCCGACGGGCCAATGCAGGAATCACCGCTGTTGCAGAAGGCGACCCGGTCGGTGGCCGCGGCAGGTGAAGCGGTCGCCAGAGCGGCAGAAGAGCTCGGTCTATTGCGCTCCGACCTGGATTTGGTGGAGACGAGGGTCTCCGAGATCGTGGCTGCGACGCGCGCGATCTCGATCACAAGCGACGAGCTTGCAGGTGTCGTAGAGCAATGCGGACTCGAGCGAAGCATGCCCACACCGCTTGCGTTGGCAACGCCCGACGCAGGCGCCAGGATCAAGCCTGGCGGCAGCATTCGCCTGCCGATCGTGGGGGGCGTGAAACCGTACGCGGCGGTGGTGCCGACGCCGCCTGCTGAGGGTAGCTTGACCGTCGAAATCGTCGAGGGCCTGGGTAACAGTCGGACGCTGGTGCTCTCTGCTTCGAAGCCGGCATCGGCTGGGACCTACGCCGTGATCGTGCAGGATGCGCGAGGAAAAGTCGCTTCGATGGACGTCGCGATCGATACAGCGCAGCCGTGAGTTGATTGCGATGCGTGGCACCTGCGGCGTGAGCAGGCGGCCCGTCCACAATGGGCGCGGCTTCGGGTCGTCCGGAGTCCGCGCTGCGACCACGCAGGAACGACAGTCTTGCGAGCGCGCGATCTAATCGTGGTTCAGCGCCCGCGCAACCAGCCGGCGATCGCCCGCCCCGCGTCGCGGCCGTCGGCGACGGCGGTGACCACGAGGTCGGCGCCGCGCACCATGTCGCCGCCCGCGAAGACCTTCGGGTGCGAGGTCTGGAACCGCGCGCGCGCGGACTTCGGGCCGTGCGGGCCGGCGGCGGCCATCGGCACGTCCACCAGCCCGTTCGGGTGCAGCGTGATGCCGTGCGCGGCGAGCCACGGCGGCGGGTCGGGCTGGAAGCCGAAGGCGATGATCACCGCGTCGGCCGGCAGTACGGTCTCACTGCCGGGTACGGGCTCGGGGCTGCGGCGGCCGCGCGCATCGGGCGGGCCGGGTCGCGTCTCGACCACCCGCAGGCCGCTCACGCGCGCGTCGCCTTCGATCGCCAGCGGCGCACGGTTGAAGAGGAACTTCACGCCCTCGTCCTTGGCGTTCTTCACTTCGCGGCGCGAGCCGGGCATGTCGGCCTCGTCGCGGCGGTAGACGCAGGTGACGCTGGCCGCGCCGAGGCGGATCGAGGTGCGCACGCAGTCCATGCCGGTGTCGCCACCGCCGAGCACCACCACCCGCGCGCCGCGCAGGTCGGGGCGCTGCATCGGCTGCGTCCAGCCGGCGATCGGCTTGGCGGACGGGTTGTCGACGCCGAGCACCTCGCGCGCGTTGGACACCAGGTAGGGCAGCGCCGGGATCACGCCCGGCAGGTCCTGGCCCGGCAGGCGGCCGTCGACGTAGCGATAGGTGCCGAGCCCGAGGAACACCGCGTCGTGATCGCGCAGCAGCGCGTCGAACGACACCTGCTCGCCGATCGTCACCCCGAGGTGGAACTTCACGCCCATCGCCTCCAGCACCTGGCGGCGGGTGGCGATGACGTGCTTTTCCAGCTTGAACGGCGGGATGCCGAAGGTGAGCAGGCCGCCGATCTCCTCGTAGCGGTCGAACACGTGCGCTTCGATGCCCGCGCGCGCGAGCTGGTCGGCGCACGCGAGGCCCGCGGGCCCGGCGCCGATGATCGCCACCTTGCGACCCGTCGGCACCACGTTGGACAGGTCCGGACGCCAGCCCTGCTTGAAGGCCTCGTCGACGATGTACTTCTCGACCGCGCCGATGGTCACCGCCTCGAAGCCGGTGTTGAGCGTGCAGGCGCCCTCGCACAGGCGATCCTGCGGACACACGCGGCCGCAGATCTCGGGCAGCGGATTGGTCTCGTGGCAGAGTTCCGCGGCCTCGAACAGCCGGCCTTCCTGCACCAGTTTCAGCCAGTTCGGGATGTAGTTGTGGACCGGGCATTTCCACTCGCAATACGGGTTGCCGCAGTCGAGGCAGCGCAGCGACTGGTCCTTCGCGGCGGGCGCCTCGAACTGGCCGTAGATCTCGGTCCAGCCGTGGGTGCGCACCTCGACCGGGATCTCCTTCGGCATCCGGCGCGGGACGTCGAGGAACTGGAAGGGTTTGGTGGTCATGCCCGGGCCTCGTGCATGCGGCTGAGCACACGCGTAGGAGCGCGCTTGCGCGCGACCGCAGCTTCTGGGATCCGCAGCAAGATATCGATGGGGCGGTCGCGCGCAAGCGCGCTCCTACGGGCGATCGCAGTGCCCGGGGCTTGCAGCAAGACATCGATGGGGCGGTCGCGCGCAAGCGCGCTCCTACGAGATGGGCGTGCCTCGGCGATCATGCCGCCCTCCGCAACGCATCCACCAGCGACTCCAGGCTCGCCGCCTTGGGCTTGACCAGCCAGAACTTGCCGGCGAAGTCGCGGAACTCCTCGAGGATGGAACGGCCCCAGGCGCTGCCGGTCTCGCGCACGTGGGTGACGATCAGGCCGCGCAGGTGCTGCAGGTGGTTTTCCATGCCCTCGGGATTGATGCGCAGGATGTCGATCAGCTCGTGGTTGTAGCGGTCGACGAAGTCGCGCTCGAGGTCGAGCACGTAGGCCAGCCCGCCGGTGAAGCCGGCGCCGAAATTCATGCCGGTCGAGCCCAGCACCGCCACCACGCCGCCGGTCATGTATTCGCAGCAGTGGTCGCCGGCGCCCTCGATCACCGCGGTGGCACCGGAGTTGCGCACGGCGAAGCGCTCGCCCGCGCGTCCGGCGGCGTAGAGCTCGCCGCCGGTGGCGCCGTACAGGCAGGTGTTGCCCATGATCGGCGTCTGGTGCGGCACGTAGCGCGCATCGGCGGGCGGGCGGATCACGATCCGGCCGTCGGCCATGCCCTTGCCCACGTAGTCGTTGGCATCGCCCACCAGGTACAGGTTCAGGCCACCCGCGTTCCAGGCGCCGAAGCTCTGCCCGGCCGTGCCTTCGAGGCGCACGGTGATCGGTGCTTCGCGCATGCCGTGGTTGCCGTGCACGCGCGCGATCTCGCCCGACACACGCGCGCCGATCGCGCGATCGCGGTTGCAGATCGGGTAGCGGAAGTCGCCGCCGCGCTTGTCGGCGATCGCAGCCTTCATGTCGGACAGCATGCGCGCGGCCAGCGCGCCGCGGTCGCGCGGCGGGTTGCGCGCATCGAGGTTGCACTGCGAAGCCTTGCTCACCAGGCCCGCGGCCGAGAGGATCGGCGACAGGTCGAGGCCGTGCTGCTTGGCGTTGATGCCCTCGGCCTCGCGCAGCAGGTCGGTGCGGCCGATCAGGTCGACCAGGCGGCGCACGCCGAGCTTCGCCAGCCACTGGCGCACGTCTTCCGCCACGAAGCGGAAGAAGTGCATCGCCATCTCGGGCAGGCCGATGAAGTGCTGCTCGCGCAGCCGCGGGTCCTGGGTGGCCACGCCGGTGGCGCAGTTGTTGAGGTGGCAGATGCGCAGGTACTTGCAGCCCAGCGCCACCATCGGCGCGGTGCCGAAGCCGAAGCTCTCGGCGCCGAGGATCGCGCCCTTGATCACGTCGAGCCCGGTCTTGAGCCCGCCGTCGACCTGCACCCGCACCTTGTGCCGCAGGTCGTTCAGGCGCAGGGTCTGCTGCACCTCCGACAGGCCCAGTTCCCACGGCGTGCCGGCGTACTTGATCGACGAGATCGGCGATGCGCCGGTGCCGCCGTCGTAGCCGGACACGGTGATCAGGTCCGCATACGCCTTCACCACGCCCGCGGCGATGGTGCCGATGCCGGCGTGGCTGACCAGCTTCACGCTGACCAGGGCCTGCGGGTTGATCTCCTTGAGGTCGTAGATCAGCTCCGCGAGGTCCTCGATCGAGTAGATGTCGTGGTGCGGCGGCGGCGAGATCAGGCCGATGCCGGGCTTGGCATAGCGCAGGCGCGCGATGAGGTCGTTGACCTTGTGGCCGGGCAACTGCCCGCCCTCCCCGGGCTTGGCGCCCTGCGCGATCTTGATCTGCAGCACCTCGGCGTTGATCAGGTACTCCGGCGTGACGCCGAAGCGGCCCGACGCGACCTGCTTGATCTTCGACGACTTCTCGGTGCGGTAGCGCGCCGGGTCCTCGCCGCCCTCGCCGGAATTGCTGCGCGCGCCGAGCCGGTTCATGGCGATCGCCAGCGCCTCGTGCGCCTCGGGCGAAAGCGCGCCGAGGCTCATGCCGGCCGAATCGAAGCGCGAGACGATGGCCTCGACCGGTTCCACCTCGTCCAGCGGGATTTCCTTCGCCGGGTCGACCTGCAGTTCGAGCAGGTCGCGCAAGGTGGACGGCGGGCGCGTGTCGACGTGGCGCGCGTACACCGCGTAGTCCTCGTAGCGCCCGGTGCGCACGCTCAACTGCAGGGACGCGATCACGTCCGGGTTGTACATGTGGTACTCGCCGCCGTCGACGTAGCGCAGCAGGCCGCCCTGCTCCAGTGGTTCGGCGGCGTTCCAGGCGCGGTCGTGCAGCCAGCGCTGCTCGGCCTCGAGTTCGGCGAAGCCGGCACCGGCGATGCGCGAGGGCGTGCCGGGGAAGCACAGGTCCACCACCTCGCGGTCGAGGCCGACGATCTCGAACAGCTGCGCGCCGCGATAGGAACCGATGGTGGCGATGCCCATCTTGGAGATGATCTTGAGCAGCCCCTTCTTGATGCCGCGGCGGTACGAGCGACCCAGTTCCGCCTGCTCGCTGCCGCGCTTGCCCTTGACGATCTTGCTGCGCCCGAGGTCGAACAGGGTCTGGTAGGCGAGGTAGGGATAGACCGCGGTGGCGCCGTAACCGAGCAGGCAGGCGAAGTGGTGCGGGTCGCGCGCGGTGCCGGTCTCGATGATCAGGTTGCAATCGCAGCGGAGGCCGGCGCGCACCAGGTGCTGGTGCACGGCCCCGGTGGCGAGCAGCGCGTGCACCGGCAGGCGGCCTTCCTCGGGATAGCGGTCGGACAGCAGCACGATCACCGCGCCGTCGCGCACCGCGGCTTCCGTCTCCGCGCAGATGCGGCGCACGGCATCGCCGAGGCTTTCGCCCGGCTGCTGGTGCAGGTGCACCACCACGTTGGCGCGCGCGAACTCGTCGAGTGCCAGCAACTGGCGCAGCTTGCGCTGGCTCAGCACCGGCGAGTTCATCATCACCATCTGCGCGTTGGCCGGGCCCAGTTCGAACAGATTGCCCTCGCGGCCGATCTGGGTCGACAGCGACATCACGCACTGCTCGCGCAGCGGGTCGATCGGCGGGTTGGTGACCTGCGCGAAAGCCTGCCGGAAGTAGTCGTAGAGCGAGCGCACCTTGGACGAGAGCACCGGCATCGGCGTGTCGTCGCCCATCGAGCCGGTGGCTTCCTGCTCGGTCTCGGCCAGCACGCGCAGCACGCCCTCGCGCTCCTCGCGGGTGAGGTTGAACAGCTTCTGGAAGCGGGCCAGGGTCGGCGGATCGAAGGGCTCGGCGGCGAGCGAGGGATCGATCAGGTCGGTGACCAGGAACTTGAGGTTCTGCTTCAGCCAGCGCTTGAACGGCGCACGCGCGCGGTTCAGGCGGTCGATCGCCTCGCTGTCGAGGAATTCGCCGGAATGCAGGTCGACGGCGACCATCTCGCCGGGGCCCAGCTTGCCCTTGGCCACCACGTCGGCGGGCGCGTAGTCCCAGGTGCCGACCTCGCTGGCGATGGTCAGATGCCGGTCGGCGGTGAGCACCCAGCGCGCGGGGCGAAGCCCATTGCGGTCGGCGGTGGCGGCCGCCCAGCGGCCATCGCACATCACGATGCCGGCCGGGCCGTCCCAGGCGTCCAGGTTGAGCCCGTAGTACTGGTAGAAGGCCGCGAGGTCGGCGTCCTTGTGCTCCAGCGACTGGGTCGCCGGCGGGATCAGGATGCGCATCGCGGCCGGCAGGTCGAGGCCGCCGGCGAGCAGCACCTCGAGCATGTTGTCGAGCGACTGCGAGTCGGAGCCCTCGAGGCTGACCAGCGGGTCGAGTTCGCGGAAGTCGATCGCCGGCGAGCGCCACTTGTGTGCGCGCGCCTGCGCCCAGCGCCGGTTGCCCTCGATGGTGTTGATCTCGCCGTTGTGGGCCAGCAGCCGGAACGGCTGCGCCAGCCGCCAGGCCGGCGCGGTGTTGGTCGAGAAGCGCTGGTGGAAGACGATCACCGCCGCCTGCATGTCCTCGCGCGCGAGGTCGGGGTAGAACTCCGGCAGCGCGGCCGGCAGCATCATGCCCTTGTAGCCGAGTGTCCACGCCGACAGCGAGACCACGTAGAAGGCCGGTGTTTCGTGCAGGCGCTGCTCGGCGCGGCGCCGCGCCACGAACAGCGCGCGGTTGAACGAGGTCTGGTCCATCGACGCCGCGGGCGCGACGAAAACCTGCTCGATGCGCGGCATGGTGCGGCGCGCGGTCTCGCCGCAGGTGTCGGGGCGGGTCGGCACCACGCGCCAGCCGGCGACACGGACCTCGACGCGCTCGAGTTCCTCGCTGAGCACCGCGCGGCACACCGCGGCGGCCTCGTCCTCGTACGGAAGGAACACGGTGCCGGCCGAGAACACCGGGCCCAGCCGGATGCCGCATTCGGCGGCGGCAGCGCGCAGGAATTTCTCGGGGCGCAGCAGCAGCACGCCGCAGCCGTCGCCCGACGCGCCGTCGGCCGCCACGGCACCGCGATGCGCGAGCCGCGCCAACGCGGTCAGGCCGGTCTCGACCACCCAGCGCGAGGCGACGTTATCGAGGTTCGCGATCAGCCCGAAGCCGCAGGCATCGTGCTCGAACCGCGGATCGTAGAGCCCCTGCTTCACAAAGCCTTCGTGCTGCAACGACATGCCGCCTCCGCCTGAGCCCACATCGGACACGCGATGACCTGCAGGCGGCGGACGGCCTCACGCGGGAGCGCGCGCACCGGCCTCCTGCCGCACCGGTCGCCACGCTGGGGCATGGACTGGGAAGAACCCGGTGGGCAGGCGGCCCGGACGGTCACCCGCCCAGCGCCTCCCGCGCGCCAGGCGAACGCCCGGCGCTTGCGACCCGACTTAAGCACAGATTGTGCGATGCGGCAATCAGCGGAGGGTGGCGTGTTGCGAGCCCCGCCATCCCATGGTCAGGTTTGCCGGGCTGGCGGCACGTTCACGCGACGCGTGCGGTGGCAGTAAGCGCTTCCAGCGTGCCAAAAAGCTCGTCGATCTGGCGAGGCTCGAAAAGCCCTTCGGGCCCTGTGGGTGTGAGATCCGTGAACGGCGACTCGTAGAGTCGATGGGGGTCCATGACCCCATGGGCCGTGAGGTGGTTCACGACGTGATCGACGAACTCCAGTTGCTGCGACGAGAGCACCTTCCCGGCGATGAAGCCCGCGAGCGCACCCTTCGCGGCCTCCCGATCGAGTCCCACGAGGGAACGGACGAACAACCCGAGACCCCGGGCTTCCTCAATCGCACGTCCCAGCTGTTCTCGGTCCAAGGCGCCGCTGTCCAAGAGCATCCGTTCGAGTTCGGAAAGGTCGAGCGGCGTCAGCGGCCTGTTGGTACGCAGCTTGACGATGGCCACGTGATCGAGGTGCTGGCGCAGAAACGCCCGAGCCTTCGCATGGAATCTCGCCTCGTCCGTGCCGACGGAGAAGCCGGGCAACGGTACGGCCATGCCCGTACCGATCTCATCCTCGAAATCGGTATAGACGATCCGGCGCTCGCCGCGCTCCATGAACTGGACCAATCCGCGAAGGCGACGGCGCATCACGTCCAGCATTGGAACGGTGACGTCCTGCCACCAGGCGTCGGTCTGTACGTCGTGGATCAAGGGCAGTTGATCCCGCACCATCGGGATGGTCGCCTTGTCTTCCAGTGCCGCGGCGATCTTGCGCACCTGCTCCTGCAGGCCTGCGAAGGCGCGATCTTCACGCAACAAGGCGAGCTGCAGTTGCAGGCACTTGAGGTCGAAGCGCTTGGCCTCCTCGTTCTCGACGTCCAGCTCGGCGGGCAAGCCGGCGACGTGTCGAGACAGCTCGCTGCGGGTGTCTGCTGGCAGGCGAATCCACGCCTCGGCCTTCGCGAACTGCTCGACCAACCGGCGATGGGGCCGGACAATGAAGTTATCGAAGTTCATGGCCGCCACTTCCTGATGCAGGCGGCCGGCGATCTGCGCCCTGACCTCTGCCATCGTGCGCGGATCGGCATGTGGCGCGGCAGCGACTTCCGCAATGCTCGGCGCTATGCCGTCATCGGCACGCGAGTCGATCTCTCCGATCAGGTCAAGGCGGGCGTCGAACAGCCGCTTGGCGAGCGGGACGGGGGCGTTGCCGTCCGCACCCTGCATGTTCTGACTGAAGTATTCGAGGTTCTGACAGAAATCGAAGACGTGGAAGCACGTCTTGTGCTGTCCAGGCCCGAACAAGTCGCGGCACAGCCGGGTGCCGCGGCCGATCATCTGCCAGAACTTGGTGCGCGACCGGACCAGCTTGAAGAAGACGAGGTTCACGACCTCGGGGACGTCGATGCCGGTGTCGAGCATGTCGACCGAGACGGCGATGTGTGGCGCCTTGTCCCTGGTGGAGAAGTCGTCGATCAGGCTCTGCGCGTACTCGGTCTTGAACGTGATGACCCGCGCGAATGCCCCTTTCAGGTGCGGGTAGTTGGCGTCGAAGCGCTCCGCGATGAACTCAGCGTGCTGCTGGTTCTTGGCGAAGATGATCGTCTTGCCGAGCCGGTCGCCGCCCGCGACCTTCAGGCCGTGGGTCATGAGGTGCGCCAGCACCTTGTCCACGGTGTCCTTGTTGAATAGCCATTTGTTCACGGCCTCGGCCTCGACGCGGTCGGGCGTCTGGCCTTCCTCGTCCCACTCCAGCTCGTCCCACTGCTCCTGCTCGTCGGGCGGCAGGTCGTCGTAGCGGATGCCCTCGCGCTGGAAGCGCAGGGGCACGGACACCGCGCGAGGCGGGACGAGGAAGCCGTCCCGGACCGCTTCTTCGAGCGAGTAGGCGTCCGTCGGGACGCCATTCTCCAGTTCGAACAGGCCGTAGGTGTTGCGGTCGACCTCGTCCTTGGGGGTCGCCGTCAGGCCGACGAGGAACGCATCGAAGTAGTCGAAGATGGCGTGGTACTTCTGGAAGACCGACCGATGGGCCTCGTCCACGACCACGAGGTCGAAGTGCCCGACGCCAAAGCGGCGCTGGCCGTCGCGCGTTTCGTCGATCAGCCCCATCATGGTGGGGTAGGTCGACAGGAACACCCGGCCCTCGACGTGCTTGTCGGTGACCAGGTTGACCGGCGAGCTGTCCGGCAGATGGGCCTTGAAGGCATTGGCCGCCTGGTTGACCAGCGCCACGCGGTCGGCCAGGAACAGGACCCGCTTGACCCAGTTGCAGCGCATCAGCAGGTCGCACAGGGCAATCACGGTGCGCGTCTTGCCGGCGCCGGTGGCCATCACCAGCAGGGCCTTGCGGTCGTGGTCGCGCTCGAAGGCTTCGGCCACGCGGCGGATCGCGCGCGACTGGTAGTGGCGTTCGACGATCGTGGTGCTGATCGGCGCCGTCGCAAGCCCGCGGCGCGTGGTCCGGCGCTGGATCAGCAGTTCGAGTTCCGCCTTCTTGTAGAAGCCCTGCACGCGCCGCGGCGGGTAGTGGGCGCCGTCCCACAGCCAGTGGTCGTAGCCGTTGGAGTAGAAGATGACCGGGCGCTGGCCGCATTGGCGCTCGAGGCAATCGGCGTACAGTTTCGCCTGCTGCTGGCCGACGCGGGGATCGCGCCGGGTCCGCTTGGCCTCGACCAGGCCCAGCGGGCAGCCATCGTCGCCCCAGAGGACGTAGTCGACGAAGCCCTTGCCCTCGGCGTTGGGCATGCCGACGACCTCGAACTCGCGATCCCGCGGCTGGTCCAGCGCCCAGCCGGCTTCCTTCAGCAGGAGGTCGATGAAGTAGTCGCGCGTTTCCGCCTCGGAATAATCGTGGGCATCCGGCTGCGCGGTGGCCGCCTGCCGGGCCGCGGCAACTTCGGCGCGCAGACGCTGCAGTTCGGCGTCCAGCGCGGCCTTGTCCGCCAGCGCAGCAGCGAGGTTCTCGTCCTTCTCGTGCAGCCGCGCTTGCAGCGCGGCGAGTTGTTCAGCGGTCTGCGCCGCGGCGCGAGCCGCATACGGCAGGGCCGCCGGATCGAAGGCGAGGCCCGGCGCCGGGCGCTGCTGGCGCGCATAGGTGCGGGCCAGCCAGTAGCCCACGTGGAAGAGCTCCCGCACCGCCACCACCGCGTCGGGCGCGGGTACCGGGCGGTGGCTGTGGACCGCGCGGTTGCCGAGCGTGACGATCACGCGCGCCTTGCTGAACACGGCCTCGCCGGCCGCCTGCTTGAAGCTTGGGTCGTGGACCAGCGCCGACAGGTTGTCCTGGTAGGGCAGCTTCAGCGCGGGGTCGTGCTTGTACGTCCAATGCACGGCCAGCTCCAGCGCGCGACGGGCGTAGAAGCACGCCGTGCGCGGATCGCCACGGGCCGCGGACTCGGCCTGCCGGGCCGCTTCGAACACGGCCGGCCATTCGGCGTCGAGGAAGGCGAACTGGCTCACGACTCCTCGGCTCCATGCGATAGGCAGCCTTCAACATGGAGCGCACGGCGGTCCATACGATACCCACCGCCCCATCCAGCTCGGCGTGCGATTGCGACGGATTGCTTCCGGATTGCAACCTGCCGGCGTCCGGTTGCAATCCGCACACACGGATTCAGCTTTTGAATCAGTGCGTTATGGCCCTTTAGCGGGCACGGCCCCCGATGCCCGACCGGAACGACGTCCGAGCTCGCTGCAATCCTTGGCAGGTCCTCGGGGTGCATGGACGCCTCCGCTCAGTGGCCGACCTTCTGGCTGGCGCGCTCGACGGCGTCGGCGATCAGCGGCGCGTACGCGCGTAGGCCGTCCAGCGTCAGCCCGCCGCGCTGGTACTGCTCGTACCAGCTTCTTCGCCATCGGATGACCCGTTCGCCGTCCGCAAGACCCAGCCGCTTCAGCGTGTTCGCCGCCTTTGCTCGTAACCGGGCTGGCACCTGGTCCGTTGCTCGCAATTGGAGCGACGGCAACAGAATCTCGAACCACCCGTCCCGGACGTGCTCGGGGTCCAGCACGGTGTCGTCGAGCGTGCGCTTTTTCGAGTTCATCGTCGCCGACGCGTAGCGGTAGTTGCCCCACTCGTATGCCTGGCTGCGATGGTTCGCGAAGCTCAAATAGTGATCGACCGTGCCGCCGGTGGGGTCGAGCATCGCAGCGTAGCCGCACAGGTTACGGTAGCCATCGGCAAGTGTCGGGGTGTAGGGGGTCCACAACGCCTTCGGCCGCTTGGCCTGCGGGTGCTCGCTCAGCCAGCGGGCACCGGGACGACGGACCTTGGTATCGAAGTCGGCAGGTTCCGGCAAACGAGGCGCCCTGATCATCGGCGCAACCCCCGCTTGGCCGGTTTGGCGCGCTTGGCCATCGGTGCGGTCTGCTGGGTCGTCACGATCCAGCGTGGCCAGAAGTGGTCGTGAGCAGGCAACAAGCGCTGGAGCGCCTTGTGGATTGCGGCTTTGGAATCGAGCGCCTTTGGAGCTGCGCCTTGGTCGCCCCGCATGAATGCTTCGGCGGCTTCGATGGCTTGTTCCGCCTCGATCGAGCGCGCCTGTTCAAGCCCGAAGGTTTCAGATACCAGCCAGCTTGCGGCGTCTCCCTGCGGCGCCCACACTCCCTGCTCGATCGTCACAATGCCATTGCGGAAATCGAGGCGCGCCACATCGTCCTGCTCGCGATCGAACAGCGGTTCCAGCGACGCTGCGACCAGCGGTGCGTGCGATGCGACGAGCACCTGCGGCGGAGCGTCGGACTTACCCCTGAGCGCATTAACGGCAGCCAAGACACTCGGCAAGATCGTGCGCTGCCAGCGCGGATGCAGATGGGTCTCGGGTTCGTCGAAGAGGACCACGACGCGCGACTCGGGTCGCTTGCCCAACAGTTCGGCGGCAACCCGATGCTCGTGCCAAGCCCAGACCAGGAAATAGGCCAACGCGAGCACCCGCCGTACGCCAGCCGAAGCCAGCGCCACAGGCACGATCTGGCTGCCTATCAGCAGGGTCGGCCGGTCCCGCCCTTCGCCGATGAACAGGCGTTGCGGTGGGCCGGCCCGCAGGGTCTCGGCGACTGGCGAAAGGACGCGCAGCACCTCCTCCAGCGCCTTGAATTGCGGCTTGCGCCCTTCTTGCCAGTTGATCCAGTCGCGCTCCAGCCCTTCGCAAACGCGCTGGCCCCGGACATCAAGGCCTTCCCAGACCTCGCTGGCCGCGAAGCGATATGCAGGCGGGCGGCCCGGGTCGTTGCGCCAGTAGTTGCGCGCCGGATCCCAGACCGAAAAGCCGCCGTCGATGCGGATGTAGACCACGATGCCGGGCATCGGCGGGCGCTTCGCATCCACCGGCCACGTCTCGTCACTGCGACGGAACCTCGACACGACCGGCTTGGCTACTCGCGCCTTGCCTTGCACCACGTATTCGATCTGCGGGTTCCTCGCCTGCACGGGCGGCAGTGCCGCGGCGCCCGCCCAGGTGCGCGTCAGCGCCCACCAAGCGAGGTCGAGCAGGAAGCTCTTGCCCAGGCCATTGTCGCCGGTGATCAGGTTGAGCCGCGGCGCCCACTCGACGCGCAAGTCAGGGGCCAGTCCGACGTTCTTCAGGTGCAGGTACTTCAGCATGGGCCAGGGCTCGGGATGGGATCAGCATGCGCAGGCGCGTTCGAAGCGCTCTGTTGGCGCTCGGAGCAGCAGGCCTTTGAGGTTAGCGACTCTCCGGTCGGCGCGGAACGCAACAGATGGACTGATGGTCCCGCAAACTGCACCTGACGCAGAAGGCGCCAGGCGTGGCCCACCTTTGCGAAGCCGTCACCGGACACGGCTTCCCGGCCGACCGGGCTTGGCCAGATCTCGCGCCAAGTCTCGGACCACACGCTGATGAACTCGTCTCGCATGGCTACAGCTCTCCCCGGAAGGCGCGGTGCTGGATCGAAGCGAACAGGGAATCAAGCTCCTCAAGCGCGACAAGGCAAGGCGCCTTCAGCTTTTCAACGACTACAGCTCGCTGCGCGAACTGTGGTGGTGTAGCGCAGGTGGTGGAAATTCGGAAGAGGCGTAGTCTCCAGCTTGGGACCAACCAAGACGCGGCGCCAGCAAGCGCCGAGGAGAGCACGCCATGCGCAACGCTACCACCGCT
>Ga0209450_10000845_pt1 | contig 15279 bp, 10 predicted proteins | sample FrelakmetLWP11LW_FD_187149 | JGI IMG/M metagenome (GOLD analysis project Ga0209450, IMG submission 187149) | Freshwater lake sediment microbial communities from the University of Notre Dame, USA, for methane emissions studies - LWP11 LW (SPAdes)... | ecosystem: Environmental > Aquatic >...
CACCGCCGGTGCGTGCAGGGCTACGGCCATGCCGTGAGGCACGATCGAGTGGCCCGCTGGATACCCTTCAGGCACATAATCGCGTACCATGCCCGACACGGGGTAAGACATGCCGTGCGGCAAATGAACCCCCGCATTACCGAAACCGATCCCGGCAAAGCTCGCTGCCAGCAGCATCTGGCCTCTCGCCTCCTCGTCCGACGGATTTTCAACAGCTCGCACGAGACTCCGGGCGATCATTTCAATCGATCGCGAGGCCCAGATGGAACTGATGGGGTTGGCCCCCTGGTAAGCCGGCCGCATTCTGGGGCTTTCAGGGGCGGGTCGCTGGTGGTACGGCAGGGCCGTAAGGGACTCGAGCGCGTGGCTCAACACATCCAAACCGGTGCACGCGGCCACCATCTTGGGGAGGGTGCGCGTGTTCTCGGGGTCCACGATGCCCATCACCGGCCGCAGAGCGCGATGGGCAATGCCGGTCTTGGCATGCATTTCCAGGAGATCGAAAATGGCGACACCGGTGGTTTCGCTGCCTGTGCCTGCCGTGGTCGGGATCGCGATCAGCGGCTTCAACCGCCCGGGCACCGGTTTCCCCTGCCCTATGGGTGCGTTCACGTAGGTTAGGAGATCTGCAGGATAGGTAGCATAGAGATTGGCTGCCTTGGCCGTGTCCATACTGGAGCCGCCTCCCACAGCGACGTAACCGTCAAACTTTCCCTCCTTCGCAAATCGGATGGCCTCCATGAAGGAGAGGTCCGTAGGCTCCACGCTCACGCGGTCGAAGAGAACAGCTTCGATGCCCTCTTTGCGGAGAGCCTCAAGCGTTACGGAGACCGATTGACTCTTTGTCAGGTTGGGATCGGTCACAACCATCACACGCCGGGTACCCAATTCCTTCATGTCGTGTCCCACCTCACGAGTAACTCCTGGGCCATACTTGATGCTGGACGTGTCCATGGTGAAGGCGGTCTCGAAAGCCATGCTTCTCCCTCCTTACAGTTTTCTGCCCCTAAATATCCAATCCGGGCAGAAAAGTCTATGTGGACTGTTGGGGTCTTGCTTTTTGACGTTTAGGGTTTTACGCCTTCGTCAACGGCGGCCCTGTCCCTGGATTTCAAGGCAACCAGGATGTAGAGATTGGCTTCGTCTATGAACGTTTCTATTTCAAACCCAAAGGGCCGGAACAGCGTCTCGGTCTCTGTCTTTTCCGGGAAGTTATCAAGCGGGAAGGAGGCTTTTTCGCGCATGGAACGAACAAACGATTTACCCAGAGGATGGCTGATTACCAGGCGCCCCTGTAGCTTCATCATCCGGCCGAGGTTGCTGAAGGCCCCTGACTTGTCAACAATGTTGCCATAGCAGGCATTGATGAAGACCACGTCAATGCTGCTGCCGGGCAGCCTTAGGTCGCGGACATCAACGACCATCGTCTCTACGTTGGGATACTTCTTGCTGTTTAACTGATCGAGCATGGCAACCGAGAGGTCGCAGGCATAAATCCACCTTGGTTCGTATTTGTTGATTATGGGGATCAGAATTCCCGTCCCTGATCCCACATCAAGAACCGTATCCCCTTTCCTGATCCTGCCCTGCTCCACAATTTTCTCAAGACGCTTAGGCACGCCCTCAGGCAGCGGCGGCTCAAAGAGGTGATAGAGTCTGTCAAAGGTCTCCCGCTGGAGCCTGTTGACCCTCTGAATTTCCTCTTCGCTAACTGTCTTAAAATGGGCCATAGCGCGGCCCACCTCGCACGTTCTAATCCAGGAGCGACAAGAACCGTTCGATGCTGACGATCCACGTGTTTTCCGAGTGTTTTTGCAGGATCCCTCTCCTGTCCACCACCTGAACTCCGAGCGTGGGAGAACCTGTGAACCATTTGCCACGGGCCGTGAGCGCACTGGCCGGGTGCAGGTCCCCGGACTTGACTTCCACGGCCATGACCGGTCTATTCTCCAAAGTAACCAGGAAGTCGATTTCCTTCTTGTCCAGGGTCCTCACATAATGCAATCCATAACGGCCATATCCCATATCGCTGAGGCACAGGCAGAGACGGTAGAGATACGTTGCCACCATGTTCTCCAGGCGGGCCGCTCCCTCCGGGGCGTAGTACCAATCCAGAAAATACCATTTCTTTTCCCTCTTAAGCCCCCTAGAAATCTTTTGGGCCCATGGATCAATGGAGAACAACAGATACAGTCGCTTCAATTGTTCCAGCCAGCTCTTTACCGTCGTGTGAGCCACTTCCAGCTCTCTGGATAGGTTGGCCATGGAAAGGGGGGCCGTAATCCGCGCAGGAAATAGGTGAAGCATATGCTCGACCTTGTCCAATTCGACTACGCGGCTGGCGTCTTTCAGATCCTGCCGGATCACCAAACTGAAATAATCCTGATGCCATTTGCGACTAAATCGGTCGTTCTGCTTAAGAAAGGGCTCAGGGAAAGGACCATACTGCAGGAGCGAGATGTAAGCCTCTTCCGCTTCCTTTCTCATGGGATTAGAGACCTGTTTTTCGAACTCACGGATCAGGTGCCTGTTTTCGCTTTCCTTCAAAAAACAGGAAGCGTTTTTCAGGCCGATGATCTCTCTTACATTGAGGGGCATCATGTGAAACAGGTTGTATCGGCCTACCAAGGAGTCACCGGAGCGTCGAAAGAGATCCAATCGGGCGCTGCCGGTGATTAAAAACCGGAAGTCCTTCCCAAGAATGTCGTAGATGCCCTTCAGGATATCGCGCCAATGGTTTCGCTTGTGGATCTCGTCAAAAACGACCCAGGGGTCCCGAATCCCGAGCGATCGGGCTTGAGACTCGAAGAAGCGGCTGTCCTCCCGGTAGGCGCGCCGGGTCGCGATATCATCCCAGTTATAGTAGAGCGAAGAGCAGCCATTTGTATCCAGCCACTGCCGGGCGAGCAGAGTCTTGCCGACTTGTCTTGGCCCGGCCAGAAAAACCATGTGCCTGCCTGTCAGAGACTCGTCAAAGGCATATTCCTCAATGGCCCTGTGGATGTAATATTCTGATTTCATACGCTCAGATTATCGCGATAATATGAGTGTGTCAACTCAAAATGGCTCCCCTGTCAAGAACCCGTCATTCTAAGGCTGGCGTATCAATTCGTGCTTTAACCGGTTCGCCATGATCTTCTCATAGAGTCCAGGAGCCAGGCGACTGAGCCAGTAAGTCATTTTCCCTGTCGGCGTCAGAACCAGCATGCGCTTCCTCCTCATGACTCCCTGGAACACGGCCTCGGCAACGTGTTCCGGCGTATCCTCTGCCCCGACTTTAGACCTCGGATGGCGGGTAATGCTCCCGTCCCCATCCAGAGCCCTGTCCTGCAGGTTCGTCCGAGTGAACCCGGGACAGAGCATCAGGACGTGCACGCCCGCATCCTTGACTTCCGTGCGCAGACTTTCAAAAAGGCCATGGAGAGCGTGCTTGCTGGCGCTGTAAGCCGTCCGCCCCAGCAGAGGCGCATAGCCGGCGTGGCTGGAGGTGACGACAATGACCCCCCGCCGTTCAATGAGGCTCTTGATCGCCGCCTTGGTGCAGTAGAGGGCTCCGAAAAAGTTCACGTCCATGATCTTTTTGTAAACAGCGGTTTGTGTATCGACAAAGGCGCTCCTCTGGGTCAGGCCGGCATTGTTGACAAGGATGTCAATTCCTCCGTAACCATCGATCACGGCCTGAATGGTCTTTAAACACTCTTCTTCCCGGCTCACGTCACAGGTGAAGGCTTTAGCTTCAATACCCGATTCCTGTAAGGCCTGGGCTTGCCGCAGCGCCTCCTCCCCGTTCATGTCGATGACAGCCACCCGTGCGCCTTCGCGGCCGAAACGCCGGCAGATGGCCAGTCCGATTCCGCTGGCACCCCCTGTCACCGCTATGACCTTACCTTCCAACAAAGGATTCATCCTCCATAACCGCTTGGCTTTTTGAAATAGCTACAGGAAAAGGCCATGGGGGTCTCTCTAAAAACAGAACAACGAATAAGCCACACTGCGGTCGCCAGCTTCAGGCCATGGATACCATCTTCTAATCTTCGCACTCCAGAGCGATTTTTTCTACTTTGTCCAGATCCTTCTTGTAAGAAAAGGAGCCGGCAAAGAACAGGACCGCCGAAGCAAGCAGGAACACGGGCAGAATGGACATGGCCACTTTGATGCCGTAAGCATCGGAGAGCGCCCCTATGACGATCGGCGCCATGGACGCCCCGAACAGATTCTGGAAAACCACGCAGACCGAGTAGGAGATGGCCCGGAGGCCGGGGTGGATGACCTCCTGGGTGACGATGATGGCTGCTGGAGCGAACATGCTGGCCAGAACCCCCATGAGCAGGAGCATTATGTACTGTGCCTTTCCGTCAAGGAAGGAAAAAGCGGCAAAGATAACGACGGCGTTCAGGGCTATGGTCAGGCCGGGAAATCGCATTCGTGAACTTACATTTTTCTTGAACCACACATCGGTCAACCATCCCCCCACGGGAAGACCGATGATGGCCAATAACATGATCGCCCCCACCTTCGTTCCCGCCTCGCTCATGGAGATGCCTTCCACGCGGTGCAGATAAGTGGGAAGCCAGACAATAATGGCGTTGTTGACGAAGATACAGCCGATAAACCCCAGATTGGTCAACATCAGGGATGGGGTATGGATAAATTCCCGAAAGATATCCATCTTGCTCATTCTGACCTTGGTGCCCCCGGCTCCCGAGGCTCCCACGGTTTTGACCAGGTCCACTGTTTTGTAATCTTTGACAAAGAAGAAGAGAATAGCAGCAAACGCGCCGGGAAGAGCCACCAGGCCAAAGGCATGCCGCCATCCCCAGTGCTGGGCAACAAATCCGCCGACCCCAATCCCAACGGCAATCCCGAGGGGGATAGACATATTCCAGAGGCCCATCATGCGGGAGCGTTTTTCCGGAGGAAAGAGGCCGGAGAGCATGGCTGTCCCTGCGGGCGCATACCCTGCTTCGCCTATACCGATGCCGGAGCGGGCCATGAGCAACTGGGGGAAGCTCCTGGTGAAGGCGCAAAGCGCCGTGGCCAGGCTCCAGATCAGGGCCATGATAGCGATGGTTTTCTTCCGGCTCCAGCGGTCCACGAGGATCGAAACGGGAAACACGAACGCGACAATGGACCAGTAGACGACCGACACGAGCAGGCCGGATTGGGTATCCGTGAGCCCCCATTCTTTCTGAATGTAGGGGAAAAGGGAGGTGACGATCATCCGGTCGACATAGTCGAAGAAATACAGCAGAAACAGAAGGGTGAAAATGTAATAAGTGCTGAATCTGGACAGCTTGTACTCTTTGGGTGCAGACACGCTATTCATTTCGCATCTCTCCTTGCTGCAGAATCGTCTGGCAAAAGCGAACGAGAGTTAATGTCACCCGTTTCGCGCTAAGGCCTTAATTCAGCCACTTCTCTTTCTGCACTCCAGGAAGAACTGGAACACTTCGCGTGTGGTTTTTTGCGGACGGAACCCGAACACCTCTTTGAGCCGCCTGTTGGAGAGGACGGGCCTGTATCGCAGGAAATTGACCTGCTCCGGACCATACTGGGTTACCCTCAATTTTTTCATGACCCAGAGGGCCCCTTTGATCAGCCCCGGCGGCACAGCCACATAGGGTTTACCCAAGAGGCTGGCCATCTCCTTCATGGTGAGAATCCCGTCCCCGGCCACGTTGTAGATGCCGGTGGAATCCTCCTCAAGGATGCCCTTAAGAATGGCCCCGACCACATCCATGTCCCAGATGAGGACGAAAGGGATCTCGCAGCCGGTGAGCCCAAGCACGCGTTTTCCGTCGAAGAGGTCGGTGATCTGGTTTTTCGCCGTGGCCCCCAGAATCGTGCAGCACCGGAAGATCAATTGCTTCAGCTCCGGATGCGCTTGCCGGTGGTCGGCCAAAATCTCCTCCACCTGGCGCTTGTGGTCCGAGTATGGAAACTCGGGGTTGCCTCGAATGGGGTCGTCCTCTGTCAGCCATTCAGGATTGTCACTGTAGTATCCGTAGGCCGCCCCTGACGAGGTGTAGATGAACTTCCTGACACCGGCGGAAAGACAGGCTTGCAGGACATTGCGGGTACCCTCCACCTCCACGGCATGAAGAAAATCCCGGTCCGGGTTTTTGCCCGGGTTGACGACCGCCGCCAGGTGAACGACAACATTCACCTGCTGCTCCCGGAAAAGCTTCCCAAGTTCTGGGGCTCGGATATCTGCTGTAACGTACTCTACTCCGGCAACCCGCCGGTCCTCGGCTACCTGCCGGATGTCTGCCGCGATGATCCTGTTCACTCTGCCTCGGTTATCGGCAAGGGAAGCAACCGTCAGGCTGCCGATGTAGCCGCCAGCACCGGTGATGAACACATTCTTATCCATGGCATGGGCCCGTTTTACTTCCCCTTTGGTTCCTGGTGCATGTTTTTGAAGTGGATCAGGCCTGGAGCCATCATGTGCTTGACCGGATCCACGTCCACATGGATGACTGAGCATTTGTCGGACTTCAGGCAGCGCTCCAGGGCGGGCCTCAGTTGAGCCGGGTCTGACACCCGTTCGCCATAGGCGCCCATAGATCGGGCCAGCATATCCCACTCGATTTCACACAATTCGGTGTTGATGGTTTCCTCCGGTTCCAGGGCTTTCCCTTTCACCTTGAAGTTCCACAGGGCCTTGTAGAACTTGAGGGCAAAACTCTGGTTGATCTTGACCATGCCCCACTGCTTGTCGGTGACCACCAGGAATACGGGTTTGAATCGGTTGCGCACGGCGGTTTCGATTTCCTGGGGATGGAACCCCATGGCTCCGTCGCCGATGATGCAGTAGACCTTCTTGTCCGGATGCGCAGCGCAGGCGCCGAGGGTTTGGCCGACTCCGGCCCCCAGGTGGCCCATGTGGTTGGTGGTCAACAGGGTGTTGGGCGCCCGCACCTGGTGATAGAAATTGGCCCAAACGGCCGCGTTTCCGCCGTCAAACACGGCCACGCTGTCATCGGGAAACACTTCCCTGCATATGTGACCCACATGGCCGGTAAGCATGGGCGAGCCTGTATCCTGGAGCTTCTTGTCCAGCTCGGCCCGATCCGCCGCCGCCTCCCCCGCCAAGCGGGAGACCTTTTCCTTTCTTGGGGCAGGTGAAACCTTGCGGTCCTTCAGCGCCCCGATCAGCTTCTGCAGGAAGACCTTCACATCCCCGACCACACCCAAATCCACAGGCCTGGTGCGACCGATCGCCTCCTCATCCACATCCACCTGGATGAGCTTCTGCAAGTCAGGCGTGGCCCAGTAAGGCGCCTTGCCCCACCAGTCGGTCTCCCCGATGCGCGACCCCAGGCACAGAACCACATCGGCCTCGTTGCGGACCTGGTTGACGGCCTTGATGTGGATCATGCACATGGAGAGCGGATTTCTTTCGTCAAGCACCCCTCGGGCCGCCCAGGAAGTGGTGACCGGCGCCTGCAGCATCTCAGCAAGTTCCGCAAGCTCCGCGTAGGCGCCGGCATGAATGATTCCGCTGCCCGCGTGAATCACGGGGAGTGCTGCCGAGGCGAGCATGTCCGCGGCCCGTCCCACGTCTGCCGGGGAAGGCTCCAGCGGCTCGATCCGGCGGTATTGATGCGGCTTCAGAATAGCCTTCTCGGGACCCTCGCCGTTCATGAGATTCTCTGCCACATCGATGTGTACGATCCCGGGACGGCCCTCATAGCACAACCTCAACGCGCGGCGCATGAGTTCCGGGATCCGGTCAAAGGAAGGGACCGCACAAGACCATTTGGACATGGCCTTGATGACCCCTACCTGATCAAAGAACTGGTAAGCCCCGCCCCGATCAGGGTAGGTGACCGGTGTTCGCCGGCAACTGGTGATCAGCAGCACGCGGTTGCCTTCCACATTTTCAACGCAGGCTCCGCTGAGGACGTTGGCAACCCCTGGGCCGCTCGAGGCCAGACACACGCCGAGTTTCCCGGTCAGCCTGGCATAGGCGCCCGCCATGTGTGCCGCAATGGACTCGTGGCGCGGGGTGATCATCTGCATCCCCATGTCCACACAGTTCTTGAAGAGCCGGGTGTAGGTTCCGTCGATGATTCCGAAGAACTTCTCGACTCCTTCCTGTTTGAGCATTCGCGCTATGATTGCGCCGCCTGTGGTTTTATCCGCCATGAACTCACTCCTTTGCAAATGGTAGACTGCGGGTTGAACGGTGAAGGTTGAGAGTCGGGGACAACCCCCAACCTGGGACCATGAAATAAGGATGCATAATATTATAAATTTCGTGTTTCAGCCACTTTCCAGTTGTGCTGTCTTAAAAGCCGATCGCCTCTCCGAACAATATGCTATTGGGTTGCTTCGTCAGCTTCTTCTTTTTCCTTACTTGTCGGGGATGGCTGCCACCACTCGGGAAATGAAGTCATTGATATCCCATGCGGCGCGGACGGAGGTTGCACCGAATCGGACAATAACCAGCTTCTTGGATGGAATGATCACCACGTACTGCTCTTGGTATCCCCTGGCAGCGAAAGCGTCCGTGGGGGCATTAGGCCAGATCCGGTCGCTCGGATTCCCCTCTGTGCCCGCGTTCAGCCAAAACATGGCCCCGTACTGCCCCTGAGGCGCTTTGGGGGTCGGCGTGGCGCTGTATTTCACCCATCCTTCAGGAAGAATCCTTTCCCCTTCCCAAACTCCGTCCTGCAGATAGAGGAGACCGAACCGTGCCCAGTCCCTGGGCGTGGCGAACATATAAGAGGAACCAACAAACGTGCCGGAAGCATCCGGTTCTGGGACAGCACTCTGCATGCCGATCTTTGCGAACAGCTCCTTTCTAAGAAAATCATAGTACTTCGGATAGTCCTTCTCTGCTGTATGCCGAACAATTCGCGCGATGATATTGGCTGTACCACTCGAATAGACCCACTTGCGGTCAGGTTCGGTCTCCAGAGGCTTTTCTGCTGCATAAGCAGCAAAATCATAACTGCGGTAGAGCATATCGGTCACGTCGTGCAGGGGTTCATAGGTCTCGTCGAACTTCAAACCACTGCTCATCCGCAGGAGTTGATCCAGAGTAATGCTCTTCCGAGGATCGCCTACCTTTTGCCATTCCGGAACCGGCGCCGGTTCTTGAATTTGGAGTTTGCCTTGTCTTACAAGGATCCCCACAAGAGCGTTGGTCACGCTCTTGCTCATGGACCAACCGAGGAGGGCCTTGTTCCTGTCGAAACCGGGAGCATACCTTTCCCCGACGAGCTTGCCGTCATAGACGACAACCACGGCTCGCGTCATCTTTTTCTTCTGAGGGTCAAATTCGACAAAGGCGGCATCCAGCGCCGCCTTCAGCTTTTCGATGTTAAACTCGCCAGGCACAAGTTCAGACGCCCCTCCATCTCCGATGGGCCATGGCGCAGTTGGGTCTCTTGGGGCGGCCGGTTCCAGGTTTAGAAGTCCCTGCTTTCGTAGCTCCGCCTCAGTGGTGCCGGTGACGAGCGTGCATCCGCACCCTTCCCTATACAGAGCGGTCGACTTGAACAAACCAAAGGAACTGGCAACAACCTTTTTTTGTGCGGAGTCTATTTCCACGTCGATGATTCCAGCGAGCGGATTGATGGGTGCCACATCCTCACGGTAAGTCGTCTGGGGATCCCTGTGGGAGATAAACACGCTTGAGCAGATGTACCGAGCCGCATACCCCGTTCCGATGGGAACCGCCATGCTCAAGTACCATCCCGCTCCCGCCAAAACGAGAACGAGGAGAACACCTATGCCGATCACGATCGTTTTCTTGCCGCGTTTCATCTCAATCTCCTTCTGATCACCTAAAAGAGCGTTGCCTATGGATTCATCAATACCTCTATAGATCACTTTCGATGATGATGGAAATTCTGACAATGCAGGGTTCCCAGCCGCACTGAGGCGGAGTATAGGGGATAGCGGATGGAGGGTCAAGGTTAGGGAGGGGGGAGCACGACACCAGCCCCTGGCAGCAAAAGAGTCAAACCTTGACTTGACCCGGCCTCCGCCAATGGGCTTTAATGAAAGCCATGAAGAAGGTGCCGGACGGGAAATCCTACCCCATCGACGAAATCCTTCCTAAGTTAAAGGAAACGGTGCTGGCCGGCCCTTCAGTGGTTCTGCAGGCCCCGCCCGGTTCTGGGAAAACGACGCGCACCCCCCTGGCGCTGCTCGAAGGGATACCCCCTGAAAAGGGACGGATCCTGATGCTCGAACCGCGCCGGATCGCGGCGGTCTCCGCAGCCCGGTGGATGGCCAAAACCCTCGGCGAGGAGATCGGGGGGACCATGGGCTATAGCATCCGGTTCGAAAGCCGGGTTTCTGAGAAGACCCGGATCGAAGTGGTCACAGAGGGAATCCTCACCCGCCGCATCCAGACCGATCCCGGCCTGAAAGGTGTGGCCATGGTCATCTTCGACGAGTTCCATGAGCGGAGCCTCCAGGCCGACCTCAGCCTGGCACTCTGTCTCGACATCCGCCGCGCCCTCAGGAAAGACCTCAAGATTCTCGTCATGTCGGCAACCCTGGACTGCGGGCCGGTAGCGTCCCTGCTGGACGGGGCGCCGGTGATCTCTTCAGCAGGTGAAGCCTTTCCGGTGGAAGAGCGCTACGGACCGGACGAGCAGGATAGGCCCCTTCAGGCGAAAATTGCGGCAGCGGTCCTCACCGCCCTGCGGGAGACCTCCGGCGACATTCTCGTGTTCCTGCCCGGCGGGGGCGAGATCCGCGCTTGCTTCGAATCCTTGCGAACCGCTCTGGAAGGCAAAGCAGCCGGCATCTCCATTCATCCTCTTTACGGAGACCTCCCCTTTGAAGAGCAGGAGAGGGCGATTCTCCCTTCGGCAAAACGAAAAATCGTTCTGGCGACGAACATTGCCGAAACGAGCCTGACCATCGAAGGGGTGAAGGTGGTGATCGACAGCGGCCTCACCCGAAGGCTTCAGCATGACCCGGCCACCGGCATGAACCGTCTGGTCACGGTCGCGGCTTCCAAGGCGGCGGCAGAGCAGAGGAAAGGCAGGGCCGGCCGCCTCGGTCCGGGCGTCTGCTACCGCCTTTACAGCCGCCATACTTTTCAAGGAATGATCCCTTTTACCCCGCCGGAAATGCTCTTAGCCGACCTCTCCCCCCTGATCCTCGAACTGGCGCTGTGGGGGGTGAAGGACCCGACCGAACTCTCCTGGCTGGACCCTCCGCCGAAGGCCGCATGGGAATCGGGCCTGCGTCTTCTCATGGAATTAGGCGCTCTTGACCCTAAGGGCTCCGCGACTCCGGTCGGCCGGTGGATGGCCCGGCTGCCGCTACATCCCCGGCTCGGGCGTCTGTCGCAGAGGGCTGCCGAACTCGGATGCCCTCGCCTCGGTGCGGACCTTGCGGCTGTCCTTTCGGAGCGGGACATCCTCCGCCGTGAGGCAGCCGGCTTCATGGCGTACGGCGAAGGATCCGATCTCGGCGGAAGACTCGACCTTCTGCGGCGGTGGCGAAAGCAAAAAGAAGCCCCGGGAGGAACCGATCCCTGGACCCTGCGGGCCGTGGACCGGGCGTCGCAGCAGCTCCTGCGCCTTATGGCCGGGGGGGATTCCAGAGCATGCAGGGAAGAGGAGGGCGCGACCATCCCCCATCTCCTCCTCCGCGCCTTTCCCGACCGGGTCGCGAAGAGGCGCGAGGAAGGAAACGGGCGTTTCATCCTCTGCCAGGGAAGGGGCGTGCGGCTTCCTTCCACGAGCCGCCTTGCGAAGAGCCCTTTTATCATCGCGGCGCAAGTGGATGCGGGGGAGAAAGCCGAAGGCATGGTGCACCTGGCCGAGCCGGTTGTCGAAGATCTCCTTCGGGAGGAACTGAGCCAGAGCATCGAGAGCATAAGGCGAGTGGAATGGGACAAAAGGGAAGGGAGGATCATCGCTACCGTCGAGGAGAAGCTGGGGGCACTGCAATTATCAGCCAAGCCTTTTGCACCCAAAGAGGAGGAAGTGGCCCCCCTCCTCTGCGAAGCGATCCGGTCGGGCTCGGCCAGGATCGTCTTCGGCGAGGAGGCCCGGCAACTCCAGGGCCGGGCGAGCCTGATGAAAAGGACCTTCCCTGCGGAGAACTGGCCGGACCTGTCGGAAACGAGTCTCCTCTCCGTCCCCGCGGAATGGCTTATTCCCTGGCTAAAGGGAGTTCGAACCCGGGAACAACTGGCGACCCTGGACCTTCTGCCTGCCCTGCGCGCCCGGCTGTCAAGGGAACAGCAGCGGCTGCTGAACGAGCGCGCCCCCACATCCTTGCTCGTGCCAAGCGGCCACCGGGTAACCCTGGATTATGCCTCCGGAGATATCCCGATTCTGGCGGTAAAGCTGCAGGAGATGTTCGGCCTGGCGGACACTCCGAAAATCAGCGGCGGAAGGGTAAAGGTGCTCCTCCACCTCCTGTCTCCGGCCCGCAAGCCGGTTCAGGTGACCCAAGACTTGAGGGGCTTCTGGAACAGCGGATACCAGCAGGTGAAGAAAGAGTTGAAAGGCCGCTACCCGAAACACCCCTGGCCGGATGACCCGTGGAAAGCGGTCCCCACAAGACAGGCCAAGCCCCGCAAGCGCTGAGCAGGAATGGGAGCCGAAGGCCTTATGGACGACCAGATTTTCGTTGACTTGAGCCGTCTACATGCGAAAATCTTGAGCCTTTAGGTTCGAACATTGTCGAGACCGTCTTCTGGGACATACAGGAGGAAAGGCACATGAAAAAGAAACTCACACGATTTGATCTTCAAAACATGAAAGAGAAAGGCCAGCGAGCGGTTTGGGTCACCTCTTATGATTTCATCACAGCCCAGTTGGCTGAGGAAGCGGGCATGGACATGATCCTGGTCGGCGACAGCCTCGGAATGGCAGTCTACGGCTATCCGGGAACAGTCCCTGTCACCATGGACCAGTGCATCTATCATACAGAGGCCGTTCGCCGGGGTGCACCCAACACCTTTGTTATCGGCGACATGCCCTTCGGCTCTTACCAGGTCGGAGTTGAAGAGGCCTGCCGAAGCGCCATCCGCTTCTACAAGGAAGCCGGGGTGGATTGTGTCAAGCTGGAAGGGGGCGTGCGCGTGGCTCAAATCATCCGGGCCATTAGCGACGGCGGCATGCTGGTCATGGGACATGTGGGCCTGACTCCCCAGAGCTCCAGCGCTCTTGGAGGATTCAAGGCGCAGGGCCGCACTGCAGAAAGCGCGAGGGCTGTCATTGAAGACGCCAAGGCCGTTTACGAGGCAGGAGCTTTCTCCGTGCTGGTGGAAGGCGTGCCGCCCGAGGTCACCCGGATCATCTGCAGGGAAATTCCCATTCCGGTTTACGGCATCGGGGCCGGGGACTGCGACGGCCAAGTCATGATCTGCTCGGACATCCTCGGCCTGTTCCAGGCCTTCACCCCCAAGTTCGTGAAGAAGTATGGCAACGTGGCCGACGAGTACCGAAAGGTGTTTGCCGCGTATGTCAAAGAAGTGCGCAGCGGAGTCTTCCCGGGCGAAGAGCACGTGTATCGCATGGCAGAGGGAGAGGCCGGGAAGCTGGCGGCGGAGTGGGAAAAGTGAAAGAGAAACGCTTTACCCTGAAGTTCGGGAAAGGGGAGGTCTCCTTCTCTATCCCCAAAGCCCATCTTCTCAATGAGCTGCTGGGCCGCGACCGCAAACCCCAGGCGGATCTGGCTGCGGCCTATCGTCACGCCCTGGACCATCCCATTGACAGCCCGCCTCTCAGGGAATTGATCCGGCCTGGTGACAAAATTGCCATCACGGTGAGCGATGTGACCCGTGGGTGGCAGAGAAACGCGGACACCCTGCCTCTTCTTCTCAATTACTTGAACGAGGCCGGCGTCTCCGACGACAACATGACCGTCATCATAGCCGTCGGGGCTCACCGCCAGAACACGGTCGACGAGTTCATGGAGCTTTGCAGCGAGGGAGTGTGCCGGAGGGTCCGCGTGATCAATCACAATGCCTGGGACACAGAGAACATGGTTTACCTGGGCAGGACCAGCCGGGGCACGGAGGTTTCCCTGAACCGCCTTGTGGTCGAAGCCGACAAAGTGATCCTCACCGGCGGCGTGATCTACCACTACATGGTGGGTTACGGCGGAGGCCGGAAAAGCATCATGCCCGGCGTCTCGTCTTTGAAGACCATCCAGCAGAGCCACCTATGGGCTATGGAAAGGGAAGTGGGCGCCGGCTCCAGCGCTCTTGCCGCCAACAAGATGACCAAGGGAAACCCGGCCCATGAAGACATGATGGAGGTGGCGGCTTTTGCAAAACCGGATTTCATCGTCAACGTGGTCCCCAATCTGGACGGCGAGATCACGGGGATCTTTGCGGGCAACTGGATTTCAGCTTGGCTTGAAGCCACGCGGATGGTAGATGATATCTTCGGGGTGGAAATCGAGGAGCAGGCCGACATCGTGATTGCCACGGCAGGCGGATACCCCAAGGACATCAATCTGTACCAGAGCCAGAAAACAATCGACAATGCCGTCTGTGCCATGAAGCAGGGCGGAGCGGTCGTGGCCTTGGCCGAATGCCCTGACATCGCAGACCCCAAGGAGTTTTTTGACTGGTTCAGCTATCCCACCTTCCTGGAAATGGAAAAAGCCGTGAGAGCCAATTTCCTGATCTCGGGCTGGGTGGCAGTGCGACAGATCGAATATGGTCGCAAAGGCAGCATGATACTCCTCACGCGCCGGGAAAACCTTGAACTGGCTGCGAAAGCCGGCGTTCTCCCGGTGAGCACCATGGATGAAGCCTTGCGACTGGCCTATGAGAAGTGCGGCACCAAGAACCCGAGAATCACGATCATGCCCCAGGGGGCCAATACCTTTCCCATGCTGGTGCAAAAGGGGAAAGCTCCCTCCCGGTAAAACGGCAAGTGAGGCTCCACCCGCAGAGCGGGTGGCCTCAGGTAGCCTCCTCAAAGGGGCACTTGATTGCGCAGCTTGCGTTAAGTTCAACAATACTTCCTCCCCCTTGATGGGGGAGGTAAGGTGGGGGTGAAAAAAGGAGATTGATACGACCTCTTTCTTCCCCCTCCCCTAGCCCCTCCCACCAGGGGAGGGGAATTGTTTGTAGAAGCTTTCTTGTCCGCCGGTTCGGTAGAACCTATCCGGGTCCTCCACCAGAGGTGGAGGGTTTAGTAACGACTAACCTGCATTCCTAGTGAAGGAGGAACAAAAATGAAGAAAGCGTTGGTGTTGTGTCTTGCAGTGGTAATGGTTGTCCTTTGGATCGGGCCGGCGTCGGCCCAGTACAAGGCCACCATGAGGCTGGCCTCC
>Ga0209450_10000846_pt1 | contig 15278 bp, 15 predicted proteins | sample FrelakmetLWP11LW_FD_187149 | JGI IMG/M metagenome (GOLD analysis project Ga0209450, IMG submission 187149) | Freshwater lake sediment microbial communities from the University of Notre Dame, USA, for methane emissions studies - LWP11 LW (SPAdes)... | ecosystem: Environmental > Aquatic >...
AACAGACCCGAAGGCCGCTTATAATGCCTGCTACAAACTCTTCAAGGAGGGCCAGAACGAAAAGGCCAGGCAGGAGTTCCAGAAATTTCTGAAACAGTACCCGAAGACGCCCTATTCGGGCAGTGCCCAGTTCTGGATTGCAGAAACCTGGTACGTCGATGATAAATACGAGAAAGCCATCGTCGAATACGAGAAGGTGATCAAGGGGTTTCCCACGAGCGACAAGGTGCCTCACGCCCTGTTGAAGCAGGGCATGTCGTTTCAGAAACTCGGTGACGACGGAAGCGCCAAGATCGTCTACCAGCAGATCGTGAAAAAATACCCCCAGACCCAGCAGGCCAAGGTCGCGCGGGCGAGATTATCGGAGCTGAAGTAACGGGGACCCGGTGAAGGATTCCGCACCCCGCTTCACACTTCGCAGCAGGTGTTTTCGAATGGGGTCCCGGGGGACCGGACCCTGATTCGGATCGCGGGGGACCCTATCTTTGGATTTGCGCAATTCCGCAGAAAGATGTAGCGTTCAACCACTCCTATCCGGGGATGACTCTGCATGAAAAAGCTGTTGCTGCCCGTATTTTGCGGATCTTTATCCTTGATGATCTTATGTTCCTGCGGGGCGGGAACCGCGCAACTGAAGCAGGAACGCGTTCATCGAACCGGGATTGGAGCGCAGGAAAGGGCGGTCATTTTACTCGAACGGTATGTCTACGACAACCAGAGAAAGGACTCCGAAGAAAAGGAACAGGAGCTCACGGACTGCCTGAGACTGGCGCTGATATCGGACGGTCCGCTGATCGAGACCCTGTCGGGGCGCGATTTCAGAGCGGCATTATTCCCCGGGATGAAATTTGAAAACGCGCCGCGCTCATCCGAAGCCCTGCTCGATCTGCTGAAAAAGGAGGATGTGCAAAACAGGATATCGGCGATGACGGTTCGATATCTCATCGTTGTCGATATTCAAACGTCGGGGCGCCGCTCCACATTCCAGGCAACCATTCTCGACTCGAAGAACCGTATCCAATCGGGAAAGGTATCGTCGGATTCCGTCGGCAGGGCTGGAGCCAACCTGCCGATCCTTTCAGGGACGGAACGAGAGGCTTGTTCCGGTCTGGGGAAGGCCGTTTACAACTTTATTACATCAGAAGAAGGGCCTGCGCCGGTCAAAGCGCAATGACCCTGCGCCCCCTTCCTGCCGTACGCCTCGCGATTGACCCCGTCTCCTCACCCTCTTTGTCAAGAATAAAGATTTGACCGCAATCTAGCACCCCAGCGGTAATAAATCCTCGATCAGTGGGGGATTCCAGAACACAGCCAGTGGTGACAACTCCTCGGTCTCCGGAGGGGCAAGGAACACAGCCAGCGGCTGGGGGTCCTCTATCAGCGGGGGTCAACAGAACAGAGCCAGTCGAGGAAACGCCTCCGTCGCCGGAGGTACATTTAACACAGCCGGCGGTGATTACTCCTCAGTCTCCGGAGGGGTAAACAATACAGCCAGCGGCTCAAACTCCTCGGTCAGCGGTGGAGAACAAAAAACAGCCGGCACTTTCAAATCCTGGGTGGGAGGCAGTTACCACACGCCGTAAGGGCGATGGGCCTGCACTGCGGCGCGTCTGAAATTCCTGGGGGATGATGGAAAAAGGCAGGGTCGTCGATGATCCTGCCTTCTTTCTGTCTTGATGAGGGCGGCCCGACTCTTTCCTCTGTCCCGCTTCCCTCTCTTTCTCTTCCACTGGTCACTGTTTTATTGCGGCCTTCAACGCTTGATCTATGCTTGACAGCCTTTTTCATAGGTGACCCCAATTCTCCCCTACAATCACCGCTCCACCTCCCTTTCACAATCGCATCGCTATCCTTTGTTTTTTGATCCATTATAGCCGTTGACACGAGAAAATAGCCCCCCTATACTTGAAACATCAAAATAAATCTTATCAATTATTCGTTATCGATAGCGTAGATTTCACATCCTATTCCGTAATAATTTTGCCGGAGATCTTGATACTGACAAATCAACCAACATGGCGTCTCCGGCATTGACGGAGCAACTTAAAAAGAAACTCCACACAATACCGTATTTTGAGATTAGCCTATGTTTCGTATCAGGACAATTACCAGTGATTTTTATCCCCGCGATAAGAATGCAATAGATCAGGTAAAAAAAATATTGATATCCCGTTTTTCTGCCGTTCCTCAAGAAGAATTTGATAAAATTCCTGAACAACTAAAAAATCCTCTCAAGTATAAATTTTCCGTAAGGCTTTATGTTGTAGAGAACTTTAATTGTTTGGTGCAGGGCTTTGCCATATTGTATTATGCGCCGGATGTTAACTTTTGTTTCCTGGAATATATTGCAACCCGAAAAGGAATCGTTTCCGGAGGAATTGGAGGAGCGCTATACCAAAAGGCAAGGGAAGTGGCAAAAGAGCTACAGGCAATCGGTCTGTTTTTTGAATGTTTACCGGATTCTCCTCAATTATGCGATGACCCGAAACTTCTTAGTGACAATAAAAGAAGACTGAAATTCTATGAAAGATTTGGAGCGCGCCCTATTATAGATACCTTATATGAAACACCTGTAAAAGAAAGCGATACTTGTCCCCCCCTGCTGGTTTTTGACTCTCTGGACAGGGAAGAGCCATTGATAGGCAAAGACTTAAGAAAAATTGTAACTGCCATTTTGGAAAGGAAATATGCCGATTTATGTCCTCCCTCCTACAGGAAAAACGTGATTAACTCCATACATGATGGGAAGGTGCAATTAAGACCATTCATTTACAGAAAAAAAGAAAATGCTCGTTTCTTAAAACAAGATGTTCCCCATCGTCAAAAAATAATTCTCGTGATTACCGACAGGCATACTATTCATCAAATAAAGGCAAGAGGCTATGTTGAATCACCTGTAAGAATTGAGCTAATAAAAAAAGAAATCATTAAGACTGGTTTGTTTGCCGAGATGAAACCATCTGTTTTTTCTGAAAAGTATATCCGAAAAGTTCATGCATCCGGGCTCATTAATTATTTTAAAAAAGTATGTCAAGATTTAAAAGAAGGGCAATCTATCTATCCCTATGTTTTTCCCATCCGCAATGCTACAAAACCGCCAAAAGATCGCTCTGTCGCCGCGGGTTATTATTGCATCGATACGTTTACTCCTATTAATAAAAACGCTTTTCTTGCGGCCAAAAGAGCGGTAGATTGTGCATTAACTGCAAGCCAGAAGATATTGGAAGACCACCCCATTGCCTATGCCCTGATCAGGCCGCCCGGCCATCATGCGGAAACAAATGTTTTTGGCGGTTTCTGTTATTTTAATAATGCAGCTATCGCGGCCCAGTATCTTAGCGAATTTGGGAAAGTGGCAATTCTGGATATTGACTACCATCATGGGAATGGCACGCAGGAAATCTTTTACCGACGCAACGATGTCCTGACTATATCCATCCATGGTCATCCTTCGTTTGCATATCCCTATTTCTCAGGGTTTAAAAATGAAAAGGGTGAAGGCGCTGGCCTGGGCTTTAACATAAACTATCCATTGCCGGAAAAGATTGAACCCATTTCATACAGAGCGGTATTAGCGAAAGCAGTCAAAAAGATTCTTATATACAAACCGAGATTCTTGATAGTTTCTGTTGGTTTTGATATTGGTAAAGGTGATCCCACCGGCACATGGAATCTTGCTGCCTGTGATTTTTATGAAAATGCAAAAATAATCAGCAGGATCAAGTTGCCGACCCTTGTTATACAGGAAGGCGGATATAAAAATACAGCCATTGGCAAGAATGCGCGGAACTTTTTTCAGGGACTTTGGGATGGACGTTTCAATTAATACCAATTCATATAGACTTCACCATACACAAATATAAACAATTGCAAAATTGTCATACAGAGTAACTGGGTGAAAACTCAGAATAGGGCATAAAAGGGGACTGTCCCCATTTATTATCCTCAACCGGCAAAAGCCGCCCCCATGATGGGGACGGCCGTGCTTTGTTCTCACTTATTCGCTCTTGGCTGACTCACTGCCGTCGTTGAATGCAAGCAAGCCAGACATATTAAAATACAAGACCCCTTCTCTTCCTGACCCCCGACTACCCCTCAATCTAGTGCATCTTAGTCAAGGATAAAGATTTGACCCGATTTCCCAAAAGTTTTGACGCCATTTCCCCCCATTTCCCCCACGCTCTCTACCTCCCTGATTCCCTTTCTCTTACAGATCCGCATTAATGCACGCGCATCGACAGCAACCGATTGTTACAGGAATGTTTTTGCACAGCCGTTTACCTACCACTATAACCTTTACCTGAGATCCAGGAAGGCATTTCGAACCGCGCCGTCAGGGTAATCCCGATATGAGATCCCTTTTTATCAGCGTAAGATTAATTACCATATGGGAAAGGTATATGCCGTGAAATTGCTGGTCGTTGACTGAAACGCCCTGGGCGGTAATACGATCATGGAACATAGAGCAATCTCATCCATCAGGGAAATCATCGGGTTGACCTTCATCGGCGCACTAACGCTAACGCTGTTCTTCATTGCGGAGGTCGTGCTTGCACAAGATGTCCCGGGAAGAGGCAACTTCACTTGTGCATCCTGATTTTCATGTGAGATCGCTGAATAATAAAAATGAGGGGAGAATGCCATGAAGGAACAAATGAAAGAGCTACAAAAACTAAGAGGGATAGGGGAAGTCCTATCGCGACGTTTAGTCGAAGCCAGCTATGACACAATTTCCAAGGTTGCTGCTGCAGAAGTGCAAGGGTTGGCGAGAATAGCAAGGATGAACCCGCAAAAGGTAAGGGCTATTGTAACCCAAGCCAGGGAGATGACGGGGAAAGCTGAGAAAAGTCATCACACATGGTTGAGATGATCCGATCGCGCAAAAGAGAGGAGGAACTGACATGAGTAATATTTTTTACATCATTGGTGTTGTTGTTGTGGTGCTTTTCATATTAAGCTATTTCGGAATGAGGTAGCCACGGTGCCCGCAAGATTCGAGACATGACCTCCGGGAAAGCCGAAGGCTTGCCGTCAGGTAACAGGGCTTGATAAGTGGGAAACTGCTTCTGAGAGACAAATGGGGGCGGGTATGAATTAATCACTTATTCCTGCAGGTTGAGCCTGCGCTTCTCCGCGAACAAGTTGCCGAGGCCAACCGCCTTTGTCACCGCCGTCTGACATAGGCCCAACTCCTTTGAAATCGCCACCGTGGTCAGGCCCAATTCCCGAACTGCCCGGTAGCAGGCGAGGCTTCTGGCCTGAACCCGCAGCGTCTCTTTGCGATGATGCGATGCACCGCACCGGATGCGTCTATGCGGGCTCTTCGTGGCATCGGGCACTCACGATCACAGGGCATAATCCATATAAAGTGATATTTTCATACCCGTCCCTGTCTTACCCTCCGTGTTCAGGGGCTATCCTCCGTCTTTTTATCATGTTGAAATACAAGACCTGCTCCCAGAGCTCCCTCAGCTTTGTTTAGCACGTAAAAATAATTTTGATAATTCGTTGAATATCAATGGAACCAATCCCAAAGCGATCACCATCATCCATCCACGAATATCCAGCATTTGTAACTTGAATGCGTTTTGCATGGCAGGGATGCCTATCACGACCCATTGCAGGAGCAGTCCCAATACGATGGCCCCAATCAGGTATTTATTGGAAAATACCCCAATTGTGAAAATCGATTTTTTACTGTTCCGAAACGCCAGAGAGTAGAACAACTGGCACGAAATGATGGCCATGAAAGCCATCGTCCGCGCATATTCCAAAACATCTGCCGGAACGGAAGTGTCATACGGGCCGTATCCATGTTCATAGTATCCGTACCAGAAAGCAAGAATGGTGATTGCTCCAATTAACAAACCGCCCAACACGACCTTTACTCCTGCGCCTCCTGCAAAAAAGCTCTCTTTCGGGTTTCTCGGTTTTTCCTTCATCACATCCGGATCACCCGGATCCATGCCCAAGGCCACTGCGGGTAACGAATCGGTGAGGAGGTTGATCCACAAGAGCTGGGTTGCAAGCAGCGGTGCTTCCCAGCCTGCGAGGATGGTCACGACCATTGCAATCACCTCTCCAAGGTTGCAGGTAAGCAGAAAGATAACCGATTTTTTAATGTTGTTGTAAATATTCCGGCCCTGTTCAATAGCAGAAACAATCGTCGCATAATTATCATCGGCTAAAATCATATCTGACGCACTCTTGGCAACATCAGTTCCCGTGATCCCCATTGCCACACCGATATCAGCAGCGTTTAACGATGGGGCATCATTTACACCATCGCCTGTCATCGACACGATTTTGCCTTGCGATTTGAGGGCGCGCACAATTCTCACCTTATGCTCAGGCGAAACGCGGGCAAAAACGCGATATCCTGAAATTTTATCGGCAAATTCTTCATCCGTGAAGTCGTCCATTTCCTGACCCGTAATGGCCTGGTCGATACGCTCAGCGATTCCCAGTAAATGAGCAATGGCGAAAGCGGTGTTTTTATGGTCACCCGTAATCATAATGGAGGTGACCCCGGCATTTTTCGCCAGCTCAATAGAGGCCTTCACTTCGGTTCGCGGCGGATCGATCATCCCCACCAGTCCGATGAGGATCAGATCTTTTTCCATTTCTGAAGCATCGATGACTGAATCGACCGGTTTGTAGGCTGCACCAAGCGTGCGAAGCGCCTGGTCCGACATCCGATCCGTTGCATCATTGAATTGAATTTTGTGTTCGTCCGTGATTGGGATTGCCTGTCCGTCAACTAAAACACGCGTAGCGATCTTCAAAAGGTTATCCATAGCTCCCTTTGAATTCACCGTGAACTTTCCGTTCTCTTCGGTAAGCGTCGACATGAGTTTACGGTCGGAATCAAAAGCGAATTCAGCCACACGTTTATTTCCGGCAGCCAATGCTTTTCGGTCGATACCCAGATCATCGCCCAGCAATAATAAGGATATTTCGGTGGGATCGCCCGTTCCCTTGCCGTTTTCCCAGGTTGCATCGGAGCTGAGGATCATGGTTTTGGCCAGCATTTTAGCATCTTCCGTCACGGCATTTGCTTGATCCCGTGCGACGGCAAATTCACCGTTTATGGTAAACGACTTCACCACGGTCATTTTATTTTGCGTGAGTGTACCCGTTTTATCCGAACAAATGATATTGACCGACCCGAGCGTTTCAACGGCCGGCAGGCGGCGGATAATCGCATTTCTTTTCGCCATGCTGGTCACGCCAATGGAAAGAACCACAGCCACGATGGCTGCCAATCCTTCGGGAATAGCTGCTACGGCAAGGGATACGGCCAGCAAAAACATGACGGCCAGGTCGCGGCCCTGAAAATAGGAGACAGCAAAAATGAAAACACAGATGCCAATGGCAATTTTACCAAGCGTTTTGCCGAGGTGGTTCAGCCGAATCTCAAGTGGGGTTTTAGACTCCTCTTCCCCTTCAATGATATCGGCTATTTTTCCAACCTCGGTGTTCATCCCGGTTCCAACTGTTACACCCACACCACGGCCGTAGGTTACGATAGATGTCATGAACACCAGGTTTTCACGATCGTTCAGAGGGGTTTTCGGAACGTGAACGAGCATGGCGTCTTTCACCGATGGAACAGATTCGCCTGTGAGCGCCGATTCCTCTACCTGAAGATTGGCCGTTTCAATTAAACGCAGATCCGCAGAGATAAACCGTCCGGCATCAAGGATCAGAATATCGCCCGGCACGACGAGTTCCGAATCAATTTCTTTGACCTCTCCGTCCCTGCGAACAAGTGACTTTGGTGACGACAATTTCTGCAGCGCTTCAATGGCATTGCCTGCTTTAACTTCCTGGATCACGCCCAGAACGGCATTCAGGACGATGACCATTACAATAATGACGGCATCAATATACTCGCCCAGGAACAGGGTGATGATGACTGCAGCAACCAAAACGTATATCAGCCAGTCTTTCAGCTGGGCACCGAACATCTGTAAAATGCTCTTTTTCTTTTGCACCTTCAGCTTGTTTCTGCCGTGTTTTTCCAATCTGGCCCTGGCTTCCTGTTCCTCAAGGCCGATTGCCGGGTCGACACGAAATTCGGCAAGAACCTCTTCTATTGATTTTGAAAACCACATATATTCATCACTCTCGTCACAATTGGTAGTTCAGGAAATAAAAATAGCCCTGTTCCCTTCCAGCTATCTCACGGCCCTGCGCCCCGTGCCGGGGTGCCAGCGCCGGGGATGTCGGGTTGGTACGTGCGGACCGTCGAGCCCTTCTCTTCGACCTTTTTCTGCCGGTATTGGATATAAGCGTTGCGGACGGACAGGTAGGGGTCGATGGCCGCCTCCTTGATCGCCTCGTAGTTGCCGATCGCGAGGGAGGTGTCGTTCGTCGCCTGGTATACCCGGACGGTCAGCCAGGCATACCAGGGGTCGAGGTAGGAAATCACGTAGGCGAAGTAATCCCCCGCCAACCCCACGGTGTCCCTGGGGCTCGAGGGCCCGAGGAACGGCCAGACGATGTAGAACCCATGGCCGATCCCGTAGAAGCCGAGGGTCTGGCCGAAGTCTTCGTCCTGCCTCAGGAGGCCGATCTCCTCGCTCCCTGCCGCATCGAACAGGCCAGCGAGACCGATTGTGCTGTTTAGCATGAAGCGGAACAGCTCCGTGGCGGCGCCGATGACATTGGCCTGCAGCAGGCAGTTGACGAAACGGACGGGCGATCGGAGGTTGGAGAAGAAATTGCCCACGCTCACCCTCGAGGGCTCGGGCACAACAGCTCGGTAGGCTTCCGCCACGGGCTTCAGAACCCCGAAGTACACACGGTCGTTGAAGTTGAACATGGACCGGTTAAAGGGCTCCCACGGGTCTGCGATCGTCACCTGCTCGGCTGTGGGGACATCCTCCATCCCAAAGTCGACATCACTCTCGTCGCCTTCGGCCTTCTCTTCGGGCCCGTCCGCTGCCGCAGGCGGGGTTGCCTCGTCCATGGCCAGTTGAAGAGATGCATGATGCTGATCCAGCGAATAGGAGGCCACGGCACGTGTCGCGGGCGGAGGTGTCTCCCCGCCGGCCATCGGGGCGGACACGGCCTGCGGGCCGTGAGCGCAGCCCACCATGACGGAAGCGCAAAGCGCGAGGCCAAACGAGAGGATTTTCATAGCTCAGGATTTCTGGCCTTTCGCCTTTTTCCGAAGGATCTCGAGCAACTCATCATGGCCCTTCCACGCTCCGCTTCTGTCCTGGAAGACCCCGTAGTTGATGGGGATTTTCATAAATCCTCCTTTCCCGGGATCACTTAACCTGTTTATGTTAAAATGATTGTGCCCCATCCACCATCATCCATTTCGAAACCTTGAATCAACCATGTGCTTACACAGTAGCTACACTTGATCCTTATTATGTCCATCGGGATATGAAAGAATAAAGAGCAGATAAAGGCCGGATTCAGTGGCGCCGGAACAGATTGGCAAAATACGTGCGCCTGAAGAAGATGCCGTGAATGACTGATTGAAAGCGTGCAGTGGCAGGTTCAACCTGACCCCGGATCTCCCAGGGGGTTTACCTGGATGGGATTACTTCTTTCCGGATTCGACCACCTCCATCTGACACTGCACCTTGCCCTTTTTGATCATATCGATTTCCTTTGCCGCACGACTTGTTATTTCAATGATCTTTGCCTTTGAACCGCCCTGTGGACCACGGTCATTGACACGCACTACGACGCTCTTGTTATTCTCCAGATTGGTCACTTTGACCATCGTGTCAAAAGGAAGGGTTCTGTGTGCGGCTGTCAAAGCCCCTTTATCATACTTCTCGCCGCTGGCCGCTACGTGCCCTTGGAATTTGTCATTGTAATCGAGAGTCATTGGGGTCAGGTCTTGTATTTCAGCATTTCTCTTTCCATTTGAACCACGATCCGGCTGATTGAAGCATAATGCATGTCCAGGAAATCCGCGATCTCCTGTAATTTGTATCCCCTGTCGACGTGAGCCTTGCAGATGGCCAGATTACGCTCCTTTTTGTTTGATCGCGCGTTCCCCTCGAATAGCGCACTCAGGGTCGGTCTGCTTGCATGCTTCTGCTTCCTGGGGACTTCACGCAGTTTGTCCCTGTCCTCTGAGACGTGCTGCAACAGACTCTCCACAAAAGACTCGTCACCGAGGTAGATCTGGCCCTTCAATTCCGCCCAGGGCGATTTCTCGTTCTTCATTCCGGCCTTCACAAAGTCGCCGAATTGTCTCTGTGCCTTCCGTTTCTTCTCGTCAAACCGCGCCAGCAGCCAGTCCGTCGTCAGAAATTCCGGGGCCTCTGCCTTCCCAATCGTTGCCCGGTAGCTGCTCCAGACATAATCCTCCGGAGAGTCGGCCATCCCTGCGCGCACGGGGTTCAGCACCAGGTAACGGGCAAGCTCCAGGAGATAGTCATCCTTGTCCACAAGGATTGCCTTGTAGCGGCCCTGGAGAAGATGGCCGGACCGATGGCGCTTCCAATGAAACTTCTGCGTGTAGATTCCGTTCAGTTGTCTCATCCCCCGGGAAAGGTTGGCGTCGGGGGTCTCGATCAGCAGATGGTAGTGATTGCCCATGAGGCAGTAGGCATGGCAGAGCCAATTGAACCGCTTTACAACAAAGCCCAGGACATCGAGAAATGCCCTGTGATCGGAATCGTCGAGAAAGATTTTTGCCTTGGCATTGCCACGAGAGGTTACGTGGTACAGGGCACCTGGATATTCTATGCGGAGGGGACGAGTCATGACTGTCGACTATCACAAGAAATGTTTAAATACAAGACCTGACCCCATTTCTTCCCTGGACGATCAGGCGAGAGGGAATCCGGATTTAATCACTTCAGGGGCAGTCCCCCCGAAGTCCGCTTCGAGTTTGGCATTCCCTCTCCCGTCGCGCCATCCCTTCTCACTTCTTCAGAATCGGTTTTCCCTCAAGGGTGTCAAGAATCTCCATCAGGCGCCGCTTCTTTCTGTGGACGTCCCTGATCCGGGCAAGGTAGTCTATCCATTCAGCCTCCCTGCCGAGCTTCTTCAACAGGCCGGAGAGCTTCCGCAGATAACCGGCCGCAGCCTCGTAGGCCGAGGGCTTGACAGCGGCGATCTCCCGCTCGGCCAGCTGTTTCCACAGGGCGGCGGCCCTGTCCGGGGCATGATCGGCGACGGCCGTCGCAACGCGGTCCTCCATCGAACCGATACCGCTACTCGGACGCGCATCGTACCATCGCAGAACCTGGTCGGGCTGTTTTTCATGGATCGAGATATCGATCAAGACTCGCCTCATGGGCAAGTCACGGCTATGGGGCTTTGCTGGTGGCGGAATTCCCGCAGCCGGCAGCGGCCAGTCTTTCTCCTCCCAGGGAAAGGCCCCGCACTCGAGAAAACACATCAGCCCCTGCCGCACGCAGGGCCACAGATCTTTTCGTTGTGTTGCCTTTCGGCAGTCCTCGTAGGCATCGAGCAAGGGCCGCCTCAGGAATTCATCAACCAGCAGGGATGCCGCGCCCTGCCAGTCCTTTTGTTTCTTCCGGAGCTCGAGCAGTCTGCCCCGCAGACCCGAACCGGGGCCGGACTGCTGCTCCCCGGCGGCCTTCAGCCCGGCAAAGATCCATTTTTCGGCCTCTTCGTGGCGACCCGCCTCCATGAGCCGCACGACGAGGCGCTCGTAGCTTCCGGTCTCCTTTGCCTCCTTCTCGCAAAGCGGGATGATCTCGGCATCACGGCCGGAACGCTCCAGTGCGAGAATGGCCCAGTCGGCAATGCGGTCTCGCTCGTAGCGGTGGGGCCACTCGCTCTCCCGCCGCGACGGGACGAAGGCTCCGAGCCTTTTCAGGAAAAAGACGGCCACGGCGCTCCAATCCTTCTTATCGTGAGGCCTCTCCAGGTAGCGTCCGAGGGGGCCGAAAAGGTCGTATTCGTCGGACATCATCGTCTCGATGGCCCAGACGAGTTTGCCCGCCGCGGGCCGTTTCGAGTGCACGAGGGCCTCCCCGATCACGTCCACGCACGTGACGAACTCCGCCGCTGTCTCCCCCTCATCCTCACTTTCCTCCACATGGCGCGTGCCGGCCTCGAGCAGCTCTTTCGCCAGGTCGAGCACCTCGTCGGCGTATCCCGCCTCGAGCAGGGCCTCGAGCCTGCGCAGGATGCCGGAGTAGTCCGGGACATACCCCCTGTGCCCCCAGTAGTCCTGCCAGCCTGGCGTGCCCGTGACCTTGCGGATCTCGCGGCGGAGCGCCTTCACCAGCGGTCCGGCTCCCCCCTCGGAGAGGCGGCGGCGGTCCGCAAGCTCCGCTTGCACGGCGGGGTGGCGCTTGGCCAGTTCACGGATGAGCCGGACGAGCTCCGCGCGCGTCTTGCCTTTCAGCAACGTCTCGATCCGGTCGGCGGCACCCTCGACAGGCGTCATCTCCTCTTCCGCGATCTCGGGATCATCCGCGTCCACGTCCTCATCAACGCACGATCCGAACTCTTCGAACCGCACGTCGTTCTTACGCGCCTGGGGCACTGGAGTCTCCTGTTCCAGGCACTCCAGGTACTCCAGCACAACCGCGACGGCGTGCTTGCAGGTGCCTTCGTAGGGGCAGGTGCACCTCGCAAGAAGGCCCCCACCCGCATCCCGCTCCACGAGGGTTGCATAACGCCGGGTGCCGTCCACCCAGGCGATCAACCCGCCCCCGGCCGTCCTGGCCAGGGCCTCCACGGCGCCGTCGCGCTGATAGCCCCGGCCCCGACCGACGATCTTGCCGCCGGCCCAGCGGTTCAGGTCCACCCAGCTCACGTCCGCAAAGGGATCCGTGCTCTTGCGTTTTCTTGCCATGCATCCCCTCCTGAAATATTGCGCTCGACCGGCCGCCTTGGAAGTCTTCTTATAACCTCCCGCTTGAATTTTAGCAACGGATCCAAAGAGAGCCGATGGAGCACGAACCGCCTCGGCGCACTGATAACGCTTGACATTAATAACGCCTTGCGTTACTATCGGCCCATGATCAAGTCCTTCAGGTGCCGGGAGACCGAAAAGCTGTTCCGCCGGGAGCGATCCGGGAAATTCCCGCCGGATATCCAGCGGCAGGCGCAGCGCAAACTCTACCTGCTGGATGCGGCGGTGTCGCTGGCGGATCTCAGAATCCCGCCCGGGAACCGGCTCGAGGCGCTTGCGGGCAACCGGAAAGGCCAACACAGCATCCGAATCAACGATCAGTGGCGGATCTGTTTCCGCTGGAAGGACAATGACGCCCACGACGTGGAGGTCGTGGATTACCATTGAGGAGAGCCCCATGAAAACGAAAAAACTGCCCCCCATTCACCCCGGCGAGATCCTGCGCGAGGAGTTCCTCGAACCGATGGGGATCAGCCAGTATCGTCTCGCCAAGAGCCTCGCCGTACCCCCGAGGCGGATCAACGAGATCGTCCTCGGCAAACGGGCGATCACCGCCGACACGGCCATGCGGCTGGCCCGCTACTTCGGCACGTCTCCTCAGTTCTGGATGAACCTGCAGGGCCGCTACGATCTCGACGTGGCCGAGGACCGCAATGCCGACCGGATCAGGAAGGAAGTACACCCCTACGCGGCATGACACCCATCACCCGAAACACATCAAAAAGGGGCGTCCCGTTAAAGAGAAGTTGCCGGGCCTGCCCCCTTTTTGTTTCTTAGTCACCTTTTTCTTGACCACTTTTCCGTTTTCGAAGACAATGATCGGGGTATTGGTCTGCGCCGCGATCTCCTTGGCTCTCTTGGCGGCCCGTCTCAACGCAACGCCGACCCTGGCAAGAAGCTCGTCCTGAACCACGATTTTCTCTTTTTCATCCGATTTCTCCCATATTGACCGGCACATTTTTCATGCCTAATCCGCCAGCGGCACCTCGTTCTGCTCGCACCAGGACCGAAGGACCTTCTCGATGCGATCCTGCTCAAACCGATACCAGGCTTCAAGCATTCCCCTTGAGGACAGCAGTTCCTTGTAGCGGCTGTAAGCCCCTCTTTTTCTGAATATGGACCGGACCTCTTCATGGGCATCGGGCAGGTTGTCTTCAACAAACTCGAAGGCAAGCGATTGGCCCAGGCCCAGATCGTTCTTGTGGGGCACTGCGATCAATGGGTCGGTACCGGTATCGTCGTCGTCGAGTTCGTTGGTGCCCGTCAATTCCGATCGATAAAATATTTTTCCGTTTTTCACGTCGAGATAAGCGGAATTCAGTCCGTACCCCGCAGAGCTTACATAATCAAAAGCGCTCTCGATGTCATCGTATCTGAATGGAGCCATGTCAATCCCTCCCTCCCTGCGAAGGGGTCACGTCTGCTCTCGGCTCTTGTTCGATGTACAGGCGAAGCCGCAATCCCCTGGGGGATAATGGGTCAAATGGTTATCCTTGACCTATTCGGGTTTGAGCTCTCGTATGGCATGGGGGTCGGGGCTAGGTCAAGACCTGCCCCCGTCTCTCTCGCGGGCTGACAAAAAACGCTCACCAGGACGCACCTCAGTCATAACGTTATTATGGCTTGACATCATGACGTTATGATGTTACGCGTAAGGCAGAGGTGATAACATGAGTCAATCGGCAAAGCGTTCCACAATTTACCTGGACCCCGATCTTCACCGCGCATTGCGCCTCAAGGCGATCCATACCGGGCGTTCCATGTCCGATCTCGTCAATGAGACCGTTCGCATGGCATTTCGCGAAGACGAGGAGGACCTTGCAGCTTTTGATGAGCGCGTAAAGGAACCGGAAATGACTTATGAAGCGCTTTTGAAAGATCTAAAGGCGCATGGGAAAATATAACCTCGCTTTCAAAAAATCCGTGGCCAAAGATCTTCGGGCTTTTCCCACGAGAGATGTTCATCGCATCTTGAAGTGCTTTGAGCAGCTAGTGGAAAACCCCCGCCCCCCTGGATGCGAAAAACTGTCCGGTCAGGAGCGATATCGGCTGCGCCAGGGACTCTATCGCATCGTCTACGAAATTCAGGATGATATTTTGAAGGTCATCGTGGTTAAGGTTGGCCACAGGCGGGATGTTTACAGGATTAATCAGTGAGCGACCCAACATCAATACGCACACCTGCCCCCGTTTCCACATTCTTGCGATTGAGTGAAAACTTCATATCTGAGGGGGCGTCCCTTAGATTACCCCCTCTCAGAAGAAGGGCCTGCGCCGGTCAAAGCGCAATGACCCTGCGCCCCTTCCCTTCCGCACGCCTCGCGATTGACCCCATCTCCTCACCCTCTTTGTCAAGAATAAAGATTGGACCCCAATCTAGCCAACCGTAAATCACTTCACCGCGCCA
>Ga0209450_10000849_pt1 | contig 15255 bp, 14 predicted proteins | sample FrelakmetLWP11LW_FD_187149 | JGI IMG/M metagenome (GOLD analysis project Ga0209450, IMG submission 187149) | Freshwater lake sediment microbial communities from the University of Notre Dame, USA, for methane emissions studies - LWP11 LW (SPAdes)... | ecosystem: Environmental > Aquatic >...
AGCGATGGGGCCCCTCTGGCGATTGAAGTCAGTGCCCACGACAAAGGCCCTTTTCTTGATGAAACCGGGAAGATCTCTGATCTTAAGACACGTTTCCGGCTCCAGCCTCACGAGTTCCTGCTCGTCAGACCAGTTGTAGAGGGCTGCAAAAACCTCCTCTTTCCTCGAATCGATCACCGGGCATATGGGGATGGAAACACCGGGACACTGGCTCGCCAGAACCTCCAGGCTGGACAGGGCGACCATCCGCACACCGAGTCCTTCGCAGAACCCCTTGGCCGCCGAGAGCCCTACCCGGAGACCCGTGAAACTGCCGGGGCCTTTGGCCGCGGCCAGACCTCGAATTTCCTCGAGCGCCACTCCTGAAACCTGAAGGAGATGATCGAGAGCGGTCATGAAATGGCGAAAGTCCTTGGTCCTGGGTGACAGGGTCCACTCCGCCAGGAGAGCGCCGCCCTCCTCAACGAGGGCCAGGCTGAACTGCGGCGTCGAGGTGTTGATGGCAAGAATCACGTTACCCAAAGAGCTTCTCGAAGAACTCAACCACCTTTTCAAATCGGGTGACATCATTGAAAGTAACCACAACGATCAGGGCTGCGAGCAAAAAAATCCCCACTTTTTGCGCCACCTCCCGCTTTTTGAGGCTTATCGGTCTCCCCAACACCAGTTCTGCGAGCAGAAAGACGAGCAAACCGCCGTCCAAAACCGGCACCGGCAAGAAGTTCAAAACGGCCAAATTGGCGCTGAGCACTGCCGTGAAGGGGATAAGGCTCCAGAAGCTTATCTCAGCCACCTGGCCTGTCATTTGGGCAATGGCAAGGGGGCCACCCAATGCTTTTAAAGGAACGACGCCCTGAAAGAGTTTTATAATGGTCACAAAGGTGAGGACCATCCAGTCCCAAGTCCTGACGACCCCTCCCTTAAGAGCCTCAAAGAATCCCATCTCCACGTCGCGGTATTTTTCGCCTGAGACAACTCCGATCAGACCGGTTTTTTCGTCTTCACCGAAGAGGTTCTTCTCCACCCTTTCTTCCGGCACCACCGTGACACTGATCATGCGGCCTTCCCTCTGCACGGTGATGATCACCTCCTGGCCTGCGGCATCCTTGATCTGTCTCTTGATGTCGACCCAAGTCTCTGTGCTTTTCCCGCGCACAGAAACAATCATGTCGCCTTTTTGAATTCCCGCTTTGTACGCCGGGGAGTTTTCCGTGACCTGTCCGACCTCCGTGGTCATCACTTTTTCACCGAAGATCATCAACTGGCCCCAGAAGAGGAAAACCGCCAAGAAGATGTTAAATACAGGGCCCGCTGCAACGATGGCCATTCTCTTCAGCGCATGCTGTCGGTCAAAAGATCTGTGGGCTTCCTCAGGGGAGAGGTCTTCGGATTCCTCCTCATTCTCTCCGAGCAGTTTGACGTAGCCACCCAGAGGAACCGTCGAAATCAGGTATTCCGTCTCCCCCCATTTTTTCCCGACCAGTTTGTAGCCGAACCCGAGAGAAAATTTGAGCACTTTCACGCCAAAGGCCTTGGCCAGGAGAAAGTGCCCCAGTTCATGAAAGAAAATCAAAATGCCCAGAACCACAATGAAGGGAATGAAAGTATACAAAAGAAAATTCATTGGCTTAACCTCTGTGTGAACCTCTGTCCGTCTCAGCGAATGCCGCAGTCCTCTGTCTCGCCCAGGCATCCGCCTCCATCACCTTCTCTAGGCTGTCGATGACAAAAGGGGTGTGAGCCTTCATCGTCTTTTCGATGAGGGAAGGGATCTGGAGAAATCCGATTCTCCCCTGAAGAAAAAGCTCCACCGCCACTTCATTGGCGCCGTTCAAGACTGCGGGCATGCTCCCCCCCGTTTCCGCCGCTTTCAGCGCCAGGTCCAGGCAACGGAACTTCTTGGTATCTGGTTTCATGAATCCGAGAGTCCCGACCCGCTCCAAGTCCAGGGCAGGGAGCGTGGTGTTCACATGGCGCGGGTAGGACAAGGCATAAGAGATGGGTGTGATCATGTCCGGAATTCCCATCTGGGCGATGATCGAGCCGTCTTTGTATTCCACCATGGAGTGAATCACGCTCTGAGGGTGAATGAGGATGTGGATCTGGTGAATGTCCAACCCGAAGAGCCACTTGGCTTCGATCAGTTCAAGGCCTTTGTTCATCAAGGTGGCCGAGTCCACCGTGATCTTCGGGCCCATGTTCCAGTTGGGGTGCTTCAGGGCCTGCTCCGGAGTCACCTTCTCCATCTCTTCACGGGAGAAGTCCCTGAACGGTCCGCCGGAGGCCGTGAGGATCACCCGCCGCACATCGTCTCTCGCGTGTCCCTGGAGACACTGGAGAATGGCGCTGTGTTCACTGTCCACAGGCAGAAGGACCACTCCCCTTCTCTTGACTTGCTCGATCACCAGAGGGCCGGCCATGACCATGGTTTCTTTGTTGGCCAAGGCGATGTTTTTCCCGGCTTTGATCGCTGCATAGGTCGGAACGAGGCCTGCGGCTCCCGTAATGGCCGAGATGACGGTGTCCGCCTCCTCCAGGGTAGCCAGATGGATCAATCCTTCTGTGCCGGAAACAACCCTCGTTTTCACCCCGCCGTCAAGCCGCTTCTTAAGGCTTTCGGCTTCCTCGTGGCCGAAGACCGCCGCCTCCAGAGGTTTGAACTTCCGAACCTGCTCTGCAAGCAGATCCATGTTCTTTCCCGCTGCCAGGGCTTTCACCTGATAGGCCTCAGGGTGGGCCTCGATCACCTTGAGGGAACTGCGCCCGATGGAGCCTGTAGAACCGAGGATGGCGATTCTTTTCATTCGCGGCCGGAGATCTCCCTGAAGTAGGCAATGGTCTTCTGCAGCCCTTCCCGGAGCTCCACCACGGGTTCCCAACCCAGCTTCTCTTTGGCCAGGCGGATATCCGGCTGCCGTCTTCTGGGATCGTCCATGGGCGAGGGCTTAAACTCGATGCCGCTCTTGGATCCTGTGAGACGGATAATCGATTCGGCGAGTTCCAGCATGCTGTACTCCCCGGGGTTTCCCAGGTTGACCGGCCCCACGAACTCATCGGGACCGTTCATCATACGCACGATTCCTTCAACCATGTCATCCACGTAGCAGAAAGACCGGGTCTGAAGGCCGTCTCCGAAAATCGTGACAGGCTCATTCCTCAAGGCCTGCATGATAAAGTTGCTGATCACCCGGCCGTCGTTGGGGTGCATGCGGGGCCCGTACGTGTTGAAGATCCTCACGACGCGGATGTTGACTTTGTTTTGCCGGTGATAGTCAAAGAAGAGCGTCTCCGCGCATCGCTTCCCTTCATCATAGCAGGCTCTGAGTCCGATGGTGTTGACATTCCCCCAGTAGCTTTCCGTCTGGGGGTGGACCGAAGGGTCGCCGTAGACCTCGCTGGTGGAAGCCTGAAGGATTCTAGCCTTGACCCTCTTGGCCAGTCCCAGCATGTGAATGGCCCCCATCACCGAAGTCTTGGTGGTCTTCACCGGATTGTACTGATAATGGACCGGAGAGGCGGGACAGGCCAGGTTATAGATCTGGTCCACTTCCAGGAAGATGGGGTTCACCAGGTCATGGCGGATCACTTCAAAAGAAGGATTGCCGAGGAGATGGAAAATGTTGCGCTTCTGCCCCGTGAAATAGTTGTCCAGGCAGATCACGTAATGGCCCTGGGCCAGCAGCCTCTCGCACAAGTGGGATCCCAGAAATCCGGCTCCCCCGGTCACGAGAATTCTCGCGGCATCGAAAAAGTTAGGACCCATAAAAAAGCGCTCCGTCTCTGTAGTTAGCAAATAGACCTGTACAAGTGCCGGGGTACGGCCCGTGAACTTATCCTCATGGAGTATTGGAGTGATGGAGCAATGGAGTAATGGTAAAATCCAACACTTCAGTACTCCAATACTCCATCACTCCGATACTCCGTTACTCCAATTCTTTTTCCTTCACCATATTACAAATGCATAGAAAACCGGGATGGCGAACAGCAGCGCATCCACACGGTCGAGGAAACCCCCGTGTCCCGGAAGGATCGTTCCTGAATCCTTCACCCCGTAATTCCTTTTGATCATCGACTCCGCGAGGTCCCCAATCTGGCCCGCGATGGCGATCCCTCCGGAGATCATCGCCACCGTCCATACAGAATCATGAAGGTCGAAAATCCGAGAAAAAAGGATCCCTGCCAGCACACTGACAACGAAACCCCCGACCGCGCCTTCCCAGGTCTTCCCGGGGCTAACCGTCGCGTAGAGCTTGTGCTTTCCAAGAAGCCGCCCGCAGTAAAGGGCCGCCGTGTCACCTAAAAATATAATGACGAGGAGGAAGAAAATCCACACATTTCCTCTGGGAGCCCGGTCCACGAGAACGAGAAGGGAAAGCGGAAGGCCTGCGTAGACAAACCCCAGAGCCACGGCTGCCGTGCCTTCGAAAACCTCTTTTCTGCGCCCCGCTTCCGAGAAGAGATAGAAACCCAGAACGATCATCACCGCGAAACAGAGAATCGCAAAGGCAAGCGGAATGAGCCCCCGGGAAAAAAGTGCCGGAAACAAAAAGCAGAGACTGAAGGCGAGCCCCCTGGGAAGGAGAGGAAGTTTAGGAGAGGTGAGACGGAAAAACTCATGAAGACAAATACAGGAGACGACAAACAAGAGGAGATAGAACAGCCAGCGGGGGCCGAACCCGATGAGGGTGATCAGAATGGGGATGGCAACCCCTGCCGTGAGCCATCTCTTCAAATGGGCCATCTAAAAAGTTCTCTCTCCCTCCGTTTGCCTGGCAAGTTGTTGCAAAACACTTGCTCGGCAGGCTGATCAAAAACGCTCAGATGCAAGGCATCCGAAATTCCGAGGAGTGAGGCGTACATAGAGGTACGCCGCAATGACGAGGAATGAGGATAACGACGCAGATGGGCGTTTTTCAGCAGCCTGCTAATCATCGCGCTCTTCCCTGGAGAGAGCCACCTGGTCTCCTGTGGCGCCGAAGCGCCGCTCTCTTTTCTGGTACTCGATCAGGGCTTCGACGTATTGCTCCTTTCTGAAGTCAGGCCAATAGGTCGGGGTAATGTAGATCTCGGCATAGGCGATCTGCCAGAGAAGGAAATTGCTGACGCGACACTCCCCGCTGGTCCGGATGAGCAAATCCGGATCAGGCATATTCGCCGTGTAGAGGTTTCCCGAAACAAGGGCTTCGTTGATGTCGGAGGAATGCATTTCCCCGGTTTCCACTCTTTGAACCATCTTCCGGACCGCATCCGTCATCTCCTGCCTGGCGCCGTAACTGAGAGCAAGGGTCAGGACCATGTTCCGGTTGTGAGCCGTTTTCTCCGCCGTCTCTCGGATCGTTCTCTGAACATCCTTCGGGAGCTTGTGAAGCCTTCCGATCGCCTGAAAGCGAATTCCATTGTCGAGCATTTCTTTCAGTTCGGATTGGAGAAATCGCTTCAAGAGCACCATGAGGGCTTCGACTTCGACTTTCGGTCTCCTCCAGTTCTCTTCTGAAAAGGCATACAGGGTGAGCCAAGGGATCCCGATCTCCCGGTTTGCCCGGACAATCGCCCTCACCGACTCCGCGCCCTCCTCGTGGCCCCGGAGACGGTTCATGCCCCGTTGTTTGGCCCACCGGCCGTTACCGTCCATGATGATCGCAACGTGTTGAGGCAGTTTTTGCAGGTCCAAGGTTTCCATGTTGAGGCGCTGGATCGAGGGCTTCAGAATTCCAGAATTTCTTTTTCTTTTTCCGCAGTGACTTCGTCGATCTTCTTGATGAAATCGTCGGTCAGCTTCTGAACCTCCTCCTGCGCGCGAAACAGCTCGTCCTCTGAGATCTCCTTTTCGTTTTTCAGCTCTTTCAGCAGTTCGTTCCCCTCCCGGCGGTGGTTTCGCACACCGATCTTTCCCTCTTCCGCCATTTTCTTCGCCACCTTGGCCAGTTCCTTCCTTCGGCTCTCGCTCAAAGGAGGCACGGGAATCCTTATGATTTTCCCGTCGTTGATGGGGGTGAGCCCGAGCTCGGACTTGAGAATGCTCTTTTCTATTTCCGTGATGATGGACGGGTCCCACGGCTTGATCGTGATGAGCCGGCTTTCAGGCACGGACAGAGAAGCCACTTGATCGAGCGGCATCTGCGTTTCATAGCAATTCACACGGATGCCGTCCAGCAAGGCGGTCGAGGCGCGACCGGTCCGGATTCGGATGAAGTCCTTCTTGAGCGCATCAATGGTTTTCTGCATGTTCTGCCGACACTCGGAAAGGATTTCTTCTTTCATCACGATCTCCCTGAAATGATGGTCCCCACCTTCTGTCCAAGAGTCACTCGCCTGATGTTGCCTTTCTTCCTGAGATTGAACACCACGATGGGCAGGTTCTGCCCCATGGCCAGAGCCACGGCCGTCATATCCAGCACTTGAAGATTCTTCTTTAGAAATTCCTGATAGGTGAGCTGCGGAAAAAACTGCGGGGAGGAGACCTTTTCAGGATCAGCGCTGTAGACGCCGTCCACCTTGGTGGCCTTCAAAAGGACCTCGGCGTTGATCTCCATGGCTCGGAGAGCCGCTGCCGTGTCCGTGCTGAAATAGGGGTTGCCCGTGCCTGCCCCGAAAAGGACGATTCTCCCCCGTCGCAGGTGGGTGACCGCCTTCTGACGGATGTAAGGCTCGGCGACCTTGTTCATCTCGATGGCGGACATGATTCTCGCCTCCGCTCCCCTTTGAGAGAGCACCTCGCCAAGGGCGATCGCGTTCATCACGGTCGCCAGCATGCCCATGTGGTCGGCAGCCACCCGCCCCATGCCGTAATCCGAGGCGTGCAGCCCCCGGAAAATATTGCCGCCGCCGATCACGATCCCGATTTCCACCCCAAGGTCGTGGACCAGCTGGACCTCCTCCGCCACGCTCTTGAGGACCGAAGGATCCACGCCGTACGGCTTATTGCCCATCAGCGCCTCTCCGCTCAATTTGAGCAGAATGCGCTTGAACCGGGGCTTCTTAACGCTCATCCTACTCTCCCAGTTGGTATCGCGTAAACCGGCGGATCACGATGTTCTCCCCTGTCTTGGCCATGAGCTCGTTCAGCAGGTCCTGAACCGTGATGTCCGGATTTTTCACATAAGGCTGTTCGAGCAAACAGGCTTCGGAGTAAAACTTCGCCATTTTCCCTTCCACGATCTTTTCGATCACCTTGTCTGGCTTGCCCGACTCCTTGGCCTGTGTGACGTAAATCTCTCTTTCTTTCCCCAGCAGGTCAGCGGGGATCCCCTCCCGGTCCACGGAAAGGGGATTCGCTGCAGCGATTTGCATGGCGATATTTTTTACAAAGGCGGTGAAGTCCTCTGTTTTGCCGGAGAAGTCTGTTTCACAGTTCACTTCCACAAGAACTCCGATCTTGGCTCCCGGGTGGATGTAGGCCGTTATCTGGCCTTCGGAGGTTTCTCTTCCTCCCCTCTTCTTTGCCGTGGCAATCCCCTTCTTCCTCAGGTACTCAACAGCCAGCGTCAGATCTCCCTTGCTTTCCTGGAGCGCCTTTTTGCAGTCCATCATGCCGACGCCGGTCTTTTCTCTCAGTTCCTTCACTAAGGTGGCGTTGATATCCAATTTATTCTTCCTCCATAACACTGTCGTTGTCTTCGTCTTCTTCCCTTTTGGGGAGCACGATGATTTCAGGTCCTTTCCTTTCCCCCTCGGCTGCAGGAACGGGTTCTACTTTGACTTCCTCTTTTTCCTTCTCCACGTCCGCCTCAGCCCTCAACCGCTCTTCCGCCAGGTTGTGCCCTTCGATGCAGGCATCCGCGATCTTTGAGGTGATCAACCGGATGGCTCGGATCGCATCATCGTTTCCCGGAATGATGTAATCGATGTCGTCGGGGTCGCAGTTGGTATCCGCAATCGCGACCAGGGGAATCCCCAGCTTCCGGGTCTCCTGCACGGCAATGTATTCCTTCTTGGGATCCACAATGAACACGGCGCCGGGCAGTTCGTCCATATTCTTGATGCCGCCCAGGTTCTTTTCCAGCTTGGCGAGTTCCTTTTCCAGCTTCATGGCTTCTTTCTTGGTATATCGGTTCAGAGAGCCGTCGGCTTTCATGCTGTCCAGCTCTTTTAACCGCGCCACACTCTTCCGGATCGTCTGAAAATTGGTGAGGGTCCCGCCCAGCCACCGGTTGACTGTATAGAACATCCCGCAGCGTTCACTCTCTTCCGTTATCGCGTCGTGGGCCTGCTTTTTGGTTCCCACGAAAAGAACCGGATACCCCTCCGCCACCGTGCGCACGACAAAGTCGTAGGCCGTGGCAAAAAGGGACACGGTCTTCTGAAGATCGATAATGTGAATGCCGTTTCGTGATCCGAAGATGTAGGCTTTCATCTTCGGGTTCCAGCGTCTTGTCTGATGACCGAAATGAACGCCGGCTTCCAAAAGCTCCTTCATGCTGATGCTTGCTGCCATTTACTCCTCCTCTTGTTTGGGCGGAGCTTTTCCTCTCCTGCCCTCGGTTTCTCCTCCGCTCAGGACCTCCTCCTGTCTAACCCTCTCAGGCACCGGGGCTTTCCTGAACGTGCGAATTAGGGATACTCCTCAAAAGTTTCTTTGAGGCAAACCTCTTGCTTTGCCATCGTATTCTATGGCAAAATCATAAACGTAATTTTTTAGCAGTTGTTTTGACCTTTTTCAACAAAAAAGTTTTCATACCCCATTGACCTCCCGGTCCTTACGCCGATATAGTATAATCACTTTTGCTCCTCTGTCCTGCACCGTCACGGAGAAGAGCTTGTCCGATACCGTCATTCCGAGGCTTTAGCCGAGGAATCTTGGTTTTCGAGGCATGGAATCCCAAGATTTCTCGCTTCGCTCGAAATGACGGACACTCGTCCTCATAGGGCTATGAGCCAGAGGTTGAAGGTCCTACATAGATAAGGAGAAGAGAGCCTTTGGATAAAACGCTTCGCTTGAAAGACTTGAGGATCGACCTCGACAGGAAAGAGGAAGAACGCTTCTCCCCTTTTGCCTGTTTGAGCCGGAACGCCCTGAGACGGACGGAAGAGGAAATGATTGTGGCCGGCCACAGGCAGAATTTCTCCTTGGATGGAGATCGAATCCTTCATTCCCTTGCCTACTCACGATACATCGATAAAACTCAGGTTTTTTACCTGATCAAAAACGACCACATTACCCACCGGGTGCTTCATGTCCAGCTGGTCTCAAAGGTGTCCAGAACCATCGGCCGCCTCCTCGGACTGAACGAGGACCTGATTGAGGCGATCGCACTGGGGCATGACATCGGTCATCCTCCTTTCGGTCACGACGGGGAGCGGTTCTTGTCCGAACTCTGCCGAGAGGTAGGTCTAGGACATTTTTTCCACAACATTCAGGGAGTCCGTTTTCTCGAACACATCGAACGAAAGGGCAGAGGCTGGAACCTCACCCTCCAGGTGTTGGACGGTATTCTCTGCCACAACGGAGAGATCCACACCCCGAGCCTTTCCCCTGACAGGGGAAAAACCTTTGAACGAATGGATCGCGAAATGAACGCCCAGGAAAGCGACCCCACAAGGGATATTCCCCCCATGACCCTGGAAGGGTGTGTGGTTCGCATGGCGGACACGATCAGCTATGTGGGCCGCGACATTGAAGACGCGATCCGCCTTGGGCTGATCACCCGAGAAGATATACCGGACTCCTGCCGGCAGGTGCTGGGAGACACCAATGGAACCATTGTGTACACCCTTGTGGAAGACCTGGTGTCCAGCAGCCTTGGAAAGGACCACGCCGCCTTCAGTGAGGAAGTGAGCCAGGCCCTTGTGCGGCTCAAGGCTTTCAACCACGAGCGGATCTACATGAACGACAGAGTCAAGAAACAGACTCCCAAGATCAAAATCATGTTTCAGCTACTCTTTGAGAAGTATCTTCGCGAACTGGAGACAGGGAATCAGGACTCGGACATTGAAAAGGAGTTCCTCTCCGGTATATCCCCGGATTACAGGAACCAAACCTCCAAGTCCGCCGTGGTCAGGGACTTCATCGCCGGAATGACCGACGACTATTTCCTGACCCAGTGCCACAAGAACCTTATCCCTCAGTGGATCACCACCGGCTTTTAGGGCAGGATGCCGATGTAACTATCCTATAGCTACACTGATTTGCATCAACGTCCTTATAAATAACTTGACAAGACAAGTCCGGAAAAGTAAAGGGTATATTCACTTTTTGTACACGGATAGTCCTTCCTGATTCTTCCTTATCACTCAAAACAGTGTTGATCGTAGACGGAGGCTTCACTATGGCTGACGCCAAAGACCTGCGTGGCGACGAGACTATACTCAAGATCGAGAATGTTCACATGTACTTTGGCAGAGTTGCGGCGCTTGCAGGCGTGAACTTGGAAGTGAAGAAGGGAGAGATCCACTCTATCATCGGGCCGAACGGCGCGGGCAAGACCGTCATGATGAACTGCATCAACGGTCTGTACAAACCCCAGAAAGGTCGGATCACCTACAAAGGCCAGGACATTACGGCTCGCAGACCCCATGAACGCGCCTCTCTCGGCATCTCGCGCACCTTTCAGAAGATTGAGCTCTTCGGGGGCATGACGGTTCTGGACAACATCCGTCTGGGAAGACACATCCATCTCAAATCCGGCATCGTGAGCGGCTCCATCTACGTGGGAAAAACAAAGCAGGAGGAGTTGGAAGCCCGTAAATTCATTGAAGAAGAGATCATCGATCTCCTGGAGATAGAGAGCATCCGGGACCACACAGTTCACATGCTCCCCTACGGGCTGCAAAAGAGGGTGGAACTGGGCAGGGCCCTTGCGCTGAATCCCGATCTCCTGTTGCTCGACGAACCCCTGGCTGGCCTCAACCTGGAAGAGGTGGAAGACATGGCCCGCTTCATTCTGGACATCAATGAAGAGGAACGGTGGAAGGTCACCTGCATTCTGGTCGAACACGACATGGGCGTGGTCATGGACATTTCCAACCGGGTCTTTGTCTTGAACTTCGGCAACAAGATCATGGACGGCACCCCCAAGGAGGTTCAAACCAATCCTGAGGTGATCAAAGCCTATTTAGGTGAAGAGGAGCTCTACGCGACAAGGAGGTAGGGGCGAAAATGACTGTCTCTCCTATAGAGGTGACCAAAGATCTCACGATCCCAAAGCTGTTCCTGTCCCAGTGCAAGAGATATGGAACCAACAAAGTGGCCATGAGGGAAAAGGAGTTCGGCATCTGGCGACCCTACACCTGGCAGGACTACTACGACAATGTGAAGTACCTGTGTCTCGGCATGGTCGGCCTGGGGCTGAAGAAGGGCGACAAGGTCGCCATGATCGGGGACAACCGGCCTGAAGGCCTCTGGACCGAGATGGCCGCCCTGTGCGCAGGAGGGATCGGGGTCTGGCTCTTCCAGGATTGCATGATGGACGAGGTGAAGTACATCATTGACCACTCGGATGCCAAGTTCTTCGTCGGTGAAACCCAGGAAGAGGTGGACAAGGCCCTCGCCATAAAGGGCAATTGCCCGAAGCTCGAAAAGATCATCTGGGATGACCCCAAGGGCATGAGGAACTACCCGCAGGATTTCCTGATCAGTGTCAAGAAAGTGCAGGAAATGGGCCGGTGGATGGACAAACAAGAGCCCGGGCTCTTCGAGAAGCTGATTAACCAGGGCCATGGGGATGACATCTGTCTCCTCTTCTACACCTCCGGAACCACCGCTCTGCCCAAGGGCGCTCTGCTGAGTCACTGGAACATGCTGACCATGGGCAAGAACCTCATGGCTGTGGACCCATGCTACGATACGGACGATTTCGTTTCTTACCTCCCTTTTGCCTGGATCGGGGAGCAGATGATGTCCATCTCCTGCGGCCTTCAAGTGGGATACACCCTGAATTTCCCCGAAGAACCGACCACGGCCAAGGAAGACATCCGGCAGATCGGTCCCCATGTGATGTTCGCTCCGCCCAGGCTTTACGAAGGCATGACCCGGCAGGTCCAGGTGAAATACATCGACTCCAGCTGGATCAAACGCAAGATCTACGAGTTTTCCACCAAGGTGGGGTATAAGGTCGCCGATCTCAAGTTCAAGAAAAAGCCGGTCCCGGTAACCTGGCAAATCCTCAACGCGCTCGCCTCCCTCGCCATGCAGAAGAAGTTGAAAGACCATCTCGGCATGTCGCGCCTCAGGCACGCATACACGGGCGGGGCAGCCATGGGGCCGGATCACTTCCGCTTTTTCCATGCCCTCGGGGTCAATCTGAAGCAGATTTACGGCCAGACTGAGATTGCCGGGATCTCCATCGTGCACCGGGACGGGGACGTCAAATTCGACACCGTCGGAACGCCTATTCCCGAAACTGAAATCCGAATCACCGAGGAGGGCGAGATTCTCTCCAAGAGCCCTTCTGTTTTTCAGGGCTATTACAAAAACGAGGAGGCCACCAAGAAAACCCTGGTCGACGGCTGGCTCTATTCCGGTGATCGTGGTTTCATTGATGAAGATGGGCACCTCGTGGTTTTTGACCGGTCCAAAGACGTCATGACCTTGAAGGATGGAAGGCCCTTCTCTCCCCAGTATCTTGAAACACGGCTCAAGTTCAGCCCCTTTATCCAGGAGGCCTGGGTGATCGGGGACAAGCGGCCCTATATCGCTGCCGTGATGTGTATCGACTATGCGGTGGTGGGCAAGTGGGCGGATGAACGCAAGATCAATTACACCAGCTATCAGGAACTATGCCAGAAACCCGAGGTCTATGACCTGGTCCAGAAGCAGATTGAGGAGTCGAACGAAGATCTCCCGGAACCCGCCAGAATTCACCGTTTTGTCAACCTCTACAAGGTCTTTGACGCCGACGATGAAGAACTCACTCGAACCAGCAAACTTCGGAGAGCTTTTGTCGAGAACCGATACAAGGACATTGTGAGTGGGCTGTACTCGGAAGCGGACGTGGTTCACATGGACACGACCATCACATACGAGGATGGCCGGGAGCAGCGCATTAGACTGGATCTCCGCATCAGGAAGGTCCATCTTTAGGAGGTGAGCCCCTATGGAGCTCTTTTTGATGTCGTTGATTACAGGGATTCTCGTTGGGGGGATTTACGCCCTGGTCGCCCTGGGCTGGGTTCTCATCTACAAATGCTCCGGGGTTCTGAATCTGGCCATGGGCGAACTGACCCTCATCGGCGCCTACGTGACTCTGACCTTTTACCAGGCAGGGATCCCCTTTATTCTGGCCGTGATTTGCACTCTCCTCGTCGGCATCGTGTTGGGATTCGTGACCGAGAGGATCTTCCTTGACAAGCTCATCGGCGAACCCATCCTCGCCGTCATCATGGTCACGGTGGGGCTTTCCTTCTTTTTCAAGGGAATCGTCGAGTTTATATGGAGCACAGACACGAAGGTATTTGACCCTCCAATTTTTCACATCAAACCGATCGAGCTCGGATTCCTCAAACTTTCTCCTGTTTATCTGTGGTCTTTTGTGCTGGCCATTTTCCTGCTCATCATTTTTGTCTGTTTCTTCAAATACACCCGCTGGGGCCTATCCATGCAGGCCACAGCCGATGACGAGACTGCGGCGCTTTCCCTGGGAGTGAGTGCCCGTTTCGTGTATGCGGCCGCGTGGGCCATTGCGTTCATGAGCGCCGGCGTGGGCGGTGCTCTTCTTGGAAACATCAACGGAATCAACATATCCATCGGCTACCTGGGTCTCCTGGTTCTTCCGGCCGTGGTGCTGGGAGGCTTGAATTCCGTTCCAGGCGCCATCGTGGGAGGAATCATCATCGGGGTGCTTCAAAACCTCTCCGGGGCTTATCTGGATCAATTCTTCCCCGGTGGGGTTAAAGAGATCGTTCCCTTTGCCTTTATGGCCGTGTTCCTGCTCTTCAAGCCCTATGGCCTGTGGGGCTGGGAGCGGATCGAGCGGGTGTAAGCATAAAATCGCAGAGCGATTTTATATAACGCGGCTTCGCCGCTTTCTATAAAATCACCGAGCAAAGCGAGCTTATTTTATGTCCAGCGTTTGGCTACCGTGCGGTGACTATCATCAGTTCTATAAGGAAGACCAGGGGTGGTGGCAAAGCACATTCATCAAAATGAAGATGATTCTGCTCCTCCTGATCGTTTTTGTGGGCATCCCCATGTTCTTGCCCGGCTACTATCTCAGTGTCGGCACTATGGTCGGCTACACTGCCATGGGCGCTCTGGGCGTACAACTCCTCATCGGGTACACCGGCCTGGTGACCCTGGGCCATGCGGCCTTCATTGCTGTCGGTGCCTACACAAGCACCCTATTGGTGTTGCAGTTCCCGTGGCCTAAGTTCTTCACGGACTGGGGTCTTGCTTATCCTATCAGCATCGTTGCCGCAGGCTTTATAGCCGGCATCTGGAGCGTACTTTTTGGCCTGCCTTCCGCAAAGGTCAAGGGGTTCTACCTCATCCTCACCACCATGGCAGCCCAGTTTATTACCGTAGATTTCATTTTGACCCAGTACGTGAGCCAGATCGGAGGAAGAGGACAGGCCTTTTCTCTGCCCCCGGGCACGATCAAGATCGGACCCTGGGTCATCGACAGTGACGTCAAGATTTATTATCTCATGGCGGTTCTCACCACCTTGATCGTCATTGCCATGGCCAACCTGCTGCGATCCAAACCTGGAAGGGCCTGGGTAGCCATTCGAGACAATGACATTGCCGCCGAGGCTCTGGGGATCAATATCATCCGCTACAAGCTCCTGGCTTTCTTCGTGGCAGGTTTCTTTGCCGGAGTCGCAGGAGCTTTCTGGGTCAGCAACACCGCGGCCCTGAGCCCGGAGCACTTCCCCTGGTTCTGGTCCCTGTGGCTGGTCGGCGTGATTCTCATAGGCGGCGTTGGATCCATCCACGGCGCTATTTTCGGGTCCGTCTTCATGGTCCTCGTCATGGAAGGGCTTCAATGGGCGGTGATTCCTCTTTCCGCCTACTACCCGAAGCTGCTGATGGATTTTGCTTACATAAAGGATTCGGCCTTTGGTCTTGCTATCTGCGCCTTCCTGATTTACGAACCTAACGGTCTTTCTTACCGCTGGTGGCAGATCAAGAACTATTTCAATCTCTGGCCGTTTTCCTATTAGAAAGGAGGTGAAGGCGGTCTGTATTGTCGGAGGATCGATTTGCGTGAAACGTTTTTTCATTCTTGAAGGGGGAAAAGATATGAAGAAGATGCATCGACAGGTATTCACTTCAATCCTAACCTTGGCTTTGGTGCTCACTTTTTCAGCGGTCGTAGCGGC
>Ga0209450_10000850_pt1 | contig 15254 bp, 12 predicted proteins | sample FrelakmetLWP11LW_FD_187149 | JGI IMG/M metagenome (GOLD analysis project Ga0209450, IMG submission 187149) | Freshwater lake sediment microbial communities from the University of Notre Dame, USA, for methane emissions studies - LWP11 LW (SPAdes)... | ecosystem: Environmental > Aquatic >...
GCGGACGCCACAGGGGACCAGCCCAGCCGCTTTACGGCGGCCGTGAACCAGGCGTATCTGAGCGTGCCGGAAACTCAATTCACCTTCCAGATCACCCGGCCGAACTCCGGGTTTGCCGGAATGGTCGTTCAACCCTGGGGTCAGCGCCAGCGCAATATCTTCCAAATCCTGCCCGAGGTTCAGCAGAAGGTGCGCGCCATCCCCGGCGTCCGGACGCTTCCGGTCCTGCGGCCGGCGCTGCCAGGCGGGGGCCAGTTCCCGGTGGAGTTCATCCTGGCCTCGACGGCGGACTCGGAACAGCTGTTGCAGTTTGCCCGCCAGATCCAGCTCAGGGCGATGCAGAGCGGCATGTTCGCCTTCCCGCCGGTCATCGATGTCAAAATCGACCAGCCGCAGTCGGAAATCGTCATCGACCGCGACAAAACGGCCGAACTCGGGCTTGACCTGCAGCAGGTCGGCTCCGACATGGCGGCCATGGTGGGCGGCAATTTCGTGAACCGCTTCGACATCGCCGGTCGCTCCTACAAGGTCATCCCGCAGATCCAGCGCGTGGACCGGCTCAACCCGGACCAGCTCAAAAACGTCTACGTCTCCGGCCCGGGCGGGCAGCTCGTGCCGCTCAGCACCATCGCCACCCTCCGCAACTCCACGGTGCCGCGTTCGCTCAACCGTTTCCAGCAGTTGAACGCCGTCAAGATCAGCGGGGTGTCGGTCCGGCCGCTGGACGAGGCGCTGCGGTTCCTCGAGGACGAGGCGGCGAAAATCCTGCCCCAGGGCTATGTCATCGACTACACGGGCGAGTCGCGCCAGCTGCGGTCCGAGGGCAACCGGTTTTTGTACACCTTCGGGCTGGCGGTCATCCTGATCTTCCTGGTACTGGCCGCGCAATTCAACAGCTTCCGCGATCCCTTCGTCATTCTGGCCGGGTCCGTGCCGCTGGCGATGTTCGGCGCGCTCGTCTTCACCTTCCTGAGGATGCCCGATCCGAACGTCAAATTCTGGACCCACGGCTGGACGACGACGCTGAACATTTACTCCCAGATCGGGCTGGTCACCCTGGTCGGCCTGGTGTCGAAGAACGGCATCCTGATCGTGGAATTCGCCAACAAGCTCCGGCGGCAGGGGCATGCCAAGCGGGAGGCCGTGCGGCAGGCCGCCGTCACCCGCCTGCGGCCGATCCTCATGACGAGCGCGGCCACCATCGCCGGCCACTTCCCGCTGACCCTGGTGACCGGCGCCGGCGCGGAGGCCCGGAATTCGATCGGCCTGGTGCTCGTCGGCGGCATGGCCGTCGGGACGTTCTTCACCCTCTTCGTGATCCCCTCGATCTACATGCTGATCGCAAAAAATAAGGTCACCGATGAAGCTGCTGCGAAGCCGCAAGTCCAAACGTTGCCCGCCACCCCGATTGCGGGCCATCCGACATAACCTGCGGCCTCGTGTCCCTGAAGCCGCACGGGTACGGGCATGAGGAATAGGTATTTGGGTATTCAGGTCTTCGGTTGTTTGGTAAAAGGCAGGACCCCTGTATTCCAAATACCCAGATACCGAAACACCGAATTATCCAAATACCTGTTTAGGCTTGGCGGATCTCGCGCTCGCTGATGCCCATGAGGTAGAGCAGCCCGTCGAGGCCGACGCTCGAGATCGACCGGTCCGCGTTGGCGCGGACGATGGGCTTGGCGTGAAAGGCGACCCCCAGGCCGGCGGCGTGCAGCATGGGCAGGTCGTTGGCGCCGTCGCCGACGGCGATGGTCTGCTCCAGGCTGATGTTCTCCACCATGGCCAGGGTCTTGAGAATCTCGGCTTTCTTCGGGCCGTCGATGATGTCGCCCTTGAGCTTGCCCGTCAGTTTGCCGTCGACGATTTCCAGTTGATTGGCAAAGACATAGTCCAGCCCCAGTTTCCCCTGGAAGTACTTCCCGAAGTAATCGAACCCGCCGGAGATGATCCCCAGCTTGTAGCCGAGGCCCTTGAGGGTGGTGACGACGCGCTCGGCCCCGTCGGTCAGCTGGAGGTCTTCCGCCACCTCGGCCAGCACCGTCTCCGGGAGCCCTTTCAGGTGCGCGACCCGCCGGGTCAGGCTTTCCTTGAAGTCCAGCTTGCCGTTCATGGCGGCCTCGGTGATCCGGGCGACCGGCTCGCCGGCGCCGGCCCGTTCGGCCAGGATGTTGATGACCTCCGCCTGCACCAGGGTCGAGTCCATGTCGAAGACCACCAGACGCCGGTTCTGACTGTAGAGGTTGTCGACGTGGAAGGAGATGTCGACCCCGGTCTGCTCCGATATCGCCAGCAGCCGGCTGCGCAGGGTGTCGGGGTCGGCGAGGCGGCCGGAGACGCTCATCTGGATGCAGGCCTTGGGGCTGGCCTGCGCACTGACGAGGGAAATCCGGCCGGACAGGCGCGTGATCACTTCGATGTTCAACCCGTTATCCGCCATGGCCCGCGCGACCTGGTATAGCTGTCCGGCGCTGATCTTGCGTCCGAGCATGGTGATGATGCGGCGCTCCTTGCCCTGCTGGTTGACCCAGATCTCATAGCGCTCCTCGTCGATGGGCGTGAACTGTGCGCTGATGCCCAGCTTGTGCGCGGCGAACAGGATGTCCTTCAACACGGATGAGGATTTGGACTCGTCCGGGATTTCGATCAGGATGCCGAGCGACAAGAAATCGTGGATCACGGCCTGGCCCATGTCCAGGATGGTGATTCCGTAGGTGGCCAAAATCTCCGTCAGGCGGGCCGTGAGTCCGGGCTTGTCTTTACCGGTGATGTTGATCAGAACGATTTCGCGCATGGTGAATGGGTCCAAGTATTCAAAAGGGTGCGGTGTTGTTTGGTGGAGCATTAGACCAAGGATCTGATCTTGCCCTATTAAATGTGAGTTTACTACCTGTAGACTTACGAACCGGCAAGATGAAGCGTTTATCTGTCAGTATAGCAGGTCTTCCCATAGTCGAGTTCTTTGTGATGGTGTGCCAACTCGCCTGCCGGCGGCGGTGTAATTGATTGTATATGAACTGAGTCGACGCTCATAGAAAAAATCTGGTTGGAACTTGCCGATGTCGCGGGTTTTAAATTGGGGTCATGCGCTGCACGCCATCCCGGATCAGGCACCCAGATGTTGAGGTGAAAATTCATGGGTCCAGCCGGTACAGAACTTGTGTCCGTCCGAACCAGATTGCCATCTATAAACCAGGAGACTTGGTCGGGTTGCCATTTGATTTCGTATGTGTGGTAGTCCGTTATCGATCCGGACGTATAGGGTACAAATTGTACATTTCCGGTGCCTAGTTTTTCGTTGCTATAAATGTTGGTTTGTGCCCCATTCGGCAGGTTGGTGAGAAGTTCAAAATCGATTTCATCATGATAGGTTGTGCTTCCTGGTTTGAGAGCATATAAGAAGATGCCTCCGACGATGCCTGGCGTGGTAGTATTCATTTTGGCGCGTACGGTTATGTGGATTCCTGTCCCCAGAGCGAACGATTGATTGCTTCTTAAATCCGTACCGTAGAAAGAAAACGCAGTTGGATTGTAAGATTCAACCACTATAATCGCGTTGCTGTTATCGGCCGCCGGAAGCGAAGAATTTTGAGTAAACCTGAACTGAGTAAGACCGACGACGGTTCCATCTGTTGGCGACACCCAGGTGGGGATATGCCACCTGCTGGAACTCACCCTATTCCCGCTAAAGTCATCGTAGAAAAGAGTCTCGGCCAGTAATATAGTAGAGGGTGAAACTACTATAAGACCAATTACAATACAAAAAAGTACTTTTCTCATGATTCTGATTCCCGGCCTGCCAGGGGAGTTCACCAGCGATTAGGTGGTTTTTTTATAAAATCCCTTGATTGCATTTTTGCACTATGTCCAGCCCTCTCTATAATGCTGTTCCTGCCCGCCGCTCGGCAACATACCAATTTTCGCTGCCGTTTTTGCATTATTTTAAAAAAGCAGGTGCCGATTCATGATGATGGATTGCCTTGATAAACCCTCGGCACGCGGGCGGTGAGGTCGCAGACGATCTCGTAGTTGATGGTGTTGAGCATCCGGGCGAGGTCGTCCGCCGATATGGACTCGCCCCCCTGTTTGCCGAAGATGACGACCTCGTCTTCGACTTGAACGCCGGGGACCGTGCCCACGTCCAGCATGGTCAGGTCCATGCACACCCGGCCGACGACGGGCACGCGACGGCCGCCCACCAGCATCTCGCCCTTTGAGGAAAACAGGCGGCGATAGCCGTCGGCGTAGCCGGCGGGGATGGTGGCGATGACGGTCGGGGCAGGCGTGCGATAGGTCATCCCGTAGCTGATGCAGGCCCCGGCCGGGGCCGATTTCAGGTGGATGATGCGGGCCTTGAGCGCCATGGCCGGCTGCAGGGAGATGCCGGTGAGGTCGACTTCGCCGGAAGGCCTGAGCCCGTAAAGCGCTATCCCCGGCCGGACCAGATCCAGGTGGGACTCCGGCAGCGCGATGACGGCGGCGCTGTTGGCGGCGTGCCGGACCGCGAACTCCAGGCCGGCCGCACGCAGCGCGGACAGCACATCGAGAAAGAGAGCGAGCTGCTGCCTGGCGTAGGCGGTGTCGGCGCTGTCGGAGGCGGCAAAGTGGGTGAAAATGCCTTCGGCGTCTAAACCGGGAAGGCGGGCGATGGCCGTTGCCTCACGGATGAAATCCTCCCCCACGGCATGGCCCGGCGTTTTCCCGGAGAGAGCCGCCGGCACCATTCCGAGGCGGCCCATGCCCGTGTCCACCTTCACATGCACCCGGATGCGCTTGCCGCGCGCGGCGGCAGCGGCGGAGTAGGCGTGGGCGGCGGCCAGGGAATAGACAGACTGCCGCAGGTCGAAGTCGATCAGACGGCCGGCCTCGGCCGGCGGCGTGTAGCCGAACACCAGGATCGGCACCCCGAACCCGGCCTCCCGCAGGGGGATCGCTTCCGGCAGGCGGGCGACCCCCAGCCACTCGGCGCCGTTGGCGAGCGCTGTGCGGGCGACCTCGACGGCGCCGTGCCCGTAGCCGTCGGCTTTGACGACGGCCATCACCCTGGCCCTGGAATCGGCGCAGCGGCGCAGCTCGCGAACGTTGTGGCTGATGGCGCCCAGGTCGACTTCGGCCCAGATCAGCGGATGGTCGTTCATCGCGTGTGTCGCGTTCATGGCGTTTATCGCGTTGGTCGTATTGGGCAAATTCGAATTTGAAGAAATCGAAATCAAAATTCTATGCGATGAGGGGCGGAAACGCAAGATTTCGATGACGGCGACGGACGACGTTAGGAGCGGGCATTCCGCGTCGCGCCATCCTATCACCGACGAAATCCCCTTTCTCCCCCTTTGCCAAAAGGGGTTGGGGGGATTTTCAGATGGGGCGGCCTCCTCTGAAACGCTGAACGCGACTCACGCGCTCACGCGTTCATCGCTTGAGCGCCTGGAAGGACTCCTTGGCGTGGTAGGAGCTGCGCACGAAGGGGGCGCTGGCGACTTCGGAGAACCCCATGTCCAGCGCGGCCTTGCGCCAGTTCTCGAAATCGTCGGGAGGGACGTAGGCGTCCACCGGCAGGTGCGCCGGAGAAGGCTGGAGGTACTGGCCGAGGGTGAGGATGCGGCCGCCGACCGCGCGCAGGTCCTGCAGCGCCTGCCGGATTTCATCGGCACGTTCGCCCAGGCCCAGCATCAGGCCGGATTTGGTCGGGGTCCCCGGGGCGATCTCCCCTGCGCGGCGCAGCAGCTCCAGCGAGCGGCGGTAATCGGCCTGGGGCCGGACCCGGGGATAAAGCCGCGGGACGGTCTCGATGTTGTGGTTGAGGACATCGGGCCGGGCGCGCAGCACGGTTTCAAGCGCGGCGGGATCCCCCTGGAAGTCGGGGATCAGCACCTCGATCTCCGCTCCCGGGACCCGGCGGCGGATTTCATGAATGGTCGCCGCGAAATGTCCGGCCCCGCCGTCCGGCAGGTCGTCCCGGGTGACGGAGGTGACCACGACGTATTTCAGCCCCATCCGTTCGACGGCTTCGGCGAGGCGGGCCGGCTCCTGCGGGTCGAGCGGCCCGGGAGGGCCGGGGGCCACCGAGCAGAAGCGGCAGTTGCGGGTGCAGCGTTCGCCCATGATGAGGAACGTCGCCGTGCGGTGGGAATAGCACTCCCAGATGTTCGGGCACTTGGCCTCCTGGCAGACGGTGTGCAGCCGGCCGGCCTCGATGAGATCCCGCACCTGGTTGAACGTCTCGCCGGTCGGCAACCGGCGTTTGAGCCAGTCCGGCTTGCGGGGAGGGGGAGGGGAGTGGGTCATGATTGGAATGCCTAAAGTGAGCTAAAATGCCTAAAGTGCCAAAATTGGTGGACAATAAAAAAACAGTAAATAATCCTGTCAATCCTGTTGGTCCTGTCCGATTCTTCTATCTCACTATGAGCTATCAGTTATGAGCTTTTTTCAGAATCTCCTCTGCGGTCATCGACTCCAGGCGGACGCCGAAAACCGCTTCTATATTGCGCTCGGCCGAAGCCAGCGCCTCCTCCATCTTCACCGGTCGGCCGGCCTCGCGCACGATCGAGGTGACCCCCACGCCCTGCAGGCCGCAGGGCTGGACGAACCCGAACGGCGTCAGGTCCGGGTCCACGTTCAGGGCGAGCCCGTGAAAGCTCACCCCGCGTCGCACCGCGAGCCCGATGCTGCCGATCTTGTTCATGTCGACCCAGGCCCCGCGGTTGAGCGCGTTGCGGCCGGCCGCGACACCGAAGTCGCCGCAGGTGCGGGTCATGACTTCCTCCAGCCGGTCCACCATGTCCACGACGCCGATTCCCACCCCCGGCAGGTGCACGATGGGGTAGACCACCAGCTGGCCCGGGCCGTGGTAGGTGATGTTGCCGCCGCGCTCGACCTGGAGGATCGGGATCCCGTGGCGTGCGAGCGTTTCCTCGGGCACGAGCAGACTCTCTCGTCCACCGCGCTTGCCGAGGGTGAAGACCGGGGGGTGCTCGAGGAGCAGCACGGTGTCCCGCTCTAGCCGGTTCGCCTGCCGCGCCTCGACCAGCCGTAGCTGCAGGTCCCAGGCGTCCGGGTAGGCGATTTGTCCCAGGCGGGCCGCAAACCAAATGCGGTCGAAGCTCATAGCTGATAGCAAGGGCAAACATATCCGACAGGATTGACAGGATCGACAGGATCTTTCCCGCTCTCCGGACGCGAGCGGGAAAAAGCATGCCTTACTTCCCCCCAAGAGCCCTTGTTGTTCACCTTGTCGTTGTCTTTCAACTCGTATTAATCGTTTCGAAATAGTACCGTCATGCTGGACTTGATCCGGCATCCAGGACGAGTTGAATTCACTGGATTCCGGCTAAAAGCATACCGGAATGACAACCTAAAGACAATTATGAGACCGTTAATAACTGCCCCACCTGACTCGGTACTTCTCTTCTCCAATTTTAGGCAATTTAGGCATTTTAGCTCACTTTAGGCACTGCCCCTATCCCGACAGACACGGCTTGCGGGCGGCGGTGGTTTCGTCCAGTCTCCGGCGCTTGCAGCGGGTGGGCGCCTGGTGCAGCGCTTCCGGGTTATCGCGGGCCTCGGCGGCGATCGCCTTCATGGACGCGACAAAGAGGTCCAGGTTCTCCTTGGGCTCCGTCTCGGTCGGCTCGATCATGATGGCGCCCGGCACCACGAGGGGGAAGTAGATCGTCGGCGGGTGGAAGCCGTAGTCCATCAGGCGCTTGGCGATGTCCAATGTCGACACCTTGTGCGCCTGCTGGAGCTTGTCCGAGAAGACGCACTCGTGCATGCAGATGCGGTCGTGCTCCAGCTGGTAGGTGCCCTTGAGCCGCTCCTTGATGTAGTTGGCGTTCAAAACCGCCAACTCGCTCGCGCGCTCGAGGTTTTTGGCTCCCAGGCTCATGATGTAGCTGTAGGCGCGGATGAGGATGCCCATGTTGCCCCAGAAGGCCTGGAGCTTGCCGATGGACAGCGGGTAGTCCTCGCGCAGCCGGAAGACTCCGTTTTCCACGACCACCCGCGGCACCGGCAAAAACGGCTCCAGGTGCTTGCGCACGCAGACCGGGCCGGCCCCCGGGCCGCCGCCGCCGTGCGGGGTGGAGAAGGTCTTGTGCAGGTTCAGGTGCAGGACGTCGATACCGATCCGGCCCATGTCGACCTTGCCCAGGACGGCGTTCATGTTGGCGCCGTCGCCGTAGACGAGACCTCCCTTGGCATGCACGATGTCCGCGACCGCCTTGATGTTCTCTTCGAAGAGGCCGAGCGTGTTGGGGTTGGTCACCATGATGCCGGCGGTGTCCTCGTCCATGACCGCGGCCACCATCTCGGGGGCGAGGACGCCGCGTTCGCTCGACTTGACCGGGACCGACGCATAGCCGCAGAGCGCCGCGCTCGCCGGGTTGGTGCCGTGGGCCGTGTCCGGGACGATGATCTTGGAGCGCGGCCGGCCCTGGTGCTTGTGGTGGGCGTGGAAGACGAGCATGCCGGCCAGCTCACCGTGCGCGCCCGCGCCGGGCTGGAGCGAGACGGCGTCCAGGCCCGTGATCTCGGCCAGGATGCACTCGAGCGCCGCGTAGAGCTGCAGCGCCCCCTGACAGAGCTCGGCCGGCAGCAGCGGGTGCGCACCCGCGAAGCCGGGGTGCGCGGCCTGGCGCTCGTTGGTCTTGGGGTTGTACTTCATCGTGCAGGAGCCGAGCGGGTACATGCCCGTGTCGACCGAGAAGTTCCACGTCGACAGGCGGACGTAGTGGCGCACGACGTCGACCTCGCTCAGGTCCGGGACGTCCGGGGCCTCCCCGACCAGCTCCGCCGGCGGCTCGCGGCGCTCGACGTCCGGCCGTGGCAGCGAGAAGCCGCTGCGGCCTTTGCGGCCGCGCTCCCACAGCAGGGGTTCGTTCAGGACGAGACCGGTGGTCCCCAGGAATTCGGTCATGACTGCACCTCCCGCACCAGGCGGTCCATCTCCGCCCGGGGCATGGTTTCAGTGACGCAGAGCAGGTAGTGGTCCGGCAGCTCGGGGTAGTGGGGCGCAAGCGGCAGCCCCGCCACGATGCGCGCGTCCATCAGCCGGCGGTGGGTCGCCTGCGGCAGGACGGCCACGAACTCGTTGAAGGTCGGTGCGGCAAACGGCAGGCGCACCCCGGCCGCCGCAAGCCCGGCTTTCAGGTGCTCGCCGCGGTCGTAGTTCAGCCGGGCGAGCTCGCGCAGGCCCGTGCCCCCGAGGCTCGATAGGTAGACCGCCGCCGTGAGCGCGCAGAGGCTGTTGTTGGTGCAGATGTTGGAGGTCGCCTTCTCGCGGCGGATGTGCTGCTCGCGGGTGGCCAGCGTGAGCACGAAGCCACGGCGCCCCTCAAGGTCCGTGGTCTCGCCGACCAGGCGGCCGGGCATGTTGCGCACGTGGGCCATGCGGGCGGCGAACATCCCCAGCCCGGGCCCGCCGAAGCTGCGCGGGATGCCGAGGCTCTGGCCCTCGCCGCAGGCGATGTCCGCACCCTGGCTGCCGGGGTTTTTGAAGAGGCCGAAGGCGAGCGGCTCGCTGAAGCCCCCGACGAGCAGAGCACCGCCTGCGTGGGCGCGGTCGGCGAACGTCTGCAGGCCCTCGATCGCGCCGAAAAAGTTCGGAGACTGCACCGCGACCGCGGCTATCTCCTCGACCGCCCCCAGGCCATCCGGGTCGGTCGTGCCGTCCGGCCGGAAGGGCAGCTCGCGCACCTCGATCCCGGTGGGGTCGAGGTAGGTGCGCACCACGCGGCGGTAGAGGGGATGCACGGTGCGGGACACGGCCACGGCCTGGCGGCGGGTCACCCGCACCGCCATGAGCAGCGCCTCGGCCAGCGCGGAGGCGCCGTCGTACATCGAGGCGTTGGCCACCTCCATGCCGAGCAGGCGCCGGGCGAGCGACTGGTATTCGAAGATCGCCTGCAGGGTGCCCTGGCTCATCTCGGGCTGGTAGGGGGTGTAGGAGGTCACGAACTCGGAGCGGGAGGCGAGGAAGCCGACGGCTGCGGGGATGAAGTGCTCGTAGCTCCCGGCGCCGAGAAAGACCGAGTACCCTCGGCTGCCCGCCATGCGGCCGGCCAACTCGTCGATGTGGGCGTTGAGCTCCCACTCGGTCAGCGGCTCGGGCAGCACCATCGGCCGCTCGCGGCGGCACTCCGGCGGGATGACGGCGAAGAAATCGTCGAGGGACCGGGCGCCGGTCGCCTCGAGCATCTGCGCGATGTCTTCGGGGGTGTGAGGCAGGTAGCGCATGCGGCTATCCTTTCAGTTTGTCGCGGTAGGCTTGAACCGTCAGAAGGTTCTTCAGCTCGCCGGCGTCGGCGGGCTCGACCACGATCATCCAGCCCTGGTCGTAGGGGCTGGTGTTGACCACCTCGGGCGAGTTTTCAAGGGCGGAGTTGATCTCCACCACTTTCCCGCCGACCGGCATGTAAAGCTCGGAGACCGCCTTCACCGATTCCACGCTGCCGAAGGGGGCGCCGGCGTTGAAGGACTTGCCGACGGCCGGCAGCTCCACGAAGACGATGTCCCCCAGCTGGTCCTGGGCATAGTCCGTTATGCCGATGCGCACGCGGCCGCCCTCGGAGCGGATCCATTCATGGCTTTCGACGTAGCGCAGATCGTCGGGGAATTTCAGTTGGGATGCATCTTTCATGCGTCGTCTCCTCCTGGGGGTTAAGGGTCAGCCGGTCGGCCCGTCTATCCGGTCGGGCCAGCCGGCGACCGGCTGACGGGAAGACGGCTGCCGCCCATCATAGCACATAGGGAATCCTGAGATTGAAGTTTTTGTAGATGACGAACGTCTCGGTCGACAGGACATCGGAGATCTTGGAGATTTCCCTGGTGAAGAACTCCAGCAAGTCGAAGCCCGGTTTCAGCATGACGATCAGGATAATGTCGAAGCGGCCGGTGACGACGCTGACCGACACCACGCCTTTGAGGCGGCTGAATTCGGCGCCCTTGGCGACCAGGTCGGGGGTTTTCAGCTTGACGCCGATCAGGATGGCGCGGTGGCCGTCCAGCGAATCCGGGTTCACCAGGCTGCTGATCTCGAGCAGGCCCTCCTCGTGCATGCGCTGCACGCGCGAGCGCACGGTGTTTTCGGAAAGGTGCAGTTTGTCGGCGATAGCCTTGTAGGATTTGCGGCCGTCGCGGAGCTGGCGAATGATGGACAGGTTGGTCGGATCGATCAGCATGGCGGTCCCGGTTGGAGGCGCTCGGCTGCGAAATTTCAGCTTTGAGCTTTTTCATCCGGGCATCGAACACGCCCGGCAATCCCGCCGGCTGTCGTCAGGCGGGGTCATGTCGCATTTTTAAGTAATTTTGAGGATGTTGTCAAACCAGAATTGTTTTTCTTCAGAATTCATATAAAAATCGGCTGAAATTTGCAAATATCAAAAACCCATTTCTAAATCGTTGCAATGCCACCTAGGCCGTGCTAAGCATCATTCGTCGTATTCCGGGGGATCCTCTCACCAACCACAAACCCAAACTCACCTGTAAAGGAGGAAGGCATGAAGAAGCTCATCGTCTTTTCCCTGATGCTGCTGGCCGGTATTCTCATGGTCACAGCGGCCGTCGCGCAGAAGACGCCGACGATCAAGATCGGCATCAACGCCGAGATCACCGGCGACATCCCCAAAGTGGGCGAGGCCACGAAGTTCGCAGCCCAGATGTGGGTGGAGGACGTCAACAAGGCCGGCGGGATCGAGGTCGGCGGCAAGAAGTACAAGGTGGAGCTCGCCATCGAGGACAACGAGGCCAAGGCCGAGTCCGCGGCCAAGGCGGCCACCAAGCTGATCACCGTCGACGAGGTGATCGCCATCGTGGGGCCCCAGGCTTCCAAGCAGGCCGTCCCGGCCGGCGAGGTCGCCAACAACTACAAAACCCCTTTGATCAGCGGCTGGTCGACCAACCCCAACACCACCAAGGACCGGCCCTACGTGTTCCGCGCCTGCTTCCTGGACGATTTCCAGGGGCCGGCCCTGTCGATCTTCGCCTCGGAGGAATACAAGTTCAAAAAGGCGGCCGTGCTTTACGATGTGGCCAGCGACTACCCCAAGGGGCTGGCCGAGTTTTTCAAGAAGGACTGGGAGAAGAAGCACGGGCCCGGCTCGGTCGTGGCCTATGAAAGCTTCACCACCAAGGACACCGATTTCAGCTCCCAGCTGACCAAGATCATCAACTCCGGCGCGGAGTTCCTGTTCACCCCGCAGTATTACAATGAAGTGCCCCTGATCGTGCAGCAGGCCAAGCAGCTGGGCTGGAAAAAGCCGATCCTCGGCAGCGACAGCTGGTCCTCCGACGAACTGGTCAAGCTCTGCGGCAAAGACTGCCTGGGCTCCTTCTTCGTCTCGCACTACGCCTCGGCCGGCGCCAAGGGCGCCACCAAGGAATTCATCGACCGCTACAAGGCCAAGTACGGTTCCATCCCCGACGACGTGGCCGCCCTCACCTGGGATGCGATCGGCCTCATCGGCCAGGGCATCAAGAACGCGGGTGCGATCACCGGCGACATCAAGAAAGACCGCGAGTCCGTGCGCAAAGCCATCGCCGAAATCAAGAACTTCCCTGGCATCACGGGGACGATCAGCTTCCCGCCCAACAGCGGCGACCCCGTCAAGTGCGCCAACATCGTCAAGATCAACGACAAGGGTGAATTCGAGTTCTACAAGACCGCGTGTCCGTAAAAACCCGGACCCGCGCCGGTGAGGAGTATCACCGCAGAGGCGCTGAGAACGCAGAGGGGTCTTATTTTTCCGTTGCCGGTGAGAGGCCGGCAACGGAAAAAAATCTCACCGCGTTCCCGGCCAAACCGCTGCCCGCGGGCGTGGCTATCAAACAAAGTGGTGGCATCCAAATCCCCCCACCCCCCTTTGGCAAAGGGGGCGAAGGGGGATTTCATTAGGTATCGGATGGCACTCAACACCCTAACCGGCTTTCTTCGAAGCAGGAACTCGGCATGACCGTCTTTCTTCAAAACCTGATCAACGCCCTCCAGTGGGGCAGCTTCTACGCCCTGATCGCAATCGGCTACTCCATGGTCTACAGCATTCTCATGCTGTTCAACTTCGCCCATGGGGACATCTTCATGGCCGGGGCCTACATCGGCTTCGGGGTAGCCACCGGCCTGGTCGCCCTGAGCGCCGCCGGCGTGATCCTGCTTCCCGGCTGGCTGATCCTGGTGCTCACCATCCTGATTTCCATGGTGATCACCTCGTTTCTCGGGATGTTCATCGAACGGGTGGGGTATCGCCCCCTGCGGGAGGCGCCGCGAGCTTCGGCCGCCATCACCGGGCTCATGATCGGCATCATCCTGGAGACCGGCAACCTGATCCTGCTGGGGGCGCAGCGCGTCAAGTTCCCGGCCATGGTCGAGCCCGTCACCTACGATCTCGGGGGCGTGTTCGTCACCAATCAGAAGATCATGATCGTGGTGGTCTCGCTGTCGCTGGCATTCGCGCTGCACCAGTTCATCCGCCGCACCAAATGGGGCATGGCCATGCGCGCCATGGCCTTCGACTATGTCGTCGTTCCCCTGATGGGGGTCCCCATCAACAAGATTGCGGCGATGACGTTTGCGCTGGGCTCGGGGCTCGCCGCCGCGGCCGGAATTCTCTTCGGTGTGGCCTACCCGGTGCTCGACCCCTACATGGGGATCGTGTTCGGCTGGAAGGCCTTCGTGGCGGCCATCCTGGGCGGCCGCGGCTCCATTCTGGGCGCCACCCTGGCCGGTTTTATCCTGGGGTTCATCGAGATCTTCGTCGCCATGGTGTTCCCCTCGACCTTGCGGGACTTCATCGCCTACTCCATCATTTTGCTGATTCTGGTCTTCCGGCCGTACGGTCTTTTCGGAGAACCCTACTCCGTCCGTCTGAGACTCTAACTCCCATGCGCAACCGCCGCTGGAGGAAAATGGGGAACACGCATTCATGAGCACACCCAAAGACACTCGGAGCGCCCCGCGCCGCTTCAGCCGCCCGAGGCGCTTTTTCCAGGAAGTCCCCCTGCTCGGATGGCTGGCGGGGGGCCTGGCGGCGGTTTTGGCGGAGCAGTTCGTGGGCCTGGGTCTGGCGCACCTGGTGGACCTTCCCAAGATCCCGGTGCTGTTCGGATTCGAGAACGCCCTGAAAAAACCCGACCTGATCCCCGGGACCGTTATTTACGTCCTGCTGGTCTACCTGGCGCCCGTTTTCCTGGTGGGGCGCCTGCTTCAGCTTCCCGCCAACCGCGTGGCGGGGTTTCTGGCCCGGCGCTGGCCGGCCGCATCCATTGTCTTCCACCTGGCGCTGCTCTATGCGGTGCTGCACATCTGGTCCGACATCAACGACTACCGCGTGATCGTCGTCAAGATCACTTTGATCTGGGTGATGATGACACTGAGCCTCAATGTGGTCAACGGGTACATGGGGGAGTTTTCCTGCTCGCACCCGGGCTTCATGGCGCTGGGGGCGTATGCGGGTTCGGTGTTCACGATCGTTCTGTTCACGAACAGCAGCATGTACGGCAAAGCGCTGCTGCCGCCCGCCATCGGCCCCTTCCTGTTCCCGTTGGCCCTCATCGCCGGCGGGTGCGTGGCCGCGGTGGGGGCGCTCGCGGTGGCGATCCCCTCGTTTCGCACCCGGGGAGACTATCTCGCCATCATCTCGCTCGCCTTCACGTTCATCGTGAAGAGCATGATCGAAAATCTTGAAATCGTAGGCGGCCCGCGCGGGATGAGGGGGCAGCCGGACTGGTCCAACCTGCCGACGGTTTTCGTCTGCACGGTGGTCTGCGTGGCGGTCATCAACAACTTCGTGCGTTCCACCTACGGCCTGGCGTTGAACGCCGTGCGCGACAACGAGATGGCCGCCGACGCCATGACCGTCAACACCCGGCGCACGAAGATGACCGCCTTTTTGTTTTCAGCGTTCTGGGCCGGGGTGGCCGGCGTGCTCTTCGCCCATGTGCTGCGCTATGTGAACCCCGGCACCTTCGGGCTCCAGCAGCTGGCCGAGGTGCTGGCCATGATGTACTTCGGGGGGCTGAACTCGGTGTACGGATCCATCGTGGGTGCGGTGAGCATCAACCTGCTGAGCGAGATGCTGCGGCCGCTCGAGATCTGGAAATGGATCTTCATCCCGCTGCTGCTCATCCTGGTGATGATCTTCCGGCCCACGGGCCTGATCGCCTTCCGGGATTTCGATCCCGTGCGGCTGATTCAGCCGAAAGAAAGGTCGAAGTTTAAAGTTTAAAGTTGAAAGTTCAGATATGACTGCATTGCTGAATGTCGA
>Ga0209450_10000851_pt1 | contig 15250 bp, 14 predicted proteins | sample FrelakmetLWP11LW_FD_187149 | JGI IMG/M metagenome (GOLD analysis project Ga0209450, IMG submission 187149) | Freshwater lake sediment microbial communities from the University of Notre Dame, USA, for methane emissions studies - LWP11 LW (SPAdes)... | ecosystem: Environmental > Aquatic >...
CCGCCAGCGTACCTGCAGCCTGGCCGATCTGCAAAACTACCGGCTGAAGACGTGTGGTGCCGTTGACAATGTTCGTGACTGAGATTGACTTCTCTGCAACAATAAGTCCCTCCGTATTCTCCGGTATCATCACACCCAGCGGCAGCCCGTATGAGGGGACAGGATAGAAATGGAGGTCAGGGAGTGAGTCTGTACCTGCATACCTTCCGTGATGATGGTCAACAGGGTAGTCTCCGACAGCTATCGTCGTGCGGTAGAGTTTCTCCGGCTGATCATACGGATCAGTGATATGATTGATGGTGAACCTCACTTTACCGTGTATTCTGCGCGACTCGCGGTGATAAGGGATGAAGGGCAGCCTGTCAGTTGTGGGGTATTCATCATCTGCAAGGCCGAGCGTATTGAGTCCAAGCTCATGCTGCATGAAGTAGAGGAAACCCATGGTATGACTCTTTGCAGCCTTCAGGGCCTCTTCCCGCTCCTCCCTGCTCATCTCAACAAGATTCAGGTAATAATCATTGCCCTCAATGGGCCAGTTGATCATGTACTTGCCGTTGGGCAGCTTTCCGTAATTCATCATCGACTCGCAGGGCCACAGCCTGTTCCTGCCGTCAGGACCTTCACAGAGAGGATTGATGCAACAGCAATTGAAGAGCGAGGGGTCATACCCTTCAGGTTCTGCAATAGACACATCATGTCCGTAGTCCTTGAGGATAGCCACGAATGTCAGGTCCTGGATAATATCATTTTCATTCTCGGGTGCAATATCTTCTCCTGTCACTGACCGTGAATCCATACCCAGGTCATACCCCACACCGCACATTGCCGCAATGTCACCCAGCTCAGTGGCATCAATCAAAACTCTTGCTCTGTATACAACCGTTTTATTGTCAGCCATAACCCTTACCTTCCACCCGTCAGACGTCTTTGTGACCTTCCCGATAACAGAGTTGAATGAGACCGTCAGCAGCGGCTCGGCTGCAGCAATGCTTTTGAATATACGGTCACCGGCCGAGGGCTCGAAGAGCACATTGCTGACCCATCCCGTCATCAGGAGGGAGTCTCCCCCGTAATAAGATGAAAGCGAATCCTTGAATTCTTTCCATATGCCGCCCTGAAGTCTGTAGTTACCGTCAACGGCACTGACGCCGGCACTGGTTAGCATCCCTCCGAGCCATTCATGCTCTTCAATAATCACGGCTCGTACCCCCATCCGCGCCGCCTGAATGCCTGCAGCAGTGCCGCTGGCCCCGCCTCCGGCAATAAGCACATCAGTCGATACGGTTTTGTTGCAGGAAGAAAAAAGAAGTTGAATAAGAATTGACAGGAGCAACCAGGATGATACCTTATTATTAATGCACTTTAAGATTGTCATATGTCTTAATTTATACTAGTTCATATCTTCTGAATACAAGCGACGCCGCCCCGATGGCTCCTGCCTGTGAAGCCACCTGGGAGCTTGTAAGCACACAGCCTGAAAGGGTGTCCTTCAGAGCAGTCCGGTGAAGACCGTAACGCACCGAGTCGAGGAAGAACTCTCCGACCCTGGAGTACTTGCCGCTGACAACTATTATCTCGGGATTGAGCAGGTTTATGATATTTCCGAGAGCAGTACCCAGCTTCTCGCCCTGCGCCTGGAGAAGGGAGAGGGATAACTGATCTCCGTTGTTTGCGGCCTCGATGATGTCATCATACCTGACCCCGCTTATATTATCATCATTGAAAACTGATGACAGATCGCCTGCTGCAATTGCTTCAGCCAGATCAGTTTCAAGAGCTTTACCGGATACTTCAGTGTCAAGGCAGCCTTTCTTGCCGCAAATGCACAGTCTGCCACGGTTACCTGCAAATTGCATATGACCTAATTCGCCGGCAAAACCCGAAGCGCCGACGATTATCTTTCGGTTTGAGATCATAGACATACCAATACCGCGGCCGATATTAAGAATCAGGGTGTTGCCTGATTGCCTGTAAGCACCTATCACCTGCTCTGCCAGTCCAATCGCCCTGGTATCATTGTCAATACAGACAGGAAATCCAAGCTTTGAGGCCAGGTAATCGGCAACAGGCCTGTCGCCGAAATTGAAAAAATTAAATGATCTCCCGGTCTGGCTGTTGACCCTGCCCGTAAGACCTACCCCGACTCCAAGTATGTGGCCCCTCTGAACCCCAGACTGCTCAATGGCACTATCTACAAATTCAATGACCCTGTCGCAGCATTCATAGGTGTTTTCAAGTATAAATGTCTTGTCACTGACAGAAAATTCTGATTTGTAGTTAAGATTGATAATGGTTACCTGAACCCTTTTCAGAAGAACCTCAGCCCCCACAGCGTAAAAGCGGTCTTTTGCAAGACTGTAAAGAGCCGGCTGACGGCCGTTTACAGTTTTTTTCTTTCCCTCGGCAACAACCAGCCTCTTTTTGATCAGTTCATTCAATAGCTTGGTAATTGTCGGAATACTAATCTTTATGTGACTGGCAAGATTCGGGATTGTAACGGCTGCAGAAGATTTTGAAAGATATCTGATGATTCTTTCACTCTGCTTCCCCTGCCGTCCCTCGTTATCGGAGGCAAGATTTTGATTAAGATAACTCCTTGTTGACATGGGTCAGATTAGGTACTTGCAAGTTATTAAATTATTTTTATATTAAGCAAGTATTTAATAAATTATTTTATTAACTTTTGTAATACGCTATCATAAAGTAATTTACAGCATTGGAATTATTCAAAATTCTCCCTTAAATTAGAAAATGACAATTCTGGCTTGCTGAAAGGACCTTCTGAAAAGAAATTAATCAGCCATGTCAGGACAGCTTTAAAAGTTTAAGATAAAATCGTGCGCAGTAGTACGGGAGAGAGATAAAAAAATATAAAATGAAAGTCGGAACAGAAAAAATACCATGGAAGAGCAGGCAAAGGTGTGTTTTCCGGAAGGCAAGAAATCGGACCTGATTGAACAACTGTACCGATTTAGATGTTCTGTTTGAACTGCTTTTATTAATTTAGCAGCCTCTTAATCATCAGGGAATGTTACTGAAGCTTATTATATTATCTGTTGTTCTTGTAGGTATAGCGCTTGCCGGACTTGCCATAAGCATGCTCATCAGGCCGAATGGAAAATTCCCTGACACTCATGTAAGTCATAATAAGGAGATGCGCAAGCGCGGTATCACATGTGCGCAGCGTAATGATGTCGGATGCCACCCGACTCAGGCTGCAACCGGATGTGCCGGATGCAGCTGCGTTGAAGACTAGTTCTCCTCTAGCCTTTGCCTCAGTCCTTCCGATACCCAGCTCCTCATCTCACCCTTTTCGTCTGACCATATCAGGTACCCTTCAAGAAAGTCATGCTTCTCAATGAAGTTGACTGCCTCATCCTTACCTGCCACCATGCATGCTGTGGCCCATGCGTCAGCCACCGCTCCCGTCGGTGCAACAATAGTGGCACTAAGCAGGGTATGCCTTACCGGGCTCCCGGTGCGGGGGTCAATGGTGTGTGAGTATTTTATGCCGTTATCAATGAAGAACTTACGGTAGTTTCCCGAGGTGGCCAGCGAGAGTCCGTCAAGCCGGACAATGGCCTTCAGGTCAGCTCCCGGCTCATAGTTGCCGTCAGCAGGCCTGTCGATCCCTATCCTCCATCCCTTTCCCCCCTTGTCACCTGCGGTACGTACCTCACCGCCGACCTCAACCAGACAATCGTCAATACCCATGCCAGCCAGCAGGTTTACGATAAGATCAACAGTGTATCCCTGGGCGATGGCATTCATGTCTATGAACATGTCAGGGTCAGATTTCACCAGCCGTTCACCTTCAAGCCTCACCTTCTGCATCCCCACCAGTGCTAGGAGCGAATCAAGCATGGTCTCGTCAAACCGTTTGATGGCATCAGGGCCGAAACCCCACGATTTAACCAGGGGGCCAACCGTGATGTCAAATAACCCGCCACTCTCTTCCCATACCTGCGCCGAGGTCCTGAATACCTCACGGAAGAGGGTGTCAGTCATGTCACTTATATTACTGTTGATAAGAGATATGACCGAGGAGTCATTGTAAACTGAGAGCGAGTTGTCTATCTCTCTCAGCAGTGCCTCTATATCATCCCGCAATTCGCCTGTGTCGAGGCCCGGTCCCGCCTCTGCCACAATGTGATAGGTTGTACCCTGGGTATAGCCGTTGATCTCGGCATACTGAGATGTGTGACTTTTGCAGCCGGCAAGCAGAAGAAATATGGAAAGAAGACTGCATGACCGCATGACATCAGACCGCATGACGATTTTATATACCGAAATCATCAAATGCTATGGCTTCGTTCGGGATGCCGAGGTTATCAAGCATCTTCAGGACGGCAGAGTTCATCATCGGCGGTCCGCAGAGATAATACTCTACCTCCTCAGGCTCCTCATGCTTGCCCAGATAGTTGTCAAGCAACACCTGGTGGATGAACCCCGTGTACCCGGTCCATTTGTCCTCCGGGAGAGCCTCCGAGAGGGCAAGGTTGAATTTGAAATTCGGGAATTTCTTCTCCAGCGCCCTGAACTCATCCTCGTAAAAAACCTCCCTGAGCGACCTCGCCCCGTACCAGTAGGAGATATTTCTCCCCGACTCAAGTGTCTTCAGCAGGTGGAAGATATGTGACCGCAGGGGTGCCATGCCGGCTCCTCCGCCGATGTATATCATCTCTTTCTCCGTGTCCTTTATATGAAAATCGCCGTAAGGACCTGATATCATCACCTTGTCACCCGGATTGCGCGAGAAGATGTAAGAAGAGCACACTCCCGGAGGGACGTTCATGAACTGGTTCTTCGCATTGTCCCAGGGTGGTGTTGCAATACGTATGTTGAGTATTATAAGGTTCTTTTCTGCAGGATAGTTGGCCATCGAGTAAGCCCTGTATGTCTCCTCCCTGTTATTGATCTTCAGGTCCCACATACGATACTTGTCCCAGTCAGGCCTGTATTCCTCCTCCACATCGATATCCTTTGAGAAATCAACTTCATACTTTGGCACATCGATCTGGACATATTCGCCCGACTTGAAATGAAGATCTTCACCTTCAGGCAGTTTAACCACAAACTCCTTGATGAATGTTGCCACATTCCTGTTTGATACAACCTCGCACTCCCACTTCCTGATTCCAAGTACAGCCTCAGGAACATGCAGAGTCATGCTCTCACGTACCTTCACCTGGCATCCCAGGCGCCAGTGCTCATGCTGTTCGCGTCGTGTGAAGAAGCCTGTCTCGGTGGGAAGGATGGAGCCCCCGCCCTCAGTTATCTGACATTTACACATGCCGCATGTGCCTCCGCCGCCACATGCGGAGGGGAGAAAGATACCGTTTCCGGAGAGGGTTGAGAGAAGGTTTGACCCGGGTGACACTACCAGCTCACGGTCATTGATCTTCAGGGTCACGTCACCCTGTGGCGTCAGTTTCTGTCTCGCATAGAGCAGCACCATAACCAGCAGGATCATTACCAGCACAAAGACTGCGATGCTGATAAGAACGGTGCCTGCAATAGATAATCCTAATATCATGTCTGTTCAGATTTCATTAAAGTGTGATCCCGAGGAAACTCATGAAGGCTATCCCCATCAGTCCTGTGAGTATAAACGTTATTCCCAGTCCTCTCAACGGCGCGGGTACGTTCGAGTAACGCATCTTCTCCCTTATGGCTGCCAGGGCTACGATGGCAAGGAGCCAGCCTATCCCCGATCCGAGACCGAAGGCCGTTGCCTCTGCGATGTTAGAGTACTCCCTCTCCTGCATGAAAAGAGCGGCACCGAGTATGGCACAATTGACCGCAATAAGGGGAAGGAAGATACCCAGGGAGTTGTAAAGGGCAGGACTGAACTTCTCTATGAACATCTCAACAAGTTGTACTATGGAAGCGATGATGGCTATGAACATGATGAAAGAGAGGAAGCTAAGGTCAAGTGTTGCAAAACTGTCACTTAACCATACCAGTGCCCCCTTTTTTAGAACATATACTTCAAGCAGGTAGTTGACAGGAACCGTTATGAGCAGCACGAAGATCACTGCTATACCGAGTCCCATCGAGGTCTTTACGGTCTTTGACACTGCCAGGTATGAGCACATACCCAGGAAGTAGGCAAAGATCATGTTGTCGATAAAGATCGACTTGACAAATATATTCAGCAGGTTTTCCATATCCTTCCGTTCTACCTTGTTTCAATGAGTGACTTGTTGCGGCTGCGCTGTACCCAGATTATTATTCCGACAACTATAAGGGCCATCGGCGGAAGAATCATCATCCCGTTATCCTCATAACCGGTCTTGTAGAAACCGATCTTTTCCATCACCTGGTAACCCATGACAGTCCCGCTACCCAACAGCTCCCGGAAGAAAGAGACAATGACAAGGATCAATCCGTACCCGGCACCGTTGCCCAGTCCGTCAAGGAATGAGGGCCATGGGTCATTGGCCATGGCAAAGGCCTCAAGGCGGCCCATCAGGATGCAGTTCGTGATGATCAGACCCACAAATACTGAGAGCTGCTTGCTGACATCGAAGGCGAAGGCCTTGAGAAACTGATCAACGATTATGACGAGGGTGGCAATTACCACCAGTTGTACTATTATCCTGATCCGGCCCGGTATTGACTTGCGCATCATGGCGATGATCAGGTTTGCCAGTGCTACAACCAGCGTCACAGAGATAGCCATGACAAGCGCCGGCTTCATCTTTACCGTCACCGCCAGGGCTGAGCATATGCCAAGCACCTGTACAGTAATAGGATTATCGTGTCCCAGCGGATTGGTAAGCAGTTTTATATTTTTGGCCGAAAGTAACGGCTCCTTTTCAACGTTTTCCATATCTACTTCCTGTTATCATTAAAATACTTCTCGTACTTAATCAGGCCATCCCTCAGCATCGCTTCCAGTGCCTTGCTGGTTATCGTGCCGCCCGAGATGCCGTCAACCTCATGCCTGTCTGACTTGTCTGCAACTCCCTTTATCACCGCCACGGAGACGAAGCGGCCATCCTCATAAATGCTCTTCTCAAGGAACTGGCTCTCAAACGGGGTGGTGTTTATCTCTGCTCCCAGTCCCGGCGTCTCACCCTTATGGTCAAAGGTGACCCCCGCAATGGTGTTCATGTCAGGTTTCAGAGACACATAACCCCAGATAGGTCCCCAGAGCCCCTTTCCCTCGAGAGGGAAGATATGAAGTGTATCACCGTTGTCCATCACGGCGGTGAATACCGGGAGGTATTGCTCCTCTTCCGGTTTCTTATGTTCTGCACGGAGCGAGACAGTAAAGGCATCAACGCCTTCTATATGCTTACCCCCGGTGTTTATCACAAAGCTCTCCCTTATATACCTGTCATACAGTGTGACTGCATCAATCTTCGTTGATGTGACATTTATCGAGGAGAGAATATTCATCTTTTTCTCAACTTCAACGTTCTTCTCCTGCGTTGGCTGCAGCAGAAGTGCCGTAAGTGAAAGCAGGATGGCGACGGAGACAACCATCACCACCGAAAAAATGAAAATATATTTGTTGCTGAAATCTTTCATCCTGTTGGCTTTTAAGTCGTCTTTATTCTTTTTAGTCTTCTTTTGATACTGGCATTGACCACATAATGATCAATGAGCGGTGCGAAGACGTTCATCAGCAGTATAGCCAGCATGGTTCCCTCCGGATAGGCAGGGTTGAATACCCTTATTACGACCACCATTATTCCTGTAAGAGCGCCATATATCCATTTGCCTGTGTTAGTCTGTGCAGCAGTCACCGGGTCGGTGGCCATGAAGACTGCCCCGAAGGCGAAGCCACCCATCAGGAGGTGATAGTAAGCCGGAAGCTGCGAGTATTCGCTGCTGCCGGCAAGGTTAAGCAAGAGTCCCAGTCCCAGAGCACCCAGTGTCATGCTCAGCATGATGCGCCAGCTGCCCACCCCGGTTGCAATAAGTATTAAGGCACCTATAAGTATTGCTATTACAGATGTCTCACCTACAGAACCCGGTATGGTTCCGATGAACATCTCCATCGCTGAAGGCATCCTGTCAAACTCATCAAGCTTGGCCAGCGCCAGTGGGGTTGCCCCGGAGAAACCGTCAACGGCAGTTCCCCTTGTCAGACCCTCTATCCATACATTGTCTCCCGTCATCCATCCGGGATAGCTGAAGAAGAGGAAGGCACGCGCCGTGAGTGCCGGGTTGAGAATATTCATCCCTGTCCCGCCGAATATCTCCTTGCCGATGATAACCGCAAAAGCGACAGAGACAGCCACCATCCAGAGCGGCACATCGACAGGCATGATAAGGGGTATGAGCATGCCTGTGACGAGGTAACCCTCATTGATCTCGTGACCGCGCAATTGTGCCGCTACGAATTCTATCCCGAGACCAACGACATAACTCACTATGATCAGCGGCAGTATCTTAAGGAAGCCGAACCAGAACATCTGCATAAGGCTCCATCCTTCAATCCCGAACGCCCTGGTATGCTGCAGCCCAATGTTGTATGAACCGAAGAGAAGGGCGGGCATCAGCGCCAGAATAACAACCGTCATGGTGCGCTTCATGTCCATATAGTCCCTGACGTGAGAGCCCCTTGAGGTCACTTTCTCCGGGACAAATATGAAGGTCTCAAATCCCTCGAAGACAGACCTGAGCTTCCCGAAGCGCCCCCCCTGTTCAAACTGGGGCTTTATCTTCTTTATTTGTTTGAGTAAGAAGTTCATTATAAAACTATTACCATTATTAATTCATTTCCTTTATCATCAGGTCAATGCCCTGACGGATGATCTCCTGAAACTCGGTCTTTGACGGATCGATGTATTCGCACAGGGCAAGGTCCTCTTCCGCCACCTCGTAAATACCGAGGTTCTCCATGAGTTCCACATCACCTGACATTATCGCTTTCACCAGGTGCACCGGATAGAGATCCATCGGAAGGACGTTCTCATAGTGTCCGGTTACGACAAACGCCCTGTGCCCGCCGTGCATGTTTGTGTCAAGCACATACTCCTTCCTCGGTATCAGTTTTGACAGGAAGGTCTTCCAGTAGCTGAACTTGTCATAGCCCGGCAGTGCCCATCCGAAGAACTCGTTGTAGTCTCCTTCAGGCACGACAGTCACCATATTGTCATAGAACCCCATGGAGCCTTCATCTGAAATCTTCTTGCCTGTCAGGACATTTCCGCTGATGACCCTCTGGTTCTGATCCCTGAGGTTCGACTTTAGGATTGCGCTGACCGATGCCCCGGCCCTGGTACGATGATACTTGGGATGCAACACCCCCGGACCTGCCAAAGCAATGATGCGGTCACGGTTATATCTTCCGGTGTTGAACAGCCTGCCCAGCGCAACAACATCCTGTATGTCGGTGTACCAAACCACCTCTCCCTTTGATACAGGGTCTATGTGATGTATCTGAATCCCTACGTTGCCTGCCGGATGCGGACCTGTGAAGGTATGAAGCTCAATCCCCTTCAGGTTTCTGACCTCCGCAACTTTCGATCCGTCCTTGTCAAAGGAGAGATGGATCTTGCCGTCAGTGAGACGCGACAGCACATTGATGCCTGTCTGAAGATGCCCCCCCTGCGTATTGGTCATTATGAAATCAAGATCGGGAGCCAGAGGTGCCGTATCAAATGCGGAAATAAATATTGCCTTCGGCACTGCCCCCGGACGTGCAACGATATGGTAAGGACGTTGTCTCATCACAGGCCACAAACCGGAAATCATCATCCTGCTTTTTACCTCCTCGCGCGTCAGCTTAAGAGGGTCAGCTGTACCGAAATCAACCTTCTCATTTCCCTGCTGCTCAATCACAATCTCCATCAGCAGGCGCTTCTCGCCACGGATAATCTCCTTTACCACCCCGCTGACAGGCGACACATACTTTATCTCAGGAATGAGCTTGTCATGGAAAAGGACACTTCCTGCACTGACCACAGCCCCTTCCTTAACCTCAAGTTTGGCAGTGAGTCCGGGAAAGTCAGCAAATCTGACCCCGTACCTGCCGACGGGAGCCTCCGGAAGAAGTATCTTCTCGGCCTTACCGGCAAGCTTGATGTTTAATCCTTTGCGTAATCTGATTGTTGTTGACATATATTGGATTCAGCTTATTTCAATTTCAGAATGCAAGTATAGCTTATTGTTATTCCCTTCACAGATATATATGACAATAATCACATATTAGTTTTTCGACTGCGGTTTATTACTGTACGGCAGGATATTTGTATTTTTAGCCAGGCAAAACTAAGCCTGTCTTTTTAACAATGTTAAAAGTATTAAGTTTATCGGTAACTTTAATTTTATCCGGACTTTTTTCATCATCAGCCCAGGATATCCCGACAGTTGATTATGCAGCCCGTGAAGTGAAGAGCGTCTGGTTCGGGAAAGAGGGCTGGAGGCTCTCCTATCCTGTCATTCAGATGTATACACCTGAACAGATAACCCTCAACTTTGACCTGCTTGACAGTGATGCCGGATCACTCTCTTATACTTTTATACATTGTGACCGCGACTGGAACAGGAGCGACATCTTCACCAGCGATTACCTTGAAGGGATGGAGGAGAACAGGATATATGACTACACCCCCTCGTTCAACACCCTGGTGAGCTATTCGCATTATACCCTCAGCATCCCTAATGAAGACATAAATTTCAAGATATCAGGAAATTACATAGTTGTGATATATGACTCTTCAGAGCCTGGCACCCCCCTCCTGACAAGAAGGTTCCTTGTTCATGAGAAGAGTACCGCCACAACTGTAGTCTTCCGCAGGCCGATGAAACCCGGAACGGTAGATACGCACCAGCAGCCTGAGATAGCCGTTGCAACAGGCAAATTGCCGGTCACTGATCTCTACCGGCAGGTAACACTTACCATTCTACAGAACGGCAGATGGGACAGGGCCAGGTACAATCTGCTGCCTGACTTTGTGAGCACGGCAAAGATTGAGTTCAATGCCTTCTCTGATAAGACTCTCATGCCGGGGGGAAATGAGTTCAGGTACTTCGACATAAAGACTATAAAGCAGACCCGGCAGAATGTCAGGGCCATCGAATACCTGCAGGGGTATTACCATGTCTATCTGCTACCTTCTGCCGACAGGGAGTTCAGACAGTATTTCCTTGACGACGACCTTAACGGACAGTACTGGATCGCCATGGAAGAGAGCAAGGAGCCCGGCACTGATGCCGATTACGTCTACGTTTACTTCACCCTTCCGGTACAGAGGGAGGCTCAGGGGGGCTCGGTATATGTTGCCGGAGCATTCAACGGCTGGAGCTACGGGCCTGACAACATGATGACATATAACCCGGGCAGAGGATGCTACGAGGCAACTATTCTTCTCAAACAGGGATGGTACAACTATGAGTTTGCCTTTATCCCTGACAGGTCAAGCCAGCCTGAGGGTTCGCTCTTTGAAGGAAGCCATTACCAGACTGAGAACGATTACCTAATACTTACTTATTTCCGTAACCCGCAGCAGCGGTATGACCGGCTCACGGATGCTGTTGTTGTGAACAGCAGGGGGTTGCTCTGAAACCTTTGTTATTTGTGCCTGTCTGTACCGTAGAGCATATAAAAGGTATGCTCAAGCGTTTTGCTTATCTCTGACATATACTCATTCACTGCTTTCACCGAACCCGGAAGAGTATAAACGACAGTTTTCCCTCTCACCCCAGCCACGGCCCTGCTGAGCAGTGCCCCAGCATTCAATGTTCCGTACTTCACCCTGATCATCTCCATGATTCCCGGCATCTCCTTCGTCAGCATCGGCCGTATTACATCCGGTGTATAGTCACGGGGCCCTATCCCCGTCCCTCCGGTGGTGATGACAAGATCATTCTCCCAGGCTCTCTCCATGGCCTCACGCAGCATCTCCGGATCGTCAGGCAACAATGACGAATTTATTTCACATGCCCATCCTGCCTTATCCATTATTTCCTTTACATGGCTGACCACTGCGGGGCCGCTGAGGTCTTCATAGTCACCCCTCGAGGCCCTGTCGCTGAGGGTTATGACAAGCACTCTGAATCTTTCAGGCAATATCATGCTTCTCCTTTTTATCAAGTCTGATATCTGTGATCAGCATCCCTTTGTCAACCGCCTTGCACATGTCATATACGGTAAGAAGGGCAACACTGACTGCTGTCAGCGCTTCCATCTCCACTCCCGTGCGTCCGGTGCACCGTACGGTGCTTACTGCCCTGACACCGTCACCGTCAGTGGTCAGCGTGACACTGACCTGGTCGAGGGGAATGTTATGGCACAGAGGGATCAGCTCCCCGCACCTCTTTGCCGCCTGTATGCCTGCTATCTCGGCTACTGTCAGCACATCTCCCTTCTTCATCATATTAGTATTCACAAGCTTCACTGTCCCGGGAAGCATGCTGATCCTGCCTGAGGCTGCAGCGGTGCGCTGCTGAACAGGCTTGCTGCCCGTATCTACCATGCGGGCCCTGCCGCTCTCATCGGTATGTGTCAGTCGGGTCATTGTCTATCCTCCTATATTATAAAAACCGTTTGTAGAATTCGTTGTCCCCTTCTCAGGTTTGTTTTCCAGTGCCATCCGGAGGGCTTCCCTGGTGCCCAGCTCGCGTATGCTGTAAGCGATGTTGCTGAAGAGGCAGGGTCTGACCATCCCGTCGGGGGTAAGACGGAGCCTGTTGCAACGGGCACAGTGACCCCCGGTGCCTCCGTGTACTACTGAGAAGGTCCCCCCGGCAAGATCCATCTCCCTGATGAACCTCACTTCCAGTCCCTCCCTCATGCAGAATTCGGCAACCATACGTGCATCGCCCTCATCAGGGGTGCTCTTGATGACGCAGTTGATCTTCACCGGCCTGAGGCCGGCCCGCTGCGCAGCCCTGATCCCCTCAAGCACATCAGCCATGTTACCGCCCCGTGTCATGCTGCTGTATTTCTCCTGATCAAGGGTGTCAAGGCTGATGTTCACCCTCATCAGACCAGCATCGGCGAGCTCCTGTGCATGACCTGCCAGCATGGTGCCATTGGTTGTCATTGAAAGATCGGTGATACCCTCCAGGGCCGCCAGCATCCGTACCAGCGTGGTGATGCCTCTCCTAGCAAGCGGTTCGCCGCCGGTAAGCCTCACCTTCGTTATGCCCATGGCAACGGCATCACGGGTGAAGGCTGTTATCTCGTCATAGGTAAGGATATCACTGTGTCTGAGGAGTTTTATCCCCTCAGCAGGCATGCAGTACGTGCACCGCAGGTTACACCTGTCTGTGACTGAGATACGGAGGTAATTTATATTCCTGTTAAATCTGTCTAACACTTACCGGCTCTCCTTTCTGAATCCAGCTCTGACCTTTCGGAATGGTAATGATCCCCCACGCCCCGGCAAAAGAAGATATATGTGCCGAACCGTGGTACTCGACGGGCATTACCTCGCAGTTGTCGGTTATGATGACAGGTATATACACCCTCCTGTCTGCCCTCGGCCTGGAGTAATCTGTCGCCAGTGGCATCAGTATCTCAGGCTCCTTCTCTGTCACACCCGCCATCTTATTCAGGAAGGGCCTCACCATGATCTCAAACTGCACAAATACCGAGACAGGGTTACCGGGCAGGCCAAACACAGCCTTCCTGTCACCTGTACAGAAGGTAAGGGGCTTTCCCGGCTGCATCGCCACCTGGCTGAAATGTATCTTCAGTCCGGCATCCATAATCACCTGCGGGACCAGGTCAAAATCACCGGCTGAGACTCCTCCCGAGAGGAGAACAACATCATTATCCGTCAGTGCAGCCTTAAGCAGTCGTGAGGTTGACTCAATATCATCCCTCGCAATGCCGTAATATCTCCCTGTCGCTCCGGCTCTTTCCACCTGGGCAAGGAGCTGCCATCCGTTGCTGTTGCGTATCTGTGCCCCGGAGGGTATTTTCTCAGGTTCCACAAGCTCGTTGCCTGTGCTTATGATCCCCACCAGGGGTCTTTTGCTGACGGTCACCTCGGTGGCGCCGGCCATAGCCATGACGGCAACATGCTGAGGCCTGATGAAATGACCCGGCTTCAGCACGGTCTGTCCCTGGTACAGATCCTCCGCCCTCCTGGCTATGTTCGCCCTGCCCGCTTTTCCGGTGAACCTGACCCTGCCATCTTCATGCTCCTCAGATTCTTCAAGCATGAAGACATAATCGGCACCCTCCGGTATGGCAGCGCCGGTCATGATGCGCGAGCAGGTGCCGGAAGTGACCTTCATGGAAGGCATGACACCGGCAGGAACAGTCTCAATCACAGTGAGATCGCTGCCGAGATCATCCCTGTGACAGGCAAACCCGTCAACGGCACTCTTATCCCACGGAGGCATGTCCATGTCACTCCTGACAGTGGCTGCCAGGACCCGACCCGATGCCTCACTGAACGGAACCTGCTCCTTCCCCGTGTGAAAGACTGACTCCATCATTGTCGTGTATGCCTCTTCAAATGTTATCATATTCTTCAGTATTGCCGTGACTCCTCTGCCTCACCCACAAGACGCAGTGCCTCCGGAGGGAATGAAAGGATGACCTTCTCTCCCGTGATAAAGTTGTTCTGCTCCATCTCCCGGTGAGTGATATCCACATAAAAGAAATCCCCTGCCGCAACAGATATCTCGTATCCTGTGGCCGAGGGCACAATATCATCTATTACGCCCCGTATGTTGTTCATCTGTATCCCTGCCGCACCCTGCCTCGAGAGCAGCACCTCACTGCTGGCGATGATAAGCAGTCCGGCAGAAGGATAATCAGCCTTTGGCAGTTTAAATTTTGTCCTGTTCTCGGTTATGCCCGAGAAGGTGTTATATGAGGTGATGAATGTAGCCCTGAAGAAGTTTTTTATCCCGGCATACCTCGCCACGAACCTGTTGACCGGATGATTGAATACCTCCAGGGGGGTCCCCTCCTGAATGATCCTCCCGTTATGCATTACTCCCACCCTGCTGGCAAGGCTGATTGCCTCACCAAAGTCATGGGTAACATGTATTATTGTCTGACCCTCGCGGTTCAGGCGCCTCAGCATCCTCCTGATGCTGTCTTTCAGGCTGGCATCGACAGATGCCATCGGCTCATCAAGCAGCAGCACGCGGGGATCAGTGACCAGTGTCCTTGCCAGTGCCACGCGCTGCTTCTCTCCCCCAGAAAGATAGTAGGGCTTGCGCGACAGGAGATGCGTTATGTTCATCTCCTCTGCCACATGGTAAATCCTCTTTTCCTTCTCCTCCTTTGGCATCTTCCTGATCTTCAGTGGATAAGCAATATTAT
>Ga0209450_10000852_pt1 | contig 15247 bp, 17 predicted proteins | sample FrelakmetLWP11LW_FD_187149 | JGI IMG/M metagenome (GOLD analysis project Ga0209450, IMG submission 187149) | Freshwater lake sediment microbial communities from the University of Notre Dame, USA, for methane emissions studies - LWP11 LW (SPAdes)... | ecosystem: Environmental > Aquatic >...
GGGTAGATACCTGCCTGATGCAATGACCTGCTCAGAAAGATCTGACCCTCGGTTATGTAGCCCGTGAGATCCGGAATGGGGTGCGTCTTGTCGTCTTCGGGCATCGTCAGGATTGGCAGCTGAGTGATCGACCCCTTTTTGCCCTTGATGCGGCCGGCTCGCTCGTATATTGTGGCCAGATCCGTATAGAGGTAGCCCGGATAGCCCCGCCTGCCCGGCACCTCTTTCCGTGCTGCAGAGATCTCGCGCAGAGCTTCGCAGTAGTTGGTCATGTCGGACAGGATGACCAGAACATGCATTCCGAGTTCAAAAGCCAGGTACTCGGCGGCGGACAGTGCAAAACGGGGAGTCGCTATACGCTCGATGACTGGGTCATTTGCCAGATTCATGAACAGGACTGACTGGTTGATTGCACCACTCTTTCGAAAGTCTGATATGAAGTAGTCAGCTTCCTCGAACGTGATACCCATCGCGGCAAAAACGACTGCGAACTCGTCAGTTCCAGAAAGCACCCGAGCCTGCCTTGCAATCTGCGCCGCGATCTCGGCATGAGGAAGACCACTTCCTGAGAAGATCGGGAGCTTCTGACCCCGGACGAGCGTATTGAGCCCGTCGATTGCAGAGATGCCAGTCTGTATGAACTCATCGGGATAGTCGCGCGCATAGGGGTTCATTGGATCGCCATTGATGTCCAGCACTTTCTCAGGGAGAATCGGTGCCACGCCATCGATCGGTGCTCCAAGTCCATTGAACACGCGGCCGACGATGTCGCGCGAGACTCCGAACTGCAACCCGTGTCCGAGGAATCGAGTCACTGTCTGACCGCGGTCCATGCCCGATGAACCCTCGAAGACCTGGATCAGGACGGTATCCCCCGAGACCTCGAGCACCTGCCCGTGTCTCAGACCAGAGACCGTGCGCAATTCGACGAGCTCACCGTACTTGACATTCTGAGCTCCATCCAGAAGGACGAGCGGCCCCACGATTTCGCGAACTGTGCGGTAATCTCTATTCATGGTACTCCTCCCGTGCAGTCGTGTCCATCTCTGACAGAGCCTCAAACCCCTTTCTTATCGAGTTCTCAAGCGTGTCGAAGGCAGCAAGGTTCGCCTCAGGTATGTTCTTTGAGCGACCGATGTCGACTCTGACCGGCATCGCGAGCACGGCGCCGAGCGGTACTCCCCCTGACGCAGCTTTGCCCGCCAGATGGCTCCACAACATGATGACGTCAAGCATTCGTAACTGCTTGCGAAGAGACGTGTAGCTGTCGCCCTCGGTAAAAGCTCCCTGTTGCAGGAAGTCCTCGCGTATGGACTTCGCCGACTCCAGGACCAGGCGGTCCGGGACAGATAGCGCGTCGACACCAACGAGACGAACCAGTTCCTGCAGCTCCGCTTCCTTCTGAAGCAGAGCTCGGGCCTCGTGGATGTCCTGGCTCCAGCGTTCGCCGAGTTCCTCGTCGTAGAAGCGTTCGAGCAGGTTGCTATAGAGCGAGTAGGACTGAAGCCAGTCGATCGCTGGGAAGTGCCGCGCGTATGCAAGACGAGAGTCGAGCGCCCAGAAGACCTTGACTGCCCTGAGGGTAGCCTGAACCACCGGTTCGGACAAATCGCCACCAGGAGGAGACACGGCGCCGATGACGCTCAGGCTGCCTTCTCTGGGCTGGCTGCCAAGGCTCATGGATCTCCCGGCACGTTCGTAGAACGCCGCCACCCTCGATGCAAGGTAGGCCGGATAGCCCTCTTCACCGGGCATTTCTTCCAGTCGCCCGGAAATCTCACGCATGGCTTCCGCCCAGCGCGACGTCGAGTCTGCCATCAGAGCGACGCTGTAGCCCATGTCACGGAAGTACTCTGCAATCGTGATGCCAGTGAACACGGAAGCCTCTCGAGCTGCGACCGGCATGTTGGATGTATTGGCGATGAGGACCGTGCGATTCATCAGAACTTCACCGGTCTTCGGGTCCTTGAGCTGAGGGAATTCCTGCAAGACGTCCGTCATCTCGTTCCCACGCTCGCCGCAGCCAACGTAGACGATGATATCTGCATTCGCCCACTTTGCCAGCTGATGCTGGATAACGGTCTTGCCACTGCCGAAAGGTCCGGGGACACAGGCAGTCCCGCCCTTGGCAACAGGGAACAGACTGTCGATGACGCGCTGCCCCGTCACCAGCGGGGCATCCGGGGCCATGCGCCGCGTGTAGGGTCTTCCATTGCGGACTGGCCACCGCTGGATCATGGTCATGGGTCGCTCTTCGCCCGACTCGGCTTGCAGTACTGCGACGGATTCCTCGACGGTGAAGTCGTTCTCTGCTATCGAGACAACCCGACCTGCTAGACCCCTGGGGACCATGATTTGGTGCAGGACAGCCTTGGTTTCCTGAACCGCTCCGATAATGTCTCCTTCCACGACGACGTCCCCCGCCTTCACGCATGGAACGAAGTGCCACTTCCGGTCGCGAGGGAGGGCCGGAAGAGCCACACCACGGGGAATGAAGTCGCCATACTGCGCACGGATAGCGTCCAACGGCCGCTGAATTCCGTCGTAGATCGAAGTGATGAGGCCTGGCCCGAGTTCGACAGTGAGCAGGCTCCCTGTCTGAACAACAGGTTCGCCCGGCCCGACACCGCTTGTCTCTTCATAAACCTGGATGCTGGCCATGTCGCCTCGGAGCTCGATAATCTCACCAAAGAGCTTCGCATCGCCGACGCGCACCAGTTCATACATCTGCGGGTCCGTCAGCGCCTTGGCGACAACGAGCGGTCCGGCAACCTTGACGATCTCACCGTGTGTCATGGCTTTTCTCCTCCGTCAGTTTTCCAACTAGGTCAATGCCTACCGCATTCTCTATCAGACGCCTCACTGCAACAGTCGCCGCACCTGAAGCTGATGAAGTCACCGGGACCACCAGCACCACGGGCACGACCAGCCTGCGCGCCGTTGCCGACCCGGACCATACGTCTGCAACGTCCGACGTCAGCAGGACCAGCCCGAATCCCCCCGACCGCACAATCGACTGGACGGCCTGCGATGCCTGAAGACCGTCCTCGACCACCGTGCCGGCAAACCCCAACGCCTCGAACGCTCCGACAGAGTCGCGCGTCGTTACCACCGCCGCCCTGCTCACAACGCCACCCCGGGCCCATCAACACTCAGCCCCACGGACGCCGCAGCCTTCAGAAACCTCCGCAGCGACCAGACTTCTCGCCGGAAATCGATCAGAAAGGCAAAAACGACCGCAACTCCATACGGCTCAAATCCCTCCGCTTCAGGGCGTCCGACAAGCCAGGATTCCAGTGCGTCCTCAAGCATCTGCATCCGCTCCTCCGCTGTGTATCGCCGTCCGATCGCGAGTACATATGCTGACGCTTCTGGAACAAGGTCTGCCGGCTGAAGCAGGTCCCACGAGACACCCTGAATACGTTCCACGATCAACGCAAGTGCCACACGAATTTCCGGCCTCAGGAATGGCAGCAACCTCTCGAGAGGTGCCCCCACCCCAGATGCGCTGCGAAGCTTCATTTTCAGTGCATGTCCGGCCAGCATGAGCTTCAGCAGGCCATCCAAGTACGCCAAGACGCCACGGTGTCCATAGGTGGCTGCCAGACCCTCCAGCGTCGACTCGAAGGAGAAGTCAAACACTGTCTGGGCGTCAGAAGCTGAAGCTCCCGCCTGTGCTGCTCTCAGCCCGTCTGCCAGTGCAGCTCCAAAAACCGACTCGGCAAGCAGCCCAGGGGCACTCCCCCCCACCTGCATGCGCGTGCAGTATGCTGCATACTCACTGCTCGTTTCATCAGTACCCACGCCAGCATCCCCACCAAGGAGAGCCTGAGCCAGACCGGCCTTCGCGTACTCCTTCTCATCGAGGGCTGCGAGCAGGTATGGAAGAAACCCCTCTGGCAAATCACGGGTCGCTTGAGTCAGCAAGGCCAGCCATGTGCTTTCGACCCTGGCCAGGACCTCGCCTGCCGACATGTCGCTCCCAATAGGCGCATAGGAACCGCGATTGAGAGCTGTCACCAGAGACTCGACCTTGCCGGTGAGGGACGTGGGGCGCAGTTCCTGCACTGGCAGGAGCAGCCCTCTCCTGGCAGAAAGGGAGCCCGAGGCATACGCGTAGTCGGTCGGATCGGCCTGATGTGGGACGACTGGAGAGATCATTTCTTGTCGCCAAACAGGACTTGCGCGACCTCAATGAGCGTATCCTCTCGGAGACTGGCGGACGTCGCCGACAACGTCAAGTCAAGCTCTGCCTCGGCGAAGTGGACAACGAAACCTCCGTCGCTTTCGGCGAGATCCAGATCGACACGCATGTCTGTCCCATCCTCGCGTTTGAGCAACAATGCCCTGATGACGGACTCATCCTGACGCCGACACTCGATAGAAAGTGGCGTCTCTTGTCCGATCAGGCTCATCGCTCGCTCGAGATACGCACGATACAGGGCATCATCGCTCCTGAGCCTCTGTTCGAGTTCCTGATAGAGTCCTTCGAGCAGTTCCTGCTTGCGCTTGAGTATGGCATTTCTCATTTCGATCTTCAGTGCAGCCGCTTTCGTCACAACCTCACGATCCTTCAAAGCGCGCCGCTCTGCTATCCTCGTATTGGCCTGTTCCTCCAGCTGTCTCCTCTGGGTCTCGGCGACCTTTGAAGCCTGAGCGGTGGCGGCCTCGATTAGAGCAGTCGCCTCCGCAGTCGCCTCCTGGAGAACCGCAGCTCTGAGTTCCTCGGTTCCCATGTACAGGACGTCCTAAAAGGCTGCCTGAGTGATCCAGAGCAGAAGCAGAATGCCGGAGACCAGGGCTAGGACAGCATAAGTCTCGACAAGGGCAGGTATGAGAATGGCTTGGCCGAAGCTATTGGGCTGACGCGCAGTGAGGCTCTCGGCAGCGGCCGCGGCCTGACCCTGGGCTATAGCGGACAGCCACTCGACAGAGCCGACGGCAATTGCGACCGTCATCATCGCCAGACCCTTCGCGTTGGAGATGACCGCTCCCTTGTTGAGAACTCCGGATAGCACAATCATCATGATTCCGTAGACGAAGGCATAGAATCCCTGTGTTCCAGGAAGGGCCATCATGACAAACAGCTTGCCAAAAAGCTCCGGCTTCTCGGAGAGCACTCCAGCCGCCTGCGACCCACTGATGCGAATTCCAATGGCAGAGCCAATACTCCCGAGACTAATGACAAAGCCCGCTCCCATGAAAATCCAGACCGTACTCAGCGACGTCATGGGCGTGTTTGAAAGCTTGAATGCGAATGCCGCCCCAACGGCGCTAAGTGCCGTTACGATCCCTCCAACGAGAATTGACCACAGAGCTTCAATACCCATGATGTTCCTCCTATTTTTCCCCAACAGCCGCTATCTCAACAACCTTGACTACTTCCGACCAGAATCCGAAACGACGGAACCGAGGCGCCCCGCCCTCGTAGAACCGTCCAAAGAACTCAAGAAGAATAAGACGTGCAGAATGTATGAAAGCTCCCATTGCACCCATGAAGTAGTTCAGCAGATGCCCAAACAGGAGCACCACACCTGCCAGAAGGAAGCCGACGACGGGGACCTTCACGAGAGACCCAATCATGTTGAAGGCCGATCCAAGCATGGAAGTGGTCAATCCCAGCGCCAGCAGGCGAGAGTATGAGAGGACATCTCCCAGGAATGAACCAGCGCCGTAGGAACTCTGGATTCCGTAGAGGTTCACGAGACCAAACAGGACCTTTCCCACGCCTTTGCCCTGTCGCGCTCCCCCAAAGAAGAGAAGCAGCGTCCCAACAGCCAAGGCGACGAGGTATCCGTATCTGAATCCAGTGCCCCACTTGGCTCCTATGAACAGCAATGCTGAGATGGCCGGCAGAAACAGCAGCCATCCGACGCAATCATAGATGATGGAGGCATAGTCTCGTCTCCGTGCCGCCTTGTAGATAGCCAGGCCGACTCCATAGAACTGGTTCAACGCGCCAATACCCCAGACGATCACCAGAAACCGGAACGCCGACTGAAGAGGGTCAATGATCGTGAGCGACAGGACAAACTTCGACAGTACGTTCCCTTTCCCCAGGTAGGTCGCCGAAAGCAGGTCTCCTCCCCAGCTGCCGGTGAGCGCACCGCCTGCCATTGCTGCCACACCGCCATAGAGGAACACCATCATGAAGTTGTGAACGCCAGCCGAGAACTTGTACTTGCGCATGAAGTAGAGACAAATCGCTATCTGGAGAGCCCCATACAGAACATCTCCCAGACAGAGGCCATAAAAGAGAAGAAATGGGATGGCCAGGAAGACCGTGGGGTCGAATGCGGAATAGACTGGAAAGCCAAACATGTTGATCAGAATTTCGAGGGGTTTGAGCAATTTGCCGTTGGTGATCGAAACGGGAGTGCTGTCTCCCCCAGTCGGTTCTCCGGTCATGCAGACGATGCCGCCAAAACCTGCGCACAGCTTCTCCAGAGAACTGACGTCAAGTTCTCGAACATAGCCGGTAGCGACGCTGCAGCGCTCAGTTCGAGTGATGTCCTGCGAAGCTTCCAGACGCGTCCGTTCGTTCAGGAGATACTCCCGATACACGATGATCTCCTGCCTGTGGGTAAGATATGAAGCAACCTCAAGTTCAAGCGCAACAATCTTCTCGTGAACTGCGCGAAGGTCCTCCGTCATGCGGTTGATCGCGGAGTCCACAGTGCCACCGATGTGAGACAGGTCTTGCTCAATGAAACCCTCTGAAATCAGCGCATTACGAACGTCGTCGACCTGAGAACGGCCGCATCCGACAACAATGTTGCTCTTGTTCTTGGTTGCCGATACGATGTCGATTGCAAGGGTCGTGCCATGATCTGAAAGCTGCTTGGTCGCTTGTGTCAGGTTCAACGGCGATATGGTGCCTGCGATGAGTGCGATTCGCTGCCACCGGGCAACCTCTCCCTCATCTACTGGCAGTGATGCCCATGGCAGCATCGTCGCTCTCTCTTGCTCAAGCTGTCCGATGCGTTGACGTTGTTCCACCAGTTGGCCCTTCAGCGCAAGAACACCGCTCATCATGTCCGTATAGCCATTGCTCGACGACATCGAAGCTGCTTTTCTCAACTCAGCGAGACTGACATACACTTCATCCGGGAAAAAGCTCAGGACGAGACCTTTGGCTACAGGGTCGACTTCGGCAAAGTACGATAGCGTCGCGCTGGCAAGCCCCAACTCATCGGCGATGTGGCTCAACGACTGCTCTCTTGCCGGACGACAGACATCCAACGACAATGCGGCATCTGCACCGACTTGCGAATCACCCGACGGGATGTAGGAAGTGAGGTGTACTATTCCAGCAGCATGCAGGCAAGACAGAACGTCGTCTTCCCTGTTGTGCGGGAAAGCCAGAGCGAATTCCTGTATCCTGTCGATCGCCATTCTAACGAGCGGTGAGCCTTGACAGAAGGAAATCCAGCGCCACGCCTCTCCGATCCTGCATCTGACGCTCGAGGCTGTCAAGCTGCTGCTTGAGATCAGCATGAAACTGATCCTCTGCACGTGCCATCTGCTCGTTCGCTTTCTGATCAATCGGGTCAAGTCGGAGTTGAAGCAAATACTCTGCAGAGGCTGAAAGCCTTGAGGCAGAAGACTCAGAGTCACGCTGGATCGCCTGGACTCTCTCCTGCGCACCCTTGATGAGGCTATTCGCTTCGGTCTCTGCCTGCTGCAAGATCTGGATGAACTCCTCGATCATATTCGTACCCCTCCGGTTTGGATAATTGCTGGTCGGGATGGTGGGATTCGAACCCACGACCTCTTAGTCCCGAACCAAGCGCTCTACCAAGCTGAGCCACATCCCGACAAATAGTGGTCGGGGCGACAAGATTCGAACTTGTGACCCCCAGCACCCCATGCTGGTGCGCTAGCCAAACTACGCCACGCCCCGACTATTTGTTCTCAACCAGCTTCTTCAGCTTTCCGCTCATGCGAAAAGTCACAACACGCTTCTCCGGTACGTTCACCGCATCACGCGTCTTCGGGTTCACACCCGAGTGAGCTCTTCTCACGGACACACAGAAAACCCCAAAACCGGTCAGGGTAACCTTACGACCTGCCCGCAACTCCTTACTGGAAGTGTTCAAAGCCTGGCTCAGCACGGTTTCCACGACCACTCTGGAACAACCTGTCTTTGCTGCAACCGCCGCCACAAGATCCGACTTTGTCACCCGACCACCTTTTCCAACTCGTCTGTTGGAACTCGCTTTTCGCTTCCTGGCTCATCAGACGCTGGAGACCAACCAGAGGCGTGACGCTTCCGGCGACGATCCCGTGCAGCAGATGGAGGACAGGCGAGTTAATGGTACTCAGTTCAGCGATTTTTGCAAGAGGCCTGAGGGTTGAGAGTCCCTCAATGACAGTAGGCTGGCCGGTTTGTCCCTCACGGCTCGAAGTCCGTGCCTGCCAGTAGCTTCCCGCACCACATGGCTGCGCCATGGCACCCGGATCGGCTATTGCAGTCCCTCAGGTGCCCCAATCCCGCAACGCGGCAACGGGTTGGGCGTCCACCTCCACGCGAACGTCGAGACATATCCTCCTCAGTCCCTCCATGACTGCATCGATTGCATCCTGGGGGCAAGACGTGCCACTTGCGATTCCTACGACGTCATCGCACGTCAATCCCGCGTCGGGCAACATGCCTGCCTCCTGAACGAGATAGGTCCGCGCACATGCCGAGACTGCCGCAGCGACCAGTCTCCTGGTATTGGCACTGGAACTATCTCCCAGGACCAGCATGACCGAGCAGCGCCGTGCCAGGGCGACAGCCCCATCCTGCCTGCGCAGCACCTCCGGACAAAGGGTCATCTGCTCGGAGACCTCGATCCCTTTTCGTAGAAACCATTCCAGGACCTGCTGTCTGAACTCGCGAGACTGTGTCGTCTGATAGACGACCCCCACACGGGAAACTGACATCTCCAGGGACTCCAGGTCCTGCGGCGAAGCCACGACCCTGAGCAGCTGGCTGCCAGCAGCTTCCATGAGATACCGAGTCTCCCGGTGCTCCTTGTCTCCGACGACAACCACAGGGACGCCGGCATCCGCAAACCGGCTTGCAGCGTCGCGGGCCCGGTTGACGATGGGACAGGTGAGATCCCGTACGGCTCGAGCGCTGGCAATCCTTCCGAGGCGTTCAGGCAAAGTGGAGCCATGAGCCGGAAGCAGAACTGTCGCCGAGCGCAACTCCTGGTCGCTCAGCAGTTCCACAGATCGCAGTCCCATGGCATTGAGCCGGCCCATCTCGCCAGCATTGTGAAGAAGCGTGTCCGTTGCCGCCACGATCGCTTCGGAATGCAAAGCCGTCTCAGCCGAGCCAATCGCCCGTCGAATGCCCGAACAATAGCCCAGATCCTGTGCCAGTACAACACGCATGTCAGGCGTGTCCCTGCTCCTGAAGGGTCTGGATGCGATCCATGATGTCCATGCTGATTGCAGTGAGATCGTCCTTGCGGCTTTCGTGCTCTGGCGGGAGATGATATGTGATCGGCTGACCTATGCGCACCGTAATGCGGCCGACTCTGGGAACTCTCCTCTGCCTGGGCCAGCACTCGTATGACCCGATGATAGCCATAGGGACAACAGGTGCACCCGACTTCACTGCCAGAAAGGCCGCTCCATTGTGAGGGGTCTGCAGACGTCCGTCTGGTGACCGCGTTCCCTCAGGGTAGATCATGCACAAATCACCGTGGTCCATGATGGCGAGCACCGTCTGGAGGGCACCCTTGTCGGCCAGAGAGTCCCTGTCGATGCGCACGCCACCCAGATGGCGTATGAAGGGCCCCAGCAGCGGGTGCTGGTACGCCTCCTTGCGTGAAAGACAGTAGACCTTGCGCGGTACGGCGAAGGAGGCAAGCATCGGGTCCAGGTAGCTGCAGTGGTTGCCGCAGATCAGTGCTGGTCCGTGTCTCGGCACATTCTCGATCCCGATCACATGGAGGTTGAAGAAGGTCCTGAATAGGAGCCGACCGGCCGGGACAACCACTTCATACAGCATGCTCAAGCCTCCTGCGATACTCGGAGACAATCGCCTGCACGACTCCGTCGGAGCCATCAGCAGAGTTGTCCAGCTCAACGTGCTCCGCTGTGCATCGAAGGGGCGAGTCCTCTCGCGACGAGTCTATGGCGTCGCGCTCTTTGATGTTGGCAAGCACGGCGCAGTAGTCAACCGAGATGCCTTGACGCTCCAGCTGGGCGACTCGCCGTCTGGCGCGAACATGCGGGTCTGCAGTAATGAAGACCTTCAGAAAAGCCTCGGGGAGAACGGTAGTTCCAATGTCCCGGCCAACCATAACGACATCCTGGAGCAAGGCAATGCTCCGCAGTTCTCTGTTCACGGCAGCCCGCACCTGCGGCACTGCACTCACAGGCGAAACGAGTCTGTCGACAGTCGGGTCGTGGAGGGGAACCTTGAGAACCCGCCCGTCAAACAGAACCCTCCCCCCGGGCCCGTAGCCCACGCCACGCTCGAGGATGCGCAGCAGGCGATCGCTCTGCGGACAGGGATCAGAAGGAAACTGCTCCGCATATGCAGCGGTGTACACTCTGTATAGCAGCCCAGAGTCGACGAGCATGAAACCGAGATCAGCGGCCACCCGCAGTCCGACGGACGTCTTGCCGGATCCGGAAGGGCCGTCGATAGCAACGTCGCGTCTCACGAAACCCCTCCCTCAAGTGCTGTAGCCACGTCAGCAGGAGAAATGCTGCCCTCACGGAGCATGGACCATGACCCCACTGTCAGTCTGACAACCGTCGATGGATGGCCTTCGGGACGCTGTCGGCTCTCCAGGATCAGATCCGCTTGCTCCAGCAGCACGGCGGCCCCAGGTGCATCGAGACTCTCGACCACACTCTCACCGCTCTCATTCAGACTCGTCTGGGCCATCACAATACCACCGGCAAGCAAGCGCAGGAGCCCCGTGTGGCGAGGTACCCGGAAGCCGATGCTTGCCGCTTCTGCGTGAGGAAGGGGCTGCGTGTAGAGACCACTCCCAGCAACGTCGACAACAATCGTAAGCGCTCCTGGCCAGAACACGCTGGCTAGGCGCTCTGCCATCTCCCGTACGGCAGGTTCTATCCACGGCAGGACACGGACGATATCCGGAACAAAGATGGGCAACGGCTTCGCAGCATCGCGATGCTTCGCTGCAAATACTCTGGTAACCGAGGAAGCACGTGTCGCACTGCATCCGATGCCATAGACCGTATCCGTCGGGAATACTGCGACGGCCCCCAAAGCAATACGTTCAGACAGTCGGCGGAAATCGGCGTCCGAACACGTGTCCAGCAGGACACTCTCAGGAAGAGATATCTACCGCCTCCGAAAGTAGGATCGATCCAGCTTCGGCTCTTCCCCGGTTCTCAGGCGACGGATGTTCGCGGCATGCCGAACAATGCCGAGCGCGGCAAGCAGCGCATAGATCAGAACGAGTTTCGGCGCCTGCCCCAGGAGAAGTGCGACAACCGGGAGAGTGCCAAATACGGCCACGGAAGCCAGAGAGACAGTATTGCGAAGCGCCATGACGAGGGCCCAGATACCCAACTCCACGAGAGCGACGGGCCAACTCAGAACAGCCACGACGCCGAATGTCGTGGCAACACCCTTGCCTCCCTTGAAACCGGCAAGAACGGAGAAGTCATGGCCAAGAACCACTGCAACAGCCGCCACGAGCACTGTTTCAAGTGACATGTCCGGAACGAGTCTGGTCAGCACCAGCAACAGCACTACAGCCTTCAGGAAGTCGCCGGCAAAGGCGAACGCGGCAGGAACAGGGCCTGCCGTGCGCAACACGTTTGTGGCTCCCATGTTTCTGCTGCCTACCTTCGTGATGTCAACACCCTTGATCATCTTGGCGAAGATGTAGCTGAACGGCAGAGACCCGACGAAATAGGCGACAGCGATGATCAAGAGATCACGCAAGACATAGTTGAATGTATTCATTCGGCTCGATGTGCCTCCGCGTACCGCGGCAGCCCCCTGAGGTCAGGCAACCAGCGTCCGCCCTGCAGTCCATGCCGCTCGATTAGCTTCAATATACCCTGTTCCAGTCCATCGTCAATCTCCAGCAACAGCAGGCCTCCCGGCCGCAGCCAGTCAGAAGCCTGCGCAATAATCCGCTTGTAGAAGACCATGCCTGATGTGCCGCCATAAAGCGCCCGGACGGGTTCAACGGGCGAAGACATGTGTGCCGACAGAAGACGCTCTTCACGCACGTAGGGAGGATTGCTGACAATGACGTCAGCACGACCGCGGAACTCGCCGAGGGCGAGACCCCACGATGCCAGCACGTTACCCTGGACGAACCTGACCCGACCAGACAGACCAGCATCCAGAGCAGATTCGCGGGAGCACGACACAGAAGCTGGATCGAGTTCCAGTCCCGTCACCGCTACCTGTGGCAGTCTGGAGGCCAATGCCAGAGCGATCGCTCCCGAACCGGAGCACAGGTCCAGTGCGACGGCGCTGTTACGGCCTCTCCCAAGGATGAAACCCTTCGCCATCTCGACCAGATGCTCGGTCTCCGGGCGAGGCACGAGAACACCTTCCCGGACTCGCACGACGACATCACAGAAGGCGGCGTGGCCAGTGAGGTACTCCGCAGGATACCCATCCGCCAGTTGGCGAGCTGCACGCTCTGCCACTACCTGCATGCCGTTCTCAGCGGGCAAGTCGAGCCGGACGAGCAGGTCTGAACGGCTCCATCCTTGGCCTGCCGCAACAACGTACTGAAGGTCACCGCGTTTCACCGGTGAGAGCAGCGCATGCTGCTCAGCAAGAGCAAATACCTGTCGCAGGCTCAATCGTCGTCGTCCCGAAGAATGGGCGTTTCAAGAGTCCTCTCCCGGGATGCCCGATGAAGAGCGTCGACTACCGGATCGAGGTTTCCCTCCATGATAAGAGGCAGGTTGTACAGGGACAGTCCAATTCGATGGTCCGTCAGGCGACCTTGCGGAAAGTTGTAGGTACGGATACGCATGTTGCGCATGCCGCTGCCGATTTGTGCTCTGCGCTCATTGATCATCTCGCTGTCGGCCTTCTCCTTCATGAGCTCATAGACGCGTGATCGCAGCACTTTGAGAGCCTTCTCCTTGTTCTTCAGCTGGGATCTCTCATCCTGACACGACGCAGTGATGCCTGTTGGAATGTGCGTCATGCGAACGGCCGTCTCTACCTTCTGAACGTTCTGCCCGCCATGTCCGGATGCATGGAACAACTCAAGCTTGATGTCGGCATCGTCAATGTGCACGTCGACATCTTCAGCTTCGGGCAGCACCGCCACGGTGGCGGTGGAAGTATGAATGCGTCCGGAAGCCTCTGTCTCGGGAACACGCTGGACGCGGTGGACGCCGCTCTCGAACTTGAAGAGCTTGTAGCTTCCTGTGCCAAGCACCGAGAAGACGACTTCCTTGAACCCTCCGATCTCAGTTGGATGGCTCGAGATGACCTCGATTCTGAGGCCGTGCTGTCCAGCGAAGTACGAGTACAGCCGAAACAGATCGGCCGCAAACAGGGCCGCTTCGTCGCCACCGACCCCTCCTCGAATCTCCACGATGATATTCTTGTCGTCATCCGGATCCTTGGGAATGCGTTCCTCCTCGATCTGAGCGTGAACCGTTTCCAGTTCCTGCCGAAGCCGGAGCTTGTCTTCCTCGATCACGGTGGCGAACTCGGAGTCCGTTCCCTCTGCGAGGAGCGCATCGTTGTCAGCAAGCTGAATCCTCAGCAGCTCTTCACGAGTCAGAAGCCCAAAGAGAGAGTTCATCGTGCGCCGCTCCAGTATGAGTTTCTGGATTTGTTTCTGGTCGACATCGTAGCGGAGGCTGGCCACGCGCTCGTCGATCTCATGGATTCTGCGTGCCAGCTGTTCTGTCTCCAGACTCATTGGCTCTCTTCAGGTCTCAAATGAGGCGCTCCTCTTCCAGTACGCGTTCCGGTCGGCCTGGAACCACATGGTGCTCACGACAGCGTGCTTCATAGTTCTCGGCTGCACCGACCATCACCACCGGGTCGTCGTACCGCGCTGGACGTCCATTGACAATGCGCTGAGTACGCGTCGCTGGTCTGCCACACACCATGCATACGGCAGTCAGCTTCGTCACTTCTTCCGCAAGAGAAAGCAGTACAGGCATGGGCCCGAATGGCTCGCCCCGGAAGTCCTGATCCAGCCCGGCCAGGATGACGCGAACGCCCTTGCCCGCAAGATACTCAGAAACCTCAATGATCCCAGGGTCGAAGAACTGCACCTCATCGATGCCAACAACTTCTACCTGCTTCTCCTCGACGATCCTCAGCACATCGGTGGGAGACCCCACGACGGCTGATTCAAGGCGAATACCCGAATGGCTCGTGATTGTGTCAAGCCCAAAACGGTCATCAAGAGACGACTTGAGAGCAATGACCCTTTGCTTCGCAATCTGAGCCCTCTTGAGACGTCGAATGAGCTCCTCGGACTTCCCCGAGAACATGCAGCCGGCAACGACCTCGATCCTGCCGGAACAACTATCCATGATGCCTAGCGCCCAGCGCTGTCCTGCGCTACGATGTTGGCCAGGAACTCCCGGTTATTGGCAGTCCTCTGAAGCATTGCGATCAGCTTCTCGAGACTCTCCGTCGGATCCTCGTTGCCAATGAACTGTCTGAGAGCCCAGATCTTGCGATACTCCTCCGGCGTGTACAGAAGCTCTTCTCGCCTGGTGCCCGACTTTCGGACGTCGATCGCAGGAAAGATGCGCCGCTCAGCCAGCTCACGGTCCAAGACGAGTTCCATGTTGCCTGTGCCCTTGAACTCCTCATAGATGACCTGGTCCAGCCGGCTGCCCGTCTCTATGAGAGCTGTTGCGATGATTGTGAGACTGCCGCCCTCAACCATGTTCCGCGCAGCTCCGATGACTCTCTTGGGGCCGCGGATTGCCGTCGGATCGAGACCGCCCGACAGGGTCTTCCCGGAAGAGGAACTGATCAGATTGTAGGCGCGCGTGAGCCGGGTGATGCCATCCATGAGAATAACGACATCCTTCTTGACCTCGACGAGTCGCTTTGCGCGCTCCAGGGCCAGTTCGACGACTCGAATGTGGTTCTCGGGAGGCTGGTCGAATGTCGAACTGATCACCTCGCTTCGAATCGACTGCTTCATGTCCGTGACTTCCTCGGGTCGCTCATCGATAAGGAGCACCATCAGCGTGACCTCGGGGTGGTTGTATTCGATGCTCTGTGCCACGTTCTTGAGAATCGTCGTTT
>Ga0209450_10000853_pt1 | contig 15244 bp, 12 predicted proteins | sample FrelakmetLWP11LW_FD_187149 | JGI IMG/M metagenome (GOLD analysis project Ga0209450, IMG submission 187149) | Freshwater lake sediment microbial communities from the University of Notre Dame, USA, for methane emissions studies - LWP11 LW (SPAdes)... | ecosystem: Environmental > Aquatic >...
CCGATCTCCCACATACCTGCCGCGCAAGTTCAAGTCGGCGATCGCAGTACCGCCGATCAACGACGTGGACGTCTTCGCGCACGACCTCGGCTTCATCGCGATCGTCGAGGCGGGCGAACTGGCTGGCTTCAACCTGGCCGTCGGCGGCGGGCTTGGCGCCAGCCACGGCGATCCGACGACCTACCCGCGGCTAGCCGACGTCGTCGGCTTCCTGCGGCCGGAGCAGTTGCTCGCGGTCGCCGAGGCCGTCGTCACGACGCAGCGCGACTTCGGTAATCGCGAGACGCGCAAGCATGCGCGCCTCAAGTACACGATCGACACGCGCGGCCTCGACTGGTTCGTCGGCGAGATCACGCGTCGCCTGGGCTTCGCGCTCGAACCGGCCCGCCCGTTCGAGTTCACCTCGAACGGCGACCGCTTCGGCTGGGTCGAGGGCCACGACGGCCGCTGGCACCTGACGCTGCGCATCAGCGCGGGGCGCGTCGCGGACGGCGTGCAAGGCACGCACCTGACGGGGCTGCGCGAGATCGCACGGCTGCATCGCGGCGATTTCCGGCTGACACCGAACCAGAACCTGATCATCGCCAACGTGGCGCCGTCGGAACGCCAGTTCATCGACGCGCTGGTCGTCCGGCACGGCCTCGACGCCCATGTGCGCGGCACCCCGGTGCGCCGCGACGCGCTCGCCTGCGTCGCGCTGCCGACCTGCCCGCTGGCGATGGCGGAGGCGGAGCGTTACCTGCCGGACTTTTCGGCCCGGGTCGAGGGCGTGCTGGCGAAGCACGGCCTGCGGGACCTGCCGCTCGTGCTGCGCATCACGGGTTGCCCGAACGGTTGCGCGCGACCGTACCTCGCGGAGGTTGCGCTGATCGGCAAGGCGCCCGGCCGCTACAACCTGTATTTCGGGGGCGACGCGCGCGGCCAGCGCCTGAACGCGCTCTACCTCGAGAACGTCGACGAGGCCGGGATTCTCGCGGCACTCGATGACGCGTTCGGGCGCTTTGCGACGCGCCGCGAGCCGGGCGAGCGATTCGGCGACTACGCCTGGCGCGCGGGGCTGGTCTCGGCCGGCAGCACGTCGGGAGCGGCCGTCGCATGAGAGCGCTCGCCTGGAATCCGGATATGGCTGCCCATGGGGCGCCGATGCGCGACGAGGTCAATGCGGATCTCGAGCGGATGCCGGCCGAGCAGCGGGTGCGGTGGGCCCTCGACCACCTGCCGGGAGCATTCGCGCTCTCGTCGAGCTTCGGTGCGCAGGCCGCCGTTTCGCTGCACATGGTGACGCGCGCGTTGCCATCCGTTCCGGTCATCCTGGTCGACACCGGCTACCTGTTCCCCGAGACCTACCGCTTCATCGACGACCTGGTCGAGCGGCTCGAACTGAACCTCAAGGTGTACCAGCCGGCCATCTCGCCGGCCTGGCTCGAGGCACGTCACGGGCGACTCTGGGAGAAGGGCATCGAGGGCATCGAGCGTTACAACTCGCTGCGCAAGAGCGAACCGATGCGCCGCGCGATGGCGGAGCTCGGGGTCGGGACCTGGTTTGCTGGCCTGCGTCGCCACCAGTCGCGCTCGCGCAGCCTCATCGAGCCGCTCGAGCACCGCGAGGGGCGCTGGAAGATGCACCCGATCTTCGACTGGTCCGACCGGCAGGTCTTCGATTACCTGCGCCGGCACGATTTGCCCTACCACCCGCTGTGGCACGAGGGTTATGTCTCGATCGGCGACTGGCACACGACGCGCTCGCTCGCCGAGGCCGGTGACGCCGACGCCACGCGCTTCTTCGGCCTGAAGCGCGAGTGCGGCCTGCACGGCCTCGAAGGGTAGGGCAGCCATGCGCCATTTCCCCCTGTTCGCGGATCTTCGCGGCCAGCGCGTGCTCGTCGTCGGCGGCGGCGAGGTCGCCGAGCGCAAGGCGCGGCTGCTGCTCGAGGCCGGTGCGCGCGTCGAACTCGTCGCCCCCGAACTGACTGAATGGCTCCAGCACCTGAATTCAGCTGCAATGGCGGACGGCTGGCGCAGCCGCCGGGAGGGTTCGGTCCGCTGGCTCGCAAGCGAGTTCGACGCCGCGCAGCTCGACGGTGCTGCGGTCGCCGTCGCTGCAACGAACGATCCCGCCCTCAACGCCCGGGTCGCTGCGACAGCACGTGAACGGCACGTCCTCGTCAACGTCGTCGATGACGCGGAGCTGTCGACCTTCATCGTGCCCGCGATCGTCGATCGCTCGCCGCTGGTGATCGCGATCTCGAGCGGCGGCGTGGCCCCCGTGCTCGCACGCCACGTCCGGGAGCGGCTGGAAAGCCTGCTCGACGAATCGCTCGGCACGCTGGCCGGCCTGCTGCAGCGCTGGCGAGAGCGAATCAAGCGGGCGCTCCCGGATCTCGCCGCGCGACGACGCTTCTACGCGACCGTCGTGCGCGGCCCGATCGCTGCGAGCCTGCGCCGCCGCCAGACAGAAGCGGCCGAACGAGCGCTCGCGCAGTTGCTGGAGCAGCCCGAGCGCGAAGTGCGCGGCTCCGTCGCGCTGGTCGGGGCGGGTCCCGGCGATCCGGGCCTGCTGACGCTGAACGCGTTGCGTGCGCTGCAGGATGCAGACGTCATCCTGCACGATCGGCTCGTCTCCGGCGAGGTGCTCAAGCTCGCTCGCCGGGATGCGCAGCAGATTGCCGTGGGCAAGGCCGCCCGTGCGCAGTCCGTTCCGCAGGAGCGCATTCACCAACTGATGCTGGAGCATGCGCGCGCGGGCCGCCGGGTCGTGCGCCTGAAGGGCGGTGATCCATTCGTGTTCGGACGGGGCGGTGAGGAGCTTGAGTTTCTCGCCGCCAACGGCATTCCGTTCGAGGTGGTGCCTGGCATCACCGCGGCGCTGGCCTGCGGCGCGTACGCAGGCGTGCCGCTCACGCATCGTGATCACTCGCAGTCACTGCGGCTGGTCACCGCGCAATGTGGCGAGTCGATCGATACGCTCGACTGGGTCGCGCTCGCCCAGGAGCGGCAGACCGTCGCGTTCTACATGGGCGTCGCGGGCCTCGCGACGATCGGCGAACGGTTGCGACGGCATGGGCGCGACACGACGACGCCGGTCGCGATCATCGAGAACGGTTCCCGCCCGGACCAGCGCGTCACGCTCGCGACGCTCGACGCGCTCGAGGATCTCGCGGCGCGCGGCGGAATCCATTCTCCGGCGCTGCTGGTCGTGGGCGAGGTGGCTGCGTTCGCCGGCCGCCTGCACTGGTTCGGCGACGAGCCGCGCGTCTGGGAGGCGCTGCGCCGCGTCGCGTGAGACGGGCGTGACACCGGGTATCGCCGGGCGTCAGGGCCGGGCCCAGGCAATCTCGGCGAACAGGGCGCGGCCACGCCCGGGAAAATACCGGTAGCTGCCGAACGCGAAGTCGGCGCGGTCCGCATAGTCGCGATCCAGTGCGTTGGTGAGACGCAGCGTCATCGCCCAGCCCGGCGCCATGTTCCAGCGGCCGCGGAGGTTCAGCAGTTCGTGGCCCGGATAGCGGTGGGCGTTCGACGCGTCGAGCCAGTACTCGCCGACGACGAGCCATTCCGCTTCGAGCGCGAGCCGCGCGCCGGCATTCCAGCTCACGGCCGCCCGATGGATGTCGCGCGGCGCCGTGTCGACGTCGTTGCCCCTCACGATGCTCTCGCCGCCCTCGATCGCCCGCGAGAACTCGTACTGATGCCGCGCGAACGTCCCGGCCGCCGCGACCTCGACCGCGTCGATCGGCCGCCAGCGCAGGTCGTACTCGACGCCGCGATGCGAGGTCCGCCCGTTGCTGACGTTAAAGCCGTTCGACTCGCGGAGGATCACGTCTTCCTTGCGCATCTCGAACAGCGCGATCGCCAGGTCGAGCGGCGCCGTGGTGGCCTTGAGACCGATCTCGATCGAATCGAGCCGCTCCGAGTCGAGGTCCGCGGTGCGCTGGTTGCGCTGCAACCGGTACAACTCGGTGATCTCGGGTGGACGGAATCCGACCGACGCCGTCGTGTACGCCACGAGTCCTTCGCGGAGATCGACGGCGAGGCTGAGTTTGGGCGCCGCGTTGAAGAAATCGTCCGTCCGGTCGGCGGGTCGGCTGTACAGGCAACCGCTCGCGCCGCAGGACACGCCATTCTCGTCCGTGTTGCCGGCCAGCATCCGGTTGTCGTAGTCGTAGCTGACGAACTCCGCGCGCAGTCCGGCGGTCGCACGCCAGCGCTCGTGGAAACGCTGCTCGCCATGCACGTAGGCCGCCGCGACGTACGAGCGCACCGCGTAATCATAGTGGCGCCCGGCGGGTCGGATCGCGTTGGCCGGCGGGCTGCCGTCGGTGGCGGGTCCCAACTGGTCCTGGGCCAGGAACGAGTCTGCGGTCTCGACGTCGAGTCCTGCGGCCAGCGTTCGCGCGGGATCCTGGTCCCAGGCCAACGTGCTCATGAGCCCGGCGCTTTCCTGGCCGTTGCGCTCGAGCGGCTTGCCGATCAGGAAGTGCTGCAGGAACTCCATGCGCGAGGTGCGCAGGTACGGGCGCAATTCCAGCCTCGCAGCACCGGTCGCGGGCGGTTGCAGCAGACCCGTCAGTCGCACCGCGTGCGCTTCGCGGTAGGCTTCCGGATTCGCGTTCTGGCGGCTCAGCTGGTCACTGCGATACGCGCCCTGGCCGGTGATGAACCCGGCCGTGTCCTGGTCGAGCGTCGTCGCGGCCAGATCGAGCCGGACTGGCGTGTCGCGCCAGCGACTGGAGGCCGCAGCGTTCAGCTTGGCTTCGTCGAAGCCCGAATCGTCGCGCCAGCCGCCATCGTGCGTGTAGAGCGCCGCCACGCCGTAGTCGATCGCATCCGTGCCGAACCGGCCGGCGATCTTGATGCGGCCGTAATTGGCGGGCCCGGCCTCCACGCCCACGCCGCGGGCCGGGCGCTCGGCCGGTGAGGCCTGCAGCACGTTGACCGTGCCGTGCATCGCGTTCGAACCGTACAGCGCCGTGCCGGGTCCCCGCAGCACCTCGATCGAATGGGCCTGTTCGGTGTTGATCTCGAACAGTTCGTTGACGTTGCAGAAACCAACGGGCCGGATCGGAATGCCGTTCTCCAGGAACAGGAAAGCGCCACACGAGCCTGCACCGGTCAGCACGGGCGAGCGGATCGCGGTGAGGCTTTCCTGGCCGCTGCCGCGCTGGATCATCACGCCCGCGACGCGGTTCAGCACATCGGCGTGGTGAGTGGCCCCGGTCAGCGCGATGGCATCGCGGCCGACCGAGCCCAGACTGAGCGGCGTCTCGAGCGAGAGCGTCGGTCGTCGCGACGCGGTGACCACGATTTCCTCCAGGCCACCTGGCGCCGCCGTAGCCAGCATCGGCAGCAGCTGTGCCAGCCCCAGCAGCGCGGACGGGAGACGACGGGGTGCGCTCGGCATGGAGAGGTGCTTGCGGGCGATCATCGGCAGGGGCATCGATCGTAACGCCCGATTATCCAACATCGTGACGCCGGCCGTCGTGCGACGGGCGTTTGCTAGTATCGCGGCCACTCGACCCGGAGCGATGACCATGCTGAGCCGACTCGTGTTGCTGGCTGCCTGCGCGCTCGCCCCGCTGCAACTCGTCGCGGCGCCACCGGCGCACCAGGCACCCATGGTGGCGCCCGATCGGCCGCGCGTCGGCCTCGTGCTGAGCGGCGGGGGGGCGCGAGGCGCTGCGCACGTCGGTGTCATTCGCGCGCTGGAGGAGATGCGGATTCCGATCGATGCTATCGCCGGCACTAGCATGGGCGCGGTCGTGGGAGGGCTGTACGCCGCCGGGCTGAGTGGCACGGAGATCACCGAGGTTTTCGATACCCTCGACTGGCAGGACCTGCTCCGCGACCGCGCGCCGCGCCGTGACCTGGTGTTCCGGCGCAAACAGGACGATCGCAGCTTCCTCGCCCGGGGAGCGCTCGGGTTCCGACCGGGGGAGGGCGTCGTGCTGCCGCTCGGGCTGGTGCAGGGCCAGAAGATCACGCAAGTGCTGCGCAGCGCGACGCTGCGCGTCGGCGACGTGACCGATTTCGACGAGCTGCCGACGCCGTTTCGCGCGTTGGCCACCGACCTCGAGACCGGCGAGCCCGTCGTGCTCGCTTCGGGCGACCTCGCGACGGTGCTGCGCGCGAGCATGTCGGCGCCGGGCGTGCTCGCCCCCGTCGAGATCGGCGGGCGCCTGCTGGTCGACGGTGGCCTGGTCGACAACCTGCCAGTGAGCCTCGCGCGCGCGATGGGCGTGGACGTGATCATCGCGGTGGACGTGAGCTTCCCGCTGGCCCGGCGCGACGGGCTCGAATCGGCGCTCGACGTGACGAACCAGATGATCGGCATCATGGTGCGGCGCGGCACGCGCGAGTCGCGCGCGGCGCTCGCGCCGAACGACGTGCTGATCGAGCCGGACCTCGGGCGCATGACGGCCGTGGACTTCGATCGCGTGCCGCAGGTGATGGCCGTCGGCGGGTCGGCGATGTACGAGGTGCACGGCCGGCTAGCGGAGCTGTCGCAGCCTGCAGACCAATATGCGACGTATCTCGCGGGGCGGCGCCGCGGTCACGACCCGTCGGAGGTTCTCGCGTTCGTCCGTGCGGGCCCGAAGTCACAGGAAGATGCGGCGCGGATCGACGCCGTGTTCGGCGGGCTGGCCGGCGAGCCGCTCGACACGGCCGTCCTGCAGCGCAAGCTCGGCCGGCAGTACGGCCTCGACCGCTTCGAATCGGTCGACTATCGACTCGTCCGGGAAGACGACACGCTCGGGCTCGAGATCGACGCTCGACGCAAGTCGTGGGGCCCCAATTTCCTGCGGCTGGGTGTCAGTGTCGAGCAGGATTTCGACGGCGGCGCGGCGGCGAATGCCGGCGTGCGCGTGCTGATGACCGGGCTCAATCGCCTCGATGCCGAGTGGCTCACGGACCTGCAACTCGGCGAGGAGCCCCGCCTGTTCACAGAATTCTTCCAGCCGTTGTCCTTGACCAGCGACCTGTTCGTGGCGCCCAGCCTGCGCTATGAACTGAAGACGCTGCAGGTCGTCGAGGACGGTCGCCGCGTGGCCCGCTATCGCGTGCGTGACACCGAGGCGGCGTTCGCCCTCGGCGCCGAGTTGTCGAACTGGGGCGAGGTGCGTGCCGGACTCAGTCGCGGCGATGGCAGCGCCGACGTGATGGTGGGCGACCCGGGCCTGCCGCGCAGCGAGTTCGACCTCGGCGCGGGGTTCCTGCAGTTCGCCTACGACCGGCTCGACAGTGCCTATTTCCCGCGGCACGGGCAGGCGTTCCGCGCAGGCTGGCGTGCCGAGCGCACGTCGCTCGGCTCGAGCGATGACGCCGACATCCTCGAGGCCGAGTGGCTGATGGCCCGGTCGCACGAACGTTACAGCCTGGTCGTCGGCCTGGAGGCCGGCTCGGCACTGGACGATCGTGTCGTCTCGCCACAGCAACTGTTCACGTTGGGCGGGTTCCTGAACCTGTCGGGCCTCCCCTCGGACGCGCTCGCTGGCACCCAGTACGGCATCGCGCGCGCGATCCTCTATCGGCGCATCAGCCGCGGCGGCACGGGCTTCCTCGAGTTTCCCGCCTATCTCGGCGTCTCGTTCGAAGCAGGCAACGTCTGGCAGACGCGCGACGACGTCGACTACGGCGATCTCGAAATGGCTGGCAGCCTGTTCCTCGGGGCCGAGAGCCCGTTCGGGCCGGTCTACCTCGCGGCCGGACTCAGCGAGGGCGGCGCGTCGGCGTTCTACCTGCTGCTGGGGCGAACGTTCTGAGCCGCCGGCCGAGGTAGAATACGCGCAGCACTTTCCCGGGACTCCCATGGCCACCTGCCACGACCACAACCTGCGCGAGCCCTTGCCGGCCCTGCGTCCGTTCGGCATCCGCGTTCGATTGCGCCGCGGCGATCCGTTCCGCCACCTCGTCGGCGACGATTGGACGCGCGAGCACTGGTTCGCGTCCCGCGAGGAGCGCGACTCCACGCTCGGCGAGATGAGTGGCCGTTATCTGTATTTCAGGCCCGGCGATCAGCCCGCGCTCGATTTCGAAACGATCGATCCTTAAGTGCCGCCGCGGTCGCCGGCCCCCTCACGGTCGGCCCAGCCGAGCAGGCGACGCGTCACGAAGCGATAGAGCGGCTTGCCCGTACGAGCCCAGGCGCCCGCGATCGGCGAGCGCTTCGCCAGCATGGCTCGCTGGCGCGTGGTCAGGCATTCCGGGCAATAGGTCCGCTTGTGCTTGAGCAGGTGCCGCAGGTCGTCGTACGCCAGCATGCGGAACAAGCGTCCGCGGCGGCGCGGGCGCATCGCGAGCTGGAAGTCGAGCAGGGCTGGGCTGCCGTCCGGGCGGACGAGCCAGTTCGGTTCCTTGGCGAGGTCGTTGTGCAGGATGCCGGCCGCGTGCACGCGGCGCAGCAGGCGCAGCGCTTCGCGGAAATACGCACGATGCACACCGCCGGATCCGTGCAGCGGCACACCGGGCAGCCACGAGCGTTGCAACCGACGCCCGTCCCAGCTGATCAACAGCGGCACCTGTGGCACGCGCCGCAAAGCGGCCAGCGCGCGGGCTTCACGCGCCGCGAGGTGGCGCGCCAACCACCGTAGCCAACGGTTGGCCGCGCCGGTATCGCGTTCGACGCAGTCGAGGGGTCCGGCCGGACCGTCCAGCGTCCGTCGCCGCACGACTCCGAACAGGTCGCGCTTGAGCAGCAGTGGAGCCTCCGGCGAGTTCAAGCCAGCGTCAGCCAGGTCGGCGTCACGCCGTGCTGTTGCAGCGCGTCTGCGACCCTCAGCAGGCCATAGAAACCGAGCAGCGATCCGGCATCCAGGAATGATTTCCACAGGACACGCGGACGGACCTCGAGTGAGTCCGGTAACGCATAGGCGGACCAGCGTGGCAGCAACGCGCGCACTTCCCGTTCGAAGCGCTCGTGCGCCACGCCGTGCAGCCCGCGCAAGTGACGGTCCTCGTCTCGCGCGGCGGCCCAGTAGATCGCGCCGAACACGGCCAGTAGCACCAGCGTGACCGTGATGCTGCCCGTGGTCAGGCCGAGGCCGAGCATCGCGAGCAGCGACAGTGCATACAGCGGATGCCTGAGAACTGCGTACGGTCCGCTGCGCACCAGCACCCGGTCCTTGAAACCCGCGATGAAGACGGACGTCCAGACGCGCCCCAGCGCAGCGCAGGCGACGCAGGCGAGGCCGGCGAACTGCAAGACGTCGCCGACGAGGCCAGTCGCGAAACGCCGCTCCGAAATCGCCACGACGACGAGCAGCAGCGCGAGCAGGCCCGCCGTGAGGCGCAGTCGCGGCGTGCTGCGTGAGGAGGCCATGCGCGGATTCTACCGGCCCGGTAAAGTGCGCACATGAACTGGTTCGTTTCGTATGCCGGCTACATGATGGGCGCGGTCGTCGCAATCCTGCCCATCGTCAATCCACTCGGCGCGGTGCCGCTGGTCATGGCGGTCACGTCGCACCTGTCCGAGGAGGAGCGACTGCGTCAGGTGCGCCGCGCCTGCATCTACACGTTCGTGCTGATGGTGAGTTTCCTGGTCGCGGGTGGCGTGATCATGAACTTCTTCGGCATCTCGATTCCGGGCATGCGGATCGCCGGCGGCATGATCGTCGCGTTCCTCGGCTTCGGCATGCTGTTCCCGAATCCGCCGGCGCGAGCGAACGACGTCGGCAAGCGGGAAGTCAAGGACGACGTCGCGTTCACGCCGCTCGCGATGCCGGGATTGAGCGGGCCCGGGACCTTTGCCGTCGTGATGAGCCTCTCGTCGCAGGCGAGCACACGGCAGGGCTGGGACCGGATCCTGGACTTCGCCGGCGTCGCGACCGGCATCCTGCTCGTCGCGCTGTCGTGCTGGTTCGTGCTGCGCGGTGCGGAGCGATTCAACCGGCTGCTGGGCGCCACCGGCATGGTGGCGCTGACGCGCCTCATGGGCTTCCTGATGATCTGCATCGGCGTGCAGTTCATCATCAACGGCCTGGCGACGCTCGTGCAGGATCCGCGAGCCTGGTCCGGCCTCGCCGAAGCGCTGCGTCAGGGAGGAGGTTGACCGGGCGGCGACTCGCCGCCGCCCGTCCCATCAGGGCGGCGGCGGCGCGCCCGGCTCGGGATCTTCCATCGGATAGGTCGTTGCGCCGTCCGTCGGGCTGGGCTCGGCCGGATCGCCAGGGGGCGGCGCGTTCTCCGCCGGCGTGGCGGCCGGCGAAGGCGTCGCCACACCGCCCGTCGCCTTGTTCAACGCCGCGGTGAACGCCTGCGCTGCGGCCGGTGCCATCGACGGCGATCCGCCGAGAATCTGGGACGGCAGGATGTCCGACACGCCGTAGGCCGACACGTTCGACGCGTTGTCCACCGAGATCACGGTGCCGTCGAGTGCCACGCCGGCGAAAATGCCTTCGTTGCGCGAGTAGGACAGCACTTGCGCCTTCAGCGTGGCGTCCGTCGCCGCGGTCGCCGAGCGACCCATCGGACCCGCTGCAACGCTGGCGTCCGCGCCCAGCGTGACCTTGCCGCCCGCGATGCCCTCGACGCTCATCCGCGACATCAGCACCAGCACGACGTCGGTCGACTGCACCCCGATCTGGAAGCCGATGTTCACGCCTGCCAGCGTAACGAACACCGGATTGCTCCAGGTGCCGTCCGGATTGCGCACGGCCATCACGCCGCGCCCGCCGCGGCCGCCGATGCCAAGCGCGCCCTTGATCACCCTTGGCACGACAACGACACCATAGGCGCGCTCGAGCAGCCAGCCGGGAATCGACTGCTCGGTCAGGAACGTGAAGGACTCGAAAACCAGGCGCGAGTCCTCCAGCCGTTGGTCCGTCTGCGGATTCGCCTGTGCCACAGGGCCCCCGAAGGCCAGGACGAGGAGGGCAATCGCGAGGGTCGTGAGTCGCTGCATCGGTGTTCTTTGGTCCGGAAGAAACGGGAGACCGATGTTAACAGAATGCGGCTGGGCGCGGTCCTGGTCGCCGCGATATGCTCGCTGCCGCATGAACAGAATCGACTCGAATTCGGTGCTGGCGCTCGTGCGCGCGCAGGGACACGACTGGATTGACGAGGCAGCGGCGCAGCGGATTGCCGCGGGCGTCACCGCTGCAGTCGCAGCGGTCGAGGCGAGCCTCCGGCAGGGCGAGGCCGGACTGCTCATCGAGGACTCTGCCGGCTTCCTGATGACCCTCGAGCAGTTGGCGGAGCCGCCACGTTGAGCCCGGAGGGCTGGACCCTGGTGGAGGTTGCAGACGCGATCCGCGCGCGGCGTGTCACCAGCCGCGAGATCGTCGAAACCTGTCTTGCACGAATCGGCGACTGGCAGCCGCGGATCAACGCATTCGCCGCGGTCCAGGCGGATTCCGCGTGTGCCGCGGCCGACCGCGCCGATGCGGCGGTCGCCGCCGGCATCCCGCTCGGGCCGCTGCACGGCGTGCCGCTGGCGCACAAGGACATGTTCTTCCGCGCCTCCCGCCGCTCGAGCCTCGGGTCGCGTAATCCGCCTCCCGCCCCGGGCGCGGTCGAATCGAGCCTGCTCGGTCGCCTCGACGCCGCCGGTGCCATCGAGATCGGTACGCTCAACATGTGCGAGTTCGCGCTCGGACCGACGGGTCACAACGCGTGGCTCGGCGATTGCCGCAATCCGTGGCACACCGATCACATCGCCTGCGGATCGTCGAGCGGCGGGGGCGCCGCGATTGCAGCGCGGCTGGCCTTTGGCAGCCTCGGCTCAGATACGGGTGGCTCGGTGCGTCTGCCGGCGAGTGCCTGCGGTGTGCTCGGGCTCAAGCCCACCAACGGTCGCGTGACCCTGGCCGGCATGATGCCGCTGTCGCCATCGGTGGACGTGCCCGGCATCTTCGCGCGTTCGGCGCGCGACGTGGCGCGCCTGCTCGGCGTCGTGGCCGGCCACGATCCGCGCGATCCGCGCAGCAGCAGGATGCGAGTCCCGGATTACGAGGCGCAACTCGAGCATGGTATCGCCGGCCTGCGCATCGGTGTGCCGCAGAGCTATTTCCTCGAGAGTGTTGAGCGCGATGTTGCCGCGCGCCTCGACGATTCATTGCGCGTGCTGACCGGGCTCGGCGCCGAGGTCGTGCCGGTTGCGATGCCCGCGCCGGAGCACCTGACCGGGCTGAGTCGAGTGCTGGTGTATGCAGAGGCTGCGGCAATTCACGGACCCTGGTTGCGGGAACACGCGGACGACTACTCGCCACAGGTGCGGATGCGGGCGGCCACGGGCCTTGCGATTCCCGCGGCGGCCTACCAGCAGGCGCGGCAATTGCGGCCGGGGATCCTGCGCCGGTTCGTCGAAGCAGTGTGCGCGAAGTGCGACGTGCTGCACTTGCCCACCCTCGGCATTCCCGTACCGACACTAACCGAGACCGATGTCGGTGGGGCGGCGGAGATGTGGGAGAAAATCGCGGTGCTGGTGCGCTGCACGGCGCCGTTCAACTATCTGGGACTGCCGGCGCTGTCGGTGCCGTGCGGGTTCACTGGCAACGGGCTGCCGACGAGCTTCCAGCTGGTGGGCCGGCCGTTCGCAGAAGCCACGCTGCTGCGGGTCGCGCATTCGTACGAGGGCGTCACCGACTGGTTGCGGCGCGCCCCCGTGATTCCCTGAGCTTGCGGCCGGAACGCCCGGCTGCGCGGGCGCTGCAGGCTGCGAGGATGCGTTGCTCGTCCAGCGTCATGCGCTGGTCCGCCTCGACGATGAACTCCCGAAACCGCGCGGACGCCGACGTCAGCGGATGTCCGTTCAGTGTGACGAATCCGTACTGCGTCTGCAGCCAGGGCTCGCTGCGGAGCAAGGCAAACTCGCCGCTCTCGAGCTGCGCCGCGATCGTGCTGAGCAGCATGGCGGAAATCGCGTCGGAGCCGCGGATGACTTCGATGAGTGCCGACAGCGAATTGAACTCGATGGCCGGAAAGACCGGCAGCGTTGCCGACTGGCCCGTTGACTTGCGCTGCTCAGCCCGCATGGGCTCCAGAACGCGTGGTGGAATGCGGCTGATGCACGCCACCGGAAAGGTGAGGATCTCTCCCATGCCCGGGTCCGCGCGCCTGACCAGGGGGTGGTCGCGGCGGGCTGCGAGGTACAGCGGATGCCCGGCCAGCGGCACGATCTCGAGGTCGACCTCACCCTGCAGCGTGCTGGTCTCGGCGACGAACATCTCGATCTCGCGGTTGCGCAGCCGCTTCAGCAGTACGTCCCATTCCCGCATGACCACCCTGGCGGTGATCCTCGGATACGTGGCGATGAACCGCGTCAACGCGGCCGCGATGATCGACTGCGCGGGGTAGGGGCCTGCCCCGATGACCACCTGGCCCGATTGCAGCGAGCGGTCACTGGCGACCTCGCGGTCGAGATCCTCGCTCATGCGCACGATTTCCCGCGCCCGCGCAATGAAGAGCCGGCCCGTGTCGGTTGGTCCGACAGCGCCCGTGGCACGCACGAAGAGCTCGCTGCCGACCTCCCGCTCGACGCCCTGGATGCTGCGCGATAGTGCCGGCTGACTCAGGTGCAACGCCACGGCGGCACGCGCAAAGCTGCCGTGCTCGGCGAGCGCGAGGACATGTCGCATCTGGCGGAGGTCGATTGGCATGGAATCGTCAGCACACCAACGTGCATCAGCGTTGCGGGTTCATGCAGGGAATGCACGGGAATCATAACAAAGATGCATTGGAGTTATCGGTCTGTGGTCCGAATAATTCCGCCCGGCCACGACCTGAGGCCAAGGAGAGCCGCATGAGACCCATCCGCCACCTCGTTCTGGCACTGGCAGCGGTACTCACCGCCGGTGCCGGCAGCCCCACGCCTGCCGCCGCTGACGTCGCGCACTTTCATCCGAAGGGCAAGCAACCGTCGACCTTCACGCTCGAGCTGCGCAACGGCCTCAAGGCCGAACTCCCTTTCAGCGACAAGCGCGACTTCGACGAAGCGAAGAAGGGCTTCATTGCCGCGCCGCCGTACAAGCAGATCATGGCCGACGCGGGCCACGTCGCCTGGGACATGGAGAGCTACCAGTGGCTGCTCTCGGGCCAGGACTTCCCTAGCATCCACCCGTCGCTGCAGCGCCAGGCCGTGCTCAACATGAACTGGGGCCTCTTCGAAGTGGTTCCGGGCCGCATCTACCAGGTACGAGGCTTCGACCTCGCCAACATCAGCTTCATCAAGGGCGACACCGGCTGGATCGTGTTCGACCCGTTGACCGCAAAGGAGACCGCGCGGGCCGCGCTCGAGCTGATCAACGAGAAGCTCGGCAAGCGCCCGGTCGTCGGAGTCGTGTACTCGCACTCGCACGTGGACCACTGGGCCGGCGTGCGCGGCGTGGTGGACGAGGCGGACGTGGTGAGCGGCAAGGTCGCGCTGATCGCGCCCGAAGGCTTCATGGAAGCGGCGATCGCCGAGAACGTCTTCGCCGGCAACGTCATGTCGCGGCGCAGCCAGGTGCAGTACGCCACGCTGCTGCAGCGCAATCCCTTCGGGCACGTGGACCAGTCGATCGGCAAGAACGTCGCCCGCGGCGCGGTGGGCCTGATCGCACCGAACCGCCTCATCACCCAGGACTTCGAGGAGATCACGCTCGACGGCGTGAAGATGGTGTTCCAGAACACGCCGGACACCGAGGCGCCGGTCGAGATGAACACGTATTTCCCGCAGTTCAAGGCGTTCTGGGCGGCGGAGAACGTGACCGGCACGATCCACAACATCTACACCCTGCGCGGTGCCGCGGTGCGCAACGCGATCAACTGGTCCAAGCACATCAACGCGGCGCTGTGGAAGTTTGGCCAGGAGGCCGAGGTGATGTTCGCCTCGCACAGCTGGCCGCGCTGGGGCAATGACCGCGTCCAGGAGGTACTGCGCACGCAGCGCGACGCCTACGCGAACCTCAACAACCAGGCGCTGCACTACGCCAACCAGGGCGTGACCATCAACGAGATCCACAACGTCTACCAGGTGCCGAAGAGCCTGCAGCAGCAGTGGGCGGCGCGCAGCTACCACGGCGCCGAGAAGAACAATGCCCGCGGCGTGATCAATCGGTTCCTCGGGCACTGGGACGGCAATCCCGCGACGCTGATCCCCCTCTCGCCGAGCGACTCCGCACCGCTGTATGTCGAGATGATGGGCGGCAGCGAACGGATCATGACCAAAGGGCGCGAGCTGCAGGCGCAGGGCAAGTACCTCGAGTCGGTCGAGATCCTGGACAAGCTGGTGTTCGCCGAGCCGCGCAACCAGCCGGCGCGCGACCTGCTC
>Ga0209450_10000854_pt1 | contig 15230 bp, 11 predicted proteins | sample FrelakmetLWP11LW_FD_187149 | JGI IMG/M metagenome (GOLD analysis project Ga0209450, IMG submission 187149) | Freshwater lake sediment microbial communities from the University of Notre Dame, USA, for methane emissions studies - LWP11 LW (SPAdes)... | ecosystem: Environmental > Aquatic >...
GGTTTTCAGCCACTCCACCTCCTTTTTTATTCCTTCAGCGAGAGACTCTCGTGCCTCATATCCCAACATTCGCCGCGCCTTTTCGCAGGAGAAGGTCAAAGGCCGACTCAATTTTCTAACCGTAGCCGAATTAATAGGGAGTTGGATGCTTAAGGCCCTTTCAATAAAGCTTCCGAGTTTTCCTATCCATTCAGCGAGGGAAACTGGTATTTGGCGAGGTCGCCAACCCGTGCCAAGCGCGGAACAGATTGTCTCCACGAGATCTCGAACACTATAATCCGTGCCGTCCGTGACACAGAAGACTTGGTTTGCAGCACTAGGCTCCAATGCCGCTTTCAGGGCGGCTTCGGCCGCGTTTGCGGAGGAAATCATGCTACGTTCAACCTTGCCATCACCGAAATAAAAGAATCTGTTGGCGCGAACTGCTCTGACGAGAGATGCCACATTTCCACGATCTAAGGGCCCATAGGCAACAGGCAGTCTCAAAACCACCCCTTCAGGCCCGCCGCTTTTTTGTGAATTAAGAATCAGCCGCTCCGCTTCATACTTGCTTTTGGCATAAATCGACTCCGGCACGCAGGCGGACAACTCATCGCCCTGAAAGTCCGCATCCTTCCCATAGACTCCAACAGTGCTAAAGAAGACAACTCTTTTGACCTTGTTTATAGCGGCAGCATCCAAAACCGATTTCGTTCCCTTCACATTAACTTCATAGAATTCCTTCTCCTCTTCCCTGTTTCTCGGGACTGAATGAACTTTTCCAGCCAAATGAAAAACAATGTCACAATCCTCAGTCAATACCCGGAGAGCCTTGTCAGAATTGACACTCCCCGTGACAACGCCAAATGTTTTCCGAAAATGTTCTACAGTTGGATCTTTCGCAAGGACAAGCGCGTTTATATCTACTCCCGTTTCCACTAAATTTTCCACCAGTGGCTTGCCAAGGCATCCCGTGGCGCCGGTGACCGCGACTTTCATTTGTTTGCTTGATGAGCTGTTAACACGAAATGATTTGTTCGATGAGCTTGTAATATTGGTCAGCGCATTTCTGGACAGTAAAGTTCTCCATGAAAGCTTTGTAAGCTCGCTGTCCCATCGCCTTCCGCTCAGCTTCGTTGGACTTCAGGGACAATATTGTTTTTACCATTTCTGAGACATCTTTCGGACGTGTCACGATGCCGCAATTGAATTCCCCTAAGGTCATGGCTACTTCGCTGTCACCAGGGACGTTTGCTATGATCGGGCGACCACTTGCCATAGCGCCATATAGTTTAGAGGGCACCGAAAGGCCCTGCGCTCCCTCCTCAAGCGAGATCAGGCTCACGTCCGAGGCGCCTAGTGAATTCTTAAGGTTTTCTCTTGGCTGGTACGCCAAAAAAGTCATATTACTCAGTTCATAGTCTTTAGCCATTCCCCTTATTTTTGATAATTTGCCACCTCCACCGATCATAATGAAGTGGATTGTATGGTCATCCCGTAGTTCATGAGCTGCTTCGACGATCGTTTCCATGTCATGAGTTAAGCCCATGTTTCCAGAGTACTGAACGATAAACTTGTTTTCCACCCCCAGGCTCCTGATAAACGGGTTCTCTGCCCTCTCAATCGGGGATATGATCGTGGGGTCAGCCCAATTCGGGATGTAAACCACTTTGTCTCCTTCTTTTCCAGGCAGCCTGCTCCTCAGCAACTTCTTCATATCCCGTCCAAGTACAACTATGAAAGACGCTTTACGAAAAATCCACTGATTGACAAGCTTCCAAAGGCTCGTAATCGGAGAACCGGCTTTCAAATATCCCATGTTGACGGCGATGTCCGGATAAAGATCATGAATAATCAAAATGAAGGAACGTTCTCTAAGCCGTTTGAGGACTGGTCCCACTACACCAAGAAAGGGAGGATTAGTAACGGTAAGTACCGGACATTGCCCACCAAATTTCTGAGATAGAAGCACTGCGTGTAAGAGAAAGGAGACTGAGTTGAAGATCTTTCCCTTTAATGAATTCTTGTCATACTGCGTGTTTGAGGTTCGGATAATATCAATCCCCTGATGGTTTATCCGCCGCTTCAAAATATCTCTGGAGTAATACGTCGGTTGCGCACACACCACTGAACTCTTAACTCCCTTTGCTGATAGCTCAAGAAGAAGCTCTGTGAGAATATGGCCGGTGGAGATCATTTCCGGATAGAAGTACTGACTGATTAATAAAATACGTTTCATTGTGGGCCGGTCTTAGATTCGGAATAGGCCAGGCTGGAGAAAAAGGCTAAAAGCAGAACCTTATCATTGGAACATATCAAGTCGATGCAGACCCATTCACACCCTATTGGAACTGTTCCGTTCAATCCCTTCGAGGTAGGCCTCTATTAGCTGATCCGTGATGGTATCCCAGGAATAATGTTGCGATACAAAATCGCGTCCTTTCTGGCCCATTTTTTCTAGCTTTTCCGGGTTTTCCAGAAGATCGACTAGGGCCTTAGATAGCGCATCTGCTTCAGGCTTCACAACGCGTCCTGCCCCGGCCTTTTCCACTTCGGGGAAATGGCACCCTGGTGAGAGCAGTACGGCAGTTGCATTGGCAAGCGCTTCCAACACGGCCATAGAAAACCCTTCCCCATCCGAGGGCAAACAGAATAAATCCGCACGAGCCAGCAGTTCCTGTTTCGCCTCACCGGTCACCATACCCGGAAACAGCACTCGATTACCGATTCCCGCTTTCATGATTTCCTGACGGAACTTTTCAACTATTCCCCATTCGTCCGGTCCTGCCATTACAAGTCTCGCCTTTGGAAACGCACTATGAATCATCAAGAATGCACTGATCAGACTGTCAGCCCCTTTGATAGGGTGCAGCCGAGCCATAAAGAGAATGACTATCTCATCCGGCAAAATATTATACATGGAACCGGCAGAGAGCTTAACAGATTCTGGGTGCTGCACAATATCAACGCCATTAGGTATGACGCAGCACGGGGTCTGAACCCCCAATGCGCGATAGCTTCTCACTTCGGCTTCAGTCAGCGCGATAAGCGTTGTCGCTTTTCTCATGATAGGACGATCAATTGCTTTAATATAAAGCCTCTTTTTCACACCCCGGAACTTCAACCGCTCAGGATCAAAGACTCCCCGTTGTTGATAAAACAATGGTTTCTGGTGGCGTATGGCAGCCTTTCCTGCTGCATAGGTGGGATAAACAAACGGCATCTGCGTGTGAACCACATCTACAGAAGAAACGATCCATTCAAGCCGTGCTCTCATGCCTGGAGCGTACAAAAACCCCATTGATTTTGACAAATATGGAACAAAAGGCAACCATTTCCGGATCGGTTCCTCGCGCTTGAAATACCAGACTTGCACTCCATCAACATCAATGGATTGATTAGTGGGAACATCCAGGTCCTCATCCAAATTGGAGTTGGTAGCAAAAACGATAACCTCATGACCTTTACTTACAAGCCTTTCCGCAGTGGCAGATATCGAGTGTATGGGGCCTCCAAGCCGGTAAGCGGGCTTATAACCGTGAACAGCATAGAGAATTTTCATATTGACTTCTCAATCGTTACGCGGAATATGGTGATACTTGCCGGCCCATTTGGCTTTGAGCAATTTGGTTTGAGCCGACTCCCCGCGCACCCGGTTGACAACCGCGTAAATGGCTGAAGATAAGTGCGAGTGATAAATTACTCTTTGTAGAACAGGGATTTTGCAAAGCTGAATCGCCAGATGATTTAATAATGTCCGTTCAAGAATAAAATCCGTTCGCTTAAAAGGTGTCGGATCCGTCAGCCAAGTAACCGGCCTGCCTGACAACAGCCCTTCATCCGTTGCTATCTGCAGATGACGGACGTTTTTTATTGGAATACCCATGATCTCCAAAGCAGCGAATTCACCGCACCCCACATTGCTGCTGACCATCACGGCATCCATATCCAATGGCTGCCCTTCCATTGGCCCTCTGCCGCGCATGGCGATCAGCCCATCAAAAATTGAGAAATCGGGCTGCAATTCCTTACAAAGTGCAACAATGCCTTGATCCAGTTGATAATGGTAGTACATACGGTAGGCATCTGGGATGCACCCCCACAGGTTCTTCATGCCCAATGTAACGGTTGTGAAAATATGATTCTTGAAAAGTGGCGCAATAATAAACCGATCAAAATCCCGACGCCTGAAAAACGGAGAATACGGAAGCCTTATCGTCTTGTCCGCCACCCGGGTTTCACGCCATTCCCAAGGGGTTTCGCTTATGGAAACACACCTTACATCATATCTCTTCGCGATTTGGCTCACGCCATTGCCGTCAAAAGTATCCTGCGCGGAGTAGGAACCGTTTCCACCATCACCCTCTATTAAGATAAGGCGGACACCACGATCACTGGCCCATTGGCAAAACCCCTCAACGAATGCTGGAGCATTCACCACGCCAGGCAGGTAGGTAGGGTATGTCAAATTCAACTTAACGGCCCATCGCTCACCTCTCGCAGGAAGTCTGCCAACATTGGTCAAGCCAGCCTCTATCGCTGCTGCGACAGACTGAGGACGACGCTCTACTGACCCAATCCAAACAGAATGATTCACTGCATTAGCCATATGGCTTCATCTAGCGGCTGAAAATGGCCCCTCGACGCAATAAGCGGGAATGATGCAACATTGCTTGTTTAAACTAGGCGAAGCACGGGGGTACACACATAGGGGGCCTTAGGTTGCGGCTACCGGCTGGAGTTCGGCGAATCGAACCGATTTATTGGAAATCTACGGTCTGGCGAGGTTGGTTCCCATGGGAAATAGCCGACAAGATTCCTTCGAAGCAACCTAGACCCAAAAGTATCCTTGGCACTGCCCTTTGCGAGATATGACATAGGCTGAGGATGTAACTAAATCCAAGTTGGATGTATTCTCCAGGCCATTACATAGATCTTCTTGCCTAATATTCTGCTCGCTCTTTTTTCGCTGTACGTAGACAATCTCAAAACCAGCATTTTGTATCAACTCCAAATGGTCCCCACAGGTCTTTCGATTTAGAAAATAAGGTCGCTGACCTCTGATGATTTTCCATATTGGATCGGAGTAAGTCCAGTGACCGTTCCAATTCCTTGCGGTTCCATGGCATCTAAAATCAATTTCGTGGCACATTACGCCGCCCGGCCTTAGCCACTGGTACATTGCTTCATAAGAAGCCGGTAAGTCATCAACGTGCTCCATGACGGCCTGTGAAAAGATCATGTCTACGGAACCTGCCTCAATCATTTCCCTTGAATCCCAAGGAGCGGCATAGCGGATATTTACCGTCGAGCACCTTTGGGCTTTGCAGTTCAGGAGCACTTGCCGAATTGCCCTCACCCGGACTTCATTTAATGCTTCTTTAAGATGCCCCTCAGAGTAAAGATCCGCCGGAAATGCATAATTATCAAGATCGGGGTGAAGGTTTGTAAATTCCGCCGCACCGGGGATTGGAGTTCTATTTTGAAATAGCTCAACCAGTTCATCTAACACTCCCAAGTTCCTCTCCAGTGCTGCAAAGGGAACAATGTCAAACGCTAAGTAGGACTTACAACCAGACAGAAGCGCTGCCAACCCCGTCCCAATGGAATCCCCTGGCCCCAGTTCAGCTACAACATCGGGATGCGATATGAACCCAGTTCGCGCCGCTAGGGTCCGGTGTCGCAGCCATACTGAATAGCAGTACCTTGCTGAATTCGCTCCACCTCCCTCTTTTCTCCTGATCCGTTGCCAACCGGGGAGAAAAGTCAGTAAACCTTTTGTGATCGACTTGATTGCGGTAGGATCCAATGTACTTCTCTCAGTGTTCCTACTATGGCTTGATTCCGCGGCTGACGATAAATTCCGGCCTAAATACTTGAATATCTTTCATCTCTGCCTGTTCAAACCATTTTCTTAGGGTCTTTGCGGACTGGGGATGGTCATGGTGCGGGGAAAGCATGTCAAACGTATCGAGGATAGCCCATTCCCTGAGTTGTTCCATGGTCAGGGGAAAGACTCCCTCGTAATTAGCCACCGGCACGGCATAACGAAGCTTCCGACCGACACAAGGGATACGGCCAATGGCAATGCTCACGGGGAATAGGATCTTAACCATGAATTGGACCAACGGGAACAGACGATCAGCGGCCATCCCCTTTGTGAACGGTCGAATCCAGTATTTTGGCCATAGAAAATTTAGGGATAGCTTGGGATAGACATCCACGGCCAATTTACCTCCGCTCGAGAGTTGCGCCGGCAGCGCCATGAAGGCCTTTCGCACATCTGGTGTGTGCTGGAGGACACCGAAGCAGTAAACGATTTCAAAAGATGCAGCTTTGAACGGCAAGTGGTAAATATCTGCCTGAACGCAATTGAGATAGGGAGAGGAACCAAGATTCTGCAAACACGCATCGACAGCTGAGGAATAGTCCACGGCAACGACCTTCGCCCCCATAGATAAGGCGATCTCGGCATAACGCCCCGCGCCGCACCCCACATCAAGAACTAGCCGACCCTCGAGCTCTGTCGGATAACAGCGGATCCGTAATAGAAAGCGTTCCCGGGTAATGGGCTTTCCTGTATAACTGTCAAGTTGCGTTTTAGAAAATCGGTTCCATTGGAATCCGAAACTGCTTGCGTAGTTTTCTAAAGGAACGAACCTGGGAATGGATCTAATGATGGGGTAAACATTCTCGCACCCTTCACACCGGAGTTCCCCTTCTGCGATTTCATTGCTTTTGATGACAGGGTCAAGAACGCTAAAGTCACATCCACAATTTGGGCAGCGCAGAATCTCAAGAAGCTCTTTTTTCATGTGAGGATTAAGGTTTCTACTTCACGGAATGGAAATTTGGTAATGACGGCGCCACAATTCGAACATAAGGAGGGCAAAAAGTCGCTGTGTATTGGCGTATCCATGCTGCTGGCTTTTGATGAGATCGGAGACGAACCTCATATTGAACAACTCAGGCGGAAGTCCTTTCAGAATCCCTTCGAAATAGGCCCCCCACGATCCTTTTAACCAGTCGGATATGGGGATCGCGAAGCCTTGCTTTCTTCCGATATCCAAGGCCGACGGCAAAAGGCGTTTTGCTAAATGCCGCAACAAAATCTTCCGAGCTTTTCCCCTAACGCGAAGATGGTCCGGAACTTTGCGGAATGCAAATTCGATGATCCGGTAATCTAGAAAGGGTGCCCGTACTTCTAATGAAGCGAGCATGCTCGCCCGATCGACCTTTACGAGGATATCATCAACGAGATAAGTTGAGAAATCCATTGCCATGGCCTTTTGAAGGGCCGAGTGTCCGGGGACTGGAAGGTCCGCCCTGTAAGCATCCGGCAGAGGTGACAGATTCTTGATTTCTGAGGCTACAGGTGATAAAAGGCGACGCCGAACGTAGTCATCGAAAAAAACATTCACGTGAGCAACACTATTCATGATCCCGCCTGCCAAGCCAATAATGTAGGTCCGACCTCTAACACCGAGTGGCACATAGTGTTTTCCAATGCTAGCAACAGCCCGCCGCACAGGCGATGGCAAGAACCGGCGGGCGCTTTCCTGTCGCTGAATCCAATCATAATGCAAATAACCTCCGAAGAGTTCATCTCCGCCATCTCCCCCCAGGGCAACCGTCGCGTGATGCCGAATAAGCCGGGAGACAAGATATGTCGGTAACATGGATGAATCGGCTAAGGGTTCGTCATACTGCTTTGCCAGATCTGAAAGTAGATCCACCGTTGCCGGTTCCGCTTCAAGTTCTGTGTGATTCGTACCAAAGTGATCGGCTACTAGCCGCGCATAGGGGCTTTCATCAAACTCTTTATCTTTAGGAAAACTGATGGTGAAGGTTTTGATTGGTCTGGATGAAACACGAGACGCGATGGCTGTCACGATGCTCGAATCGATTCCACCGCTGAGAAGAATACCTAACGGAACGTCAGCGATCAACTGGCGTCGGACGGCATTCTCAAGGAGCATTTCCAGTTCACTCGCCAGCGCGTCGGCGGAGACTAAACTCTCACCTTCTGGATCTGGCAGATGCCAATATGCCTGGATTGTTAAAGCACCGCTTTCTATATCATACTGCATAGTGTGGCCTGCCGGAAGCTTGTATACATTTCGGAGAATCGACTTGGAACCTGGCACGTAACCGTACATGAGAAAGTAATTTAGACCCTCCAAGTCAAGAGTTCTCGGGAAAAGCGGGTCAGCCATTATTGCCTTGACTTCGGAGGCAAAGACAAACCTTCCCTGGACATGGTAATAAAAGAGAGGTTTTTCGCCTGCCCTGTCCCTAGCAAGAAAGAGGCGCCTTTTACGATTGTCGTAAAGGCAAAATGAAAACATCCCGTTTAGGCGAGCTACGCAGTCTTCACCCCAAGCCGCGTAAGCCTCAATGAGGACTTCTGTATCGCTCTCCGTTCGGAATGTATGCCCCTTGTTTTCAAGCTCTCGCCGGAGTTCCTTGAAATTATAGATCTCTCCATTGAAGACTATTATTAGCTCGCCAGACTGATCCGACATCGGTTGTCGGCCTCGAGGCGACAAATCGATGATAGACAAACGCCGGTGGGCAAGTCCTAATGCCCCGTCTGGTGAACACCACGTTCCTGCATCATCTGGTCCCCTGTGAACCAAAGTGTCCCTCATATTGACAAGAACACCACTCTCAACAGGTTCGCGTTGGCTGTAGACGCCCACAATTCCACACATTGAATCAGCGTCTCTCCTGAATGGAATGGGATAGGATCTGGTTGTAGACTGATTCGTATTGATCCGTAACGGCCTGCACCGAAAAGGAAGAGGCTCTAGCCTTTGCTTTCTTTGCCATTCGTTGCGCTACTTCCGGTCTATCAATGCAGGTAAGGATAGCATGAGCAATCTCCGACGGCCTCTCTAGCTCAACAAAAAACGCCTGGTCCCCCTCCAAAAAAGCTCTGTGAGCGGGAATATCCGAGAGCACAAGGGGGCAGCTGCAGGCCATGGCTTCAAGCACTCCGTTCGGTTGCCCTTCAAAGGTACTGAGGTTGATGAACACTTTGGCGCATTTCATAAGTGGCCATAGGTCTCTAACGTAGCCGGGTAGAAGAACGTGATCGTTGAGATTCTCACGCCGAATTACTGTCTCGATTTGTGGCCGAAGAGCACCATCCCCACAAAGCATGAGAATAGAGTCGCTTTCATGGACGACAATCTTAAAGGCTTGGATAATTTTGCCAATATTCTTCTCCGGTGAAAACCGGCCCGCAAAGAGCACGAGTCTTGACGTCGACGGCAGGCAAACGCCAAACGATGCATCTTCAACATTTGCAATGTCACCAAGCGGGATGCCGTTGGGAATAACATACTTCGGAGTGCACTCTCTTGCTCGATTCTCCCAGTAATATCTCCCATCGTTAGAATTAGCCACTATAGCTGCTGCATACCGCCCGACGCGAACGCGAAGCCCGTTCTTGAAACTCGGGGGGTAGGCAGCCACACAACTTCTCTCGCTAAGGACAAAAGGCGTACCCGTTACTCGCGAAGCTATCCCTCCGAAGACATCCATCTGAGTAATCCAAGTCTGCACTAGATTGGGTCTTATGGTTCTGACCAGCCGCACAATCGCCCACAAAATCGAGACGTCGTGGTTCCCCCGTGCACCTATTCTATGGATCGTGCTCCCTGAAGCCAAAAGTCGTTCGAAATTCGGGCCTTCCGCAACAAGAGCCACATGAACCTCCCAACCCCTTCTCACCAGTTCTCGACAAAGGTATCCCAGTTGACGCTCGGCTCCTCCGCCAGCCATATTGGGTATACAGTGCAGAATCCTCATCACTTCAGGGCAAAGAAATATCTTAATTCAAACAATCTCAAGCCACAGGGTCGAACTTCACAAGCGATTCATGGCTTCGTGAGCCCGATTCCAGACCCATTTATTGGCCTGGGGCCGACCGTAGCCGCGATGGAGCGCATAGCGCCCGTCTTTCCGGGCTTCGCCAAAAACCTTTTTTCCTCGTCGAACGCGTCTGAGGCCTGCGATACTGTTCAGCCTCATCGAGAACTACGGTACTCTGCGCTGGCGCCGTAGAAGCAGGCCACTTAGCAGCTTGATTGATATTGACTCAACGCCGTCATTAGACGAAACTATTTTGGGATAGCGAGTCGGTCATGGAGACTATCGAGTTGGTGTCACTGAACCGCCCGTTTCTACACGTAAAACTCGCCCTGTGGTATGCGCTCGCGTCCGCACGCCTCAGATACCTTACGTAGTCATTCACCAAGCTGTAGCACTACGAGTCTTTTGTGTGCTGATTGATTCTCAGCAGTCATGTCATTTTTCGTTTCGCCAGGTGTTTTTGCAATAAAACTCAATTTAGTCGAACACATGCCTGTCTGCCACTCTCTACTCAAAACCTGCCCGGCAACACTTTATTTTTTACATATTGGTACGTCCAATCTAGGCTGATCCATTACCTCAGTTACGTCACGGAACGAATAAACCGGTCGTCTTCTTTCGACCGGCTTTGACTGCCCCGTTCAAGATTGCTGAAATACCCGCAATTATCACGATAGGAACTACGAAATCGTAAAGGAACTGAGGTACCAGGTAAAAAGTTCCGCGCGCAAACGTTTTATAGGATAACACCGTAACCCATATATATATTAGTGCCTTCCAAAAACTTCTTTTTTCAAGCATACATTTCCTAAATATGTAGCCGAATATGCTTCCTATAACAGCACCTTTCAACAATGAATCAATCAGGCCAAGGCCAATTATTGCTTCTAAAAGTGTCCCCCCGGGATAGCCACCACCCTGATCAGCAAGTCCTGCAATATATGTTACAGAGTAAGTATGGCTAATGTCAATTTTTTGGAAGGGAAGCAATTGCTGCGGTATTATATTTTGCACATCGTTCAGCCAGGCACGCAAAACCGAAACTTCCATCGCATCACCGATCTGGACTTGCTGATTGTAGTGGAACAGTGTTCCAAATACCGCCTCAAATTCATTGTGAGAAAAAAATCCCAGCAAACTTGAAGAGAGAACTTCACCGCCAGACCTTAACTGACCCAATATTATAAACACCGATAACAGGGTTGCGAAAAAACCTAGTATATACTTTACCTTTAGCCGCTTCACAAAATAATTGTACGCTAAGAGGACAGAGAACATTGTAAACACAAGCGAACTTCTCGCATGCAGCGTCGTAATTGTTGTCATGAATTCAAATAATACCAAACCATAAATGATGTATCGATACTTTTTCAAATTCCGCATCATCATAACTATGAGTACTATTTGGATGGTGATCTTGCAGCTACCCGCATGATAATAAACCTGCCTCACAAATGTCGGCAATTCCCAGAAAACAAAATATGTCTCTGCATAGTTTTCCGCATCACCAAGATGATATGCTTGGTTGACTGCAAGTATAATAGCACTAACGACAACGTAACATGCAACAGTAACAACAAACCGCATGTTCTCGATTTTTTGGGCCGGGATAGCTTTCAAGCTGTACCCTTCTTTGCCCCGCACTAATGTATAAAATACGGTAAATCCCATCATGTATAACACATAGTACCAAGCTATTTGAGACATTTCGTCCGGAGACGGCGCCGCAGTTCTTAAGCGTGAATCGCTAATTAAAAGAAATTCGTTCCCATTACCCAAATAGACTATCAAAGGAAATGTGAAGTAGAATACAACGAGTAATGTGTAAAAGAAACCCAATTCCAGAACTGGCATGATTCCCGAATTGATTTTGATTATTCGGTACAGAAAACAGCAGACAGCAGCTGCCATAACAAATATTGGCAAATAAAGGCTCACTTGATAATAATTATGATCGCATGGCGGAACTCAGTATGCGTATGGCCGATTATTACATCTCCCGGTTTTTCATGCCATCCTCGATTAGGCCACCAGCTAACCTGAGCAGTGCACCTATCCTGTAATCCTTTCGCACTCGTCTGAAACCGTTGAGCGCTATCCGTTCCCGTTCTTTATCATGAGTGATGTAGTACTTGACCTTGTCGATAAGCTCATCGGCATCCCGATAGGATACAACCTCCTCTCCCACCGAAAAAAACCTTTCTAGATACTCTCCGCCGTCAGAAATCTGCATGACCCCGTTGGCTGGAAGGTCGAACATGCGATAGCTACCAACCGTATATTCTCCCCGGTTATGGACATTGATCCCGATCTTCGCCCTCTGGTAAAGAGGCACGTAACTGGTAAAAGGTACAGGCCTCACCCACCTCGGGAAGCCGTATTTAAAATTGAAATAGATATTTCGCTTTACGCTTGTCAGGCCGTGAAGTCGAAACCTCCTACCGAAAGCCCTTTTAACGGCGGCAAGCAGAGGCATCTTGTTGACATGCAATGCTCCGATGAAAACCACGTCAATGTCACGATTCCCGGATAGTATGTCTCTGTCCGTCTTCATTGGGTCACAGAGCGCATCGAAGGAACCAAGTGGCCAAAAATCGACTTTTTTGGCACCGCAGTAAAGGAGCTTCTCTTCCATACCCATATCTCTGCTGTAAGCTGGGCTATGGTAGAGAACGTGATCAAACGCGTGCAGATAGGCAAAATCCCTATCGTAAGCCATCATGGGGCCATCGGTCATACGCAAAACCCTGTAAAGCTTTATTCGTCTTAGGTAATCGGGGTGGTATGGATTACAGTTGTCTACAATCACCGCTTCTGCCTTGTAGTCGCTTACAACATTCTCAAACTCCTTGTACAGTTTTAGGAGGGCCATGTGCCTCTCATAATATAGATCGTCAAGTAACTGGGCCCTCAGGTACTGCCTCGTTTCCAGGTAAGGGTCATGGTTGAACGGAATAAAGGTATGCTGATCGTCAGAAGCGTCCTGAATCTCACGCTGCCAATAGTCCGCTTCATTTCTCTTCTTATTAAATGAGTAGACTATTTTCATAGAGCGATTCTCCCTCTTTGCCTCCCCTCCAAGCTTATGCCGTACCGAAGCAACGCAATCCCTTCATGCCACCCGAGCTATGCCTCCCAAATGCGAGTAGTCTAAGCTAATCCGCTCTCCCTGGATTTCAGAACAAGGTTAAAACTTGGATTCCAGTCTCTATTTCTGTAAGACCCGATAACCTCAAAAAACCTTGAGACCCGGTTTGTTACATCCTTGGCCCTAAACCCTCTGTAGCCGACTTCCCAGAAATGCTGACGGCTGCAGTATCGCGGCATTAACCCATCCGGTTTGTGCAGCCTATTGTAGATATCTATGACTACCGAGATATCTATACTCTTAAACCCGGGTAGGATTCGGATCTGACAGTGGCGCCCAGCAACCGGCAGATACACCAACGCGAATTTTCCAACGCGTGCGATCTCCTTCAGAGCTTTGTTCAGAAAGGGCTCAGCAATATGCTCCAAAACATGCGATACGATCACCGCATCAAACTCCCCGTCCATGAACATTTCCATATCGTGCACACTTCCTACATGGTCTGGATTAAAAGTCCGGTCAATATCAAAAGTCTTCACTGAATAACCGCGCGCCTTGAGCACGATAGTACTAAATCCCTGCCCAGGTCCTATCTCCAATACATCTTTTATGCACCCTAAGGCCTTCAAATCCCGATATTGATAGTAAGTGTTAATGAAATTGGATAGATCCAATTCCTGAATCCATTTCTCACGATCGACTGGCACCACATTTGGCGCTTGGACCCCTGCGTTCATCACTACCTCTGACTGTTTAATTAGTCCCCAAAGTCCTGCAGGAAATGCTAATGTTTCCCTTTGTCAAAGCGAGCGACTACGTTAGTCGAGAAATCCAGCAAACCCCCGTCCGAACAACTGACTTCCCTTTTCAACTCACTGATGCTCCTGTACTCATATCCCGTGTCCACGTTGGCAAAATTATACCCTAACTTCTGAAGGCTACTATACGGATTACTCGTCGGTTCCGCGAAATTTGGCCCCCACACTTCCAACAAGAGCATGGGATGCTCACTTTCCAGAAGACAACGGCCACCTGTAATAACGGACTGTTCATTCCCATCAACATCGAGCTTGATTAAGTCAATGTGATGGACACGCTCTCTTTTACACCAATCATCTAATTTTATGCAGTCAACAAGACTTTCTTCAATTACTGACTTGCCCCTCGTAGGCCAACTGCATACACACCGCATTACTCGTCTCGAAGGCCTCCCATCTGAGAGCGCCATTTTAATCGCAGATATATTCTTAAATCTGTTTATTGCAATATTATCGACCAACTTCTTATAGGCGTAATTCGTTGGTTCAAATGCAAAAACCGTCCCTGATTCACCTACAACCTTGGCAAAACGCAACGCATGCGCGCCCATGTTTGCCCCTATGTCTAGAACCGTCATTCCACGTCGACACAGCTTCTCAATCGCTCTGGTCACGCCCGGCTCATATCTATTTAAATATACTCCTACATCAATAATTTCTCCAAGATTTAGCCTGTAGTTAATTCCATCTACGGAAGTCTCAACAACTCGATTTCTAACAAGTGCACAAAACATGGCAAAATACCATTTTCTTAATGTTTTGTACGGTGTATTTAAGTAAATTTGCTTTGCGAGATTGATCATGCACTGCTTTATACCCATCGGCGCTCCTTTACTACAGTGATACCACCACTCTTGCGTGACTATCAGCAATAGCTGCTCGGTCATGATAGACAAGAATGAAAATAAGGACCAATGTCATTAACCAACACAAAGTATATGCTATACTTAATCCTACTGCGCCTTGTGTCGGCACAAACATAAACGCCAGAATAACGAACAACGTCTCCCTTGGCACATTTATCAGGAAAAAGGATGTCCACATTTTCCCTTGCGCCTGAAGATGTTGATAGAGGGAAGTGGCAACGCCTTCAAAGACTGTGCAGATCATCAATACCTGCAAGGTTGCCTTACCGTCGCCAAATTCCTTACCGAAGACAATTAAAATAGCGTCCCCGAGTAGTCCAAAAACCAATGCAACTGCTACGGTAGCTATAAAAATTATCAAAACATTCGTCATATAAACACGAGTGTAACGTTGCCGATTTCCACTACCTTTAATGTTGTTTAGGATAGATAACGAAACGTTATTGATAACTTGAGGTATGAATAATACAAACATTCTCACAGAGGACGATGAAGCGTACAAAGCCATCTCACCGTATCCGCCGGGTTGTCGAACCAGGAAAATGCTGGCGAGCCAGATCATCGGCACGGAATAGTAGCCGGCCATCGCGGCAGGCAACG
>Ga0209450_10000855_pt1 | contig 15227 bp, 14 predicted proteins | sample FrelakmetLWP11LW_FD_187149 | JGI IMG/M metagenome (GOLD analysis project Ga0209450, IMG submission 187149) | Freshwater lake sediment microbial communities from the University of Notre Dame, USA, for methane emissions studies - LWP11 LW (SPAdes)... | ecosystem: Environmental > Aquatic >...
TTCAAGCCGGCGACGACGCTGGAGTATGGGATCGGGAAGTGGGTGGAATGGTATCGGACGTACAAGCGGCTGGGCTGACTTAGGAACGCGACCGGAGTAAAAGCTTGAGAGGCAGCGTCATCTCTTATATTGAGATGTGCCAAAAAAGAGGGCGTTAGCCTTCAGCGCGGCATGAATTTCAGGTTAAAGGGGCATCACTCAGTCATTCTCATGTCTGTGAGACCCAACTCTCCATATCGTGACGAAGTCCAGGAAGATGGTGCTGTACTCCTATATGAGGGGCATGATGAACCGAAACACAAAGGGACTTCCGACCCTAAAAGCCTTGATCAACCTGAGCGTCAGCCCAGTGGGGCACTGACTGAAAACGGGAAATTTCACCAGGCCGCGCAACGATACAAATCGGGCCAAAAAGGCCCCGACATTGTTCAAGTTTACGAAAAGATCAAACCGGGAATTTGGACAGATAACGGTTCTTCCACCTAGGTGATTCGTGGATTGAGAATGACGGCCTACGGAATGTATTCAAATTCAAGCTAGTAGCAGTGGCAGATATCGCCGATGAATCAGCGGCAGAGGACCTACCAGACCGTCTTGTAGCACGCAGCCGTATCATCCCAACGAGTGTCAAGTTGGAAGTTTGGGCGCGTGATGGCGGTCGATGCGTTACCTGTGGTGCTACCGATGAACTCCATTTTGATCATGTCGTTCCGTTCTCAAAAGGTGGCACATCATTGAAGGCGGAAAATATTCAGTTGCTCTGTGCTCGACACAACCTCAGTAAAAGCGCAAAAATCTTGTGAGTGTCGTGATAACAAATTGAGCCAATGGAGGCTGACTCCACAAGGATTGCCACAACACCTCTCCGCCGCCATTGAGAAATCCGGGCTATGCATGCATGGCTAACCGAATACCGCCGCCCCTGGAAGCTCGCCACGCTTGCTGTAGGCATCGCATTGCTGATCCTCGGCTCCTTCTACTACCAGGCGCCCGACTGGGATATCCCGATCAGCTTCATCATGGCGATCCTGGCGTACCTCACGGCACCCTGGAGCCTGCGCGTCATTCTTGAACGGAAGTGGCGACAGTGGCCCGCCATGCTGTTTGCGACCTGGTTCGCGGTTGACGGCTGCTACGCGATTTATTGGTCTTTCAAGAATCCTGCGGCGCTCGAGATGATGCGTGACGTGAATTTTCCCGCCTCGCTAGCCCTCTACGGAATGTGCGGCGTCGTCTGGCTGTATCTGGGAAGTCTCAGGCAGCTATTTTCAGAAGTCAGAAGTCAAGGACGATCGGCCATCCGGATTAGCGCGTCCTTGCCTAAGCTGAATCGTGCTGTTCGAAACCAGCCTCCTCACACCCACCGATGAACCCCTCCACCGTTAAAACCTACCTGCCCTGGGTCGTGGCCGTGGCGCTGTTCATGGAGGGGCTCGATACCACCATCGTCAACACGGCGGTGCCGGCGATAGCGGACGGTCTCCAGGTGACGCCGTTGAGTTTGAAGGCGGTGGTGACCAGCTACATCCTGAGCCTGGCGGTGTGCATTCCGGTGAGCGGCTGGATGGCGGACCGCTTCGGTACGCGCCGCGTGTTCAGCATCGCGGTCACTGTGTTCACCGTTGCCTCGATTCTGTGCGGTCTGGCGCTGAACGCGCCGATGCTGGTGGCGGGGCGGATTCTGCAGGGTATAGGCGCGGCGATGATGATGCCGGTGGGGCGGCTGGCGATCATCCGAACCTTTCCCAAAGCGGAGCTGTTGCGGGCGATGAATTTCGTCATCATCCCGGCGCTGATCGGGCCCCTGCTCGGGCCCACGGTCGGCGGGCTGATCGTGCACTGGCTCTCCTGGCACTACATCTTCTTCATCAACGTGCCGGTGGGACTGATGGCGCTATGGCTGGCGCATCGCTATATGCCTGATTACCGAAGCGATACCCGGCGCCCGCTGGATGTCGTCGGACTGGCGCTGTTCGGCAGCGGCGCGGCGCTACTGTCCTGGCTGCTGGAAATCTTTGGCGAGCACCAGATCGACGCGACCTCGGCGACCCTGCTGCTGGCGCTCAGCCTCGGCCTGCTCGCCGCGTATGGCTGGCATGCCCGCGAGACGGCCCATCCGCTGCTGCGCTTGGCGCTGTTCCGGGTGCGGACGTTTCGCGTCTCGGTGATGGGCGGCTTCGTCACGCGTCTGGGGATGGGCGGAATGCCGTTTCTGCTGCCGCTCCTCTACCAGCTCGGCCTCGGCATGCCCGCGTGGCAGTCGGGCCTGCTGATGATGCCGGTGGCAGCGGCGGCGATGGGCATGAAGCTGATCGCCTCGCGGCTGCTGGCGCGCTTCGGCTACCGGCGCGTGCTGATCGTTAATACGGTGATGATCGGCACCGTCGTCTGCCTCTTCGCGCTGGTGACCGCGACGACGCCGATTCTGCTGATCGTGCTGCTGGGCCTCGCCATGGGCTTCTTCAATTCGCTGCAGTACACCAGCATGAATTCGATGGCCTTTGCCGATATCGAACCGCCCGATTCGAGCATGGCGAGCACGATCGCGAGTTCGATGCAGCAGATGTCGATGAGCTTCGGGCTGGCCTGCGGGTCGCTGATCGCCGGCTGGTATCTGGGCGACCTGCCGCAAACCGACCGCGCGGCGGTGACGACTGCGCTGCACTACGCCTTTCTGACGCTGGGCGGCCTGACGATGCTGTCGTCGCTGTCGTTCTGGTCGCTGCGCCCCGGCGATGGCGAAAGCGTCAGCCGGGGGGCTGTGCACGTGACAGAATAAGCACAAACACCCAGGCAACGTGTGCGCGGCGTCAGGCCTTGCCATTTTCAGTAATCGTGCGAGGATTCGTTCACCTTCATGGAGTTGAATACGAAGGGACAGACACCCGCCGCGCAAAAAAGCCTTAACCATCGAGGAAGGCTTTATGAAAATCAGAAATTCGTTTTCTCTTTATGTTTTGTTGTTTCTCGCATCGGTGGTGAGTGGTTGCGCATCGGTGCCGATGGCGTCGATAGACGAGGACGCCAAGGCCAAGACTTTCGCCGTGCGCGAAGGCAAGTCCAATATCTACGTTTACCGCAACGAGTCCTTCGGCGGCGCGATTCCGATGACGGTTGCGCTCGACGGCAAGGTGGCCGGCCAAACCGGACCTCAGACCTACTTCCTTCTCGAGGTCGATAACGGGCCGCATGAAGTGAGTTCCATCGCGGAGAACACTTCCACCATCAAGCTCGATGTGGCGCCGGGAAACTCCTATTTCGTCTGGCAGGAGGTCAAGATGGGTATGTGGATGCCGCGAACCCTGATGCAGCAAGTCGACGAGGCCACGGGCAAGAAGGGCGTGGCCGAATGCAAGCGCGCGCAGTCGAACTTCTAAAAAGCATCGGCAAGCCGACAACCTGTCGGCGCGGACCATGGGACGCCGCACTCACGCAGGCGGTCCGCGGCCAATAGACCACCAATGAGCCAATGGCTGACCGAGTACCGCCGCCCCTGGAAGCTCGCCACACTAGCGGCTGGCATCGCATTGCTGATCCTGGGTTCCTTCTACTACCAGGCACCGGACTGGGATATCCCGATCAGCTTCATCATGGCCATCCTGGCCTATCTCACGGCGCCCTGGAGCCTGCGCGTGATTCTCGAAAGGAAATGGCGGCTCTGGCCCGCCATGCTGTTTGCGACCTGGTTCACTGTGGATGGCTGCTACGCGATCTATTGGTCTTTCAAAAATCCTGTGGCGCTGGAGATGATGCGTGACGTGAATTTTCCGGCCTCGCTATCCCTCTACGGACTATGCGGCGTCGTCTGGCTGTACCGGGGGAGCCTCAGGCAACTTTTTTCAGACATCAAAAAAAGTTTTCCTCTGCAACGAGGAATCGGCGACTGACTACGGTTTTCTGCTCGGCTAGCTCGGACCCAATCAACCCGCATCAGCCGTTAAACAGCGCCAACTTTTCAGCCTGATCCACCCGCTCCCAGGTGAAATCCGGATCGGCCCGGCCAAAGTGTCCGTACGCGGCGGTCTGCCGGTAGATTGGGCGCCGCAGGTCGAGGCTTTCGATGATGCCGCGCGGGGTGAGCTTGAAGGTGCAGCGCACCCTGTCTTCCAGCTTTTCGTCGGGCTCGGTGCCGGTGCCGTAGGTGTCGATCAGCAGCGAAACCGGCTCGGCCACGCCGATGGCGTAGGCCAGCTGGACCAAGCAGCGCTTGGCATAGCCCGCGGCGACGAGATTCTTGGCGATGTAGCGCGCCATGTAGGCCGCCGAGCGATCGACCTTGGTGGGGTCCTTGCCTGAAAACGCGCCGCCGCCGTGCGGGCAGGAGCCGCCGTAGGTATCGACGATGATCTTTCGTCCCGTGAGGCCGGTGTCGCCATTGGGGCCGCCGATTTCGAACGGGCCGGCGGGATTGACCCACAGCCTGAAGGTCGGCGTGCGTAGCGCCATCGGTACCAGCGGGTCGACGATTTCGCGTGCGACTTCCTGCGCGACCCAGGCCGGATCGAGGTCGCGCGCGATCTGGGTGGAGATGATCACGGTTTCGACGCCGACCATTTGCTGCCCTTCATAGGCGACGGTGACCTGGCTTTTGGCATCGGGGCGCAACCAGGGCAAGGCCCCGGACTTGCGCAGCTCGGCTTGTTTCCGCACCAGGCGATGCGCGAGCCAGATCGGGTAGGGCATGAGGTCCGGGGTTTCGTCGCAGGCATAACCGAACATCAGCCCTTGGTCGCCGGCACCGATGTCGCCGCCGGCCAGCGTGATGCCCTTGTGAATCTGGATGGACTGGTGATTGAAGCGCACCTGCACTTCGCAGGTGTCCGGATCGATGCCGGTTTCGGCATCGCGATAGCCGATGTCGCGCAGAACCTGACGGGCAATCTCTGCGGCGCGGTCCCGAATCTCGAAGAACAGTTCCTTGCGGGCGGTTTTGAATTCGCCCGCAATCACCACCAGCTTGTCGGCCACGAGCGTTTCACAGGCCACCTTGGCGTCTGGTTCTTCCGCCAGAAACGCATCCAGGATGGCGTCCGAAATCTGATCGGCAATCTTGTCCGGATGGCCTTCCGAAACGGACTCGGAGGTAAAGAAATGGCGTCGGGTATTCATATTGCGTTTCCTGTGAAGCGTGGGGTGTTCATTGACGGAGAATTGTCGCTGCTCAACGTGCGGCGAGACGCCAGAGGGACGTCACCTCGGCCGCACGTGCGGCGTGGAGCGGATCGGTGTCGTCTGCGGCGCGGGGATGCGTGGGCCTGGTGTCCAGCCGCCCGAGAACGTTCAATCCGGCGGCGTCGAAAGCCGCAAGCAGGGCCTCCCGCGAGCGCAGCCCGAGGTGCTCGGCTAGGTCCGACAGGATCAGCCAGCCTTCGCCATCCGGCTCCAGATGCGCCGCCAGTCCGTTCAAAAAGCCCAGCAACATGCGGCTCTCCGGGTCGTAAATCGCGTGCTCGAGCGGCGAGTTGGCGCGCGCCGGCAGCCAGGGCGGGTTGCAGACGATGAGGGGGGCGCGCCCCGGCGGGAAAAGATCGGCCTCAACCACCTCCACCCGCCCCGCGAGTCCGAGCCGGGCGATATTCTGGCGCGCGCAGGCCAATGCACGTGGGTCCTGGTCGGTGGCGATGACATGTTTGACGCCTCGCCTGGCGAGCAGCGCAGCCAGCACACCGGTTCCGCTACCGATGTCGAAGGCCAGCTTCAACGAAGGTAGCGGCACTTCCGCCACCAGCCGCAAGTACTCGCCACGCACCGGCGAAAATACGCCGTAGTGCGGGTGAATGCGCTCGCCGAGTTCCGGGATGTCGACCCCTTTCTTGCGCCACTCGTGGGCGCCGATCACGCCGAGCAACTCGCGCAGCGAGACCACCGAAGGCCCCTCGGCCGAGCCATAGGCCTCGGCACAGGCCTGTTTCACATCCGGCGCGCGGCGCAGGGGAATGCTGAAATCCGCCTCCAGCGGCAGCAACAGCATCCCCAATGTGCGGGCCCGCTGGGATTGGTGCTGGCGATGGAAATTGAACGACTCCAGCGGCGACGAAGCGCGCTTGCGCGGCTTGCGGTCGATGCGCCGCGCCATGGCCTGCAGCAACTGTCGCGCATTCTGAAAGTCGCCCCGCCACAGCAGGGCGGTGCCTTCGCTGGCCAGCCGATAGGCCGCATCGGCGGTGAGGCGGTCGTCTGCGACCATGACGCGCCTGGGCGGCGGTGTGCCGCTCTCCGAGCGCCAGCGGGCAGATCGGTTCTCGCCGCCTTCATTCCAGCTGACAACAGGATAAGTAGAGTCTGGCAAACGATTCACCACATAAACGACTGGGGACGGATCACGGTTTCCCCTACGACCGGCAGAGGCTCGGCACCCGCATCAAAGCTTTGCGTTGCGCCCGCCGTCCACCGCCAGCACCTGACCCGTGACATAGGGTGCATCGATGGCGAAGAAGCGCACCGCGCGGGCGATGTCGTCTGGGCCGCCGGCGGTCTTGAGGATGGTGTGGGAGACGATGCGCTGGCGCGAGACCTCGTCGAAATTGGGGTCGTCTTCCGGCCACATGATCGGACCGGGGGCGACGGCATTGACGCGCACGTGCGGCCCCAGTTCGCGCGCCAGCGACTTGGTGAGCCCGACCACGCCGGCCTTCGCGACCGAATACACGACATAGCTTTTCATCGGCCGCTCGGCGTGGATGTCGGCGATGTTGACGATGCAACCGCGGCGCTTCCTCAGCTCGGGCGCGGCAGCCTGCGACAGGAACATCGGCGCGATCAGGTTGCTGCCCATCAGGTTGTCCCAGTCCTTCATGGTGATGGTGCCGATCGGGGTGGGATAGAAGCTCGACGCGTTGTTGACCAGCACGTCGAGCCCGCCGAAGCTGGCCACGGTCTGGTTGATGAGGCTGGGCAGACCGCTGACGTCGAGCAGGTCGGCCTGGATCAGCGCCACCGAGTCGGGGCGAAGCGCATGCAGCTCATCCTGCAGCGCGCGTGCCTCGTCTACCGAACTGCGGTAGTGGATCATCAGATTGGCCCCGCTGGCGTGCAGCAGGCGTCCGATCGCCGCGCCCACACGCTTGGCCCCGCCGGTAATCAACACAACTTTGCCATGCATCGGGGTTCACCCTTATATTCGCCGGATTGCGCATTATCCATGAACACGCTGACCGATGCTGCCCGTCCCCAGCCCTGACGCCCTTGCCCACAGCCAGACAGTGGCGGCGCACCTGCGTCGACTGATCGAAGACGCCGGCGGCTGGCTGCCGTTCTCGCGCTATATGGACGCCGCGCTCTACGCACCGGGCCTGGGCTATTACGCCGCCGGCGCCACCAAGTTCGGCGGCGCCGGCGATTTCGTCACCGCACCGGAGCTGACCCCGCTGTTCGGCCGCACCCTGGCCCACGCCATCCGGCCGGTTCTTGCGAGTTGCGGCGGCAGCGTGCTGGAGCTCGGTGCGGGCAGCGGGCGACTGGCGGTGGATGTGCTGGGCGAACTCGCGCGGCTCGGTGTACCGCCCGCGCGCTACGCCATACTTGAAGTCAGCACCGAGCTGCGCGCTCGTCAGCACGAAACCCTGGCGCGCGAACTGCCGCAGCTGCTCGACCGGGTGCAATGGCTCGACGCGCTGCCCGAACGCTTCAGCGGCGTCATGCTGGGCAACGAGGTGCTCGACGCCCTGGCGGTGGAACTGGTGCACTGGACCGCAGGCGGACCGAAGCGGCGCGGCGTCATCATCGACCAGGATCGCTTCGCGTTCGAGGATCGCGACATCGATGACCCCGCATTGCGTGCCCTCGTCGATGCGCTCGATCTTGCGCCCGGCTATGTCAGCGAGATCAGCCTTGCCGCCCCGGCCCTGATCCGCAGCCTGGCAGGCTGCCTCGACAGCGGTCTGATCCTGATGATCGATTACGGCTTCGGCCGCTCCGAGTACTACCACCCGCAGCGCCACATGGGCACGCTGCGTGCGCACTACCGCCATCACGCCCTCGACGATCCGTTTTATCTGCCGGGATTGTGCGACCTCACCGCGCATGTCGATTTCAGTGCGATCGCCGAAGCCGGGGTCGCCTCCGGCCTGACGCTCGCGGGCTATACCAGCCAGGCGAATTTTTTGCTGAATGCGGGAATCGCTGAACTGCTGATGCAGACCACGCCGGAAGATGCCGCCGCCTACCTGCCGCAGGCCAACGCCCTGCAACGGCTGGTGTCGCCGGCGGAAATGGGCGAACTGTTCAAGGTGATCGCCCTGACGCGCGGATGCGATGCGCCGCTGGCCGGATTCGCGCGCGGCGACCGGCGGCACGCCCTATGAGCGGCGCTTGCGCGGCTCGTAGTGCACCACCGCGCGCATGATCTCGGAATAGGGAAAGGCATCACAGCCGCCGAGGGTTCGCAGCCCGGCCAGCACCGATTCGGCGATGTCGGTGGCTTCATCCCCCGATTCACCCAATGCGGCGGCGAGGCCGCGCACCCCGCCGCACTGGGCGCGGATTTCCTTGCCGAACGGCCAGGGTGCATCGGGATTGATCTTCAGCGCGAACTGGGCGTTTTCATGCAGCGCCTGGTAGAAGGCAAGGCAGTGTTCGCGTACCGCCGGATCGCCGCAGGCAATGGCCTCGCGTTCGGCCAGATTGAGCTTGCGCGAGCGGCCGCAGTTCACGCAGCGGGACAGCAGGGCGCGCTCGAACGGGCAGCTGTGCTGGATGTAGGTTTTTCTGGCTAGCTTGTAGGCGTCTTCGTTGTACTCGGCCATAGACTTGCTTCGCGGTCATGTCCCAAACGCAGACTATGCCAAGATCGCGCGTTGGACGCCACCTGGCGTTCCTTTGCGACCTTCGCGGTAAAAGCCTTTTACCAGTCGTCGCCCGACAGGGTCTTGTCGAGTTCGCGCTCCGCAGTCAGGGCTTCCTGCGCGGCGATTTCGTTCTCGGCGAAGATCATCTTGTACTTGTCACCGCTTTTCGGGTCGAGCGTCTTGCGCAGTTCGTTGGTGTGCGCTTTCGCTTCCTTGAAGGTCGCCCATTCGCCCTGTTTTTCGAGGATCTTGAACATCCCCACGCGGAACACGTAGTAAGGCATGGTCGCTCCTCAGCTCAGCTTGCCGTGGCACTGCTTGTACTTCTTGCCCGAACCGCACGGGCAGGGATCGTTGCGTCCGACCTTGGGAAAGTCGCGTTCGAAAGGTTTGGCCGCCCCGGGTGCTTCGGCGGGAGCGGCTTCGACCTCGGCGAACTCGCTCTCGAATCCCGGATGCTGATACTCGACATTGCTCAGTTCCTCGTGCTGTTCGACCGCCTGCACGTCCTCCGGTGTACGTACCTGGACGGTCAGCGTGATCTGCGTCACCTCGCTCTTGATCGCGGTCAGCATCAGGGAAAACAGCTCGAAGGCCTCGCGCTTGTATTCCTGTTTCGGCTGCTTCTGCGCATAGCCGCGCAGGTGGATGCCCTGGCGCAGGTGATCGAGCGCCGACAGGTGCTCGCGCCAGTGGGTATCGAGGCTCTGCAGCATGACTGCGCGTTCGAACTGGTGCAGACCATCGGCGCCGACCAGCACTTCCTTTTCCTTGTAGGTGACGTCGGCCGCTTCGCAGATCCGCTTGCGCAGGCCTTCCTCGTGCAGCGTATTGTCCTCGTCCAGCCATTGCTTGAGCGGCAGGTCGAGGCTGTACTGGGCTGCCAGGGCTTTCTCCAGGCCCGCCACGTCCCATTGCTCGTCCATGCTGCCAGGCACGATGTAGACGCTGACCACGTCGTTCAGGACATCGTCGCGCATGGCGCGGATGGTGTCGCGGATGTCGGCGCTCGCCAGCAGTTCGTTGCGCTGCTCGTAGATGACCTTGCGCTGATCGTTCGACACGTCGTCGTATTCGAGCAGCTGCTTGCGGATGTCGAAGTTGCGCTGCTCGACCTTGCGCTGTGCGTTCTCGATCGCGCGCGTCACCCACGGGTGCTCGATCGCCTCGCCCTCGGGCATTTTCAGCCGGTCCATGATCGCGGCGACGCGGTCGGACGCGAAGATGCGCAGCAGCGGATCTTCCAGCGACAGGAAGAAGCGGCTGGAGCCGGGGTCGCCCTGGCGCCCTGAACGGCCGCGCAGCTGGTTGTCGACGCGTCGCGATTCATGACGTTCGGTACCGATGATGTGCAGGCCGCCCGCCGCCAGCACGGCGTCGTGACGAACCTGCCAGTCGGCCTTGAGCGCAGCGATGCGTGCGTCCTTGTCGGCGTCGGACAGGGCTTCATCGTTGCGTACGGCGTCGATTTCCTTCTGGATGCTGCCGCCGAGCACGATATCGGTGCCGCGGCCCGCCATGTTGGTGGCGATGGTGATCCCGCCCGGCATGCCGGCCTGGGCGATGACCTCTGCTTCGCGGGCGTGCTGCTTGGCGTTCAGCACGTTGTGCGGCAACCCAGCCTTTTTCAGCTCGGCCGAGAGTTTCTCGTTGGCTTCGATCGAGGTGGTACCCACCAGCACCGGCTGGCCACGCTCATGGCAGGCGCGGACCTCGTTGATCACCGCCTGGTCACGTTCCCCGCCGGTGCGGTAGACCTGGTCGTGCTCGTCCTTGCGGATCATCGGACGGTGCGTCGGGATGACCACGGTTTCAAGGCCGTAGATGCTCTGGAACTCGTAGGCCTCGGTGTCCGCCGTGCCGGTCATGCCCGACAGCTTCTCGTACATGCGGAAGTAGTTCTGGAAGGTGATCGACGCCAGGGTCTGGTTTTCCTTCTGGATCGCCACTCCTTCCTTGGCCTCGACCGCCTGGTGCAGGCCTTCCGACCAGCGGCGGCCGCTCATCAGGCGGCCGGTAAATTCGTCGACGATGATCACCTCGCCGTTCTGCACCACGTAATGCTGGTCCCTGAAGAACAGCGCGTGCGCGCGCAGCGCGGCATAGACGTGGTGCATCAGCATGATGTTGGCGGCGTCGTACAGGCTGCCGCCCTCGGGCAGGAGGCCCATCTCGGTGAGGATGGCCTCGACCTTTTCGTGGCCTGCCTCCGACAGCAGCACCTGGCGCGATTTCTCGTCGACCGAATAGTCGCCCTCGGACTCCTCGTCCTTCTGCCGGGTCAGCCGCGGCGGGAGGAGATTGACCTGCTGGTACATCGCGGTGTTTTCTTCCGACTGGCCGGAAATGATCAGCGGGGTGCGCGCCTCGTCGATCAGGATCGAGTCGACCTCGTCGACGATGCCGAAGGCAAGCGGGCGCTGCACCTTGTCCGCCATCTGGTAGACCATGTTGTCGCGCAGGTAGTCGAAGCCGTATTCGTTGTTGGTGCCGTAGGTGATGTCGGCGGCATAGGCGGCCTGCTTGGCGTCGTGCGGCATCTGCGACAGGTTGACCCCCGTGGTCAGGCCGAGGAAACCGTACAGCCGGCCCATCCATTCGGCGTCGCGGCTGGCAAGGTAGTCGTTCACCGTCACCACATGCACGCCCTTGCCGGTCAGCGCGTTGAGGTAGGCCGGCAGCGTCGCCATCAGCGTCTTGCCCTCGCCGGTGCGCATCTCGGCAATCTTGCCGTCGTGGAGCACCATGCCGCCAACCATCTGCACGTCGAAGTGGCGCATGCCGAGCACGCGCCTGGAGGCCTCGCGTACCACGGCAAAGGCCTCGGGCAGCAGCTTGTCGAGCGCCTCGCCCTGTTCGAGGCGGGACTTGAATTCGGCGGTCTTGCCCGCCAGTTCGGCGTCGCCGAGTTTTTCCATGGCCGGCTCAAACGCATTGATGGCGCGAACCTTTTGCATGTATTGTTTAACCAGACGGTCGTTGCGACTGCCGAAGATTTTCTTGACGATAGATTGCAGCATGAGAGATCCGAAAGCCGCCGGGTGCGGTAATCCTGTCGATTTTAACATAGCGCCTTCGCCAACCCGTGACGGCCGGATGGCGGCGCCATGAGCGCATCGAGCCTGTCCGAGCTGCTCGCCAGCCAGCTGCCGATGGCCTTGCAGGCGCGGGCGCAGGCACTGATGAAGACGCAGGCCCAGCTCGACCGCAGCCTGCCCGCCGCGCTGTCCGGCCATGTCCGGGTGCTGCAGCTGGAACACGGCCAGCTGCGGCTGGCCTGCGACAGCGGCGCAGTGGCGAGCCGCCTGCGCCACCAGACCGACCCCCTCCTTTCCGACCTCGCGCGCAACGGCATGGAAGTCAATGCGCTGCGCGTCAGCGTCAACCCGGAACTGCTGGCCACGCCCGCCCCGCATGTCGACAAGCCCGGCCTGCCGGCTGCCGCGCTCGACAGTCTGGCGCAACTCGATGCCAACATCGAGGACGGACCGCTGAAGCAGGCCCTCGACCGATTGCTGCGCCACCACGGCCAGACTGGCCACGACTGAGCGAAGCCCGCGCCGATGGCTGCCCGTCCGCCCGCATCACCCGCCAGCAACAGCATCCTGGCCAGCGTGCTCGAGAGCGAGCGCCAGCGCACCAGCCTGACGGCGGGCATTTTTGCGCTGATGATCGGCCTGCTGTTCGCCGTGGTTTATCTCCCCCGCACCTGGCCCGCCGCGCTGGCTGAACCGATCCGCGACCTGTTCTGGCCTTTTCTGTCCCTGTTCAGCGGCATGATGCTGTACGAGCTGGTGTTGCGGCTGCGCATCGGCCGCCTGATCGTCAAGAGCAAACTGCCGACCTGGCTGTTCTGCTACGTCAACGTGCTGATCGAAACCAGCGTCCCAAGCGCCATGCTGCTGCTGCTAATCATGGCCATGGGGCCGTTGCAGGCGATGGCCTCGGCGACGCCGATGCTCTATCCGCTTTTCATCTTCATGGCCGCGCTGTACCTGAATTTCTGGGTCTGCGTGTTCGGCGGCGTGGTGGCCGCGCTGCAGTTTCTGTCGATTGCCTTCTTCTACATCGGCGACGAGGCACCGCTCGCCGGGCTGGAAATGCTCACCGATCCCTCCGCCTACCTGGTGAAGGCGGCGCTGCTGCTCGCATCCGGCTTCCTCGCCGGGTTTTTCACTGTTTCCCTCAAGCGCCAGATGCAGCAATCGGTAGAGAATGCCCGGCAGCGCGACCACGCGGTCAGCGTGTTCGGCCAGCATGTCTCGCCGGAAATCGCCCAGCGCCTGCTGCAGCAGAATCTTGATGTCGCCGGCGAGATGCGCGAAGCCTGCGTGATGTTTCTGGATATCCGCGATTTCAGCCAGTTCGCCGCGGACAGGACGCCGCACGAGGTCATGCACTATCTCAATACCCTGTTCGGCGAGTTGATCGACGTGGTGAACGCGCATCGCGGCATCGTCAACAAGTTTCTCGGCGACGGCTTCATGGCGGTGTTCGGCGCCCCCGCCGACGACGCGGAGAAAATCCCGCATGCGCTGAATGCGGCGATGGAAATCCTCGACCGAGTCGACGCGCTCAATCAGAGCGGCACGATTCCGTTCACCCAGGTGGGCATCGGCCTGCATGCCGGGACACTGGTCACCGGCAACGTCGGCACCCGCCTGCGCAAGGAATACACGCTGGTCGGCGACACCGTGAACATTGCCGCGCGCATCGAACAGGCAACCAAGCAGTTTGGCGCGCACCTGCTGATATCCCAGGCGATCTGGAACAAGCTGCAAACGCACCCCGCCGGTGCGATCGATCTCGGGCCGGTCGAGCTCAGAGGCCAAAGCAAGCCGGTGCATCTGTTCAGGCTGCGCTGACCGCCGCCGCCGCTTGGGCATAATAGCGGCATGAACTTCCTGTCCCGCTCAGTCAGCCGCTCCCTGATCGTGGCGGCGCTGACCCTGCTGTCGATGACGGCCCACGCGCTGCCCGAGGCCTTCACCTCGGCCCTGCAGCAGGCCGGCATCCCCCTCTCGCACGTCGCGGTGGTGATCCAGCCCGTCGATGCCCCGGCCCCGCTGCTGTCCCACAATGCGAACTTCGCCCTCAACCCGGCCTCGGTGATGAAGCTGGTCACCAGCTTCGCCGCACTGGAGCAGCTCGGGCCCGCCTATACCTGGACGACCGAAATCTGGGCGGATGGCGCGATCAGCGCCGGACGGCTGCAAGGCAATCTCGTCATCAAGGGCCGTGGCGATCCGACGCTGACGCTGGAACGCCTGTGGCTGCTGCAGCGGGAGTTGCGGGGGCTCGGCATCCGCGACATCGACGGCGGTCTGGTGCTGGACGTCAGCCATTTCGACTTGCCGCAACGTGACCCCGGAGCCTTCGACGGCGAGCCGCTGGCCCTCTACAACGCCGAACCCGGGGCGCTGGTCGCCAATTACAACGCCACCAACCTGAGACTTTTCCCGGCGGGCAAGCTGGTCACGATCAGCCCTGAAATCGCCCTCCCGGGTGTCGCCCTGGTTTCACAGCTGGCGCTGGAGGAAGGCGACTGCACGGACTGGCGCAGCCGCATGACCCCGCGCATCGTCAGCACCCAGCCTTACGCGCTGGTGGTCGAGGGGCGCTACCCCCAGGATTGCGGCGAAAAAACGCTGTCGCTCAACCTGTTCGAGGCGGCGGCGACCTTCGACTACACCTTCCGCGCGTTGTGGGCCGGCTCGGGCGGCAGTATCGCGGGGGCCACCGTCCTTGACTCGGCTCCGGTGGAGGTTGCCCCGCTGCTGCGCTTTTCCTCGATTCCGCTGGCCGACGCGCTGCGCAGCCTCAACAAGTTTTCCAACAACCTGATGTCGCGCAATCTTTTCCTCACCCTCGGGGCCGAGGCCTACGGCGCACCGGCAACCCCCGTCAAAAGCGATCGTGCGGTACGCACGCTGCTGGCCAGCCGCGACATCCCGACGCAGAAGCTCGTTCTCGACAATGGCTCCGGTCTGTCGCGCATCGAACGCATCAGCGCAGACTCGCTCAACCAGCTGCTGCTCGCCGCGTTCAACAGCCCCTACTTTTCCGAATTCGAATCCGCCCTGCCGATCGTCGCCATCGACGGCACGCTGAAGCGGCGCTTCACCGACAGCCCGCTGGTCGGACGCGCCCACCTCAAGACCGGCACCCTGCGCGACGTCAGCGCACTGGCGGGCTACCTCGTCAACCAGGACGGCCAACGGCTCAGTTTCGTGATGCTGGTCAACCACCCCAACGCCCATCGTGCCGAGGCGGCGCAGCGCGCGCTGCTCGAATGGGCGCAGTCCGAGACGCCGCTGCAATCCCGCACCCGCACCCGCAGGCGCGCAGGACATCGATGAAACCGGGCTGGCGCATCCTCGGTCTGTTCCTGGTGCTGAGCGCGCTGTTCCAGGGCCTGCCGGTGGCGGTGGAAGCCTGGCA
>Ga0209450_10000856_pt1 | contig 15224 bp, 3 predicted proteins | sample FrelakmetLWP11LW_FD_187149 | JGI IMG/M metagenome (GOLD analysis project Ga0209450, IMG submission 187149) | Freshwater lake sediment microbial communities from the University of Notre Dame, USA, for methane emissions studies - LWP11 LW (SPAdes)... | ecosystem: Environmental > Aquatic >...
GGAGAAGTTAAGGATCATCGAACCCGAGGAGGATGTTTCTTTCCTCATGAAGGCGATCCAGATCGTGAGAAAGGAATTGGAAGGTAAGATTCCCTTGATCGGATTTTGTGGGGCTCCCTTCACTCTTGCGAGCTACATCATCGAGGGGGGTCATTCGAAAAACTATATCCTAACAAAAGGTTTGATGTATCAGGATCGTCCTACATGGGATGCATTAATGGAGAAGATTTCAGAGGTGCTCATCCGATACCTCAACGCGCAGATTCAATCGGGTGTTCAGGCTCTTCAGGTTTTCGACTCCTGGGTGGGTTGCTTGGGTCCACGAGATTATGAGGAATATGTTTTACCCTATTCGAAAAAAGTGATAGATGGTGTTGGTAAGAAGGTTCCTCTGATTCATTTTGCCACCTCCTCCTCAACCCTTTTGGAACTGATGAAACAAGCAGGCGGAGATGTCATCGGTGTGGATTGGCGCGTGGACATCGGCGAGGCTTGGGCGCGGATTGGTTATGATGTCGCCATTCAAGGGAACCTCGATCCTGTTATCCTATTCGGCTCAGTAGATTTGATTGAAAAGGAAGTCAAGAGGATTCTTCATAGGGTGAGGGGTCAGTTAGGTCACATCTTCAATCTTGGCCATGGAATCCTTCCAAACACTCCCGTTGATCACGTGGCCGCCTTAGTCAATATGGTCCATGAATATAGCACAAGATAGAAATAGTTGAAGGTTAGAGGTATATATGAAAGCCATTCTCCTCTTAGCCTTTGGAGGTCCTCGTTCTCTTGATGAGGTGGAGCCTTTTTTAACCCGTCTCTTCAGGGGTCGAAAACCTTCTCCAGAACAGTTGGAGCGGGTGAAGGAACGTTACTGCCTGATCGGGGGGTGTTCCCCTCTGCCAGAGATTACATTTAAACAAGCGAAAGCCCTGGGAAAAAGCCTGAATACGAAAGGCGACCAGTTTAAATCCTATGTGGGGATGCGTTACGGCCATCCATTGATTGAAGAAACCTTAAGAGAAATTCTTCAAGATGGAATCAAGACAGTCGTAGCCCTTCCCATGGCACCTTTTCGATCCCGTGCAAGCACAGGGGCTTATATCGAAGAGGTCAACCAGGCTCAAAAAAAATTAGGAGGGAAGATAGAGATTTCTTTTCTTGAGGGATGGCATCTCCATCCTCTCTTTCTTGGAGCGCTCCAGGAGAAGATTGAGGAGGGATTGTTACAATTCACAAAAGAAGAGAGAAAGAGGATTCACCTTATCTTCACCGCACATAGTCTTCCAAAATCAATGGTTGAGAATGAATCCTATGTCAAGGAAATGGAAGAAAGCGTAAGAGAAGTTCTTAAAAAAATAGAACCTCTTCCATGGCATATTGCCTTTCAGAGTAGAGGAATGGGAGGGGAGGAATGGTTGGGGCCGGATGTCGAGTCTGTCTTAGAAAGCATTTCGAAAGAGAAGGTTCGGGAAGTTCTCATCGTTCCGATCGGATTTGTATCAGACCATATTGAAATTCTTTATGACATTGATATCCTTTATCAGGAAAAGGTAAAATTGTTAGGGATGATTTTGAAACGTACGCCTTCTCTAAATTTTTCAAAACGATTTATTGAGGCCCTTGCTACCATTGTGGAAGAACATATAAGAGGGTCCCAGGGTTCGAGGATTCAAGGAGTCGAGTTAAAATCTTAAAGACTTGAGCCCATGATCCTTCGAACCCTTTTTCATTTTTAAGGAGCCCTATGAAACGGATCATTATTATTGGTGGGGGCGTTGCAGGGCTTGGTGCAGCCTACAAGGTAAAGCGAGCTGCATCCGAGGGCCACGGTGTGGAATTCGTTCTGTTCGAAAAGGACAAACGTCTCGGTGGAAAGATCCAGACGGAGATCGTACCAGACCCCTCGGAGAAGGGCAGTTTTATTGTGGATGGTGGCCCAGACTGTTTCCTGACCGAAAAACCGGCCTGTCACCGTATTGCAAAACTCACGGGGATCTTTGATGATGAATTGCCGACCGACGACTCCCGGAGGCGCACGTGGATTCTGTCTCGTGGTAAACTTCATCAAATGCCTGATGGTGTCATGATGTTCGCACCCACGAAGTTCGTGCCCTTTGCCACGACTGGCCTCTTCTCGTGGCCTGGCAAGATCCGGATGGCCATGGACCTTCTCATCCCACCGAAGAAGGTTGCACCGGGCGAGTTCAACGACGAGACGCTCGAGAGCTTTGTGGTCCGCCGTATGGGTTGTGAGTGCCTCGATCGCCTTGCTGAACCGCTCGTTGGAGGTGTTCATGCGTCCGATCCAAAACAAATGTCACTTGCCGCAACCTTCCCACGCCTCCTCGAGATGGAGCAAAATTACGGGTCTCTGTTGAAAGCTTTTATCGCCGTCCGCCGCAAGGTCGAAGAAATGCGGCGTAAATACCCGGTCAAACCTGGCGAGAAGCCTCGTACGTTCTTCACCTCGTTTGTCAATGGAATGCAACAGCTCACCGACAGCATGGCCGAAGCCGCAGGTCGTGAGCGCATGCGAACGGGCGTTTCTGTCAGCTCGCTCCAGCGAATGTCCAAAGGGGGATGGCATGCCTTGCTCTCTGATGGTTCTTCCGTTGACGGGGACGCGGTCATCGTGGCCACTGAATCATGGACTGCTGAGCCGCTCCTTCGTTCACTTGACGGAGCCATTGCAGACGCACTCGCTGCCATACCGACCTCATCCTCAGCGACCATCTCCATCGCCTTCAACGAGAACGAGGTTCGTTTCGATCTGAATGCGTTCGGGGTCCTATGTCCCCTCGTTGAGAACCGTGCGTTGATGGCGGCTACTTACTCCTCTACCAAGTGGCCGGGCCGCGCACCAAAAGGCAGGGTGCTTCTACGCGGCTTTGTTGGAGGTCCGCACAACCAGGAGATTTTAAAGCGTTCGGACGAGGAGCTCATTCAGATCGCACTTGAGGAGTTTCAAGATATTCTAGGTCTTAATCCGTTTGCAAAGCCTCTCTTTTCTCGAGTTTTCCGATGGTACCTCGGCATGCCTCAATACACGCTCGGCCACCTCGATCGTATCGCACTCATTGAGGATCGCAGTGCCCAGATCCCCGGTCTCTCACTTGCTGGTGGTAGCTACAGAGGAGTAGGCGTCCCGAATTGCATCGAAAGTGGAGAACGGGCTGTCTCGAAAGTCCTCGGTGAATGGGGCATTGACCTCGCAGAGGACCATGTCGAGGAAAAGCGGTATTATTAGGAAGCCGAACGCTCAAAGTTGAAAGATGAAAACGAAAAATGCTTAATTTCTTCATTTTCTTATTAAGTTTTTTCTTTCTAGCTAATGGTTTTCTTGTCTTCGTATCCCCCTCTTTTTCTATCGAAAAGGTTTCAACCAAGATTATTGTTCGTGTGGTATCAAAAGATGCCAAGGTCATTGGTTCGGGAGTTGGGGGGGCTTTGATACGAATTAAGAACCTTGAAACTGGGGAAACCCTTGCACAGGGCAAGCAGGATGGGGGAACGGGCGATACAGATCGGATTATGGTCCAACCTCGCAAAAGGGGAGAGGTCCTCTTTGGGACTCCTGATGCCGCTTTTTTTCAGGCCGAGATTCCTTTAGATAAACCGACTCAGATAGAAATTTCCACCGAAGCTCCTCTTGCCTATCCTCATGCAATACAGAAAGGCTCAAAGACTCTTACCCTCATCCCTGGAAAGCATATTTTAGGAGAAGGGGTGGTCATTGAATTAAGTGGGTTGATTGTCGATATCTTGAATCCGTCCATTAAGGAGAGTTTAAAAAAAGGAAGAGAAGTTTTAGTGAGGGCTGAAGTTCGGATGCTTTGAGGATGCCCTCTCACTCCCGGAGGGCTCTGGGACTCGAATAAATTTGAAATCTGGGGACAATGGATTTATGGGGATAAGGTTTTAGAGAGGTTTAATTTGACTTATGCCGGTAAAGCAAGTCTATTTGAGGGTAGGGCAAGGCCACCGTCAGGATTCGACGATGTAAAGCTTCAAATCCTCGCCGCCGATCAAGCCGCTAACTTCGGCCAACACATCGTCGTTTATCGTATTATCCAATAATTTAAAACGTGAAGCGGAGTTCTCCCATGATGGCGTTGGATTTGCATTTTTCCCGGAATTCACCTTTGTATTTGAGAGAGGTCGAAAGACCACTCTTATGAATGAAGGTGATTCCAGCACCCAACATGGCCCCATTCCTCTCTACATCCTGACCCCTAATCGAGAACGAAGCATCGGGAGATCCGGCAAAAGAACTCGTGATCACTCGATCATCAATGTCAAAGTCATGAAGCCATGCGGCGCTCACCTCAGGGATGAGGCTCCCGGATTTGGTTTTGAAAACACGTGCTAACCGAACGCCCAATTCCGAAACTAAAGAATCAGTCTGCCGGCCATCAATATTCAAACTCACACTGCCAGCTCCCTTTTCCCTAAAACTTTCCTCATCCAAATAGATGTATTGAAGAGAGGCAAAAGGCCCGATCAGCCATTTCTTGATGTCAAAATAATAACCGGCTCCGAGATAGGCAGAGAAGAGATCCCCATCATGATCACTATCGGCTTTGTGCTGTATTGGTCCTATTATGATCAAACGATGGTTATCATACCAGTTTCTCCCGAAAGAAAGAGCTCCATCAATGTATAGGTTTTTGTTGAAGTAGCTTCCATAGATGGAACCAAAGAGGCTTTTGATATAACCACTTCCTTTATGGGAGTTAAGATCAATATCCGCTCGGGAATACCCTACACTAACCCCCGCCATGAGCTTATCTGTTAGGGCATGATCAAACCCCAGCGTTGCTCCTCTCATGAAATAATTGTAGCCAGTGTAGCCACCATTCCAGTGGTACCTATTCTCCTCATCCTGGTCCCCCCACTGTCCAAAAGCATCAAACCATAGTCCATTCTTACCGTTAATTTGTGAGATCCTTTCAGGGTTGTAAAGCTGGCCCACATCCGAACCCCTAAAGGCAAGCAGGATCAGCTTCTCATCATCGGAGAGTTGGCCATATTGATAGGACCGGATATTATTCATCCGGTACTGCAAGGATTTATTATATTGCTGCGCAGTGGAGTAGGTGGTTCTGGTATAGATATCATAGGAGTCGGAGCTCAGGGTTGAAAGGGCTGTGGAGAATTCGGATTTAGAAAGGTTCTGAATTTGAGCCAAAATGATAGAGAGATCACCGGATGCAGAGGGAAGGATTCGATCAAGGTAGTTGGCCACAGACCACTCCACTCGGTTTCTTGCCAGCCAGGTAAAATCTTTAACATTGACTTCTATCTGGACAAGAGTCGGGAGCTGATTCATTTCGAAACTCACAAAATTGTTGGGTTCGGGGAGCGTGACATTGCTGAAGGCATCGTTGACTGCATTGGCTTCGATGATGTTATAGGTCGTACCATCAAGAAATGGACCCGGTCCTTTCAAAACGCTCAGGTCACCGGCAAGTTCGGTGGTTCCATTGACTTTGAATTGGCCGAAGCTTCCATCCCCATTGACAAAGGTTTCGAAGAAGCCGCTGTCTGAGAACTGGTAGTTATCGTTGACCTCGAGAACACCTTGCTTGATTTCGATCCGCCGCATGGTCTGAAGACTGGCCACGGAATAGGTACCAGCGCCTTGTTTGATTGCATTTTCGAAGGCCATAGGCGTGAAATCGATGCTACCGGCTCCTTCAAAGACTAATGTGTCAGTTCCATCCAATCCGGTAACATTACCAGTAACTATTGGAGTGCCTACAAGTATCAACCAATCATCTCCATCTCCTAGATCGATGTGTCCATTGGTCGTGGAGCCATTCATTAGGAAGATTTGATCATTGCCTGCACCGGAAGTGATGCCCACACCCGGGCTCGATATACCGTCTCTGATCATCGTTGCGCTGATCGTCCCCTCGTTAATGATGGTATCATCGCCATCACCTGTAATGATCCCGATTGCCTTAGCCTCGCCGATCGAGTGTTCCACTGAGGCGGTGACGTTGATTTCCCCTTCATTGGCGATGTAGTTGTTCCCGGCCCCAGCGTCGATGCCCATTGCAATTGCAATCTCCGTCAGGGTTGCGCCGGAGGTTGTTGCAGACACTTCGGATTCGACATCGATGAGGCCTACGTTCAGGATCACATCGTCCCCGGAGCCCGTTCGGATGCCCCGAGCCTCGGAAGACGAGCTTGCCTGCGCCGTCGCCTGCCCGCCGTAAGTGCTGGCAGTTGTGGTAGCCTTCGTTGAAGCCTTCACATGGAGCATACCCAAGTTCACCACGACCGCATTTCCGTCTCCCCCATCGATGCCGGTCGCAATGGCCGAGGCGACCGAGGCCGAGTTTCCATCTCTTGCAGCAGAGAAGGTATACACATCGGCAGGTGTGATGACTTTGCCATCGTCATCCAAGACTTCTGCCTTCAGATCACCGGGAAGTGCATCGAGAATGGTAATCGTGCCGGTCTCAGGGTCAAAGCCCACTATGCGCGTGAAGAAATCCTCGTTTTCACCTGTAAGAAAGCGGACCCATTTCCCAACAAGATCTAACGGGTCCTGGCCTACGAGGGAAGCGTCGACAAACGTCCTCGAACCCTCATCGCTGTCTTCGGTAACGGTTGACGTGTCGTCCTCGCTACCGACCTTGCCCCCCTGGGCGACGGAGGTCGCATCTGCTGAGGCATCCACCTGGATGAGATTGCGATTGAAAACCTGATCCTCACCGTTTCCTGCACGGATTCCCCAGGCAGAAGCCTTTGCTATGGCATCGGCGTCCGCACTGGTTTCGTTGAAATAACCAACGAATGGGATGTAGACTCTTTCAGATATAGCCTGCGCGTTCGTGATTGCATTCGCTGATACCCGGAGTTCCCCCTCGTTATATGCAAGGTTGTTTCCCTGTCCAAGGTCAAGACCAAGGGAGGTCGAGTCAGCAATGGCATTGACTGAGTTTTTGACCTCGGCAAGGAGCGTGGTCGTCACACCGTTCACGTCAGCCTTGGAGGCAGCTTCAGTATGAATCGAGCTATTCTCAGCATTGATGAATTCGTCATCGCCTGCGCCTGCGTCTATTCCTACCGAATGGCTGGAGGCCTCGAAAGAAATCTCCTGGTCAGCTCTTCCGAAAGCCACCAGTACTCTATCTGTTGATGAGACGTCAGCCATCGACCGGGCTGAAATACCGCCATAGTTTTGGAAAGAATCATTGAATGCTCCGCCTCGTACACCAGCGGAGAAGGCCTGCGCCCAGCCGTTACCATCGATGTCCGCTGACCCAAAACTCAAGGACCAACTGCTCGCGTTGATAGCACTATCAGCTTCCACATCGATTGCGCCCAGATTGACGATGCTGTCGCTTCCCCCTCCGAGGATATAGATATCGCCCCTCATCAGCCCTCCTGAAGGGAGCGGATCGGCCAAGGTAAAAGTGCCGGTCTCGGGGTCAAATGCTTCCACGAAAGTAGAAAAGTCTCCAGATGCACCCGACTTGAATAGGACCGGTTTGCCCACGATAGCTTCGGGGTCTTCGCCCTTTCGTGAAATATCGGTAAACACGGTTGTCCCACCTTCACTGACATCTGTGACATTCGACTGATCATGACCCTCTATACCGATCGCATTGACATTAGATTCAATTCGCGTATCTGCAACGATATTTCTTGTAAGAGTGAGTTTAACAGTTTTGATGAGGTTGCTGGCTGAAACAGCGATTGTGCCCGTATTAACTATATGGTCGTCACCATCGCCACCAATAATCCCCTTTGCCTGGACCGAGGCGGTTGTGGAAGCATCGACTCGGGTGCGTCCACCGACCGTGACCTCTAATGATGTGATATCCGGTTCCTTTTCCGGATCACCGACGAAGACCAGGACATTGCCCTCGTTGGTGATGGTGTCGTTTCCCTCTCCCCCGGTGATTCCTGTGGCAGCCGCATTGAGCAAAATCCCTACTTTACCATCGACGTTTCCGCCGCTCCCGAAGGTCCGGGTTGCCGAACTGATACTGGGTGCGGCTTTCACAAAGACCGTGTCCGTGTTGAGGATATCATCGTCGCCGGCACCACCGTCAATCCCTTTCGCATAGGCTAGAGCGAGGGTTCCGGCATCCGAATAGGCTGGGCCATCGCTGCTTACGGTAAGAGAATTCACCTTCACCGTGCCGCCTACCTCAACGGTCACCAGTCCTTTGTTTACGATCTTATCATCCCCTGAGCCCGCGGTGACACCTGCCGCAGTGGACTCACCGGCAGCATAGTTGGACGAGGCAGCCACCGTGAATTCGCTACCGAAAGTGGACCGCGCTATAGCCACTGTAGCTGATTTGATATCTGTATTCGCGATTGCGCTGGCGTTGATAACACCCTCATTCTCGATCAGGTCGTTCCCGTCATCGCCGCTTATCCCTATCGATGAAGCCTTCCCTCGCGCTGTGGAGACAGAAAATGCGCGAGCGTCTGAACTGCCGAAGGTGGATTTGGCTGTGGCCATCGAGGAATTATTAACGGTGAGGGTGGCATCAGCAATAGAATCGATATTCCCCAGGTTCTTGATCCGGTCGTCTCCGCTGCCGCCGATGATTCCCGCTGCTTCAACCGCTCCCTCGAGCGCGGCAGCCGTGGTCGTAATGCTGGAGGCACTCCCGAAGATGGCTTTCGCCTTGGCACGCGATTCTGAGGTTACTGTACCAGCAGATATCGCCCTTACCGTCAGCTCGTCGCAATTGGTAATCACGTCATCACCATCGCCGCCATCGATCCCCCTGGCAATCGCTTTCTTGGTTGCAGAAGCGTCTGATGCAGCCTTGCTCGAGGCACCTCCAAATGTGACGGCAGCATCGACATAGGAGTTTGAGGTGACCGATCCAAGGGATTTAGCTTCAACCGTGACAGGGGCGAGACTGGTAATCACGTCATCGCCGGAACCGCCGGCAATGCCAATAGCCTCTGCCCATACATTTGCTGAAGCATCGGACACGCCTATACTGGAGGCACCTCCAAAAGTAACGTCCGCATCCACATTGGACGTAGATTTGACGGAGCTGTCGGCTATTGTTTTAACCGTGAGAGTATTTTTGTGTGTAATGGTGTCATTGTCAGCGCCACTATCGATTCCGATCCCCAATGCCAAGACTTGCGCCGATGCGTCGGACACTGCTTTCCCTTCGGCCGCGCCAATGAAAGTGGTGCTCTCGGCGGTTGATGTAGATTGGGTATTGGCCGAGACCGTAGTGGTCACAGAAATCGGTCCCTCGTTGGTGATGACGTCCGCGTCGGTTTCGCCCATGGCCAGTTCCGCCGGGCCGCCCCGGATGCCGATGCCCGTGGCGGTCACATTCGTTGCAGCGCCTGCCACCGACTCGCCTGAGCTCGCCCCGGCGATATTGAACCCGGTGTTGGTCGCCGAGATGGCCTGGGTGAAGGCATCCGAGAAAGCATTCACCGTAATTGCCGCAGAACTGTTGATTGTATCGTTGCCCTCACCGCCATCGATTCCGATAGCGAGTGAATCGGCAATCGTTTCCGCTCGGGATTGTGCCTCCTGGACATTCAAACCAAGGCTAACTCCCGTAATGGTAGACGAACGAGATCGGCTTTCTACGAAAGAGTCTGCGGTGACGTCAAGAATGCCTTTGGCCGTGATGACGTCACCGCCAGTGCCACCGTCGATGCCTCGGGCGATGGCCTCGGCTGTTGATGAACTATTGGCTTCTGCAGACTGAAGTGCTACTCCCAAAGAGAGGATATTGTAATTTTGGGCCGTGCTAATGGCCGTGCCTTTCGAGCGGGCTTTGACGGTTAATTCGCTGTCGGTCAAGATTTCGTCGGCATCACCACCACTGTCGATACCTGTCGCGACGGCTATGGAAAGAGAAGAAGCGTCAGATTGCGCTCCCCCCTCCGATGCACCAAGGCTCAAGGAAACCTTCGTAGTTTTGGCTAGGCCCACGGCCTCAGAGCTGGAAAAGGCCTTGATGGGGCCGCTGTTGCTGATCCAATCGCTCCCCTCGTCCGTCTCAATGCCCTTGACGGTTGACAGCGCAGTGCCTGAGGCGTTAGAAGATGCGTCACTGAAACTCCCTCCAATAGTGATCCCGACATCGACCGTTTCACTTGCAGCCCTGGCTTTAGCCATGGCATCAGGCTTTCCAGGATCATAAGGATCGATGCCAATGGTTAGGGCGCCGGTGTTGTAGACCCAGTCATCCCCCGAGCCGCTCCTGATGCCCGCAAGGTTCACTACTGCGGTTGAAGAAGTGTCGGAAGAGGATTCACCCAGACTGGCCCCCAGTGTGACACTAATACTGACGGTAGTGCTTTTTGCATTGGCACTCGCCATGCTTCCCGTCCCCATGGGATCTGATCCGACCGTGATATCCCCAGTGTTGTAGATCCAATCGTCACCCGAGCCGCTGCTCAGGCCTGTGGCGTTCGCCTCAGCTACGGCAGAGGCGTTTGATGAGGCTTGATTCATATTCAATCCCAAGGCCAAACCGACGGTGACTGAGGTGGCTCCAGCCTGGGCACTTGCCATCGGACCCTGATTTTCATGACCGCCAACGAAAATAGATGCTGTATTGGTGATTTTATCATCACCGTCACCACCTTCGATGCCGGTGGCGATGGCCCTTGCAGTGGCTGAAGAGTCGCCCGTTCCCATGGTTTCTGCTGCCCCAAGTCCGATGGTGACGCCTACCGTTGTGCTGGATGCCTCGGCTTCAGCTTTTGCCGTGGCCTTGATCTCACTGGCGTTATCAATTGTATCGTCTCCAAGGCCACCATCGATCCCGGCGGAGTAGGAAACGCTGGAAGATGAGGAATCAGCAACTGCTGAGCCCTTGGCCATGCCCACGGCACCGGTGCCTTGAACCGATACGCTTTCGGCATTGGAAAGTGACTGGGCAAACGTCGTGATCGGGTTTGTCGAGGAGGAGATTCTGTCGTTGCCTTCACCGCCATCAATGCCGATGCTTTGTGCTATCGCCTCAGCCGAGCTATCAGCAACCGATTTTCCTTCCGCCATACCTTTCATGGCCCCGGTCAATCCTACGCTGACGGCTGTTGCCTGTGCATCTGAGAAAGAAAGGATGTTAATTGTACCTTCGTTGTCGATGATGTCATCATTTGCTCCGCCATCGATCCCGGTCGCCACGGCAAGGGAAGTAGAGCTCAAATCACTTAAAGCGGCTCCTTCGGCTGTACCCGCCAGGGTGAAGCTCAAACCCACTGCCACTGCAACCGCGTCAGTCGTTGCACGAGCGTTGGCAGATATCGACCCCAGGTTGGTAATTTCATCTGAGCCTTCACCACCGTCGATTCCCGTGGCCGTGGCATCGGCAGTGGTGGTGGCTTTGCTCACAGCTTCTCCTCCAGCCTGACCCCGGAAGGCTCCGGAAACCGTCAGGGAGACTGCCGTACTGGTCGCATCCGCATCCGAAAAGAGTTGAATCTCGCCACTGTTCTCGATGATGTCATCACCCTCTCCGGCTCCGATACCTGCAGCCTTGGCCTTTGCCGTTGTGGAGGCGTCACTCAAGGAAGATCCTTCGGCTGTGCCATTGAAGGCGACACTGACTTCCGCGGCTATTGACACCCCCTCGGCATCGGAATCTACGTCTGCTGTAATGCTGCCCGTATTGGTGATATTATCTGCACCGGCCGCACCGCTAATGCCAGTGGCGGTGGCTTCGGCTGTGGTGGTGGCTTTGCTCAGTGCCTGTCCCTCTGCCGTTCCATTCAGATTTCCCGTGACGTTCAGGGACGCAGCTACCCCCAGTGCCTCTGCATCGACTTCGTCTTCCCCGGTTTCCTGCTTCATCAAAGTAATCGCTCCTCTATTGATGATCGTATCATCGCCTTCGCCGCCGTCGATGCCGGTGGCTGTGGATTTGGCCGTGACGCTGGCGTCGCTCATCGCTGCCCCTTCCGTCTCGCCGACCATGTTACCTGATACGTTTAAAGATGCAGCGATACCGTCCGCGTTGGATGACGGTAAAAGCTTAATAGCACCAGTATTGTCTATGATGTCATTGTCTTCGCCGCCGTCGATGCCGGTGGCTGTAGCCTCGGCCGTAACCGTGGCATTACTTGCTGCAACACCCTTAGCTGTGCCTGTTGCCACTCCCTTAATGGCGACATTCCCAGAGATATTTAAAGATGCGGATACACCCAATGCATCTGCATCGAAAACATCCTCATCCATCAATGTAATGTCGCCGGAATTTCGGATCGTATCCTGCCCCCAGCCACCATCAATACCTGTCGCTTCGGCTTTGGCTAAAACGGACGAGTTGCTCGCGGCAGTACCTGAAACATCCGCCATTGAAAAACCTTTGAAGTTGAGACTGGCTGAGACATTGAGTTCGGCTGCCACCCCCGTGGCATCCGCTGTCGAAAGAATGCGCATGTCCCCTTGATTGTCGATCGTGTCATTACCCAAGCCACCATCGATTCCAAGAGCAGCCGCCTGGGCGGTCACACTGCTGTCCCCAACCGCCTCCCCCGTAACATCCGCCTCTGCATTCCCTTTGATAGCGACCACTGCAGAAACGTTCAGGCCTGCTGATACGCTCGTCGCGGTTGAGTCCGATTCAAGATTGATGATGTTTCCCGTGTTGCTGATGGTGTCGTCTCCCGTGCCACCATCGATTGCGACAGTTCTTGTCAGCGCATTGGCGCTTGAATTGCTCACCGCTGATCCGGAAGTGCTCGCATCGGCATCACCCTTGAAGGCAACCGCCCCTGTGGTCTCAAGAGATGCAGCGACACTGGTGGTATCCGAATGTGATTTTAGATTGACAAAATCTCCCTCGTTGAAAATTTCATCACTGCCGGCTCCACCTTTGATTGCGGAGGCTATGGCCTCGGCTGTGACTCTTGCATCGCTCACTGCTTGGCCCGTGACATTCACCTTTGCATTGCCATCGGCAGCAACTCCTGCTGAAATATTCAGCGATGCAGATACACCGGTGGAGCTCGCCCACGCTTGAATCAGGTTGAAATTTCCTGAGTTTACAATTTGATCACTATCTTCGCCTCCATCAATTCCTATGGCCTCAGCATACGCTGTCGTACTGGCATTGCTTAGGGCTTTTCCCTCGATCTCCCCTTCCACATCACCTTTCATAGAAACGCTGCCTGCCACAACAAGTGAAACGGCCACCCCAGTTGCATTGGACTTAGCACTCAGGCCAATATCTCCCAAGTTGACTATCTTGTCTTTATCCGCTTCACCGTCAATACCCTTGGCCGTTGCATTGGCCGTGACGCTGGCATCACTCAGGGCTGCTCCCGAGACATTCCCTTCTATATCCTCTTCTTTGGCGATTATGAGATTGACATCAAGTCCCACCCCAACGGCTGTAGCACTGGATTCGACGTTGCCGACAATGGACCCCTGATTGTTGATCGTATCCTTCCCAGCCCCACCCTTAATTCCAGTGGCAGTAGCATCGGCCAGTGCGCTGGAATTGCTCAGGGCTTTTCCTTCGGTGTTCCCCTCCATGGTGCCAGAAACCGTCAGGCTCACGCTCACTGCCGTCGCACTGGCGTCTGTCTCATCGTCCCCAACACCATTCATCAAGATGATCGTGCCTGTGTTGGTGATCATGTCATTCCCCGCGCCCCCGTCGATCCCAGTGACTGTGGACTTGGCCGTAACACTTGAGTCGCTCACCGAGGACCCTGCAGCCTTCCCTTTCATGGTCCCAGCCACATCCAGGCTAACCGATACCCCCGTGGCACTAGAATTGGCCAGAAGTGTGATGTCTCCTCGGTTCTCAATTACGTCTTTACCCTCACCACCTTCGATTCCCCTCGCCACTGCGTTGGCCGTGACGCTCGCATCGCTCAGGGCAGAACCCTCCGCCACAGCATCTGGGGACACATCCCCCTCCTTGCTGAACCCCACCTTGAGGCTCGCAGCCACTCCCGTCGCGCTCGCATCAACATCGGAGGAAAGATCCGACCAGTTATCAATCGTGTCCCGTCCGCTGCCACCATCGATCCCCGCGGCTGTGGCACTGGCCGTAACACTTGCATCACTCAGGGCTTTCCCTGAAGCGTTCCCTTCCATGCTCCCAGAAACCGTCAAACCCACACTTACCCCTACAGCACTCGCAGTCGCGTTGGTTGTAATCGCAGAAGCCTCATTGGTGATCGTATCCTTGCCGCTTCCTCCGGTGATCCCGGTGGCCGTGGAAATAGCCGTAGCGCTGGAGTCGCTCTGAGCCTCTCCCTTGGCTTCCCCTTTCATGCTCCCTGCTACATCCAGCGACACCGATACTCCCGTGGCCTCAGCGTCAGCGCTAAGGCCGATATCACCCCGGTTGTCAATTTTGTCTTTGTGCTCACTACCGTCAATTCCCATGGCTGCTGCATTCGCCGTCACGCTGGCATCACTCAACGCCGATCCCGAGACGTCTCCCTCTTTGGTTAGCCCTATATTTACGCTCACACCTACTGCCGTCGCACCGGAGTCAACATTTGCGACTATGGCCCCGCGGTTATCGATCGTGTCCTTTCCACCACCCCCCTTGATTCCAGTGGCCGTAGCATCGGCCAATGCACTGGAATTGCTCAGGGCTTTTCCTTCGGCGTCCCCCTCCATGGTGCCAGAAACTGTTAGGCTCACGCTCACTGCTGTCGCATTGGTGTCTGTCTCATCATCCCCAACCCCGTTCATCAAGGTGATCGTGCCTGTATTGGTGATCGTATCGTCACCCGCACCACCGTCGATCCCGATGCCTGAGGATTTCGCTGTAACGCTTGAGTCACTTACCGAGGACCCTGCAGCCTTCCCTTTCATCGTCCCAGCCACATCCAGGCCTACCGATACCCCCGTGGCACTCGAGTTGGCCAGAAGCGTGATGTCTCCACGATTTTCGATTACGTCTTTGCCCTCATCACCATCAATTCCCATGGCTGATGCATTGGCAGTGACACTCGCGTTACTCAGGGCAGAACCCTCCGCCACGGCATCTGGGGACACATCCCCTTCCTTCGTGAACCCCACCTTCAAGCTCGCAGCCACCCCGGTCGCGCTCGCATCAACATCGGAGGAAAGGTCCGACCAGTTGTCAATCGTGTCCCGGCCGCTGCCACCATCGATCCCCGCGGCTGTGGCACTGGCCGTAACACTTGCATCACTCAGGGCTTTCCCTGAAGCGTTCCCTTCCATGCTCCCAGAAACCGTCAGGCCCACACTTACCCCCGTAGCGCTGGAAGTCGCG
>Ga0209450_10000857_pt1 | contig 15215 bp, 10 predicted proteins | sample FrelakmetLWP11LW_FD_187149 | JGI IMG/M metagenome (GOLD analysis project Ga0209450, IMG submission 187149) | Freshwater lake sediment microbial communities from the University of Notre Dame, USA, for methane emissions studies - LWP11 LW (SPAdes)... | ecosystem: Environmental > Aquatic >...
GCCGGGCCGCGGCGGCTCGCCGGCGTGGCTGCCCGACGGCAGCGGCTTCTACTACCGGGCGGACGACCGGAGGAGCGCGGCGGGCGGCAGCGTGATCCTCCGCCATGTCCTGGGCGAGCCGCCGGCGACACGCCCCGAGCCGCTCGACCTCGGCCACCCACTCGCCTGGCCGGTGAGCGCCGGCGGCGGCCGCTGGGTGCTGGTCTACGCCGACCACCTCGAGCCGCGGCCGGAGTTCATCCTCGACACCCGCAGCGACGGCGGCTGGCGCCCGTTCCTCAAGGGCGTGAGCGGCTCGTTCCGCGGCGTCGTCGTCGCCGACCGCTTCATCGCGATCACCAACGACAGCGCGCCGCGCGGCCGCCTGGTGTCGATCCCGCTCGCCACGCCCCGCCAGCGCGACACCTGGCAGGAGCTGCTCCCCGGCTCCGACAACGTGCTCGCGTCGCTGGCCGCGGTCGGCAACCACCTGCTGCTGGTCGAGCTGGTCGACACCTACGCGCGGCTGCGCGTGCTCGCCGCCGACGGCGCCGCCGAGGGGGAGATCCCGCTCCCCGGGCGCGGGGTGGTGAGCACCTCCAGCGCGACCAACGTCGCCATAGCCTTCATGGAGTGCGTCGCGGTCGGCACCGGCGACGAGGTGGTGTTCGTCTTCTCCTCGCTCACCCGCGGCCCGTCGCTCCACCGCGCCGATGTCGCCCGCCGCACCTGCGAGCCGCTCACCGCGCCGGCCGCAAGCCTGGACGCCGTGGTCGACGACCGCGCCGCGACCAGCACCGACGGCACTCGCGTCCCCTACCGCGTCCTCCTCCGCCGCGACCTCGACGCCGGCCGGCCGCGGCCGGCGCTGGTCTTCGTCTACGGCGGCTTCAACGTGGCGCTGGTTCCCGGCTGGCCGCTGCCGCTGCTCGCTGCCTGGGTGCAGTGCGGCGGGGTGCTGGCGATCGCCCACGTGCGCGGCGGCGGCGAACTCGGCCCGGACTGGTGGCGCGGCGGCCAGATGGCGAGCAAGCAGAATTCCTTCGACGACCTCTACGCCGTCGCCGCCGACCTGGTGGCGCGCGGCGTCACCACCCACGCGCAGCTCGGAGTCTACGGGATCTCCAGCGGCGGCACGGTCGCGGCGGTGGCCGCGGTGCAGCGGCCGGACCGCTTCCGCGCCGTCGCCGCGCAGTTGCCGACCACCGACCAGTTCGGCCTCGTCAGGGACCCGATCTCGCTGATGATCGCGAAGGTGGAGGACGGCGACCCTGACGACCCGGTAATGAGCAGCATGCTGCTCTCGTGGTCGCCCTATCAGAACGTGGCCGACGGCGTCGGCTACCCGGCGGTGCTGCTCGACTGCGGCCTCGCCGACCCGCGCTGCCCGGCGTGGCACGGCCGCAAGCTGGCGGCACGCCTGCAGCGGGCGACGTCCTCCGGGCACCCGGTGCTGCTGCGTGTCCGGCGCAACTCGGGACACCGGGCGGTAGGCGATGCCGCCCAACTCCTGCAACAGACCGAGCTTCTCACGTTCCTGGCTGACCAACTGGGGCTCGAACCTTGAGGTGAGCATGACCGATCACGAAGCGCACGCATCGAGTCCTCCCGCCCACCCAACCCGGCTGAGCCGTCTGGTGCTGGGCGCCTACGCCGCCCCCGGGTTCGCGCAGTCGTTCCTCATGGGCCCGGCGGTCTCGGTGATCCAGGGGATTTACGCGAAGCACTTCGGGCTGTCCCTCGAGCAGATCGCCCTCGTCCTGATGATCGCGCGCATCTTCAACGGGATCAGCGACCCGGTGATCGGCTTCCTCTCCGACACCTCCCGCGCCCGCTTCGGCTCGCGCAAGCCGTGGCTGCTGGGCGGCGCCGTGGTGGCGGTGCTCGCCTGCTGGTTCCTCTACGTGCCGGCGGGCGCCGTGACCACCCTCTCGTTCCTCGGTTGGTTCCTGCTCGCCGACGTCGGCTGGTCGATGTCGGCGGTGCCGTACACCGCGTGGATGGCGGAGCTCACGGACGACTACGGCGAGCGGGCGCGGATCGCGAGCTGGCGCGCGGTCGGGACATACCTCGGCATGCTCGCGTTCTTCGGCATGCCGATGATGGCCGGGTGGTTTCTGGGATCGACCGAGTTCACTCCAGAGACACTGCGCTGGGCTGCCATTTTCGCGGCCGTCGCCCTCCCCTCCACGGCGCTGTTGGCCGCCACCGTGGTGCCGAACGGCAGCGCGCCCGGTCCGGCGCCCGCCAACCCGTTCCGGGGAGTAGCCCGCGCCGTCGCCGGGAACCGCCCGCTGTGGCTATTCCTGGCGATGTTCGCGATCGGCGGCCTCGGGAGCGGCATGGGGTGGGGCCTGGTGTTCTTCTATATCGACGGCTACCTCCACCTCGGCGCGAAGCTGTCGGCTCTGCTGGTGCTCAGCATTCCGGTGGCCATCATCGCCGCGCCTACCTGGGGCGTGCTGTGCCGCCGGTTCGGCAAGCAGAAGATGTGGGCCGCGGGGTACGCCGGAGCATCCGTCGTCTCGCTCAGCTACATGGTCATCAGGCCGGGGCCGCTGGCCGCGGCCATGCTGTGTGTCGCGCTGCTATGCCTGAACGCGATGGTGGTGGTCGAGGGCGTCGCGGCGCCCGCCGTCCTCGCCGACATCGTCGACTACGGGCGTTGGCGGTTCAACGCGGACTACGGCGGCACCTACTTCGCCCTCTTCGGCATGGTCACCAAGATCAACATCGGCATCGGCGCGGCGATCGGTCTCACGATCGCCGGCGCCTTTGGCTTCGACGCGCGTGCCGCGACTCAGACCGGAGGGGGACTGTTCGGGCTGCTGCTCGCGATCTCCGGCCTGCCGGCGCTGTGCTACGCGATCGCGGTCGTGCTGATCCTGCGCTTCCCGATCAACCGGCACCGCCAGGAGGTGATCGTGCGGGCGATCGAGCGGCGGGAGCGCCGCCTGCGCCGGCCGGCCGGCGAGGTCGCCGGGGAGGTCGCTCCGTGACCGACGCCCGCACCGTGCTGCGCGAGAGCCTCGTCTGGGACAACCACGGCTGCATGCCGGTGACGCGCCCGCTCGACGAGTCGTTCCTGCCGCAGCTCCAGCGCTACCGGGCCGCCGGGGTGGACGCGGTGATGCTCAACGTCGGCTTCGGTGAGATGAGCGTCGAGGAGCACCTGCGCATGCTGGCCGGCATGCGCCGCTGGCTGAAGGCGCGGCCCGACGAGTACGTTCTGATCGCCACCGCGGACGACGTCGAGACCGCCCGAGCGACCGGTCGCCTGGCGGTCGGCTTTGACATCGAGGGCGCGAACGCGGTCGCCGACCAAATCAGCCTGATCGAGCTGTACTACGACCTCGGCGTGCGCTGGATGCTTCTCGCCTACAACCGCAACAACCGCGTCGGCGGCGGCTGCCAGGACGACGACCCCGGGCTGACGCCGTTCGGCCGCGAGGTGGTCGCCGAGATGGAGCGCGTGGGGATGCAGGTGTGCTGCAGCCACACCGGCCACCGCACGGTGCGCGACGTCTTCGCGGTGGCCACCAAGCCAGTGGTCTTCTCGCACAGCAACGCGAGCGCGGTGCACCCGCACCCGCGCAACATCCCCGACCAGCTGATCCGGGCCTGCGCCGCGACCGGCGGCGTCGTCGGCATCAACGGGCTCAGCACATTCCTTGGCCGGAACGACAGCATGCCTGAGGCATTCGCGCGCCATATCGACCACGTGGTCCAGCTTGTCGGGCCCCAGCACGTGGCGCTCGGGCTCGACTACGTCTTCGACACCCAGGAGCTGGACGACTTCCTCGCCAGCATGCGTGGCATCTTCCCGCCGGGGCTCGGCTACGAGGAGCGAATCGAGTTCGTCGCGCCGGAGCAGCTCGAGGACATCGTGCAAATCCTGCTGTCGTGGGGCTACGCACCCGCCGACCTGGAGGCACTGCTCGGCGGCAATCTGATGCGCCTGGCGCGAGCGGTGTGGAAAGTGCCACATGTTCCTGCGGGTGCGCCGGGTGGGCGGCCGTGACGCCCGTGCCGGCGAAGCGGCGTCGATGAGCCCGATGGGTGCGGCGTGGCACGACCTCGTCGACGCGGCGCGCACCTTCTCGCGACCCGCGAGGCTCTATCTCCTCGCCTCGTTCTCGATCTGGATGGGTCGCGGCATCCAGACCGTGCTGTTCAACCTGTACCTCGCGGAGGCGGGGTTCAAGGTGGCGTTCGTCGGCAACGTGCTCGCGATGACTGGCGCGGGGCTGGCGGTCGCCGCGATCCCGGCGGGGCTCCTGGCCGACCGCTGGGGACGCCGCCGTTGCCTGATGCTCGGCGTCGTCATCGAGGGACTCGGGCTCCTGCTCCGCGCGTGCGTCGTGGCACCGGCTGCGATCTCCGCATCGAGCTTCGTCGCCGGCCTCGGTCTGTCGCTGGTCTCGATCGCCACGCTGCCTTTCCTGACCGAGCATTCCACGTCGCGCGAGCGAACGCATCTGTTCAGCGCCGCCTTCGCGGTGGCGCTGCTCGCGGGGGTGGCGGGGAGCGCGATCGCCGGCGCGCTCCCGGCGGCGCTGCTGGCGCTTCCCGGCGTGATCCGGCCCGGCACGCTCGTCGCGTACCGCTCGGCGCTGGTCGTCGCGGCAGTGTGCTCGCTCTCCGGCTTGCTGCCGCTCGCCCGGCTGCGCGGCCTGCACGAGACCTCGACCGTGCGGGCGCGCGCGCAGGCGCCGGCTGGCTCGTGGCGGCCGCTGCTGCCGATTGCGCTCAACTTCCTGCTCTTCGGGTGCGGCGCGGGGCTGGTCATCCCGTTCATGAACCTCTACTTCAAGAACCGCTTCGGCTGCTCGAGCGCCCAGATCGGCATGTTCTTCGCGATTGCGGCCGTAGCCACGGCGGTCGCCGCGCTGGCCGGCCCGGCGCTGGCGCGGCGCTTCGGCACGCTGCGCACCGCGGTCGCCTTCGAGCTGCTCTCGCTTCCGTGCCTCGTCTCGATGGGCGCCGAGACGCGCCTCGCCACCGCGGTCGCCGCATTCTGGCTGCGCGCCACGCTCATGCAGGCCGCCACACCGCTGCTCAACAGCTTCGTAATGGAGGCGCTGCCAGCGAGGCTGCGCGCGCGGTCGAGCAGCATCAGCAACCTGATGTTCAACTTGGGCGGGGCCGCGAGCGCCGCCAGCGCCGGGGTGCTGATCCAGCGCTGGGGCTACGCCCTGCCGTTCTACATCACCGCCGTGCTCTACGCGACGGCGTCGATCTCGTTCTACCTATCGTTCCGGAACCTCCCGGTGGGCGCGGCCGAGCCGCGCATCGGGCAGCTCGAAACGAGCCTGCGCGGCGGCGGACCGCTGGCCAGTTGAGCGAGCCGCGGCTCGTTCGGGGAGGAGTGCTGCGATGAGAGAGAGTGTTTTCGAGGTGTTGCGCACGGAGGGGCTTAACCGCCTCCGGATCCACTACGACTGGAGGCGGGATGCGTTCTCGCTGTACGCCGCCCGGGAGTGGGACGCGGACACGCCGTTCGCGAGGTACAACGCGGCTTTCACGGTCTGGACCCTGACGCCGTCACAGGGTCGCTACCTGAACGATGCCGAGACGGAGGGTGCTTTCCAGAGGCACGGGATGGCGCCGCACCTGGCGAAGGTCAAGGAACTCATGCGCAAGGGGCGGCACATCCTCCTCGACTGCTACTACCACGAAGGGCTCGATATCCGCTTCGTCAACCACATTCACAGTGACAAGCGCGGCATCAACAATCGACGCTCGTCGCTGGTGATGGGCGGCATCCGGCGCCACGAGCCCGGCGAGGACGAGATCGACGTGTTCGTCGACGGGATGAACCTCGGGCGCGGCATGACCTTCAAGAACGTTGCGGCCGGCCTGCCGATGGGCGGCTGCAAGACTACCGTCCAGATGGACCCGATCGACCTCGCCGACCTCGACCAGGTGGGCTTCCTGGCGTATGCGACCGACCGCACCCGCAACACCGCGGGGCCCGACATGAACTTCCCGCCGGAGCTCGCCGACGTCGTGAACGAGCACTTCTCGCTGCACTTCGTGGGCGGGCCCAAGGGGCCGTTGGGCCCCACCGGCACCCCCACCGCCCACGGTGTCCACATGGCCGTGAAGCAGGGGGCGAGGTTCCTGTGGGGGTCCGAATCGCTCGCCGGGAAGACCATCGCGGTCCAGGGCCTGGGCGCCGTCGGCTTCCACCTGACTGGCGGCTACCTGAAGGACGGCGCACGAGTGATCGTCTGCGACCGGGATCCCGCGGCAGTCGAGAGGTTCCTGGCGGCCCACCCGGGCGCTCCGGTCAGGGTCGTCGACCCCGGCGAGATCCTTGGCGTCGAGGCGGACATTTTCTCCCCGGCGGCGGGTGGCGGCATCCTCACCACGGAGAACATACCCACGCTGCGTTTCGAGTTGATCATGGGCGGGGCCAACAACGTGCTCAGGGCGTCCAGCCAGGAGGAAGAGATCGCGCTTGCCGAGCTGCTCGCCGAGCGCGGCATCCTCTACCAGGTGGACTGGTGGCACAACATCGCCGGGGTGATGGCGGGTTACGAGGAGTACGTGCACCAGCGCGGGGCCAGCATGGACCGTCTCATGGAGAAGGTCGGCAGACTGTGCGCCGCGAGCACGTGGGAGAACCTGAATGCAGCGCGCCGGGAGGGGATCACGCCCACCGAGCGCGCCTATCGCGCCGTGGAGCGCGAGGTCTACGGCGAGCAGGAGCCGAGCCGATGAAGCGAATCTGGGCGGCGGGTCCGTCCCTGGAGAGGAGCGCTCCATGACGAGGGTGTTCTCCTCCGACTATCGCGACCATGGGACCAGGTACCCGGATCCCTTCCCGGTGCATCGGCTGAAGCGGGTGGATCGCCCGACCACCTGGATCGATGAGGCGGAGGTCCGGCGGGTCGACGAGCGGGAGGGGGGCTTCCATCGCGCCGGGCGAGGGGACTTCGGGCCGCACGTCCAGAAGGAGTACTCCCGGTTCCAGGAGAAGTACCCGCTTTCGGAAGCGCTTTTCAACGTGGCGCATCGGCTGGCCGCGCCCGACTCGGTGGCCGGCGTCCCGCGGCAGAGCCCCGCTCCCGGCACCGACGACCCGGTCGCGATGGCGAGGCACATCAAGGAGACCGCGTACTTCCTGCGGGCCGACGCGGTCGGGATCTGCAAGCTGCCGCCGTACTCGGTGTTCACCCACAGCCGCTCCGACGGTCAGGCGATCGAGCTTGGCCACGCCAACGCGATCGCCATCCTGGTGGACCAGGACTACAAGACCGCGGCAGCGTTCACGGGTCGCGACTGGATCAGCAACTCGATGAGCCTGATGTCCTACTGCCACTCGGCGTTCGTCGCCTGCATGCTGGCGGAGTACATCCGCTCGCTGGGCCACGAGGCGCGAGCCCACCACGTGACGAACTACCAAGTGGTGCTTCCGCCGATCCTGCTGTGGGCCGGGTTGGGCGAGATGTGCCGCATGGGCGACGTGGTGCTGAACCCCTTCCTCGGCCCGCGGTTCAAGGCGGCGGTGGTCACGACCAACTTGCCGCTCCGGGCCGACAAGCCGATCGACTTCGGGCTGCAGGATTTCTGCACCAAGTGCGGGAAGTGCGCGAGGGAGTGCCCGGCCCAGGCGATCTCCCACGGCGGCAAGGTGAAGGAGAAGGGGTACGAGCGCTGGCCGGTGAACGTGGAGAAGTGCACGTCGATGCGGGTGGGGAACCGCCTCGGTTCCGGCTGCGGCACCTGCGTCAAGGTGTGCCCCTGGAACAAGCCGTTCACGCCGTTCCACCGCGCGGTGAGCTGGAGCCTGCGCAACGTGCCTCTCATGCGTCGCCTCGCGATCCGCGCCGACGACTGGTTTGGGTACGGGCGACCGGACCCGGAACGAAAGTGGTGGCTGGATCTCGAAGTCGTGGAAGGGAAGTGGCGCCGCGGTCAACCGCGTTCGTCCGAGAGGAGCACCTAGATGAGCGAACCCACCAGGACAGAGATCGACGCCCTCCTGGCGCCGTGGAGCGGGCCGTACGGCGGGCTGCCGCCGTTCGACCGGGCCACGCCCGCAGCGATCGGCCGTGCCGTCGAGGTCGCGGTCGAGCGCAAGCGCGCCGAGGTCCGCGCGATCGCCGCCAAACCCGAGCCCCCGACGTTCGCGAACACGATCGAGGCGCTCGAGGACAGCGGGCGTGAGCTCAGGCGCATGGCGTGCCTGTTCACCGTCTTCAGCAGCACGATGAGCACGGACGAGATGCGCGAGGTCGAGAAGCGGCTGGCACCGCTGGGTCCCGCGCTCGAGGACGAGATCGCGCACGACGACGCCCTCTTCGCCCGGATCGACGCCGTCCACGCGACCGCCGAGGCGCGCGGGCTGACGGGCGGGCAGCGCCGGCTGACGTCGAAGCTGCGCGAGCGTCTGGTGCGGCGCGGCGCGGGGCTGCCCACCGAGGCGCGGCACCGCCTCGCGGCGATCAACGGCCGCATCGCCGTGCTGTTCGCTGCGTTCAACCAGAACCTGATCGCCGAGCAGGACGCGCAGGTCGTGCTCATCGAGGACGCCAGCGAGCTCGATGGGCTCCCCGAGAGCGCGCGGGCCGCCGCCGCGACCGCAGCGGAGTCGAAGGGCCACCCGGGCACGTGGGCCATCACCAACACGCGCCCCGCGGTGTGGGCATTTCTCACGCACTCGCCCCACCGCCGGCTGCGCGAGAAGGTCTGGCGGATGTGGAGCGGCCGCGGCGGCAACCGCGGCGAACACGACAACCGGCCGGTCATCGCCGAGATCGTGCGCCTGCGCGGCGAGAAGGCGCGGCTGCTCGGGTACCCGACCTACGCGCACTTCGCGACCGCCGATCGCATGGCGCGCACGCCTGAGACCGCACTCGACCTGATGATGCGTGTCTGGAAACCGGTTCTCGCGGCGACGAACGCCCAGATCGCCCAATTGCAGGCGCTCGCGGACGCCGAGGGCGCCGACTTCCAGCTCGCGCCGTGGGACCGCCTGTACTACGCCGAGAAGCTGCGGCGGTCGCGCTTCGGCGTCGACGCCGAGGCGGTCAAGTCGTACCTGCAGCTCGAATCCGTCCTCGATGCGATGTTCTGGGCGGCGGGTCGGCTGTACGGCTACACGTTCAAGCGCCTGCCGGATGCGCCGGTGTGGCACTCCGACGTCCGCGCCTACGAGGTGAGCCGCGCCGGCGAACCGGCCGGTGTGCTGTGGTTCGACCTCATGCACCGGCCCGGGAAGATGCGAGGCTCGTGGCAGGAGGCGTTGCGGTCGGCCGAGACGTTCCGCGGCCGCGTGCTTCCGCTCGCGTGCGTGTTCTCGGGGGTGCCGCAGCCAGCGCCCGGCGAGCCGGTCGTGCTCCCGTGGGAGTACGCCAACGTCTTCTTCCACGAGTTCGGCCACGCGTTGCACATGCTGTCGTACGCTGCAACCTACCCCTCGCTGGACAGCCAGGCGGTCGAGTGGGACTTCATCGAGCTGCCCGCGATGCTGAACGAACGCTGGCTGCTGGACCGCGAGCTGCTCGCCCGGTTCGCGCGCGACCGCGCCGGCGAGCCATTCCCCGCGGTGCTGCTCGACGGCATCGAGAAGGCCGCGCAGTTCGACCGCACCACCACCCTGACCGTGGACATGCTCGCCGGCTCGATCGTCGACATGCGGTTGTACCTGCTGGCGGATGGCCGCGACGTGGATCCATTCCAGCTCGAGGCGGACGTGCTTCGCGAGATTGGGATGCCTGAGGCCGGCGACCTCATCCTCCGCATGCCGCACGCGTATCACACGGTCTCGGACATGTACGCGGCCGGCGTGTACAGCTACCTGTGGGCCGACGTGATGGCGGCCGACGTCGCCGCCGCGTTCGCCCAGGCGCCGGGTGGCATGTACGACGCCGCCACGGCCGAGAGTTACTTCCGATGCATCCTCAGCAGCGGCGCCAGCATCCCGGCGGCGGAGGCCTTCCGGAGTTTCATGGGCCGCGACCCGGATCCCGGCGCGCTGCTGCGGAGGTTCGGGCTGGCGGTCCGGGAATGACCCGGGAGACGGATAGTCGGGCCGTGCCGCGCTCGCTCGACCTGCTCGATCCGCAGTTGAGGCTGCTGTGCGATACCTATCTCCAGGCCGCCCGGGTCCCCGGCGCCTCGATCGCCGTCGTCGCCGGTGACCGGGGCTACCACTACGCCTACGGCGTCAAGTCCGTTCTCACGGGCGAGCCGGTCACGGCGGACACGAGCTTCAACATCGGCTCGTGCTCCAAGGCGTTCGTGTCGGCCGCGGTGGCGTCGCTGGTGGCCGAGGGCCTGGTGGCCTGGGACGACCCGATCTCGCATTTCGTGCCCGAGTTCCAGCTCTACGACCCCGAGGTTACCCGGCAGGTGACGCTGCGGGACCTCGGCGCCAACCGGCTGGGCCTGCCCCGCGTCGGTCTGACCGAGTTCGGGCTCGACCCCGCCTTTCCGCCCGAGCATGTCCTCGCGCGGCTGCGGCACACCGCGCCCGCGTACCCGTTTCGCGACCGCTTCACCTACGTCAACGCGGGGCACATCGCCAACGCGGTTGCGGTCGGGAGGATCACGGGCAAGGGCTACCTCGGCACGCTGCGCCAGCGCATCCTCGAGCCGCTCGGCATGCGCTCGACGTCAGGCGGTGCGGCGGCGTGCGCCGAGTTGCCCGACGTCGCCGGGTGGCACTGCCTTGTCGAAGGCGAGGTCGTGGCCGTAGACCCCGTGTTCACCGATCTCTACCTCGGCGCCGGAGGGATGGTCGTCTCCGGTGCGGACGCGGTCAGGTGGCTGCTCCTGCACCTGCACGGCGGGGCCGTAGACGGTCGTGGGGTGATCCCGCGCGAGGCACTCACCGAGACCCACCGCCCGCACGCGGTCGGCCGCCCCGGCGAGGAGTTCGTGGGTCTCTTCTACCCGGGCGCGAACCTCGGCGCCTACGCGCTCGGCTGGGCGGTCTCGGATTTCGAGGGGCATCCGCTGGTGTGCCACTCGGGCAACGACCTCGGCTGCGGGGCGATGACCATGCTGCTGCCGCGCGCGGGGATCGGCGTCGCCGTGTACGCCAACGTGGCCGGACACGCCTCGGTGGCGCTGGCGTACGCGATCGCCGCTCGTCTCCTCGGCGTGGCGCCACGCGACTGGACGGCGTACTTCGAGGTGGCGCTGGCGCAGGTGAGCGGACCGGCGCCGAAGGCAGCGGAGCCCGAGCCGCCGGCGGACCTGTGCGCCTACGAAGGCGTGTACGGGCACCCGGCCGACGGCCCGCTGGTGATCGAGCGCACAGGCGACGCGCTGACCGGCTGCCTGCGCGACGGCTATCGCTGGGAGTTCACGTTGGAGCCCGCGGGCGGTCACCGCTTCGCCGTGCGGTTCGCGCACCCCGAGTTGCGGGCGGGCCTGCCGGCGGCGCTGGAGTTCACGATGTCGGGCGGCCGGGCGAGCGCGGTCGCGCTGCTGCGCTGGCAGGTGCCGCGTGTGTTTCGCCGAGAGGAGGCGCCATGAAGACCATCCTCGTTCACAACGGCACGCTGATCGACGGCACGGGCCGCCCTCCCGTGGGGCACGCGGGCGTGCTGATCACGGGCGACCGCGTCGAAGCGGCCGGCCCGGTCGCGGAGACCGCTGCCGCGGCCCGCGCCGACGTGCAGCGGATCGACGCGGCGGGCGGCTGGCTCCTGCCCGGTTTCATTGACTGCCACGCGCACATCACGTGGGAGGTCGCCAGCGTCGAGGCGCAGATGCGCCGGCCGCTCTCGCTCAACTTCTACAACTCGGTGTGCTACATGCGGCGAACGTTGGACGCCGGCGTCACCACTGTGCGTGACGCCGGCGGCGCCGACCTGGGAACGCGGATGGCGGTGGAGACCGGCATCGTACCGGGGCCGCGGCTGCAGATCTGCGTCACGCCGCTCTCGCCCACCGGCGGCCACTTCGACCACCGCTTCCCCGTGGGCGTGACCCCCAAGACGCCGCCGTACCCCGGCAAGCCGGCCGCCATCTGCGACGGCGTCGACGAGGTCCGCAAGCGCGTCCGCGAGGTGCTGCTGGCGGGCGCCGACGTGATCAAGATCTGCACCACGGGCGGCGTGCTGAGCCCCACCGACCGGCCCGAGTACACGCAGTTCTCGCCCGAGGAGATCGCGGTGTGCGTCGAGGAGGCGCGCTTCCGCGGCGGCCGCAAGGTGATGGCGCACGCGATCGGCGCTGAGGGGATCAAGAACGCGGTGCGTGCCGGCGTGCACTCGATCGAGCACGGCGTCTTCCTCGACGACGAGGGGCTCGACCTCATGCTCGAGCGCGGCGCCTTCCTCGTGCCGACGCTCTCGGCGGGCATCGCGGTGCTCGAACTGGGAGAGCGGACGGGCACCGTCCCCGAGGACGTGCTGGAGAAGGCGCGCCTCCTGGTCGAGCACAATCTCGAGGCTGCCGCGAAGGCTCGCAAAGCCGGTGTCAGGATCGCGTTCGGAACGGATGCCAGCGTCTTTCCGCACGGCCAGAACTTGCGCGAGCTTGAGATGATGACGCGCATCGGCATGACGCCGCTGGAGGCGATCGGGTCCGCCACCAGGACGGCCGCGGAGTGCCTGGGGTGGGACGACCGGCTCGGGACTCTGGAGCAGGGGAAGCTCGCCGACCTCATCGTCTGCTCGGTCGACCCGCTGCGCGACATCGCCGCGTTGCGCGACCCCCGGAACGTCGTCCTGGTGATGAAGGGCGGCGAGGTGGTCAAGGACATCCGAGGCGCGGCGTGACGCTGGCACTGCGAGTCCTGACGATCCCAGACCCAGACGGGCACGGCGCGGCGCTGGCGCTCAAGGGGGATTGGGTCATCGTCGCCGTCGGCGACGGCACCCACATCGGCCTGGGTGAGGCGTCGCACTCGGGGGATGACGAGACGTGTGGCGCACGGGTCCGGGAGCTGTTCGAGCGCCACGTGCGAGCGATGCCGCCTTCACTCGAGGCCATCCGCGTCCTGGAGAGCGGGTCGTTCGCCACGGCCGGGGACTTTTTGACCGCGACCGCGATTTCCGCGCTCAACCAGGCGCTCTATGACCTGGCCGCGAGGCGGGCGGCCATTCCCGTCTGGAAGCTGCTTGCCCCCGTACCGGTGCGGACAAGGGTGCCCGTCTACATGACCATCAACCGCGCGTTGACAGTGCGCGACGACGAAGACTACCGCAATGCAGTCGAGCGCACCGTGGCGCTCGGTGTGCAGCGCGTCAAGGTGGCCCCTTTCGAGGCCGTGACGCCCGGCTGCGATCAGCTCGCCGCCGCGCGACGGGGTCTGGCCATTCTGCAGATGCTCCGGGCGACGTACCCCGGGGTACGGCTGCGCGTCGACTTCCACGAGCGGTTCAGCCCTGAGAATGCACTCGCGCTGCTTCCCCAACTCGAGCCGCTGGACCTGGAGTGGATCGAAGTGCCCTGCCCGATCGGTCCGGTCAACGCCACCATCCGGCAGCGCACCACGATCCCACTGGCAGCCGGCGAGCTCTACTTCGGGACACGAGACTACGTCGTGCTGGCGGAGCGCGGTTGGGCGGACGTCGTCATGCCGGACGTGAAGCACGTCGGCGGCTTCGGCCCACTGCTCGGCGTGTGCGATGCCGTGCGACCGTTCGCGGTCTCCGTCTCGCCGCACAACCCCTCGGGCGCCGTATCGACGCTGGCCTCACTCCACGCCGCCGCGCTGGCGCCCGGTGCGAGCGAGCTCGAGCTGCCGCTGCACGGCCCCGGCCACCTGCCCCGCTACCGGCACCTGCTGCGCGACGGCGCCCTACATCTGCCGTCGGCGCCAGGTTGGGGCGTGACGCTGGGCGCCCTCCTCGAGAGCTCGACTACAGGAGTGGCCCGATGAGCGTGGAACGGGTCGATCAGGCGATGGACGACCTCGGTCTGCTCATGATCGAGCAGCCCCTCGGTCACGACGACATCTTCGAGCACAGCCGCCTGCGGCCACAGATCACGACACCGTTGTGCCTCGACGAGAGCATTCACAGCGCGCACGAAGTCCACGTCGCCGCGGCGCTCGGCGCCTGCGACATCGTCAACATCAAGACCTCGCGGGTGGGCGGCTTGAGCGAGGCGCGTCGCATCCACGACCTGTGCCTACGCTACGGTCTGAAAGTGTGGATCGGCGGCATGGTCGAGACGGAGATCGGCACCGCCGCGAAGGTGGCGATGGCCGCGCTCCCCGGCGTGACCTTGCACAGCGACATCGCGGTCTCGCACGAACGCTTCGCGATCGCGGTCGCGGAGCCGTTCACCCTCAACGCCGGCGACAGCACCGCCACGGTGCCCACGAAGCCCGGGCTGGGGATCGCGATCGATCCCGACGCCGTCGCGCACATCACGCTGCGGCAGGAGACGTTCGCCGCGCATGGATCCTAGGAGGAGGAGCGTGTGTCGAAGACCACAGTCATCCGCGCCGAGACGCTGTTCGACGGCGAGCGCGTGCTTGCCGACGCCACCATCGTGGTGGAGGGGGACCGGATCGTCGACGTCGGCAAGCGACGCCTGAAGGCGAACTTCACCGGCGTGGTCACGCCGGCGTTCATCGACGCCCACTCGCACATCGGCATGCTCCGCCAGGGCGAGCCTGGCGACGAGGCCGAGGCGAACGACCACACCGATCAGTTCTCGCCCGTCAACGACCCGCTCGACAGCGTCTACTTCGACGACCCGGCGTTCGCCGAGGCGGTCGAGTTCGGAGTGCTGTACTCCTGCATCGTGCCGGGCAGCGGCAACCTGGTGGGCGGGCGCGCCATGGTGATCCGCAACTTCGCCGCCAACCGCGCCGAGGCGCTGGTCTCCGACTACGGGTTCAAGATGGCGCTCGGGTTCAACCCGCGCTCCACCGTCGCCTGGAAGGGGTCACGGCCGAACACCCGGATGGGGATCTACGGGATGCTCGAGAAGCGCTTCGACGCCGTGCTGGCGAAGCGGGAGAAGGCCGAGCTCGCCCGCGAGCGCAAGCAGCGCGAGTTGGAGCGGCGGGCGAAGGAGAAGAAGCTGTCGCGCGCCGAGGTCGCGGAGGAGCGCGCGCTGATCGAGCGCGAGCACGTGCTCGAGCTCGACACCGAGGAGCGGGCGCTGCTGGAGCTGCTGGTGGGCAAGCGGACCGCCAAGGTGCACGTCCACAAGGAGGACGACGCGCTGTACCTGATCGACCTGGCCAAGAAGTACAACCTCAAGGTCACGGCCGACCACCTGGGCGACGTCCACCACCAGGAGATCTTCGAGAA
>Ga0209450_10000858_pt1 | contig 15201 bp, 12 predicted proteins | sample FrelakmetLWP11LW_FD_187149 | JGI IMG/M metagenome (GOLD analysis project Ga0209450, IMG submission 187149) | Freshwater lake sediment microbial communities from the University of Notre Dame, USA, for methane emissions studies - LWP11 LW (SPAdes)... | ecosystem: Environmental > Aquatic >...
AGAACAACAACGCGCGCGGTCGCCCGACGAAGCTCGCGAGCTCGTCCTCGAGCGCGTGGTGCTCACTGCAGTGCCCGCTCACGAGGTGCGATGCACCGCTGCCGACACCCCATTCGCGCGCAGCGGCCACGAGGGCCGCGATCACCTCGGGGTGGTCGGCGAGCCCGAGATAGTCGTTGCTGCAGAAGGCGAGCAGTTCGCGGCCCTCGACTCGAACCCGCGGGCTGCCGCGCGTCCTCGCCTCGACGACCCGACGACGGCGCAGCCGTACTTCGGGCAGCGGCATCGCGCGCGGCGGCGGGTCAGGCCGCGGGTTCGGCTGCACGCCCCGTCTCGGGCTGCAGTCCCAGGCGGGTGAACAGCTCTGCGTCCCGGTTGCGGCCCGGATTCGGCGTGGTCAGCAACTTCTCGCCGTAGAAGATCGAGTTTGCGCCGGCGAGGAAGCAGAGGGCCTGCACCGCGTCGCTCATCTCGGTCCGTCCGGCGGAAAGACGCAGGTAGGACTTCGGCATCAGCAGGCGCGCGGTCGCGATCGTCCGCACCAGGTCGAGCGGGTCGAGTGGCGGGCGCCCGTGCAGCGGCGTGCCCTCGACCTGCACCAGCTGGTTGATCGGCACGCTTTCCGGATGCTGCGGCAGCGTCGCGAGCGTGTGCAGCAACTGCACGCGATCGAGTTCCGACTCGCCCATGCCGAGGATGCCGCCGCAGCAGACGTTGAGCCCGGCGTCGCGCACCGCCTGCAGCGTGTCGAGGCGGTCCTGGTAGGTCCGTGTCGTGATGACCTCGCCGTAGAACGCTGCCGACGTATCGAGGTTGTGGTTGTAGTAGTCGAGCCCGGCGTCCTTGAGCTCCCGGGCCTGCCCGGGCGTCAGCATGCCGAGCGTCGCGCAGGTCTCGAGGCCGAGTGCGCGCACTTCACGCACCATCTCCTTGATCTGCTCGAGCTGTCTTGGCTTCGGGTTGCGGTACGCGGCTCCCATGCAGAAGCGGGTCGCGCCGCTGCGGCGGGCGGCTTGCGCTGCCGAAATCACGTCCGCAAGGTCCATCAGGTCCTCGCGGCCGACCTCGGTCTCGTAGCGGACGCTCTGCGGGCAGTACGCGCAGTCCTCCGGGCAGGCGCCCGTCTTGATGGACAGCAGCGTGCTCACCTGCACGCGGTTCGGATCGAACGTCAACCGGTGGACGCGCTGTGCGTGATACAGCAGGTCGTTGAACGGCAGCGCGAACATCGCGCGCGCCTCTTCGAGCGTCCAGTCGGTGCGCGCTGCGCCAAGCAGGGCCAGGTCCAGGGTTGCCATTGGGAATCCTGCGATTTGCGGTCGAAAATGCCAATGCCGCCGATGGCGGCGACGCGGATGCTCTGCAGCGACGGTCCGCGACCAGTATTTCGACGTCTGATTGCTGCTGTCAACCAATTATGCCCACCAAGGTTTACAGCTGGCTCGATCGCATCTGCAGCGCCCTCCTGCCACCCCGTTGCGTACTGTGCGGTGGACCCGGGCAGCAGCCCAGTCTGGACATCTGCAGCGCCTGCGAGGGCGATCTGCCAGTCCAGGCCATCCTGGACGACCCGCGGTCCCGTGATCTGTGGCCGTGTGATCGCGGGTTCGCGGCCTTTGCATACGCTTCGCCCGTGGATTTCCTGGTGCATGCGCTGAAGTACCGCGGCCAGCTGGCGACAGGTCGTGTGCTCGGCGTACTGCTCGGCAAGAGCATCGTGCGGTGCCTTCTCCACCGTGACGTCGATGTCGTCGTGCCGGTGCCCCTGCATCCTGTTCGCCATGCCGAACGGGGGTTCAACCAGTCCGCGGAACTCGGGCGCTGGGTCGCCCGGGAGGTCGGCTGCAGGTTCTGCGAGGGCGCCGTGACCCGCGTCCGCCACACGGGCCCGCAGGTGGGCTTGCGCCTCGACGAACGGCGCACCAACCTGGCTGGCGCATTCTCATGCGCGGCATCGCTGGCTGGGCTGCGGGTCGCGGTCGTCGACGATGTGCTGACCACGGGCAGCACGGCGCGCGCCATCGCCACCGCGCTGCGCGAGGCGGGCGCGGCGTCCGTCGACCTCTGGTGCGTTGCTCGCGCGCTGCCGCCGGGGCATTGCGTCGAGCCCGAGAACCGGTCGCATCCGTTCGAGACCTGATTTTTTAACGCATTCCTGTCTACCGCTGGCTGCGGTGCAGCGACATCCTGTACCGCAAGCCCGCCCTGCCGGGGTTTTCCAGGTCCGGAGGAAATCATGGAATTCCAGGTACTGATCGTCACTGCGTTGCTGCTGATCGCGACCTGGGGGCTGTGGCGCGCCGTCACAGTGCTCAAGGGGCCGGAATGACGGCTCTGGCGTTCGTCAGCCTCGGGCTCGCGGTTGCCGTCGGCGTCTACCTGGTCGTCGCGCTCCTGAAGCCGGAGTGGTTCCAATGACCGCCATCGGCCTGCTGCAGATCATCGCCTACGTCGTCGTGCTGCTGGTCCTGGTGAAGCCGCTCGGGAGCTTCATGGCCAGCCTCTACGACGGCGAGCGCACGTTCCTCGCCCCGCTGCTGGGTCCGCTCGAGCGGCTCGTCTACCGCGTCGCCGGCGTCGACCCGGCGCAGGAGCACGACTGGAAGAAATACGCCCTGGCGCTGCTGGCTTTCAACTTCGCCGGCTTCCTCGCGGTCTACCTGCTGCAACGCCTGCAAGGCGTGCTGCCACTCAATCCGCAGGATTTCGCAGCCGTAGCACCCGATTCGGCGTTCAACACCGCCGTGAGCTTCGCCACCAACACCAACTGGCAGGGGTACGGCGGCGAGACCACGATGAGCCACCTGACCCAGATGCTCGGCCTCGGCGTGCAGAACTTCCTGTCGGCCGCGTCGGGCATGGCGGTGCTGGTGGCGCTGGTCCGTGGCTTTGTCCGCAAGGAAACCGCCGAGGTCGGCAATTTCTGGGTGGACGTGACACGGAGCACGCTCTACGTGCTGCTTCCCCTATCCACCGTGCTCGCGATCGCGCTCGTGGGGCAGGGGGTCGTGCAGAGTTTCGCACCGCATCGCACGGTCCCGCTCGTGGCACCCGTGGTCATCGCCGTTCCTGCATCGGATCCGTCGGGAGCGCCGATCCTGGACGCGAACGGCGTGGCGGTGACGCGCCCGGAGGTCGTGGACGAGCAGACGCTTCCGCTCGGCCCCGCCGCGAGCCAGGTCGCGATCAAGCAACTCGGCACGAACGGCGGTGGCTTCTTCAACGTCAATTCGGCCCATCCGTTCGAGAACCCGACGCCACTGTCCAACTTCCTGCAAACCCTGGCGATCCTGCTGATCCCGGCGTCGCTCTGTTATGCGTTCGGGCGCATGGTCGGCGACACGCGGCAGGGCTGGGCGATCCTCGCGGCGATGACCGTGATCTTCGTACCGCTCGCGATCGCGGGCTACGCGGCCGAGCAGGCCGGCAATCCGCTCATCGGCACTGAGCTGGTCGACCAGTCGGCCTCCCCGGCGCAATCGGGTGGAAACATGGAGGGCAAGGAGGTCCGCTTCGGGGTGGCGAGCTCGGCGCTGTGGGCCGCTGCGACCACCGCGGCGTCGAACGGCTCGGTGAACGCCATGCACGGCTCGTTCACGCCGCTTGGCGGGCTGGTGCCGATGTGGCTGATGCAGCTCGGCGAGGTCGTGTTCGGCGGAGTGGGCAGCGGCCTCTACGGGATGCTGATGTTCGCGATCGTCGCGGTGTTCATCGCCGGACTGATGGTCGGACGCACGCCGGAGTATCTCGGCAAGAAGATCGAGGCCTACGAAGTGAAGATGGCTTCGCTGGTGCTGCTGCTGCCCTGCGCCGTCGTGCTCGTCGGCACGGCGATTGCGAGCGTCGTCCCCGAGGCGGCCGCGAAGGTCGGCAACCCGGGGGCCCATGGATTCTCCGAGATCCTCTACGCGTTCTCGTCCGCCGGCAACAACAACGGCAGCGCGTTCGGCGGGCTGTCGGCCAACAACCCCTTCTACAACTTCGCGCTTGGCGTCGCGATGTGGATCTCGCGTTACTGGCTGATGATCCCGGTGCTGGCGATCGCGGGCAGCCTCGCGGCGAAGCGTTCCGTGGCCATTACGGCCGGCACGCTGCCGACGCACACGCCCCTGTTCGTGGCCATGCTGGTCGGCGTCGTGCTGCTCATCGGAGCGCTCACGTTCGTGCCGGCCCTGGCCCTGGGCCCAGTCGTCGAGCATCTGCAGATGATCGGCGCAGGCTGATTCGAGGTCAAAGCCATGTCTACCGCCGCCAGCACACCCCAGCCATTCATGACCGGTCCGATCGTCGTCGCGGGCATCCAGGATGCCTTCCGGAAGCTCGATCCGCGCGTGCAGGTCCGCAACCCGGTCATGTTCGTCGTCTACGTCGGCAGCATCCTCACCACCGCCGTCGGTATCGCTGCGGCGACGGGGTTCGGCGACGACGCCGGCCATCCAGGCTTCGTCCTCGCGATCGCTGCGTGGCTGTGGCTCACTGTCCTGTTCGCCAATTTCGCCGAAGGCGTCGCCGAGGGACGCGGCAAGGCCCAGGCGGCCGCATTGCGCTCGACGCGGCGCCAGGTCGTTGCGAAGCGGCTGCATGCGCCCGACCGCGCGGGCGGTTACGAAAAGGTGGGCGCCGACACGCTGCGCATCGACGATCTGGTGCTGGTCGAGGCGCAGGATACGATCCCCGCGGACGGCGAGGCGGTCGACGGCGTGGCGTCCGTTGACGAGAGCGCGGTCACGGGCGAGTCCGCGCCCGTACTGCGCGAGGCCGGCGGGGACTTCACCTCCGTGACCGGCGGCACGCGGGTGCTCTCCGATTGGCTCGTCGTGCGGGTGACGAGCAACCCCGGTGACTCGTTCATCGACCGGATGATCGCGCTCGTCGAGGGCGCAAAGCGGGGCCGGACGCCGAACGAGATCGCGCTGTCGATCCTGCTCGCGATGCTGACGCTGGTGTTCCTGCTCGCGACGGCGACGCTGGCGCCTTTCTCCGCATTCGCGGTGACGGCAGCGGGTGCCGGGGCGACCGTGCCGATCGTCGTGCTCGTCGCCCTCCTCGTGTGCCTGATTCCGACGACGATCGGCGGACTCCTGTCCGCGATCGGCATCGCCGGCATGGATCGCATGGTGCGCGCGAATGTCATTGCGACCAGCGGCCGCGCGATCGAGGCGGCCGGGGACGTGGACGTACTGCTGCTCGACAAGACCGGCACGATCACGCTGGGCGACCGGCAGGCGACGACGTTCCATCCGGCGCCGGGCGTGACGGAGCAGGAGCTCGCCGACGCCGCACAGCTGGCCTCGCTGTCCGACGAGACGCCCGAAGGACGCTCGATCGTCGTGCTCGCGAAGCAGAAGTTCCAGCTGCGCGGCCGGGACCTCGCCGGTCTCCCGCACACGTTCTACAAGTTCTCGGCACAGACGCGCATGAGCGGCGTCGATCTCGAGGGCCGCCGGCTGCGCAAGGGTGCGGCCGATGCGATTCGCCAGTTCGCCGAGTCGGTCGGCGCGGCCTGGCCGGCGGCGGTCACGAGCACGGTTCACGACATCGCGCGGCAGGGCGCCACGCCGCTCGCAGTCGCGGATGGTGCGCGCGTGCTCGGCGTCGTCGAACTGCGCGACATCGTCAAGGGCGGCATCCGGGAGCGCTTCGCCGAGCTGCGCCAGATGGGCATCAAGACGGTCATGGTCACGGGTGACAACCGGCTCACGGCCGCGGCGATCGCCGCCGAAGCGGGCGTGGACGATTTCCTGGCCGAGGCCACGCCGGAGGCCAAGCTCAAGCTGATCCGCCAGTACCAGGCCGACGGCCACCTCGTCGCAATGTGCGGCGACGGCACCAACGACGCTCCGGCGCTCGCACAGGCCGACGTCGCAGTCGCCATGAACTCGGGCACGCAGGCCGCGAAGGAAGCGGGCAACATGGTCGACCTCGACTCGAACCCGACGAAGCTGATCGAGGTCGTCGACGTCGGCAAGCAGATGCTGGTCACGCGCGGCGCGCTGACGACGTTCTCGATCGCGAACGACGTCGCCAAGTATTTCGCGATCATCCCGGCTGCTTTCGCGGCGACCTACCCGGCCCTCGACGCACTCAACCTGATGCGGCTCGCGAGCCCGCAGAGCGCCATCCTGTCGGCCGTGATCTTCAACGCGCTGATCATCGTCGTGCTGGTGCCGCTCGCGCTGAAGGGGGTCAGGACGCGGGCCGCCTCGGCGCCGATCCTGCTGCGCCGCAACCTGCTCGTCTACGGCCTGGGTGGCATGTTCGTCCCGTTCGTCGGCATCAAGCTGATCGACGTCGTGCTGAATGCCCTGCGGCTGGTCTGAGGTATCGTCATGACCTACCTGTTGCGGCCATTGCTCGTCGTCTTCATGTTCCTCACGCTCATCACAGGAGTCGTCTACCCGCTGGTCGTCACCGGCATCGGGCAACTCGCCTTCCACCGGCAGGCGACCGGCAGCGTGCTCGAGCACGATGGCCGTCCCGCGGGGTCGGCGTTGCTGGGACAGCCGTTCTCGGATCCCGCGCACTTCTGGCCACGTCCATCTGCGACCGGCCCGCAGCCGTACAACGGCGCGGCTTCGACCGGCTCGAACCAGTCGTCGACGAATCCAGCCCTGCTGGATGCCGTGCGGGCACGGGTCGCAGCACTGCGCGTGGCAGACCCCGGCAATTCCGCGCCGGTGCCCGTGGACCTCGTCACGGCGTCGGGGAGCGGCCTGGACCCGCACATCTCGCCGGCGGCGGCCGAATACCAGGTGGCCCGCGTGGCCCGCGTCCGGGGGCTCCCCGAGGATGACGTCCGGGCGTTCGTCGCGGCGCACACCTCGAGCCGGACCCTGGGTCTGCTCGGCGAGCCACGCGTCAACGTGCTCGCCCTGAACCTCGCACTGGATGCGAGGGCACGGTGACGGAGGAACCGAGCCGCCCGGATCCGGATCGGCTGCTCGCCGAGGTCGTTCGCGATGAGGCGCGCGCGAAGCGCGGGCGCCTGCGCACCTTCTTCGGTGCGTCGGCCGGCGTCGGCAAGACCTACGCGATGCTCGAGGCCGCGCGCAGTGCGCGGGCCGGTGGAGTGGACGTCGTGGTGGGGTATGTCGAACCCCACGGCCGGGCGGAGACCGAGCGTCTCCTCGAAGGACTCGAGCGGCTGCCGACGCTGCCGGTTCTCTATCGGGGCGCGGTCCGCCAGGAGTTCGACCTGGACGCCGCGCTGCGGCGCCGCGCAGCGATCACGCTGGTCGACGAGCTGGCGCATTCGAACCTCGTCGACGGCCAGCCGCCGCCGCGACATGCGAAGCGGTGGCAGGACATCGAGGAGATGCTCGGCGCGGGACTCGACGTGTGGACCACGGTCAACGTCCAGCATCTCGAGAGTCTCAACGACGTCGTCGCGGGCATCACGGGCGTACGTCAGCAGGAGACGGTCCCGGATCGGATCTTCGACGACGCCGACGAAATCGAGTTGATCGACCTGCCGCCGGACGACCTGCTCGAGCGGCTCAGGGCCGGCAAGGTCTATCTCCCCGAACAGGCGCAGACGGCGATCGAGCGGTTCTTCCGCAAGCCGAACCTGATCGCGCTGCGCGAACTCGCGCTGCGCCGTACGGCCGATCGCGTCGATGCCGCGGCCCGGGAATACGCCGGCCGGGAGCCGGTCTCGCGGCCCTGGCTCGCGCGGGATCGCTTCCTGATCGCGGTCGCGCCCGACGAACAGGCCGAGCACCTGGTGCGCTTCGCGAAGCGTTTCGCAGATGCGCTCGACGCCGAGTGGACGGTCGTGTCGGTCGAGACGCCCGCGATGCTGCGACTCAGCGAAGCGGAGCGCAATCGGCGCATCGACGTGCTGCGCCTGGCGGAGTCGCTCGGTGCGGAGACGGTGACGTTGGACGGCCCGGCCCCCGGCCCGGTGATCCTCGAGTATGCGCGTGTGCGCAACGCCAGCCGAATCGTGGTCGGCGAACCGCGGCGTCGCGGCTGGCGTTCCTGGCTGCGGCCGACCACCGCGACCTACCTGATCCGGCGTCCCCATGGAATCGACGTGACCGTGGTCGCAAAGCGCGACGAGGCCGGCGGTGGGGGACCCGCGCGACGGACTGCAGCCTCGGCTGTGGCCGGCAGCGGAGGCGCAGAGATTCGTTGGGATCGGTACTGGTGGGCCGTCGGAATGTCGGCGATCGCAACGCTGGTCGGCGCGCTGATGGACCCGTTCTTCTCGGTCACCAACATCGTGATGGTGTACCTGCTCGGTGCGCTCGTCGCGGGACTGCGCTTCGGGCGGGGCCCGGCCACGCTGACGGCCGTGCTCAACATCGCCTGCTTCAATTTCTTCTTCGTCCCGCCGCGACTCACGTTTGCCGTCTCCGACGTCCAGTATCTGGTCACGTTTGCCGTCATGCTGGCGGTTGCGCTCACGATCGCGAACCTGGCCGCCAACGTGCGGCAGCAGACGCGTGTGGCCGGCGCGCGCGAGCGCCGCACTGCGATGCTCTATGCCATGAGCCGTGAGCTGGCGGCGGCGCGCGGTATCGACGCCATGCGCGAGCTCGCCGTGAAACACGTCGCCGAGACTTTTGCCAGCAAAGTCGTGGTGCTGCTGCCGAATCGGGTCAACCACTTCGATCCCGTGGCGGTTCGCGCCGACCCCCGCATCTACGAATCGCCGGACCTGTCCATCGCGCAATGGGTCTATGACAAGGGCGAACCCGCCGGGCTCGGAACGGACACGCTGCCGGGCGCGCCGGCGATTTATCTGCCGCTCCTCGGTGCCGCGCGGCCGCTCGGCGTGCTCGCCGTGCTCCCGTCCAACCGGCGGCGCGTGCTGTTGCCGGAGCAGCGACACCTGCTCGAGACATTCGCAGGGCAGGTCGCGCTCGCCATCGAGCGCACGCAGCTCGCGGAGGCGGCAGAGATCGCGCGGGTGGCGGCTGAGACGGAGACGCTGCGGAACACTCTTCTCGCCTCGATCTCGCACGACATCCGCACGCCGCTCGCGGTCATCGCGGGCGCGAGCAGTGCCCTGAGCGATGCCCGGCTGCAGCTCGACGAGGCGACGCGGGCCAGGCTCGCACGTTCCATCGAAGCCAAGGCGCGCGACGTCTCCGAGCTCGTCTCCAATGTCCTCGACCTGATGCGCTTCGGGGCCGGCCGGATTCCGCTGCGACGCGACTGGGAGACCGTGGACGACCTCGTCGGGGTCGCGCTGAGCCGTCTCGAGGGAAGATTGCATGAGCATGTCGTGACGGTGGCGCTTCCCGACGACCTGCCGGCGGTCTTCGTCGACGCCGGGCTGATGATCCAGGTGCTGGCGAACCTGCTCGACAACGCCGTGCGGCACACGCCGCCTGGGACGCATGTCGCGATCCACGGCCAGGTTCGCGACGGCAACCTCGAGATCGCGGTGGAGGACGACGGCGCTGGACTGCCTCCGGGCGACCCGGACCGGCTGTTCATGAAGTTCCAGCGCGGCCGGGAGGAAGGCGAGGGTGGCGGGGCCGGCCTCGGCCTGGCCATCTGCCGCGCGATCATCCAGGCGCACGACGGCGAAATTCACGCATCGAACCGGCCGCAGGGCGGGGCCCGATTCGCGATCAGGCTGCCGATCGGGGAGGCGAGCGAGTGACCGAGGCGATGTTCCTCGTGCTCGTGGTCGAGGACGACCGTGACATCAGCGCGGTGCTGCGCACGCTGCTCGAGGCCGAAGGTTACCGGGTCGCGGTGGCCGAATGCGCCGAGCGCGCGTTGGTCGAGGCCCGCGGTCGTCGGCCGGACCTGATGCTGCTGGATCTCGGCCTGCCTGATCGCGACGGGCAGTCGGTCATCCGCGAGGTTCGCGGCTTTTCGCCGCTGCCGATCATCGTCCTCTCCGCCCGCACGATGGAAGCGGAGCGCATTGCAGCATTGGATGCCGGAGCCGACGACTACGTCACCAAGCCATTCAGCTCGCGCGAGCTGCTGGCCCGCGTCCGTGCGGCGCTGCGCCGTGCCGCGCGCACCGGCGGACAACCGTCGCTGCTGAAGATCGGCCTGCTGGACGTCGACTTCGCACGAAGGCAGACCCAGGGACCAGGCGGTCCCGTGCATCTCACGCCCCTGGAGTTCCGCGTGCTCGAGTGCCTGGCACGCGCCCACGGCCTGATCGTGACACGGGACCAAATCATCCGCGAAGTCTGGGGGCCCGACCGGGTCGGTGACACGCGCAATCTGCGCGTGTATGTCAAGCTGCTGCGTGGGAAGATCGAGCCCGAGCCGGATCGCCCTCGATTCCTCCTCACTGAGGCCGGAGTAGGCTACCGACTCGACGTCGACTGAGCCGGCGCCGCACGCATCGCAATCGCCCGTCCATGGCGCGTGAGCGGTCGCGCGGGCATGGTGGTATGCGTTAGGCTCTCGGGCCCGATTCGCATCGCATTCCCGACCGAGCGCGAGCATGCCGCTGCCCATCGCCATCCTCATCCTGATCGCGGGTGCCTGGCTCCCCGCTGCACTTAGCCGCGCGTTGCGGATCGACGCGGCGTACACGACCGTGGTCATGGTCGGTCTGGCGCTCGCGATCGTGCTCGCGCAGGCCGGACAAGTGCTCGAGGGCGGCACGCTGGTGCAGAGCTGGCCGTGGATGCCGGCGCTGGGCCTGAACGCGTCGTTCCGCCTCGACGGCTTCGGCCTGCTGTTCGCGCTGCTGATCCTGGTCATCGGGCTGCTGGTCGTCGTCTACGCGCGCTACTACCTGAGCCCCGACGATTCGCAGGAGCGCTTCTTCGGGCTGCTGCTGTTCTTCATGGGGGCGATGCTCGGCATCGTCCTGTCCGAGAACCTGCTGCTGCTCGCGACGTTCTGGGAGCTGACGAGCCTGAGCTCGTTCCTGCTGATCGGCTTCTGGCGCCACGAACCCGAGGCGAGGCGCGGCGCGCGGCTCGCGCTGATGGTCACCGGAGCGGGCGGCCTCGCGCTGCTGGCGGGCGTGCTGCTGCTCGGCCACGTGGTGGGCAGCTACGAGCTCACGCAGGTGCTGGCCTCGGGCCCACTGATCAAGGCGCATCCGCTCTACGAGCTGATCCTGGTGCTGGTGCTGCTCGGCGCGTTCACCAAGTCCGCGCAGTTCCCGTTCCACTTCTGGTTGCCGCACGCAATGGCCGCGCCGACGCCGGTCAGCGCCTACCTGCACTCCGCGACCATGGTGAAGGCGGGCATCTTCCTGCTGGGCCGGCTGTTCCCGGCGCTCGCCGGCACCGAGATCTGGTTCTTCGTCGTGAGCGGGGTCGGCCTCACGACCCAGCTCTTCGCCTCCTACGTCGCGTTGTTCCGCCACGATCTCAAGGGGTTGCTCGCCTATTCGACGGTGAGCCACCTCGGCCTGATCACGCTGCTGTTCGGCCTCGGCACGCCGCTCGGCGAGATCGCGGCGGTGTTTCACATCATCAACCACGCGGTGTTCAAGGCGTCGCTGTTCATGGCGGCGGGCATCGTCGACCACGAGACCGGCACGCGGGACATGCGCAGGCTGAGTGGCCTCGCGCGCTTCATGCCCTGGACCGCTGCGCTCGCGACCATCGCTGCGGGCGCGATGGCGGGCGTGCCGTTGTTGAACGGTTTCCTCAGCAAGGAGATGTTCTTCGCCGAATCCTTCCAGGTGCAGTGGCTCGGCAGCTGGTACTGGCTGATGCCGGTCGCGGCGACGCTGAGCGGCATTTTCACCGTGGCGTACTCGACTCGCTTCGTCCACGACGTCTTCTTCGGACCACCGCCCCAGGGGCTGCCGAAGACGCCGCATGAACCGCCACGCTGGATGAAGGTGCCGGTCGAGGTGCTGGTGGCCCTGTGCCTGCTCGTCGGGCTGATGCCCGCGATCACGGTCGATCCGCTGCTGCGTGCGGCCGCCGCCGCCGTGCTGCAGGCTCCGCTGCCCGAGTTCTCGCTCAAGCTCTGGCATGGCATCAACCTGCCGCTGCTGATGAGCGTCGTGGCCTTCGTGGGCGGCGTGCTCGTCTATTTCACGCGCCGCTACCACTTCGATCTGCACGGCTACCAGGCGCGACTGGTGGACGGGCGCGCGTTGAGCGAGGTCGCGGTCGCCCGCACGGTTCGGGGCGCGCGCTGGCTGGTCGAGCGCGTCGCCAACGGGTCTCTGCAGCGGTATGTGCTGCTGCTCGTGGTCGCCGCGCTCGTGCTCGGCCTTGCGGGAGCGCGCGGCCTGGTGCTGTCAGGGCCGGTCGCGATGACGCCGCCCGACGCGCTCGCCGTGCTGCTGACCGCCGCGCTCGTGCTCACCGCGGTCGCGGCCACCGTGCTGCATGCCCGGCGGCTGCTGGCCGTGATCCTGATCGGCGTCGTCGGGCTCGTCGTGTCGCTGGCCTTCGTGCGCTTCTCGGCGCCCGATCTCGCGCTGACTCAGCTGCTCGTCGAGATCGTGACGGTGATCCTGCTGCTGCTGGCGATGTACTTCCTGCCCGCGGAAACGCCCCGGGATTCGACGCCATTGCGGCGCGGACGTGACGTGCTGATCGCGGCAGCGGGTGGCGGCGCGGTCGCCGCGCTCGCCTGGGCCCTGCTGACGCGTCCGCTCGATACGATCGCCTGGTATTACCTGGAGAACGCGAAGCCAGCGGGCGGCGGGTACAACGTCGTCAACGTGATCCTGGTGGACTTCCGTGGCTTCGACACGCTCGGCGAGATCACGGTCCTTGGGATCGCCGCCGTCGGCATCGTCGCGTTGCTGCAGGGACTCAAGCTCGACGCGCCGGGCGTCGACTGGGAGGGCCGCCCGTGGGCCGGGGAGCGCTATCCGCTGATGTTGCGCGTGCTGTCGCGGCCACTGCTGCCGCTCGCGCTGCTCGTGTCCGCCTACCTGTTCCTGCGCGGCCACAACGCTCCCGGCGGCGGTTTCATCGCGGGCCTGGTCACCGGCACGGCGATCATCCTGCAGTACGTCGCGTACGGCAGCGAGTGGGCGCGCGAGCGGTTGCCGTGGAGCTACTCGAACGTCGTCGCGGCCGGCCTGCTGGTCGCGACGCTGACCGGCATCGCGAGCTGGGTGTTCGGCGCGCCGTTCCTGACGTCCACGTTCGGCTACGTGGCCTGGCCGGTCGTCGGCCAGTTCGAGCTCGCGAGTGCAATGGTCTTCGACCTGGGCATCTACCTCGCCGTCGTGGGCGTCGTGCTCGTGATCATCGGGCGTCTCGGCGGGCTCTCCGGGCCGGAGACCCGCGCTGCGGGCCCGGGAGAGAACTAGCATGGAAGGCCTCGTCGTCATCGCGATCGGCGTGCTGACAGCTGCGGGCCTGTACCTGCTGCTGCGCGCGCGCACGTTTCCCGTGCTGCTCGGGCTGACGCTGCTGTCCTACGCGGTGAACGTGTTCCTGTTCGCGTCGGGCCGGCTCGTCGTGGCGAGCGCGCCGCTGACGGACCAGGGACTCGAGCGTTACCCGGATCCGGTGCCCCAGGCGCTGGTGCTCACCGCGATCGTGATCGGGTTCGGCATGACCGCGCTGCTGGTCGTGGTCGCGTTGCGTGCGCTCCGCGAGACCGGTAGCGACCACGTGGACGGAGGCCAGGCTTGAGCCACCTCGCCATCCTGCCGGTGCTGCTGCCGCTCGTGACGGGCAGCCTGCTGCTGTTCACGAGTCGTCTCGCCGAGGGCCTGCGCCGTGCCGTCGGCTTTGCAGCGACGCTGGCGCTGCTGCCGATCGCGCTGCTGCTGATGTCGCAGGTCGCGGACGGCTCGTACGTCGTCTACTCGCTCGGCGGGTGGCAGCCTCCGTTCGGGATCGTGCTGGTCGCGGACCGGTTGTCGGCGCTGATGCTGCTGCTGACCGCGATCGTGGCGCTTGCGAGCCACGTCTACGCGGGCGACGGCCAGGACGCGGCCGGTCCGCAGTTCCAGTCGCTGTTCCAGTTCCAGTTGCTCGGCATCAACGGTGCCTTCCTGACCGGCGACCTGTTCAACCTGTTCGTGTTCTTCGAAGTGCTGCTGATCGCGTTCTACACGCTGCTGCTGCACGGCCTCGGGCCGCAGCGCGTCGGCGCCGCGGTGCACGTCGTCGTGTTGAACCTGATCGGCTCGGCGCTGTTCCTGTTCGCGGTGGGCACGCTCTACGGCGTGACCGGGACGCTGAACATCGCCGACCTGGCCCGCGTGATCCCCGCGCTCGATGCAGAGACTGCCCCGCTCGCCCGCAGCGGCGCCTTGCTGCTGCTCGGCGTCTTCGCGCTCAAGGCGGCGCTGCTGCCGCTGGGGTTCTGGTTGCCGCGCTCCTACGCCGCGGCCCTCGGTGCAACGGCCGCGCTGTTTGCCGTGCTGACCAAGGTGGGCGTCTACGCGATCCTGCGCGTGTTCCCGCTCGCGTTCGGTCCCGGCGCCGGCGAGCTTGCCGGCGTGGCCTCGCCGTGGGTGCTGCCGGCCGCGCTCGTGACGCTTGCCTTCGGAGCGCTCGGCGTGCTCGCAGCACGCGCGCTGCGCGAGGCGGCCGGGTGGCTGGTCGTCTATTCGGTCGGCACGCTGCTCGTGGCCATCGGCCTCTTCTCCGAAGCCGGTTACGCGGCCGCCGTCTATTACACCGCCCACTCGACGCTGGTCAGCGCAGCGCTGTTCCTGCTCGCAGACGCCGTGGCACGGCAGCGCAGCGTCGGCGGCGACCGTCTCGACGTGGTCGACTCGATGCCGCAGGCCGGCCTGCTCGGCTCGCTGTTCATCGTGGCCGCCGTGGCGATGGCCGGGCTGCCGCCGCTGACCGGTTTCGCCGGCAAGATCATGATTCTCGACGCGGCCCGCGACAGCGGCCTGGCCGTCGTGACCTGGAGCGTGCTGCTGTCGGCGGCGCTCGTCGTGATCGTGGCACTCGCGCGCGCGGGCAGCGCGCTCTTCTGGCGCATCGCCGACGCAGGCACCGCGCGCCCCGCCCAGCGCCGGGTTCCGGTGCGGACGCTCGCACCGATCGGCCTGCTGCTGGCCTCTGTCGTGGCCATGGTTGCCTGGGGCGGCAGCGTCACGGCCTACGCGTGGAGCACCGCCGGCCAGCTCGCCCGGCCATCGGCGTATGTCGAGGCGGTGCTCGGCACCGCTGCGGACGACCGCAGGAGTCTCCGGTGAGCGCGGCGCGCTGGCTGTTTCCGCACCCGCTGCTCAGCGTGCTGCTGGTCGTGTGCTGGCTGTGGCTCAACAACACGCTTGCCGCGGGGCACGTGCTGCTCGGCGCGGGGCTCGCCACCGCG
>Ga0209450_10000859_pt1 | contig 15201 bp, 15 predicted proteins | sample FrelakmetLWP11LW_FD_187149 | JGI IMG/M metagenome (GOLD analysis project Ga0209450, IMG submission 187149) | Freshwater lake sediment microbial communities from the University of Notre Dame, USA, for methane emissions studies - LWP11 LW (SPAdes)... | ecosystem: Environmental > Aquatic >...
CTTGTCAACCAACGCTTTGGCGATGTACGTGATCAGCTCCTTCATCTCCATACCCCCCTCCTTCCAGAGTGCAACAAGGCCGTTAGGTGTGATGTCTCAGCTTTTGGAACTCTTAAGCATCCCTTCCTTCTTCAAAATGGATCTCGCGGATTCTGAAAGCGTGGCTCCTTTCTCCAGCCAATGGTTCACCTTTTCTTTGTGAAGTTTGATGAGAGCCGGATTCTTGGTCGGGTCATAGGACCCGAGGATTTCCAGGAACTTTCCATCCCGTGGCGATTCCGAGTTTGCTGCAACCAAACGATAGTAGGGCTTTTTTCTGGCCCCCAACCTGGTGAGTCTAATCCTTACAGCCATTCCTTTTACCACCCCCTTTTCTTGTCAAAGCGCGGAGCTCAGTGAAACATGGACGGTACTCCCTGCAACCCTTTCCGGGTCAGGTTTTCCATCATTTTCTTTGTCTGCGCGAAGTTCTTCAAAAGCCGATTCACATCCTGTATCGTCGTTCCACTCCCGAGGGCTATTCGCCTCCTTCGACTGCCGTTGATGATCTTGTAGTTTCCTCTCTCCTCCCTGGTCATAGAATTGATGATCGCCTCGACCCTGCCCAGCTCCTTTTCGTCGGGCTTCATGTTCTTGAGCTGTTTGAGCTGTCCCAGGCCGGGAATCATGCCCATGATCTGCTCCAGGGAACCGAGCTTTTTCAGCTGCCTGAGCTGACCCAGGAAGTCCTCAAGGTCGAACTCCCGTTTTTTCAGCTTCTTTGCAAGCTTCAGGGCCTCTTTTTCGTCGAACTCCTCCTGGGCTTTCTCGATGAGGGAAAGCATGTCCCCCATGCCGAGGATCCGGGAGGCCAGCCGGTCCGGGAAAAAGGGCTCCAGCGCGTCGAGCTTCTCTCCCACCCCTATGAACTTGATGGGTTTGTCCGTAACCGCCTTGACGGAAAGCGCAGCCCCTCCTCTTGCATCGCCCTCCATCTTGGTCAGGATAACCCCGGAAATATCCAGGAGGTCGTTAAAATGCTTGGCCACGTTCACCGCGTCCTGGCCGGTCATGGCGTCGGCCACCAGAAGGATTTCCGTGGGGCTGACCCTCTGCTTGATCCTCACCAGCTGCGCCATGAGCTCGTCGTCGATGTGGAGACGGCCTGCGGTGTCCAGGATCAGAATGTCTGCGCCCGCTGTGCCGGCCCGGGCCAGGGCCTCCTGGCACGTATCTTCAGGCTTCCGGTTCTTGTCCGTATCGTGGACAGGAATTCCCAGTTGGCTCCCCAGCTTCTTGAGCTGTTCGATCGCGGCAGGCCGGTAAATGTCGGCTGGAACAAGATAGGGGTTCCTGCCCTTTTTCCTGAGGTGAAGCGCCAGCTTGCCCGCGGTCGTCGTTTTCCCAGACCCCTGAAGGCCCACAAGCATCAGGGTGAAGGGGGTCCGGCCTGTGAGATCGAGTTCCTGCCTGGTCCCTCCCATGAGCCGGATCAGCTCTTCGTGGACGATCTTGATGACCTGTTGCCCCGGGGTGAGGCTGTCCAGGACCTCTTGCCCCATGGCGCTCTGGCGGATGTCTTCCACAAACTTTTTGACTACCTTGTAATTGACATCCGCTTCGAGCAAGGCCATCCGGACTTCTTTGAGAGCCTCTTCGATGTTCTTTTCTGTGAGCCTCCCCTGTCCTCTCAGCTTCTTGAAGGTTCTGCTCAGCTTCTCCGATAGACTCTCAAACATGAAAAAACGCCTGCCGTTGCCAATCGCAAACGATCAAAGTAATCGTTTTTACTACGCTGTGTCAACAAAAATGAGGTTCGCCCTGCACGCAGGGGATAAGGGTTAGATTTGATGAGATTCTAACATAAGTTGAAGACCATTTCTAAAGACTTTTTTAAAGCTTTCCCATGAATTTTGAGGTTGCCCCGAAAGGGTTTCCCCTTTACTATGACCCCCGCGGAGAAGGGGGAAATCGAGGGGGAGGGGCACATGGGTTTATGGCGCATGATTATGAAAGGACTTCGGATTCATTGAATATCCCCTTACAGAGCGACGACGCCGTGATTCAGCCCAGAAAAGGAAAAGGCGATCCGGCTCTCGGGCCTGACGCGCTCATGGTCGTTATCTCCCAGGATCTGGCCCGGCTCTCGAAACTCAAGCCCATGGATAGTTTTGATCAGGGGTTCTTCAAGATCTTCCGAGACAAAGGACAGACAGAGGCAGGACTCAGCCTGGCCGGTCCATTCCTGGGCGCACCCCAGGCCGCCATGGTCATGGAGAAGATCATTGCCCTCGGCGCAAAGCGGATCTGCCTGTTCGGTTGGTGCGGCTCGCTTCAGCCGGATCTCAGAATCGGAGATCTCTTGATTCCTCTCCACGCCATTGCCGAGGAGGGGACCTCCAAGCACTACCCTATCGGTAAGAGCAAGCCGGGCACAGACCCGGGACTCAACCGGATTCTCGAACGCGCCCTTGAGCAGGAGGGGCTTCCATTTCGTAAAGGCACGGTGTGGACAACCGACGCGCCTTATCGGGAAACCGCTTCCAAGGTCAAGGCATACCGGGAAAAGGGAGTCCTGGCTGTTGAAATGGAGATGTCCGCTCTGATGACCCTCGCGGCCTACCGCTCCGTGAAGCTGTCAGGCCTCCTGGTCGTCTCGGACGAGCTTTTCGATCTCAATTGGCACAGGGGATTCTCAAGCCCTGTTTTCAAAAGACGATGCGAGCTGGCGGGGAACCTGCTCCTGGAGTTATTTGAGAGTGAAGGATCGTAGATGGGCGATTTGAATCTCAGGATCTGAGTTCATGGCTAGTGGCTATGAAGTCAAAAGCGAACCGCAGAATATCGAACAAGGAATGAAGAACGCTGAAGGTGAGGATGAAAGAAAATAAACTTCGTCATTCGAAATTCCTTGTTCGACATTCGACATTCATTGTGATCCCCGGTATGGAATAAACACTTATGGATTTTGAAAAACAATTACTCCCAGAAATCTTCAACGAACAGGACCTCCTGGTGTTTGACAGAGAGATGCGGGAACTCCTGGAAGAACCCGCAGAGCTGCAGTATGTGGTGGAACCCAGGATCACGGCCGTCGAAGTAATCCTGATTTATGAACAGGGGACCCTCAAGTCCGCTTCTACTCGGACAGGGCCGGTGACCCCAAGCGTCAAGACTATCCTCACTGTCCCGCTGACCTTTGCCCCTCTGAGGATAGGAAGTCCCATACCCGATTACCTCGAGATCATCGCCGACATTTACATGGAAGACGCGCCTCTTGCACGACTGAATCAGGAAAGCAGAGGGAAGGGCCTCCCGACCTTCCCCACCCCAAGAGCGGCTGTGGAAGATTCCCTGCGCCAGACGGATACAAGGATTTCGGCAAAAAGACCCATGAATTACTTTTGCTCGGGAATCGTGAGAAAGGCTGAGGTTCAAGGGTCAACCCATTACGAACTCATGCTTGCCCTGCAGGAACTCGGTCTCAGGGTGAACAGGCCCCATATTCGAGCGAGTGACGGAATTCGCGAGGTGATCGACCACTGCCGGCACCTGAGAGCGGAAGCAGGGAATTTCCCTTACCCTGTGGAAGGTGCTCTGATCCGGGTAAATTCTCTCGATCTTCAGGAAAGGCTGAGGCATGCCTCCGGGAATCTGCCTGGAACGGTGGTCTTCAGATTCTGAAGAATTTGGTTTTCGCTTGTCACTTGCCCATCGACGTTGCCCCTCGATTTTACTCGGGGCGGTGAGTCCTTCGACGTTGCTCAGGACCCTGAGGTTCTCGAAGGGCTTGTCGAACCGCTCAGGGCCGTGAGTTTATCGAACCGGTCACTCGTCACTTGTGACTGCTATTTGAGGCAATGATGATGGAGAACATCAGAGTGAGGCTGATTGTTGAAGGGAGAGTGCAGGGCGTGTGGTTTCGTGAAAGCACCCGCAGAGAAGCGGAGCGTCTGGGGGTTCAGGGATGGGTCAGGAACCGGCGCGAAGGGTCGGTGGAAGTGGTCGCTGAAGGCCCCGAAGAAAACGTGGGAAAGCTGGTTGCCTGGTGTCATCATGGGCCTCCTTCTGCTCGGGTCACGCGTGTGCATGAGACCTTAGAGGCCTTCCAGGGGGAATTCGCCTCCTTTGAGGTTGTCTATTCCCACTGAAAATGGTAGACAGGTTTGCTGGGCGTTGGGGCAGCAAAACGATCCTACCTTGTGAGAAGGTGTAAAGAATGAATCAGCCGGTGCAGAATGCAGGGTGCAGGGTGCACGGGAAAACCACACTGCTTTTCGCTTCACAGACTGGGGCGGCGATCCCTTACTGCAAAGTCATGAACCCTGGTTTCAAGCTTCTTATGAGCCTTCTGCTTTGCCTCGCTTTGTTTTCAGCCGGCGGGTGTGCGACGACCAAGAAGCTCTACGGCAAAATGTCCCCTGACTCCTCAGGGCTCAAGAAGCGCGTCCTTGTTCTCCCCTTCTGGGATCAGGTCGGGCTGGGAGAAGAAAAGCTTGAGGAACTGGCAACGCAGTTTTTGTCCCTCCTCAACAAAGACGGCGTCTTTGTCATTGAAAGGGTCAGGAGGCTCCCAGGCGTCGCGGACCGGGTGAGGACTCCTGAGTTCGGGATCGTGACCGATCCTGAATACGCCAGAAGAGCCGATCAGATGGGGATGAACGTCATGCTCACGGCCGTGTTCACCCCTTTGGAAACCCAGAGAATAAAGACGGGCATCTGGCCCTTTCGCAAAATAAAGGATGAGACGGAGATCGCCATGTACGTGAACGCCTTTGATGTCATCAACGGCACGCTTCTGCTCACCCGTCTTGAAAGCGTGAAGATCCGGACCATGGCGGAGATCATCGATGACGATTGGGAAGAGGAAGAGAATGCGGAACCTAAAAAGATAGAACCTGAAATTGATGAAAAAACCCTCACAAAGGCGCTCTCGGAGATCGTGGAAAACCAGGCTGCAGAAGTCGGCAGCACCCTGAGAGAAAAACCCTGGCTCGGCAGGATTATGTCTTCCGATGCTTCAGGGACCTTCATCAATGCCGGCAGTGACGTGGGCGTCAAGCCTGGAAGCGTGTTCGAAGTGCTGGGACCCGGCGAGACCATCGCTTCTGCCAGCGGCCGAACCCTTGCTCTCCCTGGCTTGCCAGTAGGAGAGATCAAAGTGACCGAAGTCATGAAGGACCGGGCCCTCACCTCTGTGCAGGAAGGGGCTTTGTTCAAGGCAGGGCAGGTCATTCGTTTCAAGAAATAGCCGATGCGCATCCAAGAAAATTCTCCGGATGCGCGCTGTCAGCGATCAGCGGTCAGCAAGAAAAAACTGCATTAAGCTGAGTGCTGATAGCCGACGGCTGAAAACTTCATCCAAAAATCATTGATTCTTGGATGGCCGTCAGCTCAGCAGCTCTCTGGCGTGGGCAACGGCCTTTTGGGAAACTTTCTTGCCGCCGAGGAGCCTGGCGATCTCCCTGACCCTCTCTTCGTAGTCCAACTCCGAAATCACCGTGCGGGCCCTGCCGTCGAGAACCTGTTTTTCGACCATGAAGTGGGTCTTTCCCTTGCTTGCGATTTGAGGCAAGTGGGTGATGCACAGAATTTGATGGTACCCGGCGAGGGAGCGGAGTTTGTCCCCGACCACCTCTGCCGTGGCGCCTCCGATGCCGGAATCCACCTCATCGAAAACTATGGTCTCTACAGAAGACGATCTGGCAAGGATGCTTTTCATGGCAAGCATGATTCTCGAAAGCTCCCCTCCCGAGGCGATTTTGGACAGAGGCTTGAGGTCTTCACCGACATTGGGAGAAAGCATGAACTCCACCCTGTCCAGACCTTCCGCCCTGAGCCTTTTCATCAGCTCTTCCCGCCCCGCTTTCAGAGATTCGGCAGGATCCTGAAACTGCACCTCGAACCGGGTTCCGCCCAGAGAAAGGACGGCAAGCTCCTCTTTCACGGAATCCTCAAACCGTCCGGCCGCCTTTCTTCTTTTTTGGGATAAATGGGTCGCCTTTGAGAGGAGCGCCTTCTCCGCCTCTTCGATTCGGCTCTCCAGTCGGCCCAGTTCCTCTCTGCTCTGATCGAGATTATCCATCATCTCCGCGAGCCGGTTTTTGAGCAAAAGGATCTCCTCAATGGAAGCTCCGTACTTTCTTTTCAATTTGTGGATGAGCTGGAGTCTTTCCTCCGCTTCTTCAAGGCGGCGGGGATCCATCACAAGGCCCCTCTCAAGCTCTCTCAGTTCCATTGCCGACTCTTCGATCTCCGCTTTTGCCGAGGCCAGGGCTTTGACGATCGTCTTCAACCTCTCCTCGAGATCCGCTCCTCTTTCCAGCCTCCTCACGCTCTGGCTGAGGCCTGAAAGAACCGAATTGTCCCTTTCATAGAGGGTTCCATAGGCCTCTCGGACCTCTTCCATCAGTTTCCCGGCATAGAGGAGTCTCTTCTTTTCAGATTCCAGAGCCGCGTCTTCGCCCGGCCGGAGCGCCGCCTTTTCAATCTCTTCTCTCTGAAACCGCGCCAAGTCCTGCCGCTCCTCTTTTTCCCGGATCTCCTTTTTCAGAGCGTCCCGCTTTTCCTTGAGAGCCTGATGCTCGTTAAAGGCGTTGCGCAGATTCTCTCTATCCTCCCCAAGACCGGAGAAATCGTCCAGAAGGGCCAAGTGATTTTCGGGCTTGAGGAGAAGCTGGTGCTCGTGCTGCCCGGAGATGCTGATCATCATCTGTCCGAGTCTCGCGAGCATTTGCAGGGTCGCCATGGATCCGTTGACCGCGATTCTGTTCCGGCCTTCCCTGGAGAGGTGCCGCTTGATGAGCAGCTCTCCGTGGAACGGGATATCCATTTCCTCCAGCACCGAGCTCAACGGCGAAGGGAGAGGGATGTGAAAAAGGGCTTCCACCCTTGCTTCTTCCGCTCCGCTGCGGATGAGCTCCGCCGAGGCGCGGCCTCCCAGGATCAGGTTCACGGCATTGATGATGATCGACTTGCCGGCGCCTGTTTCTCCGGACAGAATGTTGAGGCCCGGTTTGAAGTGAATCTCAAGATGCCCGATGATGGCGAAGTTGGAGATGGTGAGTTGAACTAGCATGTTAGCGAGTGACGAGTGACGAGTGACAAGTGACAAGTGAGAGGCAAATCGACATCAAAGCCCCTGACAACATCACAGCGTTTTCCTTAATCCCACAATCATCCTTGAGATTTCATCCAGTTCTGAAAGAAACTTCTCCGTTTCTATAGGAAAGCCCAGCCTGCCGGCTATGATTACCTGCGTTTCCAGTTCGGCCGCAGAACCTTGTGCTATTGCGAGGAACTTCTTGAATTCCGCGTTGCTTCCTCTCGCTGCGCCCTCTGCAATGTTCGATGCAATGCTCACTGCCGCACGCCGCATCTGATTTATCAGCCCATATATCTCTTCCTTTGGAAAGCGCTCTGTCACTCGGTATACCTCTACCACAAGATCAATCGCTTTTTGCCAGACCTTAAGCTGGTGATGAGGCTTCAAGTCTGCCCTCCGGTAATTTCGCATCTTGTGATCAGAAGCTTCTCACTTTTCACTTGTCACTTTTTACTCTTTACTTGTCACTTGTTACTTGTCACTTGTCACTGGTGTTACAATTGTTCCCACGTCACTCTCAGCACTTCCTGATAGGTGGTCTTCCCGTCCATGAGCTTCTTGATGGCGTTCTCTCTCAGGGTGATCATGCCCTCTTTCCTGGCCTGGTCCCGGAGCAATTCCACATTGCACTGCTCCGTAACGATTTTCCTGATCGACTCCGTCACAGGAAGAACCTCGTAGATCCCGCCGCGACCCACGTACCCCGTGCCCCTGCAGCGCATGCACCCTTTTCCGCGCTGAAGCTGGACAATCCCTTGTTTCCCGAGGTCAAGTCCCATGGCGACCAATTCCGCATGATCCATGTCAACCGACTCGGTGCAGTAAGGGCAAATCTTTCTGACGAGGCGTTGAGCGAGGATGCCCACCAGGGTCGCCTGAATCAAGAAGGAGGGAACGCCCAGGTCAAGAAGCCGCGTGATGGCGGAGGGAGCGTCGTTCGTGTGGAGGGTGGAAAGAACCAAATGCCCTGTCAGGGCGGCCTGGATCGCGTTTTCGGCCGTTTCCACATCCCGCATTTCACCGATCATGATGATGTCCGGGTCCTGCCTTAGAATATTTCTGAGGATAGAGGCAAAGGTGATCCCGATCACGGGCTGAACCGCGATCTGGTTGAAGTCCTCGTGGATCATTTCAATGGGGTCTTCCACGGTCGTGATGTTGATGTCGGGGGTTGAAAGGTAGCGCAGGGTCGAGTAAAGGCTCGTTGACTTTCCACTCCCTGTAGGCCCGCAGACCAGGACGATCCCGTGAGGCATGCCGATCATTTGCTGGTATCGGATGAGATCCATGGACGTGAAGCCCAGGTTTTCCAGGTTCTGGAACAGAACGTCGGGATCCATGATCCTCATGACCAGCTTTTCACCAAAGGCGACCGGCACGGAGGAGACACGAATTTCGGACTCCACACCCTGTTTTTCCATCTTGATGCGGCCGTCCTGAGGCCTTCTCTTCTCGGCCATGTCGAGGCGGGCGAGGTTCTTGACTCGGCTCACCACTGCGGAGTGGACGTTCTTGGGAATCTCGTAAATCTGGTGCAAGGTGCCGTCGATTCTGAATCGGACAATGCTCTTGTCCCTTTTCGGCTCAATGTGAACGTCGCTGGCTCGCTGATCAAAGGCATAGCTGAAAAGGTGGTCTACCGCGTTGACGATGTGCTGGTCGTTGGACGGAAGCTCGTCCGACGTGCGCAGCTTCACATACTGCTCCAGGTTCCCCAGGTCGATCTGGGGAGTGCCGAACTGATGTTCTGCAGCCACGATGGAGCGCTTAAAACCGAAGAACTCATTGATCAGTTTGATAATGTCCGTCTTCGGGGTGACCACTGTTTTCACCTTGAAGTGGCTGACCTGGGCGATATCGTGGATCACTTCGTTGTTAAAGGGATCAGGCGTCGCAACGGTGAGACATCCTTCTTCCAGTTGAATGGGAAGAACAAGATGCTTCCTGGCAAAGGTGTGAGGAATCGTGGTCGTAACCAGGTTGAGATCCAGCTTGAGAGGGTCGATCTTTTTGTAAGAAACCTTCCAGGCCTTGGCCAGGGCCTGGAAAATAGTGTCCTCATCCAGGCTCTTGGTCGGGTCGTCGGCTCGTTCCATCTGAAGAGAGCTGATCACGTCGATGATAGTGACAGGATTGCTGATTCTCGCCTTGGAAGTCGCAGAGGCCTGTCTCATGGCCCGGATTTGCTCCAGTTTGCTGGTGAGCCTGTCCTTCTTGGCCATGATCTCCTTTCTCTGGGCTTCAGAGATAAGGCCGAACTTCAGAAGAACTTTGCATACATTGTCCGGTGTAAATCTTTCTGAAGTGCTTAACATCCCTGGGTTTTTATTCCCTCCAAGAACTTGACCTCGATCTTCTTCGGCTAATTTTTCAGGCTGCCCCGTGAAACGCACTGCCGGATTTCACTGGGTTCTACTTGGATGAAACTTCACCTGGCCGAAACAGCGAACCGCAGAACAGCAGAATATCGAACCGCAGAATTCCGAAGGGTCGTTTCCTTCTACATTCGACATTCCTTATTCGATATTCGTTTTCCCAAAGTTTCTTTTCCGACCCAACTGGCCGCCTAAGCGGCCAGCGGCTAGGCTGTATTCGGTCTTCTGCCTGCCCTGAGCTTGTCGAAGGGTATTCTGTATTGTTTCTTACTGTTAATGATAATACGAGCTTGTGATCGCTGGCAATCAAAATATCCCGGAGCGCCCATCCGGAAATTGGATTCTCGGATTCGCGCCATCAGCCATCAGCTTTCAGCGATCAGCGAAAACCAAAAAAAATAGGCAGTTAGATTATTGCTGACAGTTGAACGCTGACCGCTCCATCAAGAAATTGCGGGGTTCTCACTCTCCCTTTTTTGTTCTTGCTTCGGGGTTACGAAGGTGATAGACATTTTCTTCATCATTATCCCATCCCGGTAACCATCTTTTCATGGAAGAAACCGTCTCGATTCGGAGGGAATCACCATGAAGAGGCTGAGAGGCGTTTGCGGCTTGCCCGCCGGGTTTGTGGCGGGTTTTACCAAGGTCGAGCTTCTGGTTGTCATTTCCATCCTGGCCATTTCTGCAAGCTTCGCTGTGCCCGCGTTCTCAAGGTGGCTCCCGAATTACCGGTTGAAAGGGGCTGTCCGTGATCTCTACTCCAACCTCCAACTTGCGAAATCAGCGGCCATCAGGGACAGAGGGGAATGGGCCCTCAAATTCGACGAAGATGGGAAAAGCTACCAGGTCGTCAGCGGAGGCGCTGATCGAGTTTATTCCACCACTGATGACAACGTGGTGCTGAAGACCGTGATTCTTCCTGACTATGGCAGCGGATTGAGTTTCGGGCCTGGAACCGCAAAAAGAAAAGTGGGCCAAAATGAACCGATCGGGGACAGCGTGTCTTTTCCCGGCGACCGCGTGGTATTCAACTCCCGGGGCATGACCACCGGCACCTTCGGTGGTTACGCTTATCTTCAGAACAGCCGGCACTCCTGTTATGCCGTGGGCACATGGTCTTCAGGAATCGTTGTGCTCAGGAAGTGGAACGGCTCGGCCTGGGAATAGAAGAAGACGGGACACAGATTCACACGGATGTTCACAGAAACAAAAAGGAGAGAACTGCTCGGTTAAACTCTGATGAGAATGCGTCCGTTACTGTAAAACCAATTTACAATTGAAAAATTCTTTTACGGTTTTCACAATTCCTTCCCCTACTAACGCATCCGCTTTTCATGTCCACTTTCGTTTTTTTCAGCCTGCCAGAAAACGGCTTCTTGCAAACTAAACATAGTATTATCAATCAATTAATAGCAAGCTATTAAGCCCGTTTTTCCACTTCGGGCAAAGAAACGGATCAGGTCCAAAGGCTGGTTCCGGATGGCACCCTTTTTGCTCACATAGGGATAAACCTAAATAAAGGATGTCGCGATGAAAAGAGACAAGGGATTCACTTTGATTGAATTGATGATCACGATTATCATCCTTTGCATTTTGCTTGGGCTTGCCATTCCCGCCTTCTCGAGATGGGTCCCCAACTATAGACTCAGGGGCGCGGCTCGCGACATCTACTCCAATTTTCAATATGCGAAGATGATTGCGGTCAAAGACAGAGCCGGATGTGGAGTGCTTTTCGACCGGGCCAACAACCTGTATCGAGTGGTCAGCTCCGGGCCCAATCGGGCTTTTGAAAGTACTGCCAGCGCCGTCGGTGGGGATGATGTGGTTTTGAGAACAGTAAACTTCTCTGAATACGGCAGCGGATTGGCATACGGGCATGGTTCGGCAACGGCCGCCATAGGCGCCGACTTCGGAGACGAGGTCACCTTTGATGAATACGGCATCCTTCTTGATCCCAGGGGAATGGTCTTCAAACCTTCCAACATGCCTGTCACTGCGGACGGATATGTGTATCTGCAGAACAACAGGAACAACTCCTATGCGGTAGGTGTGTGGATATCAGGCTTGGTCGTTATGAGAAGATGGACAGGCTCGGCCTGGCAACAGTGAGAGAGGGGCTGAAAAATGCAGAAAAGAGGGATTGGAGTAGTGGAGTACAGGAGTGCTGGAGTGATGGGTAAACAGGCGGGGTTCACCATCATTGAGCTTTTGATAGCTGTTGCGCTGGGCTTGGTCATCCTGGCAGGCCTATTCAGGACCTTCAAAGTCCAGCAGGACTCCTACATAATTCAGGATCAGGTCTCGGCCATGCAGCAGAATCTCCGGGCTGCCATGCACTTCATTACCCGGGATCTGCAAATGGCCGGCTATTACACCAATTTTGACCGGAACAACAGGCAACTGGACTGGAATGACCTGGACGGGGACAGCAATCCGGCAAACAACATGGAGACCGGCAGACCTTTGCTCTTTGCTGTGAACAATGCTTCCACGGCCGGCATCAAAGCAAACACGGATGTCATCGTTATCGTCAAAGCCGGTTCCGAGGGCCGCACTCTGACTGCGGGCGAAGGAAGTTCGGGAGGAGCGATCTCTCTAAGCAACCGCGATTTTGACGGCGACGGGACCGCCGACCTCAATAACACGGGAAAGAAGTTCGGGCTGCTGGTGAAAGAGGATCTCAGCTTCGCGGACTTTTTCCAGGTGGACAGCGCCTCGGGCAGCATCAATCCGCCCGCCGGGCTGACCGAGAACTACACATCGGGCGACACCGTTTACCGGACGGACATCATCATTTATCGAGTCACCGACGATGCCGCCCGGCCATGCCTCGTGCGAAAAAACCTGGGGGATGACTCCGGCTATCAGGTGATCGCCGAAAACATCGACAATCTCCAGTTCCGCTACTTACTCAACGATGGCACCTGGACCAATGACCCGACAGGGAATCAGGCCAGGGTGAGAGCGGTCGAGGTCCTGCTGGTCGCAAGAACCGCATTTGTCCAGAGGGGATACAGGGATACAAGTTCCATTACCTTCGGAACCGAAACCATCTCTGTGAACGACTCATACAGAAGAAAGACGCTCAATTCCCTTGTCAAGACTAGAAACGTGGGGCTGTAAAAATGAGAAAGCAACTTAAACAAGATCGAAAAAGCAGGGACCAGGGTTTGTCCGCCGGTTCTGTGGCGGGTTTACCCGCTATACCTGTGGCGGGCTTCACCCTCATCGAAGTCCTGGTCGCCATCGTTATCCTGACGGTCGGACTTCTCGCCGTGGGGACCATGCAGATTTCCGCGATCCGCGGGAATTTCATGGGCGGCAACACAAGCATCGCACTTTCCCTTGCGAGCGAGAAGATGGAAGACCTCCTCAACAGGGATTACAATCACGCAGATCTCAACGACGGCGTTAGCGCCAACAACAGCACCCTTTCCTCGACCACGTCCGTGGACCATGAGGAAAGCATTTCAGAAGAAGGCATGGTGGGTGCAGGCGCCTTTTATCGAAGGATCTGGAACATTGCCGATCAGGCTTCACCGACCACCAAGAGCGTGATGGTCATCGTGACATGGGAAAACAACAGGCACCGCATCACCATCGCGTCCATCAAAAGACCGTAAGGTTGCAGGAGAATTCTTATGCGTCCGATAATATTAAGGCTCAAGAGCGAAGAGGGGAACCTGACGATCATCGCTTTCGTCCTTCTCGTGGTTCTGACCCTGGTCGGCATTTTCGCCACCAAGACAGCCCAGATTGACCTGCAAACCGCCTACAATGAAGTGCCTTACAAGCAGAACTTCTACATTGCAGAGGGCGGGGTGAACAGGGAGGCGGCTGAACTGGGGCGAGGCATGTACCCGGTGACCAATGTGAACCAGCCCCAGGTGCTGGCCACGCAGGCAAGCGGCTCTCTGCCCGGCGGTCCGCACGTTGTAGCAGGCACTGCCTACAATTTTACTGTTAACTACGTAGGGGCTTATGCCGCCCCGAGCGGTTACTCGGCTATTCACTTCAGCCGCTACGATTACTTTGTGGATGCGAGAACCGTCGCGACAACCGCCTCCGGCCAGGTTCGTGTCGCATCCAGGCTCTTCAAGATCGGCCCCAAAGCAGAATAGGAAAGGAGATTACCATGAGCGCTACAATAAAGAAAGTCCTGACCTTCAGTCTGATTGCGCTTTTGCTCGTTTCTTTCTCAGGCCTCGCTTCGGCGAAAAAGAAACAGGGGCCTGTCTGGCATAAAGGAATTGTGACCAAGGCCGCATGGACAGAGGCCGGCACAACCTGCATCGAGGTGGACAACGAGAAGTACACCTTTCTGCCTCTGGACCAGGTGAGAATCACACGGCAGTACAGAGCCCCCAACGGTCAATGGCTTTCGGAAAGCATGCCTCTCAGCCGAGTTTACACCGGCACGGAGGTCCTCATCAGAGGAGAGGGGCTGGAGATCTATCAACTGATTGTCGAAGAACCTTAAGCATGGAGATTTAATCAAATGAATTCCCCAAGATTCCATGTTTCTTATAGCCGGATTGAAGGAAGTATCGTCGAAGGAGTGAACACCATGAATACCCATACGCTATCAAGCCATTCAAATAATTCCAGGAGCGCTAGGAGGTTAGGCTCTTGGCTCCCAGCATTCCTGTTCTTTGCTCTGATTCCTCTTCTCTCCTTTGCCAGCCCGGCTTACTCCTGGGTGCTCAATATCGAATGCCCTGACGGGCCGAAGGATCGGCACATCGTATACGCTGATTGGGGGACCGGTAACGGCACTTACACGGGCGATATTAACGGCGTATACAGCATTCCGGTAATTCCAGACGGAGCCACGGTCACACTGACGGCTATCCCTTATGTTGGTAGTGGTCCGTACTGGATGTTCCTTCAGTATGACGGTGACTTCATAAGCTTTATCAATCCGGACTCCTTCACGATGGATTCTGACAAGCATGTCCAGGTGAAGATGATCAACATCGGTCAGTATACCTTGACAATCTTTATGAGTGGCTCGGGTTCGGGGAGAGTGCAAGCAAGCGCAGGAAGCGTCTCCGGTTTAGGAGGTGGAACTGCTTTTACATCCAACACCGTCTTTTCTTATCCTGATCTCGACATTGTAACCCTCACTCCCTTGCCGAACACAGGATCTGTGTTCGACCACTGGGCAACGGGCAGCGGGAGTATGACTTTCGCTGGGGCCAATTTGACCGCGGATGCGGTTTTTACCAATAGCCCCCCAACGATCTCGGATATATCAGACCAGACCATAAACGAGGATTCTAATACAGGCTCCCTCGCCTTTACTGTGGGAGATACTGAAACCGCACCGGCCAACCTGATGGTTGTCGCTTCTTCCAACAATACCACGCTGGTCCCCAACAATGTGGCCAACTTGACTTTGGGGGGAAGCGGGACTAACCGGACACTGGTAGTAACGCCTGCCTCGGACCAGAGCGGCACAGCAACCATCACGGTGACTGTCCAGGACGAGGGCGGGCTTACAGCTTCCGACATGTTCACCTTCTCCGTGACCCCGGTCAACGATCCGCCTTTGCTTGACCCGCTATCGAATCCTCCTGCGGTGAATGAAGACGCCGGAGCACAGACGGTTGCCGCATTTGCCACCGGCATGTCTCCCGGGGGTGGAGCTGACGAAGCGGGGCAGACCCTGACCTTTGTGGTCACCGCCAACACCAATGCCGCTCTGTTCTCAAGCGGCCCTGCCATTGACGCCACCACGGG
>Ga0209450_10000860_pt1 | contig 15200 bp, 18 predicted proteins | sample FrelakmetLWP11LW_FD_187149 | JGI IMG/M metagenome (GOLD analysis project Ga0209450, IMG submission 187149) | Freshwater lake sediment microbial communities from the University of Notre Dame, USA, for methane emissions studies - LWP11 LW (SPAdes)... | ecosystem: Environmental > Aquatic >...
AATCGAATCCAGGCCGAGGCTGAACGTCAGCGCGCCCAGCAGCAGCGTGGCGAGCTTTTCCGGAACCTGCAGGATGGTGGCGGCGCCGAGCACGACGCCGGGCAGCCCCGCCCCCAGGATGATCAGCGAGAAGCGGCGGTCGAGATGCGATTCCTTCAGATGCCGCAGCGTCGCCCCGAGTCCGAGTGCCACGCTGGCGACCTTGTGCGTGGCCAGCGCCACGCCGAACGGCAGGCCAAGAAAGATCAGCACGGGAAACTGGATCAGGCCGGCGCCGCCGCCGGACAACGCCGAAAAGAAATTGGCCGCCAGCGAGGCGGCGAACAGGATGATCTGTTCGAACAAGATGCCGCTCAGGTCACGCCGATTTGCGCCGGCAACCTGGCGAAGACAAGCTTCAGTCCAGCCTCCCTGACCGCCTGCAGCAGGCGCTCGGTCATCGCCTCGTCGACGAAGAATTCAACTACCACCGGCACCTCGCCCGCCAGTTCGAAAAACCCGGCGTCGCGCCGGCCATGGCGGCCGAAGCCGGCCAGCGCGCGAAATGCCGAGCCCCCCGGCACCCCCATGTCCTCGGCCATATCAAGCAGCCATTCGTAAGTCAGCTTGCCGTGATGGCGGTCGGATTGTTCGACGAACAACTGCAGGCAGATGACGTTCATTTGAACCCCTTGAGCGTATAAAAACCCAGCGCTGTGGCAGCGAACGATCCCAGCATGTGGCTCAGGGCAATCGCGCCGCCGGTGAGCCACAGCCCGCGCATCAGGGCGGTGACGACCTCGGCGGAAAAGGTGGAGAACGTGGTCAGCCCGCCGAGCAAACCGGTGATGAGGAACAGCCGGGCTTCAGGCGGCAGGCCGGGATGCTCCATGAACCAGGCGATGACGAGGCCGATGAAATAGCCGCCGGTCAGGTTGGCGGCCAGGGTGCCTAGCGGCATCGAGGGAAACAGCGGATTGAGCCAAAGGCCCAGTCCCCAGCGCAGCCAGGCACCGATGGCCGCGCCCACCCCCACGGCGAGGAAAGCGGTCATGAGGCGAGGGATGCGGGGAGGCTCATGCCGGCATTCTAGCCGACCGCCAGCGCATCCTGGACCTTTGATACACTCCGGCCATGACCACCCAGCTCAAAGCCCAAGGCCGCTTCTGGCTCACCCTTGAGGGAAAGAATTTTCTCGGGCGCGGGCGTGTCGAACTGCTGCAGCGCATCGGCGAAACGGGTTCGATCTCCAAGGCCGCCAAGGCCATGAAGATGAGCTACAAGGCTGCCTGGGATGCAGTCGACGCGATGAACACGGCCTGGCCCACCCCCCTGGTCGAGAGCGGCCCCGGCGGCAGCCGGCTGACCCCGGACGCACAACGCCTGATCGCGTCCTACCTCGATGCCGAGGTCCGGCACGAGGCTTTTCTCGTCGATCTGGCCAACACCCTGCGCTGAGGCGCTGCCCGGGAACCAATCGCGGCGGCCCTGGCCCATATGCTTCCTATGAGCAGCCAAACCCGAGGCCGAGGAAAAGCATGACAACCGATCCGGATCGCAGAAAACTCCTGATCGGCGTGGCCGCCACGCTGGTCTCCCCCGCCGCGCGGGCGGCCCGCTTTGAGCCCACGCCGGCGCAGACCGCCGGCCCGTTCTATCCGCCGGAACTGCCGCTCGACCACGACAACGACCTCACCCGGATGCGCGGCGCCGCCGGCGTGGCGAGCGGCCGCATCACCGACCTGTCGGGCCGGCTGCTGGATCTCGACGGCAAACCCATCCGCAACGTTCGAATCGAAATATGGCAGTGCGACGCCAACGGCCGCTATCGCCATCCCGATGACCACGGACCCGCACCCGACCCGAACTTTCAGGGACTGGGGCATTACGTCACCGACGCTGACGGGCGCTACCGTTTCCGCACCATCCGCCCGGTGCCCTATCCCGGCCGCACGCCGCATATCCACTATGCCGTGTTCCTGCCCGGCCAGCCGCCCTTCACCACCCAGCTCTACATTGCCGGCGAGCCGCGCAACGAGCGCGATTTCCTCTTCCGCGCCGTCGCACCCGAAAGGCGTGCCCTGCTGCAGGCCGAGTTCAGGCCGGCTCAGGGCAGCCGGGCGGAATTCAGCGCCCGCTTCGACCTGGTGCTGGGCGGACGCGACGGCACCCCGCGCGCCTGAAGCCCTTTCAGTTCCAGCGCTCGGCGGCCGCGTCGTCGCTGGCGCGTGCCTCGACCCAGCGATCGCCTTGCGGCGTCTTTTCCTTCTTCCAGAACGGCGCGCGGGTCTTCAGGTAATCCATGAGGAATTCACAGGCGGCGAAGGCTTCGCCGCGATGCGCGCCGGCCACCACGACCAGGACGATGGGATCGCCCGGCAGCAGGCGGCCGACGCGGTGAATGACCGTGACATCCTGCAGCGGCCAGCGCTGCCCGGCCTCGGCGACGATCGCGGCGAGGGCCTTCTCGGTCATGCCGGGGTAATGTTCCAGCGTCATCGCCGCAACCCCGCTGCCTTCGTTGATGTCGCGCGCCAGGCCGACGAAGCTGGCGATGGCGCCGATGTCGGTACGCTCGCGGCGGATCGAGTCGACCTCGGCGCCGAGATCGAAGGCTTCGGTCTGGACCCGTATCTTCATCGTATTAGCCCCCGGTCACCGGCGGGAATATCGCGACCTCGGCGTTCTCGGGCAATACCGCATCGAGCGCGACGATGTCCTGATCGACTGCGATCCGGAACGCGCGTCCTGTCGCCAGTTCTTCCGCCCACACACCGCCGCGCGCCTGCAGCTGCGACAGCAGGTCGACGGCTGTCGTGCCGCTGAACTCCAGGGTTTCCTCGGCAAGCCCGAAGCGTTCGCGCAGGCGGGCGAAATACAGGATGTGCAGCTTCATATCAGCACCTTCAGAAATTGTAGCGAGCGGGCATCAGCCGGGTGCGCCCGGAGCGCAGGGGCCGGAATGTACATGGAAGTACATGAGGATCCCGAGCACCGGACGCACCTGGATCATGGCCGCGCAGTAAATTTATGAGGGTGCTCATGACAGCAGCTCCGAGAAAGGAATAAACCGCAACCAGTCGCCAGGCTGCACCGTCAGGCCGATTTCAAGATCGACCAGCCCGTCGGCCCAGGTGCACGAGGTCAGCACACCCGAACTCTGGTTCAGGAACAGCACCAGCCTGCCGCCGGGTTGAAGCTGTGCGCGCAGGAATTCGCGCCGCGTGCCCGGCTTGCTCCAGGTGAAATCCGCCTGCACGGCGAATGCGCGGTACAGCACGTCGGTCGCGCCCATCCGCTTCAACAGGAACGGCCGCACGAACAGGCAGAAGGTGACGAAAGCCGACACCGGATTGCCGGGCAGGCCGATGAAATCGGCGTCGTTCACGCGGCCATAGACGAGCGGCTTGCCCGGCTTCATCGCCACCTTCCACATCTCCACGCGGCCGAGTTTCTCGACCGCCGCCTTGACGTAATCAGCTTCGCCCACCGACACGCCGCCGCTGGTGATCACCACGTCCGCCACGGCCGCGGCACACGCCAGCGCCGCCTCGGTCGCTTCCAGCGTATCGGGCACGATGCCGAGGTCTATCAGTTCGCAGCCCAAGCCATTCACCAGCCCGGTCAGGGTGTAGCGGTTGGAGTTGTAGATCTGGCCAGGCTGCAAGGGCGTTCCCGGCGTCACCAGCTCGTCGCCGGTGAAGAAACAGGCGACTTTCAGCTTTCTGAACACCGGCAATTCGGCCAGACCGACCGAGGCGACGAGACCCATCTCGGCCGCTCCGAGGCGCTTGCCGGCAGCGAGAATCTGCGCGCCGGAGCGGATGTCCTCGCCGGCGCGGCGGATGTTTTCGCCCGGCCGCGGCAATTTGTCGATGGTGACGTAAATCGGTGTGGGCATCTCGTTTGTCCACTCTCCAGCTTGCGGGGGAGGGTTAGGGAGGGGGGTGCAGTCTTCCTGCATCAGCACGGCGTCGGCACCCGCCGGCACTGGCGCGCCGGTAAAGATGCGCGCCGCGGTACCGGGCTGCAACGCCGTACCGACCGTGCCCGCGAGGATGCGCTGCGACACCGGCAGCCTCGCCCCGGCTGCGGCGATGTCTGCGACGCGTACGGCGTAACCGTCCATCGCGCTGTTGTCGAGCGGCGGCACGGTGATGGCGGAGGTCTGCGGGGCCGCGAGCACGCGTCCGAGCGCAGCCGTCACGGTTACGGTCTCGCTGTCGGTCACGCCACGGGCGCGTTCGAGCAAGGCATCAAGCAGTTGGTCGGCTGAGAGCATGGTCCAGAATAAAGTTGGTGAGTTGCGAAACGGCATCGATGTCGATGCGGGGGAAACCGTTGGGCGGCGTGATGTCGGACGCTACCGCGAGAATATTGGGATCGTCGGGAAACAGCCAGGGCCGGGTGGTTTCCGCGCGATGCACTTCCAGCTTGGGGATGCTCTCGCGCTTGTAGCCTTCGACCAGCACCAGGTCGCAGGGCGGCAGCTGGTGCAGCAGGTCCTCCAGCCGTGGCGGGGTATCGCGATGCTCGATCAGCACCGCAGTGCGGTGGTCCGAAGCCAGCAGCACCGCCGCCGCCCCCGCCTCGCGCGCGCGCCAGCTGTCCTTGCCGGGACGGTCGATGTCGAAATCGTGGTGGGTGTGCTTGATCACCGCCACCTTCAGGCCGCGCGCAATCAGTTGCGGCAGCACGCGCTCGATCAGCGTGGTCTTGCCGCTGCCGCTGTAACCCGCGATGCCGAAAACATTCATATCAATGCGAGCTTGGTTCCGGCAATAGCCAGCACCAGCGCGAGCAGTTTGCGGATCCAGGACGGCGCGATACGACGGCTGCCGAATTCCGCGCCCAGCCAGCCGCCCGCCGCCACGGCGAGCGCCCACAGCGGCAGCGCCCCGTTGTGCGGCAGACTGGCATGGCCGAGAAATCCGGCCAGCCCCGCAAGCGAATTGAGCAGGATGAAGGCCGCAGCCACGCCCGACGTCACGCGTGTGCTGGCCCAGCCGAGCAGCAGCACCAGCGGGCTGAGGAATATGCCGCCGCCCACACCGGTCAGCCCCGACAGGAATCCCATCGCGCTGCCGCTGATCGCGATACCGACAAGCGGAGCACGCCTGACCTGGCTGTCATGAACCGCCATCGCAGGCGACAGCATGCGCCAGGCCGCAAACAGCAATACCAGCCCGACGACCGGTTTGAACCAGGCGTCGGGCAGACTCAGGCTGCCGCCCCAGTACGCCATCGGCAGCGAAAAAACGGCAAACCAGGCCAGCAGCCGGGCGTCGAAGCAGCCGGCGCGGACGTATTTGTAGGTGCCGATGCTGGCGACCACGACATTGAGCATCAGCGCGATGGGCTTCATCTCGGCAGGCGCCAGTCCGGCGAGCGCCATGATCGCAAGGTAGGCCGACGCCCCGCCATGGCCAACCGTGGCGTACAGCAGCGCCCCTGCAAAAAATGCCGGGATCAGCCACAGGGCAAGTTCAAATTCCGTCATGAATCCGGACCGTTTTATTTGTGTTATATTTTTTCATATATAACCCACCCTGGCAATCGGCCCCAGCCATCATGTCCGCCTCGCTTCAGGATCAATTCGGACGTCGCATCGACTACGTGCGCCTATCGGTGACCGATCGCTGCGACCTGCGCTGCAGCTACTGCATCCCGGAGGGCTTCACCGGATTCGAGGAGCCTGAACACTGGCTCGGCTTCGACGAGATCGAACGTCTGATCGGCGCGTTTGCCCGGCTTGGGGTCAGCCGCATCCGCCTGACCGGCGGCGAACCGCTGCTGCGGCGCAACATCGCCGAACTCGCCGGACGAATCGCCGCCCTGCCCGGCGTCCAGGATTTGTCGCTGTCGACCAACGCCACCCAGCTCGACAAGCACGCGCAGGCATTGAAGGCCGCTGGCGTGACCCGGCTCAACGTCAGCCTCGATTCGCTGCAGCAGGCGCGGGTGGAAAAGATCAACGGCCGCGACGTGCTGGCGAAAGTGATGGGCGGCCTCGCCGCCGCGCAGGACGCCGGTTTCGCGCCGATCAAGCTCAACATGGTGGCGCTTGCCGGCAGCAACGACGACGAGATCGACGAGATGGTCGCCTTCTGCATGCAGCGCGGTTTCGTGCTGCGGCTGATCGAGGCGATGCCGATGGGCGCCACCGGACGCAACGCCGAATACCTCGACCTGCAGCCGGTGAAGGAACGCCTGCGGGCCCGCTTCCGCCTGATCGAGACCACCATCCCCGGCGGCGGTCCTGCGCGTTATCTGGGCACGTCGGACGGCCGCTTCAACATCGGCTTCATCACCCCCATCTCGCAGCATTTCTGCCAGACCTGCAATCGCGTGCGCGTCTCCGTCGACGGGACCGCCTACATGTGTCTGGGTCAGGACGAAAAGTTCGAGTTCCGCCCAATGCTGCGTGGCGGCTGCAGCGACGCCGAACTGGAATCCGCCATCGTCGACGCCATCAACCTCAAGCCCGAACGCCACGAGTTTCGCGAAGCGCCGCACAAGATTCTGCGCTTCATGTCGATGACCGGGGGCTAGCCCCGGTTCACGGCCGAGCGGACGTTGGCCACCGGCGCCAGTCCGCCGGCGGACAACCGAGATACCTTGTGAACCTGTCCGCATCGATGCAGTGAGTACACGCCGTGCGCCTGTGGGAGGCTGGGATAGAATCCTTCGCATCACGCTGGCCAAATCAGCGCCCCCCCGGAAAGGAAATGACGATGCCCGCCGAGCAACTGCATCTCTGGATCAATGGCCAGCGCGCCCCGGCGCACGGCAGCCGCACCGGAGCGGTGTTCAATCCGGCCAGCGGCGAGGTGATCCGCCAAGTGCCGCTGGCTGACGGAGACGATGTCGATGCCGCGGTGGCCGCGGCCAAGGCGGCCTTCCCAGCCTGGCGCGAGACCACCCCGCTGCGTCGCGCCCGCATCCTCACCCGATTCCGCGAACTGATGGAACTGCATCGCGACGAACTGGCGCGGCTGGCCTCGGAGGAGCACGGCAAGACCCTGGCCGATGCCACCGGCTCGGTGCAGCGTGGCATCGAGGTGATCGAATTCGCCAGCGGCGTGCCGCATCTTTTGAAGGGTGAAAAGGCCGAGGACGTCGGCCGCGGCGTCGACTCCCATTCGCTGCTGCAGCCGGTCGGCGTGTGCGCCGGTATCACGCCGTTTAATTTCCCGGCCATGGTGCCCCTGTGGATGTTTCCGGTTGCCATCGCCTGCGGCAACACCTTCGTGCTGAAGCCCTCGGAAAAGGTGCCTTCGTGCAGCCTGCGCATGGCCGAGCTGTTCAAGGAGGCCGGGCTGCCTGACGGTGTCTTCAACGTCGTGCCCGGCGACCGCGAAGCGGTGGACGCGCTGCTCGCCCATCCCGACGTCGGCGCCGTGTCCTTCGTTGGCTCGACACCCGTGGCCAGGCACATCTACGCGACCGGAGCAAAGCACGGCAAGCGGGTGCAGGCGCTGGGCGGAGCCAAAAACCACGCCGTGGTGATGCCCGACGCCGACATGGAATTCAGCGCCGAGGCCCTGGTCGGCGCCGCCTACGGCTCCGCCGGCGAGCGCTGCATGGCGATTTCCACGGTGGTCGCGGTGGGCGAGGCGGGCGATGCCCTGCTGCCGCGGCTCTTGGCCAAGGCGGCGCAAATCAGGGTCGGCCGTGGCGACGCGGCCGACATCGGGATGGGACCGGTGATCTCGGCTGCGCACCGCGCCCGCATCGTTGCGCTGATCGACAGCGGCGTCGCCCAGGGCGCCGAACTCGTGCTCGACGGCCGCGGTATCCGGGTGTCCGGCTGCGACAACGGCTTCTTCGTCGGCCCCACGCTGTTCGACCGCGTGACGCCACAGATGGATATCTACCGCGAGGAGATCTTCGGCCCGGTCCTGATCGTATTGCGGGTAGACAACTACAAAGACGCGGTGAAGCTGGTCAACGCCAACCCCTACGGCAACGGCACCGCGATCTTCACTAATTCGGGCCACTGGGCACGCCGCTTCGAGAACGAGATCGAGGTCGGCATGGTCGGCGTCAACGTGCCGATCCCGGTGCCGATGGCCTTCTTCTCCTTTGGCGGCTGGAAGGCCTCGCTGTTCGGCGACCTCCACATGCACGGCATGGAGGGCGTGTACTTCTATACGCGCACCAAGGTCGTCACCAGTCGATGGCCCGCACCATCGGAGCGGACGGGCGGCTCGCTGGTCATGCCCACCCTGGGTTAGCGGCTCCGTCCGCAACGCGCCCGATTGCGGCAGTCCACGCCTCGAGCAATTGCATTTCAGCGAAGCAAGCACCCTCACTTCTCCAGGCACGCCTGGCGGACGAGATGGTCGAGCGACAGCTTGCCCGGCCCCGACAGCACCAGCGCCACCAGCATCAGCAAATACATCAGCGGTAGCTTCCAGCCGTTGTCGCAAACGTTGTACCCATTGCCCGCATGCACCGACGCCCATGCAAAGACGTCGAGGATAAGCAGCCCCACCGCCCAGAAGCGCGTACCCAGGCCGATGACCAGCGCCGCCGCGCCGACGAGTTCGGTCCAGGTGGCAAGCCGCCAGCTGATGTCGACCGGCATCACGCTGAACGGAAAGGGGAAAACGCCCTGGATGTCGGCGAACCAGTTTTCGCCGCGCAGCTTTTCCAGACCGGCCACACCGAACTCCCAGGCGAGCAGCAGACGAATGCCGAGCAGGCCGATCCAGCGTCCGGCCTGATCCAGACCGTTCAGAACGTGTGTCGCGCAGAATGCGGCGTTGCTCATGGTTTTCTTTGGGCACAAGGGATAACCCTGAAGTCGGCCGGGTAGCGGAATCCTTACAGCGCCGTAAAATTTCCGCATGGCCAAACTTGAATCGCTGAATTTCGACAACGGCTTCGCGCGCCTGCCCGAGGCCTTTTATTCGCGCGTCTGTCCGACGCCGGTACCCGATCCCTACCTGGTCTGCTGCAGCCCGGAGGCGCTGGCGCTACTCGATCTCGACGAAAGCGAGATCACCCGCCCCGAACTGATCGAGACGCTGGCAGGCAACCAGCTGCTGCCGGGCATGGACGCGATCGCCGCGCTGTATGCCGGCCACCAGTTCGGCCATTACGTGTCGCAACTCGGCGACGGCCGGGCGATCCTCCTGGGCGAAGTAAAGAACGCAGCGGGCGACGGCTGGGAAGTACAGATCAAGGGGGCCGGACGCACACCCTATTCGCGCGGCGGCGACGGCCGTGCGGTGCTGCGCTCGAGCATCCGCGAGTTCTTGTGCTCCGAGGCGATGCATGCGCTCGGCATCCCCACCACCCGCGCGTTGTGCATCGTCGGCAGCGACCGTCCGGTGTACCGCGAGGAAGAGGAAACCGCCGCGCTGGTGACGCGACTGGCGCCGAGCTTCGTGCGCTTCGGGTCCTTCGAGGTGTTCTACTACCGCAACCAGGTCGAGCCGATCAGGCACCTGGCCGATTACGTCATCGCACGCTATTACCCGGAGCTGAAAAACCTCGCCGACCCCTACCCCGAGTTCCTGCGTCAGGTCGCACTACGAACCGCCGAGCTGATGGCGCAGTGGCAGGCGGTTGGCTTTTCGCACGGGGTGATGAACACCGACAACATGTCCATCCTCGGCCTCACCCTCGATTACGGCCCGTTCGGCTTTCTCGATGCCTTCGAGCCGGGCTTCGTCTGCAATCATTCCGACACTGGCGGGCGCTATGCCTTCGACCAGCAGCCCGACGTCGCGGCATGGAACATCACCAAGCTGGCGCAGGCGCTGGTACCGCTGATGTCGGTCGAAACCGCTTCGAATGCGATCAGCGAGTATCCGCAGGTATTCGGCCGCGCCTACCTCGAACGCATGGCCGCCAAGTTCGGCCTGCAACCGGGCAGCGAAGCCTCGACCCTGATAATGGACGCGTTGCAATTGCTGGCGCAGAACCATGTCGACTACACCATCTTCCTGCGCCGCCTGTGCGACTTCGACAGCGCGGCCGGTGCAGGCAACACAAGCTTGCGCGACCTGTTCCTCGACCGCGCGGCGTTCGATGCCTGGGCGGTTCGCTACGCCGCCGCGCTGCGTCTGCTCGGTTCGGCGGATGCCGACCGCGCGGCCGCGATGCGGCGCGTCAACCCCAAATATATCCTGCGCAACCATCTGGCCGAGATCGCCATCCGGCGCGCCGCCGACGCGCGCGACTACAGCGAGGTGAATCGCCTGCACCGGCTGCTGATGCGGCCATTCGACGAGCAGCCTGAAGAGGAAGCCTACGCCGCCGAACCGCCTGACTGGGCAAGAAAGATTGAGGTAAGCTGCTCGTCGTGAACCGCACGACGATCCTGATTGCCTGCCTGATGAGCGCCACGCTGCTTGGCGCCTGCTCCAGCCAGCCGATCCAGCGCAAGGACGGCAGCAGCAGCGCGCGCAGTTTCAGTGTCAGGGACCTGGCCAAAGGCGATATCGACAACGTGGTGGAATTCCACCAGAAGGAAATCGTCGCCATCCTGAAAAACCTGACGCTCAAGCTGTATCTGCGCAATCCCAATGAATGGCGCAAGGCCGGCCATGCGAGCGCCGAAGCGGCGATGGCAACGGTATTCCGTCCACTCGAACACTGGCATCTGTCACAACAAAAAGACCAGTCCTGGCAAACCGCCCTGCTCGATCCCTGGCGTGCGGATTTTGCCGGCGATCGGGTCAAGGCCCTGATGGAAGGTCTGCTGGTGATGCACATGGCGTCCTTCAATCACCAGAGCGAGTTCTATCTGCTGTCCGAGATCGACGCGCAAAAAGTCTACAACTCGGCTCGCAACACCGAGGCGGTGGTGTGGAAACTGTCCAACGCCCGCAATGACAGGGGGGAGCTGGTTCTGCTGTCGAACAGCATGGACGCTGGCGGCATCCCCAACCTCAGCTTCGAGCGCGAATTCGGCAAGCTCATCGGCATCCAGGACACGCTGGCGAAGATCATCGAGGACAAGACCAACCGCGCGATCCGCTTTGGCGTGGTCAACGTCGCGTCGATGGCCTTCCTGCCGATCTGAAATGGACTGGCGTTCGGCGGACGATTACACCTTCTGCGCCGCCCTGACCCGCGACCAGTGGGCGTGGGAATTCCTCCGCCGCAATCCCGACTACCGGGCCGACTATGGCCGCTTCATCGATCTCTGGCGCGCGCTCGAAGCCGAATATGGCGCACCGCCGACGCGCGATTTTCAGCGCTGGAAACGGGATCCGCGCGCCTATGGCCCGCTGCCCGGCGCTGCGTCCGAAAGCCTCGATGGCGCCACTGGCGAACTGTGCGTGGGCGAGGACGAACGCGTACTGATCGAATGCTGGATCGGGGCGAAATGGGGCTTCCACAAATTCCCTGTCGACCCGGCACGAAACACGCCGCCCACGCCCGAGGAACTGAGCTGGCGGCCGCCGCCCCAGGCCATGCCGCGCCCCGAAGGCGACCTCTACCGACTCGATTTCGCTTTCGACCTGGCGCACCCCCTGCCGCCGCAGCTCGAAGCGGCCCGCTTCCGCTTGGTCAGCCGCAGCGCCGAATTGCGCCGCGCCGGGCTGCCCGCCCCGTACACGGTAGCCAACCAGCGTGAACGCTGGACGCGGTGGCTGCGCATCCTCGATGCCCATGCCTCCGCTGCCGATCGGTCGGACATGCAGGAATACGGCTTGTGCGGTGACGGGGAAGACTGCGTCAAGGCGCTGGCCGCAGCGCAGGCAATGGCCCGCAAGGGCTATCTCGACATCCTCAATCTGGCTGGCTAGCGGATCGCCCCGCCCTCGCCTCGCGCTTCAGTCGCGCTTGTAGATGTCCTCGAAGCGCACGATGTCGTCCTCGCCCAGATAGGAACCCGACTGCACCTCGATCATGTGCAGGTCGATCTTGCCGGGGTTTTCCAGGCGGTGCGAGGTGCCGAGCGGGATGTAGGTCGACTGGTTCTCGGTCAGGAGGCAGATTTCCTCGCCGCGCGTGACCCTTGCGGTACCCGAGACGACCACCCAGTGCTCGGCGCGGTGGTGATGCATCTGCAGGCTGAGCTTCTCGCCCGGCTTGACCATGATGCGCTTGACCTGGAAACGCTCGCCCTCGTCGATCCCTTCGTACCAGCCCCAGGGGCGGAAGACCTGCTTGTGGATCAGGTGCTCGCAGCGCTTTTCGGCCTTCAGGCGGTCGACCAGTTTCTTCACGTCCTGCACCTGGTCCTTCTTCGCCACCAGCACCACGTCGGCGGTTTCCACCACCACCAGGTCCGACACGCCGAGCATCGCCACCATGCGGGTTTCGGCGCGGACGAAGTTGTTCTGGGCGTTTTCCAGCATGACGTCGCCGCGGATGGCGTTGCCCTGCTCGTCCTTCGCGGCCACATCCCACAGCGACGACCAGGCGCCGATGTCGTTCCAGCCGATGTCGGCCGGCACCACGGCGGCGCGGCGGGTGTGCTCCATCACCGCGTAGTCGACCGACTCCGACGGACAGGCCTCGAACGCGGCCGGATCCAGCCGGACGAAGTCGAGATCGAGCTTGGCCGCATCGAGCGCGGCGCGACTGGCTTCGAGTATGTCGGGACGCAGGGCTTGCAGCTCGTCGAGGAACTCCCTGGCACGGAACAGGAACATGCCGCTGTTCCAGAAATAGTCGCCGGAAGCCACATACTGCTGCGCGGTGGCGAGATCGGGTTTTTCGACGAAAGCCGCCACCTGGTGCGCGCCCGCGCTATCGGCCAGCGGCGCTCCTTTGCGGATGTAGCCGTAGCCGGTCTCGGGGGTTGCGGCGACGATGCCGAAGGTGGCGAGATGACCGTTCTGTGCCGCCTGTGCCGCGGTGCGGATCGCCTGATGGAAAGCTTCGACGTCGCCGATCAGGTGGTCGGCCGGCAGCACCAGCATCAGCGCATCGGGATCGTCGCGGGACAGCATCAGCGCGGCGACGGCAATCGCCGGCGCGGTGTTGCGCCCCGCCGGTTCCAGCACGATGGCGCGCGGCTGGGCGCCGATCTGGCGCATCTGCTCGGCGATCATGAAGCGGTGCTCGACGTTGCACACCATCAGCGGTGCGGCGATTTCCGGCATGTCTGACAATCGTCCGACAGTGTCCTGCAGCAGGCTGCGGTCGCTCACCAGCGGCAGCAGTTGCTTGGGCAGGGCCGCCCGGGACAGGGGCCACAGGCGGGTGCCGGAGCCGCCGGAAAGGATCACGGGATGGAGGGTCGTCATGTCGTGTGCTTTGCGAAGTAAGTCAGTTCGTCGACTGAGGCAAGTTCTGTTCCAGACACAGGGACAGCGCGGTTTCCCAGTCGGGCAGCCGCACGCCGAAGGTGGCGGCAAGCTTGCCGCAATCCAGCTGCGAGTTGGCCGGCCGTGCCGCCGGCGTGGGATAACCGGAAGTCGGGATCGCCGTCAGGCGGGCCAGTTTGCCTTCAGTCACCGCCAGATGCGCCAGAATCGCCGCGGTGAAGCCGTGCCAGCTGGTGCGGCCGCCGCAGCTCAAATGATAAACCCCGGCTGTTGCGTCTTGGTTGGGGTGATGGAGCCAGCGCGCGATCACCAGGGCGGTCGCCTCGGCGATCAGGCGCGACCAGGTCGGCGCGCCGAACTGGTCGTCGACAACGGACAGGGAATCGCGCTCGCGCGCCAGCCGCTGCATGGTCAAAAGGAAATTTCGGCCACGCAACCCATAGACCCAGCTGGTGCGCAGGATGAGATGCGGCGCACCCGCGCGCGCAACCGCCTGCTCGCCGGCCAGTTTGGTGGCGCCGTACACCCCCAGGGGATTGGGCGTGTCTTCTTCCGTGTAGGCACCGGGCTTGCGCCCGTCGAACACGTAGTCGGTGGAAAAATGCACCAGCGGAATGCCGCAGGCGGCCAGTTCGCCAGGCGCCAGGGCGTTAATGGCGTGTGCCAGCTCGGGCTCGGATTCGGCCTTGTCGACCGCCGTGTAGGCGGCCGGGTTGACGATCAGGTCCGGCGCGATTGCCTCCACGCGGCGGCGGATGGCGGCGCGGTCGGCAAGGTCGAGCACGCCGCGGTCGGCTGCGATCACCTCGCCCAGCGGCGCCAGCGTGCGCTGCAGTTCCCATCCCACCTGGCCATTGACGCCGGTGAGCAGGATTTTCACGCAAACACCTCGCACTGATCGAGGGGCAGACCGGCCTGGTCCTTGGCGGAGAGCAGCGGCACTCCGTCCAGCGGCCAGGCGATGGCGAGTGCCGGATCGTTCCACAGCAGGCAGCGCTCGAACGGCGGCGCATAGTAATCGGTGGTCTTGTAAAGGAATTCGGCGTAGTCGGACAACACCAGGAAACCGTGCGCAAACCCCGGCGGTATCCACGCCATCTCGTGCGACTCGGCCGACAGACGCATGGTGGCGACGCGGCCGAAATGCGGCGAGCTGCGGCGCAGGTCGACCGCCACGTCGAATACCTCGCCCGCCACCACGCGCACCAGTTTGCCCTGTGGCTGCCGGATTTGATAATGCAGCCCGCGCAGCACGCCCTTTGCCGAGCGCGAATGGTTATCCTGCACGAACTCGGCGTCGATGCCGAATTCGGCAAAAGCCTTGCGGTTGTAGCTTTCCAAAAAGAAGCCGCGCGCGTCGCCGAAGACCCTGGGCCGCAGCAGCAGAACCTCGGGATGCTGGGTCTCGATCACCTGCATCAGAACACCCGGTCGTTCAGCACGTCCATCAGATAGCGCCCGTAGCCGTTCTTCATCAGCGGCTGCGCCAGCGCCTGCAGCTGGGCGGCGTCGATGAAGCCCTGACGGTAGGCGATTTCCTCGGGACAGGCGATCTTCAGGCCCTGGCGCTTCTCGATGGTCTGGATATAGAGCGCCGCCTCGATCAGCGAATCGTGGGTGCCGGTGTCGAGCCAGGCCTGTCCGCGCCCCATCACCTGGACATCGAGTTCGCCCCATTCCAGGTACTGGCGGTTGACGTCGGTGATTTCGAGTTCGCCGCGCGCCGACGGCTTCAGCGCACGGGCGACGTCGATCACCCGGTTGTCGTAGAAATACAGGCCGGTGACGGCATAGCGCGACTTCGGCTGTGCCGGCTTTTCTTCCAGGCTGACGGCATGACCGGCGGCGTCGAACTCGACCACGCCGTAGCGCTCGGGATCCTGAACCGGGTAGGCGAACACCGTGGCGCCAGTTTGCCTGGCACTGGCGGCCTTGAGGTCTCCACCCAGATCGTGGCCGTAGAAAATGTTGTCGCCCAGCACC
>Ga0209450_10000861_pt1 | contig 15194 bp, 10 predicted proteins | sample FrelakmetLWP11LW_FD_187149 | JGI IMG/M metagenome (GOLD analysis project Ga0209450, IMG submission 187149) | Freshwater lake sediment microbial communities from the University of Notre Dame, USA, for methane emissions studies - LWP11 LW (SPAdes)... | ecosystem: Environmental > Aquatic >...
CTGGTGCAGACCCTGCTTGGAATGGCGGCGCTGCTACTGGTCCTGTCGTGGCTGTGGAATCCGCGCGCGGGCTTTGCCGGCCTCGGGCAGGTGACTTCACGCTACCTGCTGTCGGTGGGCCTGCCGTTCGAGGACTGGGCGCGGCGCCTGGCCACCCAGGCCGAACGCGAACGTGACCCTGAATCCTTTGTGCGTGATGCGCTGACCGACCTGCACGAGCTGAGCTGGATACGCGGGGGGCACTGGCAGGCCGCGCGTGGCGAGGGGACCTTCGGAGAGCCTGCCGAACATGCCGTCACCCATAGTTTTCATGGCCTGACCCTGACCTGGCAATCGCCGCGTCCGCTTACCCCGGCACTGTCGCTCCATGTGCGGCTGCTGTCCCAACTCCTCGGCTATTTCTATGCCGCCAAGGTGCGCGAACAAACCCTCCGCGAGCAGGCCTACAGCCAGGCGATTCATGACACCGGCGCGCGCCTGACCCACGACGTGAAAAACATTCTGCAGTCGATGAAAACACTGCTCGCTGCCGCCGACATCTCCACCGCCGAAGACAGCGAGCGCCTGCTGGCCCTGATGAAGCGCCAGTTGCCGCAACTGGCGGCGCGTTTGTCGCAGACGGTGGACAAGCTCAAGCAGCCGTCCGAACTCGACGTTGCGCACGTTCCCGCGCCGGTCTGGTGGACGAATTTGCGGACCCGCTACGAACACGACGACGTCCAGTTTGTGGCTGATGCTCTCGACGAAACGTCCCTGCCTCAGGATCTGTTCGACAGCGTGGCCGACAACCTGCTGACCAACGCGCTGCGCAAGCGGCAACGCGAGCCGGGGATTGCGGTCGAGGCGCGCCTGAGGCTGCATCCGCTGGTGAGTCTGACGGTGACCGACAGCGGTGAGCCGGCGCCGGAACACGTGGCGCGCAATCTGTTCCTCAGTCCGGTGGCATCGGATTTCGGCCTGGGCGTGGGGCTGTACCAGGCCGCACGGCAAGCCGCACGGTCGGGCTATCGGCTGGAGCTGGCCAACAATCAGCTGGGGCGGGTGAGCTTTTGCCTGCAGGCTACGGACAGCCGCCGCTAGGACAGGCCCGACCGATCAGCTGGGGGAAGGAAACCCATGCCAGCAGATCGTCGAAAGCGTCGGACGGCGTCGTGCTGACAAACGAACGTGCGCTACAGCTATTCTGCAATGACCCCAGATTCTGAAGTTCGTCCGCGCCGGTTGTGGCGGGCGCGGCGGGCGTTGCGCTGCCTTCGGGGATGCCGATGTTGCGCGCGCCCCGTCCGTTCGGTCCGTGCGACAGGAGCACCACCGGCACGTCCGCGGCGACATCGACATTCAGCGGATTGCATTGCGCGGTGCTGGTCACGACCTGGTTCCATGCGCCGGCGGGAACGGGCTGGGTGAAGAACCCGATGGCTGAATTTGCCAGATCTTCGGCCACGGCGTAGCGGATCCGGTTTCCCCAGGCGTCCTGGTCGGCCGTAGCCAGCGTCACCCAGGGAAACAGCCCGACAGCCGCCGTGCAGGCATCGGGGTTTCCTGCCAGACCGCGGTTTTCCTTGCCGTCGTTGTCGGTATCGGGGCAGGGCAGGAAATGGCGCGAATAGTTCTGTGTCAACGTGCCCGTCCCGGTGGGATCGGTTGCGGGACAGGGCAGCGCGGCCGAACAGCTGGATGAAGCAAGCACACCGCCGGAGTAGGTGCAGCTGCACGTGCCCGGAAAAGTATTGCTCATCGCATAGCCAATGACGGCCTCGCGCGCCTCTTCCAGTGTCTTCTGCGTTTCCGCAATGCGCCGGGACTTTATCTGCGCCGACAGCGGCGCGACCAGGCCGCCGATCAGAATCGTGATGATGACCAGCACGATGGCCAGCTCGATCAGGGTAAAGCCGCGCGCCCGCCTCATGGTGCAGCATCCTTGCCGAGGGCCGGGTCGGCAATCGGACGCAGCACCTGGTAGGGTTCATACACCTTGCCCTCTGCGCGGATCTGCCCCGGTTTCAGCCCTGCCACGCCTGGCGCGCCGGCCCGCGGCTGGCCGTTGACCCAGCTGGTGCCTTTGCCGTCCGAGCGGATGACCATGCCGTCGAAGCGCAGGGGAGGGGGGGACGTCTCGGGCGCGGCCTGTTTGACCTGGGTGACATTGCGGGCGCGCGCGGCTTCGAGTTGAGCACGCTGGCCGGGGGTGTAGAACAGGCGCCCGGGATCGGCTGGGGGGGCGGCAAGGCTTGCCCCACCCAAGCCCAGTGTCAGCAGCAATGACAGGGGCAGATGGATGACGCGCTTGAGCCTGGCTGCGAGCGGCATCATTTTGCTTCCTTGACGTCGGCCGCCACGGTAAACCACAGCAGCTCGCATTCCGCGTCGAGTTCGGGGAGGTTGACGGGCTGCGGCGGGACATCGCTGACCCGGCTCAGGCGGCAGCGGTTGACGCGGAACACGCCGCTCGTGCGGGCGTTCAGCGCGTCGAAAAATCGCGGCAGGTCGGTTTCAACCAGCAAGGGCATCTTGACCACCATCCGCGTCTGGTTGAGCGGCAGGCCGCTGGCCAGGGTGGCCGGTGCAGCGGTACGCGGCGACAGCGTGTAGCTGAGGCCGTAGAGCCGGGCGTCCTGATTGGCGAGTTGCACGGCCTCGATCCAGGCGAGGCGATTTTCCTCGCCAACAAAACCCCGTGCAATCAGCGCCTGGTAGGCATCGAGGTGCTGCACAATCAGGCGCTCCTCCGTCTGGCCCTGCTGCTGGCGAGCGCGGGCGGCATTGAGTGCGGCTTGCTGCAGCTGCAGGGCCGCACGCGCGTCAGTGTCCTGCTTGTGGCTCCAGTAAACGCCAACGGCGGAAATCGACACCGCGGCGAGCAGCAGCAGAATCGAGGTCTTGAGCGAGGCAATCGGCGGCAGATTCATGAGGTGCGCAATTGCAGGCTCAGGGTGAAGCGGGTCTCGTCAGACCCGGCCTCGCCGATGGTTTTGCCGCTCAGGGTGGCGGTGGGGGCGGTGTTGACCGGACTGGTCAAACGTTCGACAGCGGCGACTCCCGGGGTCGCGGCAAGCCGCGCGACAAAGCCGTCGATGCGCGACATGGCGGCGCGGTAGTTGCCATCGAAGTCCGCCAGCTTGGCCTCGAGGGTGATGTCAGCCGTTCCGTCTGCCGTGTCCTGCAGTGTCATGGCCTTGACCACCACGTCGGGATGCGCGGCCAGGGCTTGCCCCAGCGGCATGAACAGCGCATTGACGTCGAGTGGCTTGCGGTTCAGCTGCGTCGCCAGGGCGAGGGTCAGGCCGAGCTGGTCGGGGCGGGTGGCGAGCGCAGGGAAATTTCGTACGATGGCAGCATGACGTGCGTCCGCACTCTGCGTTTCCGCCCGGATCTGCAGCGCCTGATCGCGCAGACCTTCAGCATGAAGCCAGTAGGCTGCGCCAAGGGTCAGGCCGGTCGCTGCGACGATGCCGGCCGCCCAGTTCAGGCCACGCCGCCAGAGGAATTCGCTATGGCGTCTGAGCAGCTCGGGCGGTGCCAGGTCGAGGGACAGGGCTTCACCCGCAATCGCGGCGAGCGGCGCGATTTCCGGCGTGGCTGCCAGAAAATCCTGCGGGATGCGCAGCGCCCTGGCCAGGCTGGTCAGGTCGACGAGTCGGGTGCTGAATGCAGGGTCGGCATTGAGCGGAGCCTGCGCGCTGTCCAGCTGTCCGCTGAGGTCCAGCAGCAGCACGTGCAGGCGGGCTTCGCGCGGCAGGATGCGCTGTCCGGTGAGATAAAGCTGGGTCTTGGCGATCTCGTCGGCGGCGTTGCCCGCCAGCTGGGTCGGCATGTCGGAGCCGATCAGCCGCGAGAAACGCAACAGGCCGTCGTGATAGTACGAGAGTCGCAATCCGTTGCTGAAACGGCAGGCCAGCAATACATGCTGCTCATGGACCCGCAGCCGTGCCAGCAGATGCTGGCACGCCATCGCCATCGGGGCGATGCCGTACAGTGGTGCCTGCTCACGGTGCAGCATGCTGAGCCAGGGCATCACCCAGTCGCCGTCGGTCAGCGCCGCCAGCAGATAGCGGTCGTCGCGGCGCCCTGTCGTTTCCCGTGCCTGCCGCCATGCGCCGGTAAAGCGGGCATTGCGGAAAACCTGCTTGAGTTTGCGCTGCACAAGCTCGTCGCGCGCACGCCCCTGGACATGCGGCAGGATATCGCTGCGGTAATCCTCGTCGACCGTGTCGACCACCAGCAACACCGGCAACTGGGCGTGGTCGAGCAATACCTGGCGAAACGCTGCCAATCCCGCTTCGCTGGCCGCGAATTCGCCCAGCCAGTGCATGTGGCCAGGGCGCCAGTCGAGCACGCCGATCTGGCGCGGGGTGGCAAGCAGGATCAGGCGGCGATCGAATATCACAGCGGCAGATCCCCGATCAGGTCGTAAACGGGCAGCAGCACCGACACCAGGATGCCCCCGAGGAGCAGGCCGAGGATGGCGGTAAGCAGCGGTTCGAGAATTCTGAGGCCATTCTCGATGGACTCCAGAACTTCGCGGTTATAAAAAAAGGTCACGTTATCCAGCGCCTCGTCGAGGGCGCCGGTGGTCTCGCCCACGCGCAACATGCGGATCACCAGAGGCGGAAACAGCGCCAGTGACTGGAAACTTTCGGACAGGCCGCGGCCGTCGGCAATCTGCTGGCTGGCACGACGGATGCCGCCGGCAATCACCCGGTTGCCCGCGACCATTTCACCGGCACGCAAGGCATCGAGCACGGTCACCCCGGAGCGGTACATCATGGCCAGCGTATTGGCGAAGCGCGACAGCACGATCTTCTGCATGATGGGCCCGATGACCGGCAGACGCAGTTGGAAGCGATCCCACCAGTCGCGTCCAGCCTCGCTTTTTTTCACCCACAAGGGCAGGCCGACACCTACTGCCAGCGCCAGCAGCAGGCCGACCAGCCAGTAGGAGCGCACCGCTCCCGATACCGCCATCAGGATCAGCGTCGGCAGCGGCAGAACCACGCCCATGGTTTCCACCAGCGAAAGCACCTGCGGCACCAGATAAACCAGCAGGAACAGAATGGCGACACCGACCACCGCCAGCACCAGCGCGGGATAAATCATCAGGCGCTTGGCCTTGGCCGCCACTTCATCCTGCCACTTCAGAGATTCGGCCAGACGTTCGAACACCTCGTCCAGAAGGCCGGTCTGTTCTCCGGCACGGATGCTGTGAACAAAGACCGCTCCAAATACCGCGGGGTGGGCGGCGAGTGCCTGCGACAGCACCTTGCCGCCTTCCAGATCCTCAAGCAGCGCGGTCAGGACATCGCGGAAGCCGCGCTTTTCCATGGTGTCGCGCAGGTCGCGAAGACCATCCAGCAACGGAATACCGGCGCGGGTGATGTAGCGCATGTGAATGCAGAAGGTGACCAGATCTCGGCGGGTGACGCGCTCGCGGCCGCTGGGTGCGTACTGGCGCGAAAGCTCGGACAGGGTGATGAGGTCCAGCCCCATGCGCTTGAGGCGCAGTTCGAGGTCGACGTCGTTGACCGCCGACAGGGTGCCCTTGACGCTGCGGCCGGTCTGGTCGATGGCGCGGTAGTCGAAGAAGGGCATGGATCAGGCGGCCTTCCCGATTGGTTGGTCTTTTGGGGGGGCTAAGGCTTCGCTTTTCGCCTGTGGGCGAGTGGCTTTCTTTTGCGTGGCCAAAAGAAAGCCACCAAAGAAAAGGCCACCCCTGCTGTGTCGGCCTTCGGCTTCCCTGCGATGCTCGCCAGCCGGGGCGGGGCGAGTTGGTGGAGCGCCCGTCCGCGCGCGCCAAATCGGGAACCCGCAGGGCAGCGATGAGGGGTCGCCTTTTCTTTGGGTACTTTCTTTTGGCGAAGCAAAAGTAAGTGCCTCGCCCACAGGCGAAAAGCGAAGCCGTTGCGTGCCCATAAAAAATGAGAATAACGCGAGGCCCATCATCACACCCGCCCCGTCAGATCCACCACCCTGGCCACCTCGGCCAGCGAGGTCACCCCATCCAGCACTCGCTTGATGCCGTCTTCCGCCAAGGGATGGTAGCCATGCTCGAATGCGGCGCGGCGGATTTCGTGCAGGGGGGCTTGGTTGGCGACCAGTTCATCCAGCGCCGGATCCATCCGCAGCAGTTCGATCAGCGCCATGCGTCCCCTGTAGCCCTTGTTGTCGCAGGCAGGACAGCCGGTTGCGCGATAAATCTGCAGGTCGCCGGCCGCTTCCCGGCCGAGGACGCGCGCTTCGTGCTCGTCGGGCGAGTAGGCCTCCTTGCAGTGCGGGCAGAGCTTGCGCACCAGCCGCTGGGCGATCACGCCGATGATGTTGCCGGACAGGATGCCGGGCTGGATGCCGATGTCGGTCAGCCGGGGAAAGACGCCGAGCGCGGAGTTGGTGTGCAGGGTGGTGAAAACCTGGTGGCCGGTCATGGCGGCGCGGAAGGCCATCTCGGCGGTGTCCTTGTCGCGGATTTCGCCGACCAGAATGATGTCCGGATCCTGGCGCATGATGGAACGGATGCCGTTGGCAAAATCCAGTTTCAGGTTTTCGTTGACCGAGCTCTGGCGCATCAGCGTGACCGGGTATTCGACCGGGTCTTCCAGGGTCATGATGTTGACGGTCTCGTTGTTGAGATGCGACAGCATCGAATACAGGGTGGTGGTCTTGCCCGAACCGGTCGGCCCGGTGACGACCAGGATGCCTTCGGGCCGTGCCATCATCAGCTGCAGTTCGCGCAGCGCATCGTCGGTAAAGCCCATCTGCTCCAGCGGCATGATGGATTTTTCGCGGTCGAGGATGCGCAGCACCAAGTTCTCGCCGTGGATGCCGGGCTGCGACGACACGCGGAAATCGATCGGACGGCCATTGAGCGTCAGCGACATGCGACCGTCCTGCGGCGCGCGCGTCTCGGCGATATTCATCCCCGACATGACCTTCAGCCGCACCAGAATGCCCGGCCAGTAGGTCTTGTGCAGGCTGCGAACCTGCTCCAGCACGCCGTCGATGCGATAGCGGATGCGCAGGAACGCATGCTCGGGTTCGAAGTGGATGTCGGAGGATTCGCGCTTGACCGCGTCGGTCAGTAGCGCGCCGACGAGCCGCACCACCGGCTGGGTGTACTCGTCGGTTTCGGGGTTGAGGCTGGCGTAGTCGACTTCGCCGGTCTCGATCTCGCGCAGGATGCCGTCGAGCGACAGGTCGAAGCCGTAGAACCTGTCGATGCACTCCAGCAGCTGGGCTTCGGCTGCCAGCAGGGTGCTGATTTCGGTCTGCCCGCCGAGCGCGGCCTTGAGCTGGTCCAGCGCCACCACGTTGAACATGTCGGTGGTCGCCAGGGTGAGCACGTCGCGCGTGCTGTCGTGGGCGATCGGCAGCAGATGATGGCGGCGCGCGAACTCTTCCGGCACCAGCTGCAGCGCTTCGGGGTCGGCCACGACTTGCGTCAGATCGATGCCCTGGCTGCCGAGCGCGTTGGCGAGCTGATCGCGCAACACCGCCTCGGTCATGAAGCCCAGCGCCACCAGCTGGCGCCCGATCGGCAGGCCGGTGGCCTTCTGTTCCTTGAGACCGATGCGCAGCTGGTCGACGGTGATGAGCCCCTGCGATACCAGGGTCTCGCCCATGCGGAGTTTCTTGCGCCGTTCCATCTTCATGTCCCTGCTGCTCAGGGGAGTGCTCTGAGCTGGCGCACGCGTGCCTCGGCCTGTGCCCGGTCGAAGCGAGGGTTGCCGCCAGCGGCCAAGGCCTTGTCGTAATAGCCGAGCGCGGCAGCGTGCTGGCGCAGTTGATCCAGACTCACTGCGAGGTTGAAGGCATAGTCGGCGTTGTCGGGTGCGCCGCGGTAGGCTTCGAAGTAGGCAGACTGGGCGTCGACCCAGCGTCTCTGGTCGGCGTAGAGGTTGCCGAGGGTCTGGTACAAATGCGGGCTGGGCTCGCGGTCGATGAGTGTTTTCAGCCGGCTCTCGGTTGCCTGACTGTCGGTGTTGCCAAGCAGGTCGAGCAACGCGGCCTGGGCATCTGCATTGCGCGGATCGCGTTCGAGGATTTCGCGATACAGGCGCGCGGCGTCGTTCTCCCGATTCCGGCTGGCCGCAATGGCCGCCAGCCCCAGCAATGCATCCGTGCTGCGCTGGCGTGCGGCCGCTTCGGTGTAAAGCTGTTCGGCTTCGGCCAGCTGGCCGCGCTGATAGGCGGCGTAGGCGTTGTTCAGCAGGCTGGCATAGGCGTCGGGCAGGAAACGCGGACTTGTGCCGCCAACGGGCCTGTCGGCGGACGCTGCCGACGCAATCGAGGTTGATGGGGGGCGTGGTGCGGATGACGCCGGCTGTACGGGTTTCACGGCAATCGGGCGCGGCTTCTCCACCGCCTCGCCAGGCATTCCTGGTTTGACTGGCTCCAGCGCCTTGGGTGAAGGCGCTTCGGACGCAATCGCTGCGGACGGCGTCGCGGACTCATCGAGTGAAGCCTGGGCAACGGGCGCGGTGACAGGCCTGCTTGCCGGCGGCGGGACACTGGCGGGCTGCAGCTCGATATAGAGGTAGACGCCATATCCGATGGCGACGACAACGGCGATCAGGGCGGTCAGCGGCACCAGTGACAACTGCGGCCAGCGAAAAGCCCGCTTGGGTTCGGGAGCAGGGGTGAGCCCGCTACTGCCGAAAAGCAGTCCGGGGGGTTCCACCCACTCCCGCCCCTGCTTGCCCGGCGCGGGAGTGACCGGTTCCAGTTCGAGGTCGGCAGGCGGAGCGGATGGGCTGTTGTGGGTCGCTTCTGCCTGTTTCAGGGCCTTGAGCAGCAGACTCACTGGCTGCTCCGTGCGATCGGCAGCAGACGCTGGAGCTGGGCCAATTCCGTGTCTTCCAGGGTGGCATTGGACACCACGACCGGGCGCAGAAAGATCACCAGTTCGTTCTGGCTGGACTTGACTTCATGCTGGCCGAACATCGCCCCGATCCCCTCCGGCCGCGACAGTCCCGGCAGGCCGTCGCGCGCCATATTGCTGTCGTCCTGGATCAGGCCGCCGAGCATGACGGTCTGGCCGCTGCGGACCTGCAGCAGGGACTCCATCTCTCGTACCTGGATCACGGGAATGGCATTCTTGACGCCAGTCAGCCTGAGGTCAGGATTGGGGTCGAGGACTTCGCCGACCTGCCGCGAGATGGTCGGGCGCACGGTCAGCGAGACCATGCCGTTCTCGTTGATCTGCGGCAGCACCGACATCACGATGCCGACCGGAATGGTCTGCGGCGTGGTGGTGTAGGTGGTGACCGGGGTCGCACCGTTCGGCCCGGCGACGGTGTCGGCCTTGATGCTGAAATACACCAGGTTGTTGACCACCTTCAGCAGGGCGGTCTGGTTGTTCAGCGCCATCAGCTTGGGGCTGGAAAGCACCTTGGTGCTGCCGAAGGACTCCAGCAGGTCGATCACGGCCGAGAAGCCGTCGCTGCCGGTGTAGGTTGCCTGCATGAAGGGCGTCAGCGATCCGGCAAGCGCGTTGGTGCCAGCGCCCAGGGTCTGGATCGACCAGCCGACCGCGCCTTGCAGCGCGAGCGACCAGTCGACGCCGGCGCGATACTGGTCCTTGAGCGTGACCTCGACGATGGTGGCCTCGATCATCACCTGGCGCTGGGCAGACTGCATCACGCGGTCGAGATATTGCTGCACCAGTTCGTGCTGCCGCGAGGTCCCCAGCACGGAAACGGAGCCAGCCACGGGGTTGATCGCGACGTCATGCTTGCCGTCGGTGGGAGGCTGGCTGGAAAAGGCGGCGGTGAACAGCGTGGCCGCGCCGGCGCCAGCCTTGCTCGCCGCTTCGGCCTGCGAGACGCGTTCGGCGCGCGCGGTCTTTTCGGCTTCCAGGCGTGCGGCCTTGTCTGCCGTGCTCTGGCTTACCTCACGGGTGCCGGCCAGGAGGGTGCGAATATTCTTTTCGAGCACTACCCACAGATCGTTGTCCGAGCGGCTGGCAACCGTGGTGTTGGAGGAGTTGCCACTGGTGGTGGACGTCGTGGTCGCGTTAGCCGTGGTGCCGCTGGTATTTACCGCGCTGCCGCCGGTGCTGGCGATCTCGGCTGCGACGCCGACGCTGGACTGGGTGGTGCGCGCCACATTGACGTAGTTGACTGCGTAGGTCTTGACGTAGGGGGTGTCGGGCATGACCGACACGGTGCGGCCCTGGGTCTCGTAGCGCAGGCCGGCCTGCCGGGCGATCCGGTCGAGGATCGACTTCAGCGGTTCGTTTACGGCATTCAGCGTAACCCTGCCGTCGATGCCGGGATGGATGTCGATGTTGTACTGGGTGTCGCGGGCGATCGAGAACAGCAGGTCCTTGACCGGCACGTCGTTGACCACGACGGTGTAGGTGGGCTCCGGTGCGCTGGGGCGGGGGGGCGGCAATGTGGGGGCGGCCCGCACCGGTGCCGGCGGTGCGCTTTCGGCGAGCGGCCGGCTCGGCTGCTGGATATGGTGAGGCGAGGTGTCGAAAGCCTTGGGCGGAACACAGCCGCTGATCAGGCCAAGACACATCACGGCAGACAAGCGAAGCAGCCCAGATAACATGATCATTCCGGTGACAGGACGACGGTGCGCATTTTCCCGACCGTGCGCAAATACGGTGAACCTGAAGCCTGCCCGGTCATGGCGGCGAGGGCGGTCCGGGCTTCGGCGCGGTTGGTATATTCGCCCGCCAGGATCATCCAGGCCGGGCGCCCCTGGTCCATGCCGTAAAGCACCCGCAGCGGTTCGGGATGCGGGCGTGCTTTCAGTTCCCCCAGTAATACGGCTGCCAGCCCGGCTTCTTTAGCCGAAGCGAGCTGAATGACACGGGTGTCGGGCGCGGCTTCGGACAGCCAGCGTTCGGTCTGGCGCGCCATGGCGGCGACGTCGGGGGGGCGTTCGGCGGCCGGGGTCGGCTGGCTAGCGGGGGTGGCCGGAGCCGCTTGCGGCGGGGCCAGGGGCGCCCGTGCCATCCACGCGACAAAAGCCAGCAATCCCAGCACTGCGACCAGACCGGCGGCCAGCCAGATCCAGCGCGGCTGCGGAAGGCGCCATGCCCAGGACTGAACAGGGGCGGCCGGCTTGATTTCAGCATCCCCCGCCGCCGCTTCCAGGTGTCTGGGTTCGAGGTTGTGCGTCTGTTCGGCGTAGGCGGCCAAAAGGGTTTTGTCGGCCAGCACGTTGATCCGGCGGGACAGTCCGGACGACAGTTCGGTCATCCGGGCAATCAGCGCGGGCGGGAATAGGTCGGGACCGCGGTAGCCCGCCACGGCCAGCCGTGCGCGCAGGTAGGCGCTGACTTCGTTCTCGCCCAGCGGAGACAGGCTGAGGCTGAGGGTGATGCGGTCCTTCAACTGGCGGATGCGCGGATCAGCCAGCGTGGCGTCGAGTTCAGGCTGGCCGAACAGCACGATCTGCAGCAATTTGTCAGTGGCGGTTTCGAGATTGGTCAGCAGGCGCAGGAATTCGAGATTTTCGCGCGGAATGCCCTGGGCTTCCTCGACAAAAACCACGACCCGCCGTCCTGCCTGGTGACGCGCCAGCAGCGCGGCATCGAGTTGGGCCAGACTGGCCTGGCGGCCGGCACCCGTTGGCGCGACGCCGAGGTCGGCCAGAATCGCGGCAAGCATGTCGTCGGGCGACAGGGTGGGGTTGCCGAGATAGGCGCTGTCGATGTGCTCGGGCAACTGTGCCGCGAGCTTGCGGCAGAGCATGGTCTTGCCGCTGCCGACTTCACCGACGACCTTGATGATGCCCTCGCCCTGGTCGATGGCGTAAAGCAGGGCGGCGAGAATTTCACCGCGCTGGCCACCGGGATACCAGTATTCCGTATTCGGCGTAATGCGGAAGGGCGCTTCTTTCAGACCAAAATGATCGAAATACACGGGGTACGGCTATTCGGTTCCGTAAGTCTGCATGCGGCTGTAGAGCGTGGTGCGATTGATCCCGAGCAGCTTGGATGCTTGCGACAGGTTGCCGTGGGTCATGTTGAGCGCGGCTTCGACGTAGGCTTTTTCCCATTGCCGCATGGTGACGTCAAGGTTGAAATTGGCCAGCGTCTGCAGCTGCTTGCGCGCCAGTTCGATCAGCGCCTTGCCGTCGTTGGCGAGCGGGATTTCCTGCGGATAGGCCTGGTCGGTATCGAGTTCGGCCTCGAGCTGCTCGGCACTGACTGACATGCCGGGATACTTGGTGGTAAGGCGGATGGTGATGTTGCGCAGTTCGCGCACGTTGCCGGGGAAGTGGTAGTCCTCCCACATCTGCCTGGCGCGTGCGTCGAACTGGAACGGCTGGCAGCGTGCCTCGCGGGCGTAAAAATCACGGAAGTGGGCGAGCAGGTTGTGTTTGTCCTCGCCCATCTCGCGCAACGGCGGCACCGCGATGGAAAACACCGACAGGCGGTGGTAGAGGTCGGCGCGGAAGCGGCCGGCCTTGATCTCGGCGCGCAGGTCGCGGTTGGTGGCGGTGACGACGCGGGCGTTGGAAAAGCGTGGCTGGGTTTCGCCGACGCGCTGGTACTCGCCGTTTTCCAGCACGCGCAGCAGCTTGGCCTGCAATTCCAGCGGCAGTTCGCCGATTTCGTCGAGAAACAGGGTGCCGCCCTCGGCCTCCTCGAAGTAGCCTGCGCGCGCGCTGGTGGCGCCGGTGAAGGCGCCCTTGGCGTAGCCGAACAGGGTCGGTTCGACGAGGGTGGGCGAAATGGCCGCGCAGTTGAGCGCAAGGTAGGGTTTGCCGGCGCGCGGGGACAACTGGTGCAGGCTGGAGGCGACGCGCTCCTTGCCGCTGCCCGACTCGCCCTCGATCAGTACGGGGAAGGGTGCGGCGGCGTACTGCTTGATCTGCTGGCGCAGCTTGTCCATCGCCGGGCTGTCGCCGACGATGCCCGAATCTTTGGCGGGGGCGGGCGCCTTGTCCGCCGTGCGCTCGGCATCCTGCACCAGCAGGGCGTTGAACAAAAGGGACTTCAGGCGCTCCGGCTCGCAGGGCTTGGCGACGAAATCGATGGCGCCCAGCGCACGGGCATGGCGGGCGTTGGCCTCGTCGCTCTGGCCGGACAGCACCACGATCTTGATGCTGGGCGAGATGCTCAGCAGATCCGCGATCAACGCAAAGCCCTCGTCAGGTTTGTGCGGTTGCGGCGGCAGTCCCAGATCCACCAGCGCCAGCTGGGGCGGTTCGCCCAGTTGCATCATCAGGCTTTTGACCTGCGCGCGTGATTCGGCGGCGGCAATTTCGAAATCCTTGCTCAGGACATAGGTGAGCGTGTCGGAAATGAGCGGATCGTCATCGACGATCAGCAAGCTGGGCTTGTCGGTCTTGGCCACACATCCTCCGTATCGGGTTATTCCGCTGCAGCGTCCGTTCCCGACCATAAGGGGAGACTCAGGCGCTTGTCGGATTTTCGACGATTGTGCCAGAGACGCGGCGAAAGTTAAATAAATCGCGGCAAGCAGCAAGCCGGGAGGGCGTGGGGAAGGGCCGCTCGCGGGGAGCGGCAGGGGGACGGTGTCAGCCTTTCACCGGCTCGAACGTGACGTGCATCCAGCCTTCGCTGTGTTCGAGTGGGCGGCCCAGCGCGACATAGTTCTGGTCGGTCCTGCCGTGGATCCTGAACACCCCGCCGGGATGGAAATGCGCCGGATCGATGATCAGGCTGTCCGTGCCGGATTTATCGGTCATCCACAGGCTGGCAATCGGCAACTGGGCGCCGGTATTGTCGAAACCGTCGACGGTGTAGCCCGAGGATCGGGTGTCGTAGAGCATGACCAGAGAGGGCTCGCTCGCCAGCATCTCGATGCCGACCGAGCTGGTTTCGTCGCTCAGGCGCGACAGCCGGCGAATGATGCCGATGCGCCAGCCCTGATCCTCCTGCGGCTTGACGGCGACCAGGGCGCCGACGCGCAGCCAGTCCTTGTCTGGAGTGTCGACGATGGAGCCGAAACCGGAATCGCTTTCGTCGTGCATTACCCAGCGCTCGACGTCGTGCGGCAGGGTTGTCTTCGGCGCCTTCATCATCGTCGTGCGCTCGGTGACGTAGCCATAGACGCGCACATCGTTGGCCTGGACATAATCAAGTCCAGTGCCGTAGGGGGATGACGAGGCGGTCGGGTCGGATGCCGTCTTGAACTGGACCAGAATGTTGGCAAGGCCATGCGCCAGATCGACCATGCGCTTGATGGCGGTGCGGGGTGAACGGCGCTGTTCGCGGCTGGAAAGCGCGGCCCATTGAACCTCGAGGTGCTTCAGCAGATCCATGGCATCGGCGGTGCGGGCGTCTTCGGTCAGTCCCAGCATGGCGGGAGAACTGCCCTGCTGGATGGCGGACTTGATGTCAGCCAGTTTGGGCAGCAGCGCGGCGGTGCTCCAGTAGCGCTTGGGGGCCTGGCCATTTGGCGTGCGAACACGCCGGGGTCCATGGTCAGCCGACAGGTCGATGGCGAAATTATGTTGTTCCGGATCGAGCCTGGTTTCCAGCTTGAGGGTGCTGTGCCAGTTGAGCAGCCAGCGGTCGACCAAATCGATCTGCCGCGGATACAGCGTTCCGGAATTGGCCAGATTCAGCATCAATATATGCAGATAGGTTGATTCACAGGTGCAGCGGAATTCCTCGGCGGCATAAGCCTGCTGTGCGAGTCGGTGGAAACCTTCGCTCTCGGCTACCCGGTACAGGCTGTGCAGGCGCAGCCAGAGCTTTTCACCGTCCTGCAGATAACGCACGGCGCGCCATTTGAGCAGCAGGCCGAAGTTGCGGATGGCCCGCAGCGTAATCAGAGGGATCTGGCTTTCATACGGGCATTTTTTGGCGTGGCGGGCAAAATCGCGCACAAACAAGTGGTAGCCGCGCGCGGTTTCCCAATACAGGCTGTAGATCGCATGCCAGAGCTGGCTTTCAAGGGGCCGCGACATGCGCGGATTGCGCAGGTACTGGCGCACCAGGGTGTCCTGCAGGTCGCGCGACTTCTCGTCGAGCATCATCAGCACGGACAGTCGCTCTTTCGAGAAATCTGTCAGGTTTTCGTTGAACCGCTTGAGTTCCGTCAGCAAGGCGCCCTGCGACTTCACCGGGTCGCCGACAGGCAGCTGCTCGGCCCAGCGCGTGGCCGTCTTGAGGTTGGTCAGCGGATCGTCATTGCCCCTGCCGAAGAGGTTCAGCCGGGCAAGACGTGACGAAAATTTGTCAGTCAGAGAATTCATGGTGCGCTGCAGTC